>Ga0075425_100001490_pt1 | contig 23034 bp, 22 predicted proteins | sample SoiMethybrSBSTD4_FD_75300 | JGI IMG/M metagenome (GOLD analysis project Ga0075425, IMG submission 75300) | Bulk soil microbial communities from a Populus tree surrounding site in Tennessee, USA - Soil MetaG P. TD hybrid SBSTD4 | ecosystem: Environmental > Terrestrial > Soil > Tree plantation... | reverse complement strand
GATCGATTTTACTACCAATTTATCGACGGTATGTCAACCCGGCCGGCTAATGGACGGTGCTTTAGTTTGCAGCCAGACAAGCCCTCGGTAGAGATACTGACAACCGGACACGACCGTTAGCACCGCAGCGACATCGACGAAGAGATCGAGAGTAAATGTCGGTAAGAGCTTCGGTTGATCGAGGGTGACGAGGGCGACCGCCAACGTAAGCAGCTGCAATGTGGTGCTCCACTTGCCGACAACGGTTGGCTTTACCTCAAGCCGCTCTCCCACCAGAAAGTAAATAATCGCATAACCGAGCACGAGCAGGAGATCTCGAGCGACCACGACGATGACGAGCCATAGGGGAATACCGCCCATGGAACCGAGCATTACGAAGGATGTAATGACCAGCAGCTTGTCGGCAACGGGATCCAGGTATGCGCCGAGCGGAGTTTGCTGGTTCATCCAACGCGCAACAAAGCCGTCCAGGAAATCGGTGAAACCGCCGATCGCGAAAACCAGCAGCGCTTCCCAAAAGAAACGGTACGACAGAAATTCTAAAAAAACTGGAATCGTTAAAATACGTAGCAGCGTCAGAAAATTCGGCAGATTCAGCATGACGGCCCATTGGAGTCAATGCTCGAACGGCACAGCCGCTCCGTTGAGGAGCTTCCGCATTTGCCCCGCCAACTTTGGTGTGACCATTGCCGTAACGTGGATACCGTCTCCTTGATAGGCTTCCTGAACGATCCTGCCGCGCTCACGTAAGATTGCAATCAATGCCCCCTGTGCCTGGGAAAAAACGCCCTGGAAGCGCTCCTTGCGTTCGTCCAGAATCGCCCCCACTGTAGCCAGCAGTCGATCAATGCCCTGCCCCGTCAAAGCAGAAATCGGACAAACCTCATTGGCTTCGTGTCTTTTGAGGAGCGCCAGCGGTACATGATCGACCGCATCGATTTTGTTGGCTACCAACACAGTGGGAATATCCCCCGCTCCGATTTCGGCGAGAACCCCGTAAGCGACGTCAATTTGTTCTTCGAATTGTGGACTCGCCAAGTCCACAAGATGCAGTAACAGATCGGCATTCGAGACCTCTTCGAGAGTGCTTTTGAACGCCTCGACCAACGAATGTGGAATCTTATTGATAAAACCAACGGTATCGATGAGCATCACTTTATCGCCGTTGGGTAGGCGCAAAGCCCGGGTCGTTGGATCCAGCGTCGCAAATAGCTTGTCTTCCACGAAAACACCGGCAGCGGTCAACGCGTTCATCAGCGTCGATTTTCCCGCATTGGTGTAGCCCACCAGAGCGATGGTCGCAAACGGCACTTCCTCGCGCTCTTTTCTTTGCAAGCTGCGCGTTCGTTCCACGGTTCTAAGCCGCCGTTTCAAATGGCCGATGCGCTCGCGGATGCGCCGCCGATCGACTTCCAACTGAGTCTCACCCGGCCCGCGGGTACCGATCCCGCCGCCCAAACGTGACAAATGCGTCCATTGCCGGGTGAGTCGCGGCAATAGATATTCGAGCTGGGCCAGCTCGACTTGCAACTTGCCCTCATTGCTGCGCGCTCGCTGGGCAAATATATCCAGGATGAGCTGACTGCGGTCCACCACGCGAACCCTAAATGCGTTCTCGAGATTGCGCTGCTGAGCCGGCGTCAGTTCTTCATCGACAATAACTAAATCGGCGTGCAGCTCGTTTACCCTCTCCTGGATCTCATGCACCTTCCCCCGGCCGATCAACGTTGCCGGAGTAATGCTTTTGATCTGTTGATGCTGCTTCCCAAGCACCGTCGCGCCCGCGGTTTCCGCCAGGCGTTCAAGCTCTTGGAGATTATAGGCTAATGGAACTTGATGATTGCGGGAGGGTAGCTCGATGCCGACCAACAGGGCGCGCTCTTTGGGAATTTGCGTAGGAATCAGGGATTTCAAGAGTTGAGAGCGTGGAAGGCGACCCGCGGACCGAAAAGCCTTTCGACAGTTTGCTCCAATTCCGGTGAGGAATTTATCCGTACCTGTTCCGGCAGCTCGATCACAGTCTCACCGTTTGGCGATGTCAGCATATGCAAATATACCGTAGCCTGTCCGGGATGATCGAGCAAGGTGTCGCGTAAGCGCACCAGTTCGTCCGCTGATACTTCAGCTTCCCTAATATAGACGTGCACTTTGTCGCCCGTGTTACTGCCATTGGCTTTACCATTGCCGTTTTTGTAATTTTTCGCTGCTTCGCTCAACGAGAGAACTTCATTCGCAATAACTTGCAGTCTTTCTTCGCCGACCTCGAGCCGGCCTTTGATGAAGATTGGATCATCGGCTCCCAAAAGGTCAGCGCATTTTTTGTAGACGTCCGGCCAGGTGATAACCTCGATAAAACCGGTCTTGTCCTCGAGATTGAAACTGCCGTAGCGGTCGCCTTTTTTAGTATTGCGCAGTTTTAAGGCCGAAACCACTCCGCCGATTTTAACTTCTCCGGATTGCGCTTTTTCCTTGATCGCAGTGATCGCGCCGTTCGTAATTTTATTGAGCACGCGCTCGAACTTATCGAGTGGATGGCCGCTGATGTAAAAACCCAACGCTTCCTTTTCGAACGCCAGTGACTCCTGGGCCGACCATTCGGGAACCCCGGCATAGACGTCGCCCGGTTTCTTGGCGGATTTAAGCGGCGTGCCGAGCATGGCGAAAATATCAATTTGATTGCTGCTGAGATCCCTTTGGTACGCTTGTCCCACTCTCATCGCCTCGTCCAGGGCGCCATTCATACAGGCGCGCGACACCCCCATACCGTCGAACGCTCCGCATTTGATCAGACTCTCGATGACCCGGCGATTTACCGCCGCCATGTCTACCCTGCGACAAAAATCGAATAACGATTCAAAGGGTCCGCCGGTAGAGCGGCTTTCCAGGATCACTTCCACAGCCTTTTCGCCGACATTTTTCACCGCGGCGAGACCGAAGCGAATTTTGTCGATTACCGGCGTGAAATCCGCGCGACTTTCGTTAATATCGGGCGCCAGAACTTCAATACCCTTGTCGCGGCACTCGCCGAGATTTTTAATAATCTTGTCCGTATCTCCCATCTCCGAAGTCATCAGCGCCGCCATGAATTCGACGGGGTAATGGGTCTTGAGATATGCGGTTTGGTACGAAACCAGTGCATAAGCCGCTGAATGGGATTTGTTGAAACCGTAACGGGCGAAAGTCTCCATCTGATCAAAAATTTCTGTCGCTCTTTTTTCATCGATTTTTTTGGTCTTGGCCCCGCTGACGAACCGCTCGCGCTGGGCCGCCATCTCTTCCGGATCCTTCTTACCCATGGCGCGTCGCAGGATATCCGCATCACCCATCGAATACCCCGCCAGGACCTGTGCGATCTGCATCACCTGTTCTTGATAGACAATAACGCCATAAGTGTCTTTGAGGATCGATTCCAGCAATGGGTGCAGGTATTTGATTTTTTCTTTGCCGTGTTTGCGCTTGATGTATTCTTCGGCCATGCCGCTATCGAGCGGACCGGGACGGTAGAGCGCCAGGATCGCCACTAGATCCTCAAAACAGTTGGGCCGGATCTTGACGGTCATTTCTCGAATACCGGTGCTTTCCAGTTGGAACACACCGGTCGTGTTGCCGTTACACAGCGTGCGGTAGGTTTTCCTGTCATCGAGCGGCAAAGCGTTGATATCGATCTTCTCAGCTCGCGCGATCTCGATCAATTTGAGGCAATCATGAATCAGCGTGAGCGTCTTTAGACCGAGAAAATCGAATTTTACAAGCCCGATCTTCTCCACCGCGCTCATATCGTATTGCGTCACGATGCCGCCTTCTTTGTCGACGAATAACGGCAAGTGATCCACCAACGGCAGATTCGACAGCACCACGCCCGCGGCGTGGGTCGAAGCGTGACGCACCAACCCCTCGAGCCGTAGTGCATGTTCCATGAGTGTTTTGATCCGCGGGTCGCTTTTCATCAGCTCACCAAGCCGTGGCTCCATCTTCATCGCCTCGGTGAGCGGATAATCGAATCCCTGCTTGGGCGCCGGTATCAGTTTCGCGATGGTATCCGTTTCCGCGAACGATAACCCCAGGGCGCGTCCGACGTCCTTGATTGCAGCCTTGGCTTTGAGCGTTCCGAAGGTCGCGATTTGCGCCACGCGATCCGCTCCATATTTGTCTTTAACGTACTGAATAACCTGCGCCCGACCGCGGATACAGAAATCCACGTCAATATCCGGCATCGATCGGCGCTCCGGATTGAGAAAGCGCTCGAACAACAAAATGTGTCGGATCGGATCGAGATCGGTAATTTTTAGCGCGTAAGCCACCAAGCTGCCGGCTGATGAGCCCCGACCGGGCCCGACGGGAATGCCGGACTGCTTCGCATAATTGATGAAATCCGCCACGACCAGAAAATAGCCGGGAAACTGCATGCGCTTGATCACATCGAGCTCGTATTCGAGCCGCTCGAGATAATTTTTCCTGAGCGCCGGATCATCGATTCCGTGAAGCCGCTCTTCCAGTCCCTGCTGCGCCAACTCATCGAGATAATCATCCAGGCTGATCTCTTTGGGCGGCGTAAAATTCGGAAAATGATATTTGCCGAACTCGATCTCGACGTTGCAGCGGTCGGCGATCTCCAGCGTACGTTCCACCGCGCCGGAACAGAAATCAAAGCTGCGCAGCATTTCTTCGGCCGATTTGAGATAGAGCTCGTCGGTTTCGAGTTTCAGGCGGTTTTCCTCGGCAAGGGTTTTTCCCGTCTGAACACAGAGCAGGACATCATGGGCGTGAAAATCCGCGCGCTCGCCGTAGTGGCAATCATTGGTCGCTACCACGGGAAGGGAAAGCTCCTTCGCGAGCTCGACGAGCTGCGGGTTCACCTTTTCCTGTTCGGGAAGTTTGTTGTCCTGAATCTCGATATAGTAGCGATCGCCGAAAATCCTTGCGTAGCTTTCCGCAGCGGATCTGGCCTTTTCATAAAGGCCATAGTTGAGCGCTTGGGAGACTTCACCCTGCAAACAGGCGCTGAGCGCGATCAATCCGCCGTTGAATTCCTTGAGCAGCTCTTTGTCGATGCGCGGCTTATAGTAGAAACCTTCCATGTAGCCGAGGGACACGAGTTTGCAGAGATTACGATATCCCTCGCGGTTCATCGCCAGCAAAATGAGGTGATTGTTGTACTCTCTGGGCCCTTTGTCGACGCCTTTCTTTTCGAACCGGCTGGTGGGCGCAACGTAAATCTCACACCCGATGATCGGCTTGATACCGTGGCTTACCGCCTCGCGATAAAACTCCACAGCGCCGAACATGTTTCCATGATCCGTCATCGCGACGGCCGGCTGCTTTAGCGCTTTGATCCGATCAAAGAGCTTGTCGACTTTGTTGGCACCATCCAGCAGGCTGTATTCGGTATGGCAGTGAAGATGAACGAAGGGAGAATGTTCCATTAGAGTTGCTACTCAATTAGCACAAAGGTGATGGGTCGACAATTATTTCTCGTTAAATTTTCCGCCAAAGTTATCCACAGTTTGCGGCCAACCACCGGTGGCAATGAAGTCCTTCAAGATCGTCGCGAGAATATTCGCAAACCTGAAATCAGAGCATTGATCCGGCTCGATGCTCGCCAGTCTTTGTCCTTCGTGAAGCGTCAGTTCGTCAACCGTCTTATCAATCCGTGCTCGGTAAATATATTTTCTGTTCGGGTAAACGTCTCCGTCCAGACATTCATAGCAACGGACAAATTGCCAGCTGACAAGCTCGATCCCCAACTCCTCTTTTACTTCGCGCACCAGCGCCTGCTCGGCTGTCTCGCCCAGTTCTAGGTGACCGCCGAAAAAATCCCAGCGGTTCGGAAAAGGAATGTCTGCTTTGTCGTCGCGGAGATAAATCAGCAAGCGGTTATGGCGATCGAACAGCAGCACCTGGGCGATTTCAATCATCGTTCTGAAGGGCTCGATGACAACGAAGTTTGAGACCAATGGCGTTCCCCCAGATACCAGCGGCGCTTGATGCTCGCACCATAGGACAAGCCAAATTGTCCCATGGCCACCTCCGTGATGATCGCTACCGCATCGCGAGGAGAATCAGTGACGATCAAGCGATCCACATCAGCCTGATCGATGGTTTTCTCTTTGACAAGATGTTGCGATAGGAAGTCGAGCAATGGGCGCCAAAATTCGCTGACCATCAAAACAAGCGGAAACCTGTTGATCTTCGCGGTCTGGATCAAAGTTGCGGCCTCGAAAATCTCATCCAAAGTCCCAAACCCGCCCGGTAAGGCAATAAAAGCATACGAATATTTGACCAACATTACTTTGCGAACAAAAAAATGATGAAAGGTGACCCAGCGATCGAGGTAGGGGTTCGGCTTTTGTTCTATCGGTAGCTCGATATTGCAGCCGATCGACCGCCCGCCGATTTCCTTGGTGCCACGGTTGGCCGCTTCCATAATTCCCGGCCCTCCGCCGGTCATTACAGTAAAACCGGCCCTCGCGAGTTCCATCCCGCATTCACGCGCAATTTTGTAGTAGGGATGCCGTTCGGTGAAACGCGCCGAGCCAAACACGGTCACGCAAGGCCCAACGAAATGAAGCGCGCGAAAACCGTGCATGAATTCGAAAAAAATTTTAACGGCGCGGCCAAACTCGAAGCTGCGTTTTTGCGGTCCTTCGAGAAAGCGTACGACGTCAGACGCGCCTGGTGTCGAGCCCCACTCTTCGGATCTGATGACTTCCTTGTCTTTTCCGCTCATGGAAAACCGTTACGCGGATCGACTGAGCACACCGATCCCTGAGTCGACGTCCGCAAGACGAGGATCTATTCCCACTCGATTGTTGCCGGCGGCTTTGAGGAAATGTCGTAGACGACGCGATTGACGCCCCGCACTTCGTTAAGGATACGGTTCGAAATTTTGCCCAAGAGCTCGTAAGGCAAGGGCACCCAGTCGGCAGTCATGCCGTCCTGGCTATCCACCGCCCGAAGCGCGATCACGTTTTCGTAACTCCGCTCGTCCCCGACCACACCCACTGTTTTGATCGGCAGCAACACGGCAAAGGACTGCCAGAGCTTCTCATACAATCCAGCGGCGCGGATCTCGTCCAGGACAATCACGTCCGCATCGCGCAAGATTTTTAGCCGCTCATCGCTGACTTCGCCCAAAACGCGGATCGCTAATCCGGGCCCGGGAAAAGGCTGACGTTGAAGAATTTCTGGCGGTAAACCAAGCTCTTTACCAACAGTTCTGACTTCATCCTTGAAGAGCTCTCGAAGCGGCTCGATGAGCTTGAACTGCATTTGTGTCGGGAGACCGCCAACATTGTGATGCGACTTGATCGTGGCGGATGGGCCCAGCACGGAAACCGATTCGATCACGTCGGGATAGAGCGTGCCTTGCGCTAAAAACTCAATCTCGCCAAGCGTTCGCGCTTCTTGCTCGAAGACTTCGATGAACTTGTTACCAATGCGCTTGCGTTTGATCTCCGGATCTTCGACGCCGCGGAGCGCATTAAGAAACTGCTCGCTGGCATCGACATAGCGAAAACTCGGGCCAAATCGCTCAACAAACAAGCCGCAGACACGCTCGGCCTCATTTTTCCGCAGCAGGCCGTTGTTGACGAAAACGCTCACGAGTCGATCGCCGATCGCGCGATAAACCAATGTCGCTGCGACAGCAGAATCGACGCCGCCGCTCAGCGCGCACAATACGCGCCCATTGCCGACTTGGTCGCGAATTCTCCTGAGCGAGCCCTCGATAAAATGCTCCATCGTCCAGTCGGGCCGGCAGCCGCAAATCCGGAAAACAAAGTTATCCAGGATTTGCCGCCCGCGCGGTGTATGCATGACTTCCGGATGAAACTGTACGCCGAAATAGCGTCGGCTCGGGTTGGCAAACGCCGCTATGGACGAGTTGCCGCTGTGCGCGAGCACACTCCAGCGTTCTGGCGCCCTCGTCATTTTGTCTCCATGGCTCATCCATACTCGGGTCGCTTCGTTTGTGGAGAATCCGTAAAATAGGTCGGCATTATCGTCGATGATGAGATCAGCGGGCCCGTATTCACGCCGTTCCGCGCGGCCGGCCTCTCCGCCGAAAGCCAAATTGACGATACCCATGCCATAACAAATTCCGAGGAACGGCACGGGCATTTCAAAAATATCTTCGCGAACTCTCGGGGCGCCTTGCTGGTAGACACTCGCCGGCCCGCCGGACAAAATTATTCCCTTCGGCTGGAGTTGACGAATTTTTTCGGGCTCAATGTTGAAAGGATGGATCTCGCAATAGACTTTCGACTCGCGAACCCGCCGGGCGATGAGTTGCGTGTATTGGGAACCGAAGTCAAGAACGAGAATCATTCGACTCGATAATTAGGCGCTTCCTTGGTAATGAACACGTCGTGAACGTGACCTTCCCGTAACGCGGCGGCCGTCACCTGCATAAACCGGGCTTTGCTATGAAGCGCCGCGATATCCGCGCAGCCAAGATAACCCATACCCGCACGCAACCCGCCAACCAGCTGGTGAATATTGAAGGACAGTGATCCTTTGTAAGGCACCTGACCTTCGATGCCCTCGGGCACGAGCTTATTGGCGTCTTTCACGTCGGCTTGACCATAACGATCGCGGCTTCCCTGCCCCATCGCTCCGAGCGATCCCATGCCGCGGTACGCTTTGTAGCTTCGTCCCTGATAGAGAATCATCTCGCCCGGGCTTTCCTCTGTGCCGGCAAAGAGACTGCCGATCATGACGCTGTTGGCGCCGGCCGCAAGTCCTTTGGTGATATCGCCGGAATACTTGATGCCGCCATCCGCAATGATCGGGATGTTGTGACGCGCCGCCGCTTTGGCACAACTGCCGATCGCGGTAATCTGCGGCACGCCGACTCCCGAAACAACCCGGGTTGTGCAGATGGAACCTGGCCCCACGCCAACTTTTACTGCGTTGACCCCCGCGTGGATGAGAGCCGTCGTCCCTTCGTCCGTCGCGACGTTGCCGCCGGCAAGGTTGAGATCGGGATAACGGCGGCGAATCTGTCCAATGACGTCAAGCACGTTTTTCGAATGCCCGTGTGCCGTATCGACCGCGATTAAATCGACTCCGGCGCGCACGAGACTTTCGACCCGCTCTTCCCAATCCGGGCCAACTCCGACGGCAGCCCCGACGCGCAGCCGGCCGCGATCGTCTTTTGAGGCGTTCGGGTATTGAATCTTCTTCTCGATGTCCTTGACGGTGATCAAGCCCTTCAGCTCGAGGCGATCATCCACGACCAAAAGCTTTTCGATGCGATGTTGATGCAAAAGCTCCTTTGCGGTGTCGAGATCGACGCCTGGTTTTACCGTCACAAGATTGTCTTTGGTCATGACTTCGGAAACCGGACGATCATGACGTTTCTCGAAGCGCAAATCGCGATTGGTAAGAATTCCAACGAGCATGCCATTTTTCGTAACCGGCAATCCCGAAATACCGTACTGGTTCATGATTGCCTGAGCTTCGGAAATTTTTTGCTCGGGAGCCACTGTAATCGGATCGGTGATCATCCCGCTTTCATATTTTTTTACCTTCTCGACCTCCGCTGCCTGGGCCCAAATCGATAAATTGCGGTGAATGATGCCGATGCCTCCCTCCTGCGCCATGGCAATTGCGGTTTTCGACTCGGTTACCGTATCCATTGCTGCACTGACGAGCGGTATTTTCAGCGTAATGCGATCGGTCAAACGCGTCGAAACATCGATATCGCGCGGCAATACTGCGGACTCGCCGGGAATCAACAAAACGTCATCGAAGGTCAAACCGACGGGCAAGACTTCTTGTTCAAGCATGATTCACTCTCCGGAGTGAGTTAAAAAAAAACCCAGACTTTAGCCTGGGTTTTCTTGGACGCTCAATCTGTTGTTGAGCAAACATGAAATCTTATACCAGGAAAATTTTCTGGCGGCAAGATTTCGCGTTGAGGCGCACCGGCCAATGTGATAGCAACTGCCCATGCCGCTCTACGAATACGAATGTCGCAAAGGACATCGTTTCGAGACTATTCAGAAAACATCTGCCAAGCCGCTGCGTCGTTGCACCATCTGCACTGCGCTCGTCAAACGCGCCGTCTCGCAACCGACTCTGCTCCATAACCGGGGAGTGCATGTCTTTGATCGCGTCACTAAAGATGATGCCATCCGTGACCGTCCTTCGTCGCTGAAATCACTAAGGAAAGATAAATTCTAACCGTCCCGGTGGTGCTGCCATCGGTCGTTCCGGTCGCGAGCTTCGTGATAGTGGCATTCATTACCAAGTCAGTAGTTTTCCTACTGACGCAGTGTTCAGCCGACATTTATCTGTCGGCGGGCACACCCCCTGCGCCGAAAAATCTCTAGGAAATCGTGGCATATCGCTTGCTCGTTCTCTTCAGGAGATTTCCTCATGTTCCTTCCGAATTTTTAAAGCAGGAGGATCGCATTATGCGAAGACCGTCGGATATGGAGCGCGTCAGAGCCAATACTCCAGCCGAAATCAACTGGCGTATTGATCGGCAAATCGAGGACAGTGTGCGGCGTTATGCCGGTGAGCCAAAGGATGTCATTTTGCGCCGCGTCTGGGAATTGGAGCGTGAGTGGGACATCGAGCGCGTGCTGCAGCTGATGGCATCTTCTATTTCACTCAGCGGCATTTTAATGACTGGAGTCCGTGATAAACGCTGGATCGTTTTGCCGATCGTGGTTCTTTCGTTTTTATTTCTTCATGCGGTGCAGGGTTGGTGTCCTCCGGTACCGGTGCTCCGTCGATTGGGAGTGCGAACACGGGAGGAAATTGACCGGGAGCGCCATGCATTAAAAGTGTTGGTCGGCGACTTTCCGACAATTGCCAATTTGCAGCCCGGTGCCGCCACGCACTGACTTCGCTTCGTCGCGTTCGACCAAACCAGGCAGTTATCAGGCCTCGGTCAGGAGCTCCACCCGGCCTTCGCGTCGCTCGACCTGCACGGTCGCGTATTGAGCCTGCCGAGTGATCAGAACATCGACCGAGGCTGCTCCGACACGCAAGTTTTGGATACGTACCTCATCGAGAAAGCTTGGTAGCACCGGTCGCACAAACGACAACCGCGCGTGCGCAGCATCGATACTCATGCCGAGGATTGCTTGCAGTAGCAAAAAAACCGATGCGGCAGACCAAGCCTGTGGCGAGCAGGCGGTGGGGTAGGGTACCGGCCCGGCACCTGTGCGCCTGTAAAAGCCGCAAAACAGCTCGGGGAGCCGATACTCGACAGAAAGGCTCGCATCGAATAAGCCCCCGAGAATTCGACTCGCCTCATCCTTAAAACCATATCGTGCTAATCCGGCGGCGATCAATGCATTGTCGTGCGGCCAAAGCGAGCCGTTGTGATACGACATCGGATTGAAGCGTGCCTCGGAGAACCCGAGCGTCCGCACGCCCCAACCGGTAAAGGAGTTCTCTTGCATGAGAACACGCGCAATGGATTTTGCGCGCTCAGCGTCAGCGATACCCGTCAGCAAGCAATGACCCGCATTCGACGAGACGACGCGACATTGCCGTTTATCCCCGTCCAACGCTAATGCATAAGTCAAAATATCGCTGCACCAAAACTCGTCTTGAAATCGCTCCTTGAGACTTTCGGCGCGCGCCGTCAGCGTTCTGGCCTTTTTTCGTCGCGCCAACGCCGTTGCAATGGTAGCGCCGGCAAGCCGCGCCGCGTAAACGTATCCTTGCACCTCACACAATGCGATCGGTCCTTGCGCCAAAGCGCCGTCGCTGTGCGACACTGAATCCCAAGAGTCTTTCCAGCCTTGCTGAATCAGGCCTTTGGGCGACGATCGCGAATATTCGACAAATCCGTCTCCGTCGCAGTCGCCGTAATGCTCGATCCAGCGAAGCGCCAAGTTGATCTGTGGCCAAATCGACTTGATGAACTCGAGATCTTGCGTTGCCTCGAAATACGCGCCCGCGAGAACGACGAACAGCGGTGTTGCATCAACGCTGCCATAGTACCGGTCGAACGGGATCTCCCGCAGTGCCGCCATTTCGCCCTTTCGGGTCTCATGAAGAATTTTTCCCGGCTGCGCATCGCGATCAGGATCTTCCCGTCGCGCCTGAGTCGCAGCCAAATAGAAAAGTACTCCCCGCGCGATCCTCGGATTGATCCACAGATATTCAAGCGCAGTGATGATGCCATCCCGACCGAACGGAGTGCTGTACCACGGCACTCCTGCATAAGGATAAAGCCCGTACGGCGTCGACGTAAACATCATATGCAGATCGGCAGTCGATTGTGCGAGCCAGTCATTGAATTGCTCGTTTGAGGTGGAAACTTGAGCATCCTGGCTCTGTTGGGCGCTGAGATCTCGTTCCGATTCCGCGTGTGAACGTTCGTAATTCGAACCGATGAAAACGGGGGTCGACCCTTCGATTTCGCAGGAGTAAGTCAGCGCGAACTCTTTTTCTTCTTTAGGCCCCAAAGATTGCACGAAACCGGCGCCGGAAACGGTCAAACTATCCGGCATCGGATCGCACCGAACAATCGTCCGGCGGCTGACACCGTCGAGTCCCCGGTAGGCAAAAGCAATCTGCTCGCCGCCGTTCTGCTCTTCGCGAAAATTTCCCCGCGCTTGTCTGGCCATGCCGCGAACCTCGAAGATGTCTGCGAAGTCAGCGCCGAACTGAATCGAAAACCGCACCTCGACCGGCGACAAACCGTAATTTATAAACCTGTACGTCTCGAAGCACCTCGCTTGCCGCAGCAGCTTGCTCCGCGTGATGTGCAAACTTCCACGCGGCAATAGAAGATGGCCGGAGCGGTAAATGTCCGGATTCGTCAAGTTCACAACGAAAGCAAGATTGTCTTCCTGCACGGTGGAATTGAGCAGGAACGGTCGGGCGTTTCCCAACTTGAAAAGCAAATGGGACAGGAACCTCGTTCCTTCGTGATAAACCCCTTCTTGTCCGGTTCGGTTTTCGGCCTGAATATCGCCGTGCTGGTCGAAAACGGCGAACATATCGCCATCCTTAAGCACACGTGTCGTATGGTCCGGGGAAGACTCAGTAGCGACAATGTAGAAACTATCCTCAACGGGCGTGGTGGCTTCCATAAAGTATTACGTCATCGATCTCCCAGTGTTCAGTCAATTCTAGTATTTTCTCCCATATCATCAACTAAAAAACCGATCGTCACGTCAAAAAAATTGGTCAAAATGACTCGATGGTTAAGTCACTCCGCCCAGCAACTCCGGCCATATTGTATTTCGCTGCACTCGCGCTAGGCTCACCGTATCAGCGGAAATACTGCCGGAAACGGCACGCGATCATTGTCCCCCCGTCGTAAGACATTGAGCACACCATCTTTGCCGCGACAGCGAGCTGACATTTATCACCTCAGGATTTGCACGTCGGCGCTGCTAATGGGATTGCGTTCTCGCACCTTCTTGGTCCCCGTCGAGCGGAAATGTATGTCCGATCGACAAGAATTTTCTTAAATCTTAGCTTCTTAGACCAAAGCTTATCTTGTCAATCCTTGGTACATCGCTTGCTCGATGACGGATCTTATGGATATTCCATCGAGACGCTGTAAGGAGCTTTCCGGTACAGATTTACCGGTTATCGAACCCGATTATTCCGACCTTACGCTTATAGAATTATTTACAGCGCGCTATTGGATGGACAAATTCCCGCGAGAACGTTCGCTCGAAAACGAAATTCACAAACGTTGCGAACACATTCAACAACAAGTCACCGGTAACATACGCGCCACTGGCACGAGGAGCTTCAAACCGTATGGATTACGCGTAGCGGTCATATTCTTCTGCTTAACGATAGGACCTTTTTTAACTTTTACATATCTTAATGCGATAAGTCTTATCAAAGGCGGCGATGACACCGTCATCTTATCGGGAGTATGGGCTATTCTCACGCTGCCCGCCCTGGTACTGATTTCGATGATCGGCGGCAGAATAGACGCGGAGCGTGTCATAAAAAGCTTCCATCTCTCCGGGGCTAAATCCGGCGCGAACAAAAACTACTTTTATGAAGTGATCAATGCACTGTAATCTCATGGCCACCCTCGTCACTCGTTAGCTCGCGACCCGAATCACTATCGGAATCGCATCCCGATGGTGTGGATTGCGAATAGAGAAACTTTCCAAGCAGCGGCAGCCGGTCACGTTCCAACTCTAAAATCGGAGTCGCAATGGACGGGACTGTACCGCAGACGGAACGGACGGCGTAAAAGGATATCGCCCAACTCACGATGTTATCAATAATCGATCACCCGAATAGCCCCGATGAGATCGAAGTTATATGGTGACTATCAAGCGCTACAGAACGGCTATCGAAAGAGCTATACTGGCGCACGAAGTCGACAAGAGGCCCGGATCGGATTGACATATAGGACCGACGAGGACCATCGAAAATAGCCTGCCTATTACTGCCCATTCGTGAGAAATTTCTCGACCTGTACTTTCCAGAGTCGCTCAATCTTGTCAGCGCTAAAATAAGACGGATTGTAATTTGCAGGCCTTCAGCTGGAATCACGTCATCTTAAGAAGCGTTCTGGTCATCCAGCCGTGAACGGCATGCTGTTCGCACTTCACAACTCCGATGCAGATGCGCGATGCCATGCAACTTCAGAAAAAATGGAAAAAACGTGGCAATCTATCCTGCCGGCACCCTCACGTCCAGCACGAATACTATTATGACACTCCCACGGGCGAAATGGTTTGCACGATTTGCGGAACCACCGTCACCTTCAAGGACTTAGAAGAAACAAGGCGAATCGAGAAAGTGTCCCGTCCAGCAATACGCAACGAATCATGATCAGTTTTCATGTATTGCCGGTCTGACCTCATTATTCGGCCATTAATCCCATCAGGCAATATTGCCACGGCATATACCTGCCTTTGACTCTCTCGGGTTGACCACTGTTCTCGAAGGTGCTTTCGGCTGTTAGGCATAAGCCGTGCTGGGCTTGTACTACGGCTGGGGCATAGGAGCCGCACCCTCGTAACCACATCTTTGTACCTCCGTGCCCCGGCGCCATTCTAAGTGTCGGAGCTCTATGGGCATATTGGTCCTATATGCGGCAGGCTTGATTATTGGCGTTTTTGTTTTGGCCATTGTCGCTTTCGTCTTACTTCTCGATGACGACCGGCAAGAATAAGAAGCTTTGAATCAGTGTCAATATTCCCGGACGAAAAACTTTTTTCCGCATTCAAGCGCCCCGCCGCGATCGTGTACCTCGCCTCTGCACGACGCGGCTCGGCCCCGCTTTTCGAGAACAGTCTCACAATCCCGTTCATTGAGGCGACACCGCGCGAATTGCATCAGCAACCCTCAGTAAACATCCCGAAAACGTGGGACGTGATATTGACCCGTGAGCAGCACTGAAAGAATGCAAGTTTATGTCGACTAGAAACTTTTCACGATCAACAATTAAAACAATCAAGGTTACATGTGATCGCTGCAGACAAACTGTCGAGGGTATTCGAGGTGAAGATTTTAGTGCCGGATTCTATGACATGACCAAGTGGAAAGAATACCGACGCGAAAACGAGCGTTACGTTTGCGAATCGTGCATGTTCGCCGACCCCAAATACATCGAGCGTTTCGACTCTTCCTTTTGACTAGTAGTTCCACACCCATATCTGCGGCCGAATAATTCGCCTTTATTTGGCGAGCCAATCTCTGGAGATTTTCGGAATGATCTTGGGACAGACTTCTTCTGCGACCTGCAGGAGCATCACAGCTTCGTCTTTGTTGCAGAGGATCTGCATTTTGCGTTCAAGCTGCCCATGGCAGATCTCCTGATCAAAACAACCATTTATGAGTAGCTCGTAAGCTCGAGACGACGGGTGAATTCTTTCTACAAACAAATCGTATTGAGCGAGCGGAATAGTGAGAATCACTGAATACATTGCTAGAAGCTAACTCCAGAACGTCTGAACCAGATACTTAAGCCTCTGTTGACACGAAATCTCTACGGAGATAACACGCATTCCAGCCCTATGAAATAGGAGAATAAGAATCGACAAGAGACCGCGATGTAGCGGGGTTATTGTCGCGGATCGAGGGCTGTATGGGTTTTAGTCGGTTTGGCAATCTTTCGTGGAGGCTCGGGGTATTTTTTCAGATGAATGCAGGTATGGCGCGACTGTAGAAACCATAAGAACTGAAACCAAGCCGTTCAGACATCGTTTGCGTTTCAGGAAGCTTAATCTCGACACTCTGTCTCAGCGCGCCTACATCCCCTCAGAGATAAAAGCCCAGAGGATACCAAACACAATGCTAAGATATGTTACCCAGTATAAAACAATTGGCCATTCCACATTTGGCCGAGCTGAATGACTTGAACTGCTGGTCGCAAATCGTTCCATTGACTCAAGTCTCCCTGTTTTTTACGCGCTGGAGAGCGCAATGGAGATGCCACAAGAATTCAGGAGCGGAAACGCAAACGAGCGAGGTTGCAGTAATCTGCTGAGATAAAATCGAGCATGGTGTGTGCGCGGAATGGCTCGAGACGTCGGAAATTGGCCATTACTTTTCCTCTGGGCGTACTACCGCAAGCAGCAATCAAAGGATGGTTGGCTGCCGGCAAAGGACGGTCAACTCCCAATTGTAAGCGCCAAGAAAGAGATGCGGCATGGTGGGATTGTCGTGCTAGATGCCGAACGGGGAATGGCTCATTAATCTGGCGGTTTTGCTCGTAGTGCAGAATTTTCTAGCGGAGAACCCAACGGTCTACCTGCTCGGTTACAGCTCCATCGATTTGAGACGGATCAAAGCTCCATTCATCCATTGCCGACGCGCTTCCTGAATCGCGTAGTGTCGACGATCGGCTTAGATCTCTGCTTGTCTCACGAGCAGGTATTGCAGTGACCAAGAAAATCCATATTCCAATCAGAATCGCCGCTCCCAAACTTATATCGTCCACAAAAATCGCCTCCGTCGAACTTTTTTACTGAAGCAGAAGAGGTGCCAAAACGGAAGCGATGCTCTCAGAGATCCCTAGGCCAGATTATCTGGGGGGTTGCTTACCGAATTACATCATTCATGCTTTCAAATTCCGCTGGAATACCACGATCTTTCAAGGGCAAATTTTCTTGGTTCGGGTGGCAAATGGCAGTCTTGACAACGAGCTGACATCGGTTGACGCGCGTCCGATTTCATCTAAGGGGAGATATTCTGCGGCGATCAAGTAACGGCGCAAAAAACTAATGCAGATTTAGGACGAGACCCGCAGCATTGACTCACATTTAAAAATCGGCTGACTTTCAGACCCTGGTTTCATTTGCGGCTTTTTGAATCCGCGATGCCGCATTGTCAAAGGAGCATTGAACGACGCTGTGGCCCAATCCTTTTCAGCCGGGCTGAAATTCGATTGATAGTTTTGTTGCTGCCTGATGGCCAGTCAATCTCAGCCATCCGGTCACGACTTTATCCGCCCTGAAGACGAGCGGGAAATAAGCGCCGCTAGCGGCGACCGTATCGCTCTGATGATCGCCTTGTCCACGTCGTACCATTCTCCCATTCGATTCGATCGCCTTTCACATTGCCGCGGATGCCTTGCCAATCCGGAGCACGGACGTTCCCATAACGGTCCATTTGCAACCTACTTGTTTGGCCGTTTTCATTCCTCGCTTCAAGGCTTCTTCCGTTCACGTTAATTTCGGTTGCCTTCTTGGGATCACCATTGAAATACCAACGTCCTTGCAGTTGACGCGCCTCTCTGTCGCTCCATCGATCGGACCAGTTCGCGAATCGATCGGATGGCATGCGTGTCCAGGTGGTACCGTTATCCCATTGGATTCTGTTTCCTTTTACGGAACCACGTATCCCTCGCCAATCAGAAGCGCGGATATTACCGGAACGGTCCATTTCTAATCTGCTCGTATTTCCGTTTTCGTTCGTGGCTTCTAGCCTCCGCCCATTGACAGTTATCGTGGTCGGTTTGTTGGGGTCGCCGTTTAGATACCAACGACCCTGCAGGTGACGGGCGTCATTCTCGCTCCACCTGTACCAGTCATTCCTTCCGTCATGGTTGGTTTCGTCACGTGACAATGCCGCACCCGGAATAGCAAAGATTCCGCTAATGACAAGGGCCGACAGCAACGCTTTTGGCTTCATTGTCTTCTCCTCTCGAATCTACTATTTAGACGGCCGTTCTAGCCTTTCCTTAATCCGCAATGCGTGTGCCACGAAACTGGACAAAAAAATTTAATACTTGCGGGCGAGTTTGAGAAGTTTTTACTATGCCGGGAACAAATTACGGGAACCCAGAAAGAGTTCGGTCGACAAACTCGAACAAGCCAGAAAAGAGTTAGGGATTTGAAGGTGACCTGCGCGTTCTCTCTACTGATAACGTTTCGTTGGGAGAATTCGATGACCGATGTATAGGCTCACATGTTCCGATCCAGACTCCGATACTGAATCGCTTCGGCAATATGTCCGGCTGCGATGTTTTCCGCGCCCGCGAGATCCGCAATCGTTCGGCCGACTTTGAGCACGCGGCTATAGGCTCTGGCGCTCAATCCCAATTTGTTGATTGCCATCTCTAACAATCTTTCGGCATCGTCGCTGACCGCACAAAAGCGTTTGATCTCTCGCGTGCCCATCTGCGCGTTGGCATGAATTTTAGTTTTCTCGAAGCGCTGCAGTTGAATCGCGCGCGCTTGGTTGACGCGCCGGCGAATCACGTCGGAGCTCTCCCCCGCTTCCTTGCTCGCCAGTTCTTGGTAGCGCAGGCCCGGAACTTCCACCTGAATGTCGATGCGATCTAGCAGAGGTCCCGATACCTTCGAACGGTAGCGTTGAATCTGCAACGGCGTGCACGTGCATTCTTTCTGAGGATCGCTGAGGAACCCGCACACACACGGGTTCATTGCGGCAACTAGCATAAAACTCGCCGGGTAATTGATGGATCCGAGCGCACGCGAGACGGTAATGCTGCCATCCTCTAAAGGTTGACGCATTACCTCGAGGACGTTGCGTCTGAACTCGGGCAGTTCATCGAGAAATAATACCCCATTGTGAGCCAGCGAGACCTCGCCGGGTTTCGGTACGGAGCCGCCCCCGACGAGACCGGCATCTGAGATCGTATGGTGCGGCGAGCGAAACGGGCGTGTTGCGATGATTGCCTGTCCGTTAAGTGTTCCCATGACGCTGTGAATTTTGGTCGTTTCGAGCGCCTCCGCGAGCGTGAGATCGGGAAGAATCGTCGGCAGGCGCTTGGCAAGCATGGTTTTGCCGGATCCCGGCGGGCCGACGAGAATGACATTGTGAGCGCCGGCAGCCGCGACTTCGAGCGCCCGTTTGACGTGCTGCTGCCCTTTTACGTCGTTAAAATCTGCTGTGTATTGCGAGTGCTGATTGAAAAGATCTTCGAGATTCACAAGCATGCGCTCGATCGGACGCCCGCCGTTAAAAAATTCGACCACTTGAGGCAAATCGCGCACGCCGAGCACTTCCACTTCGCGCACGACGGCAGCTTCGGAAGCGTTTTGCTCCGGGAGTAAGAGGCCCTTCACCCGATTTTTCTTTGCAGCCATCGCAATCGGGAGAGCGCCGCGCACTGGCTTTACGCTTCCATCAAGCGAAAGCTCGCCGATCAATAAATAATCGTCGAACAGTTTCTTGTCGATCAGCCCTTCGGCCGCAAGAATACCCACGGCCATCGGCAAATCGTAAGCCGATCCCTCCTTTTTTATGTCCGCGGGAGCAAGATTGATCGTGATGCGCTTGGCGGGAAAAGTGTAACCGCAGTTCTTGACCGCCGCTCTGATTCTGTCTTTGCTTTCCTTAACGGCGCCGTCGGGAAGGCCGACGGTAGCGAGCTGCGGCAATCCCGAAGCTAGGTCGATTTCAACTTCTACGCGAAGCGCATCGATGCCGTACAGAGCTGCACTATTGACCTTCGCCAACATCGGAGTTGTAAATCGCGCACGCAGGCTAGCAAAGACGCTGACCGATGACAACCGGCGTCGGCCAAAGGTGTACGCGAAAAAGCTATTTCTTGTATCGTCTACTTAGCCAGCGTACGACTTGCCACAAAAGCTTTAACCCAATTTATTTCAGCTGGCAATTTCCTCCGTCTCGTCGGTCGTTCGCCGGACGTTAAAAGTCCTAGTGGTGGGACAACCCCTCACTTCACGCATGTTTACTCGTGGCACAAGCTTTGCGCTTTCGAGCGAGAAAGGAGAGCTCTTATGACGAACGAAATTAAGCTTTTCGCATTGTCTAGCTTTGTAATAGTTTCTCTACTCGCTCCGGCATCTTCGCTGTGGGCACGAGACTACTGGCATTGGTCTAATAACCGCTGGAATCGGCGTGCCGATCTGCGCAGCGACCATCAGGATTTGGAGCAAGCCAGACGGCAGTTAGACTACGATCGCCGTCATCACGCGAGTCGGAAGAAAATCGCCGAGGATGAAGTACGGGTTCGAGATATCGAGCGCGACATCCAAGAAGACCGGCGGGCCCATCGATAGAACCAGCTAGTCCGTAAACATGCCGCTGGCGCGCTGCGCGCCACCGGCATGGGACAGCAATAACCGAACTGCATCCTCATCTGCAGCACAACCAGATTTCCGCTGATGCCTCATCCGGGCACCGCCCGAATCGGTACTTCCGGCTACCATTACAACCACTGGCGCGGGGTCTTCTACCCGGAGAAGCTGCCCAAAACGCGATGGCTTTCCTACTACGCCGAAAGCTTCGACACGGTTGAGATCAACAATACGTTTTACCACCTCCCCAGCGCGGCGGCGTTTGATTCTTGGAGGAAGCAGGCACCTCGCGGGTTTTGTTATGCAGTGAAATTCAATCGATTCGGTACTCACTTCATGCGATTGAAGGAGCCGCATTCAACGCTGCGAAATTTTCTCACCGTTACAAAACGTCTCAAGCAGACACTTGGACCGATCCTCGTCCAACTTCCGCCTCGTTGGAGCGCCAATGCCCGACGGCTGGACGAATTCCTTGCGGCCTCTCCCCGGCGGCGCCGTTTCGCTGTTGAGTTCCGTGATGAACGGTGGCTCTGCCCTGAAGTATTCAAGGTCCTCGAGCGGCATCACGCCGCGCTCTGCATTCATGACATGCTTAAAAATCATCCACGGCTCGTAACCGCTGAGTGGACTTACCTGCGCTATCACGGCGATCACTACTCCGGGAGTTACTCGGCAGAACAACTATCCGATGACGCCGAATGGATCAATCGACAATTAGCCGCCGGGCTCGACGTGTTCGCCTACTTCAATAACGACGCCCACGGCTACGCGGTGAACAATGCGCGCGAACTCCGATCTCGTATAAAGCCCCGGTTCTTACCGCTTGCCGGCTGAACAATTAGCATCTATTTCTCAACCTGCGAAACTTCCGGCTATTGATTCGCGGCCCCGGCCGAGTATCGTCGTTCTAAAATACCCGACCAGGAGCGCTACCAGTTTACGCGAATGACCCGCTTTGAAGCCGCGTCCGTTAAGGATAGTCGTCCATGAGCCAACCATGTTCCTCAAAGGAGATCCAGATGAAACTGTCCCTCGAGAAAGCATCCATCATTGTCGATCGGGCGCTTGCGAAAGCGCGCGAAGCTACGTACCGAGCGATGTGCGTCGCCGTCCTGGACGACGGCGGCTGCGTGAAGGCATTGAAACGCGAGGACGGCGCGAGCATCCTGCGGCCAAATATCGCCATCGGCAAAGCCTGGGGCGCCGTCGGCATGGGCGAATCGAGCCGCTCACTGAGCGAGCGTCTGAAAGACCGCCCGGCGTTTCTCGGAGCACTCTCGGACATGTCCGGCGGCAAAGTCGTGCCGGTAGCCGGCGGCGTCTTGATCCTAGACGGCAGCGAGATTATCGGCGCCGTGGGCGTCAGCGGCGGCACCGCGGATGAAGACGAAGCCTGCGCCGTCGAGGGGATCAAAGCTGCGGGATTGACGCCGAAAATTTAGCTGAATTGATGGTTTAAAAATCCGCGTAAGCGTCACAGCATGATACGCTTTGAAACAGGCCCCCCTATAGCGCGTCCTTCGACGGAGATCACGACGAACGGAAATATAATTGCCCGTGAGCACTTTCCGTTGCTGAGCTTGCGAGTTTTTTTGACAAACTGTCACGACCTCGGCTGCCATCGGCTCGCCTTCAACTCTGCATAAATCTTTTTCACCAGGCTGTAGTCGAATAATTTATCCTTGTCGGGCGGATTGGCCATCTTGGTCAGCTCGGCGCGCGTGGCGATTTCGTCGCGCAGCACGTCGTCGGTCACGGATCCTTCGGCCGTCATACTCGAAACCGTTGCGTCATAGTCGAGCTCTATCCCGGCGCGCGGTGATTTGTCATATTTAGCGACCACTGTGAGAGTCTGTTCTTTGAAGCGGCGCGCATATTCCCTGCCCTTGATTGCTGCTGTGAGAAATCGCTCGACCAAACTGCGATTCTCCGTCATTAATTTGTTCGAGGTCGCTGCTCCCGACCAGATCAGCTGGATCTCGTTGCTGATATCCGCCAGAACATGTCCCTGCGACTGACCGGCCCGAAACACATCCCGTGGCAGCAGCAACGTTCCGTCAATCGCACCGGACTGGAACGCAGCAAATCGCGTTTCATTGTTGCCCATCGCTATGAAGAGTACTGAATTGCTTGGGATGGCGTGTTTTTTGAGCAGCAGCAAAAGCGCCAGATGTTGAGTATCGCCAAAGGAATTGATCGCGAGTTTTTTTCCTGCAAGATCTTTGAGACTTTGAATGTTCGCTTTAGTCGAAATGAACTTATAGCTTGGTTTCGAGAGATTCGTATAAACGATCTTCACCGGCCCGCCGCGCAAACCGGCGCTGAGCGCCGAGCCTGCCGAGGTGGTCAAATGTAGATCACCTGAAAGCAATGCTGGGGTTGCCGCACCGCCGCCGGAACGAATGTATTCGAAGTTGAGATTTTGCTCGCGGAAAAATCCTTTTTCGATGGCGACAAAATGATCCATATATGCAGCGCTCGGCGTGACGAGAGAAACCACGATGTTCTCGCCGTTAGCCAGACCGCCGTGAAGTAATAGCGCCGCAATTATTCCAAGCTGCAAAAGACA
>Ga0075425_100001489_pt1 | contig 23036 bp, 20 predicted proteins | sample SoiMethybrSBSTD4_FD_75300 | JGI IMG/M metagenome (GOLD analysis project Ga0075425, IMG submission 75300) | Bulk soil microbial communities from a Populus tree surrounding site in Tennessee, USA - Soil MetaG P. TD hybrid SBSTD4 | ecosystem: Environmental > Terrestrial > Soil > Tree plantation... | reverse complement strand
CACCCTTCGCGAAGGCGCGCTCGCGCTCGGCGCGAGCCGCTGGCGGACAGTGCTCGGCGTCGTGCTGCCGACGAGCGTCGGCGGCATCCTCACCGGCACCGTGCTGGCGGTCGCCCGCGCAGCTGGGGAGACTGCGCCGCTGCTCTTCACAACGTCAATCGCGGCGAACGCGGTCACATGGGACCCGCGCCAGCCGGTGCTCTCGATCCCTTACGACATCTTCGTGCTTTCCGAGTCGGCCGATCCCGCCGATCACGCTCGCGCCTGGGCGCTCGGATTCGTGCTGATCTGCTTCGTCCTCGTGACGAGCCTGACTGCCCGTCTGCTGCTTGTCCGATACCGAAAGAGGCTGGAGGGTTGACCATGGAGGCGGATACGATGAATGCAGTGGCGCCGATCGAGATTGCTCAGCCTCGCGAGGCGCCGCGGAGCGCTTCCGACCGGGAGGTCGTGTTCGAAACCCGGGGGCTGACGATCAGCTACGGAAAGGCGCCTGCCATCTCGAACGTCAACCTCGCGATCTACCGCAACCTGGTCACGGCGATCATCGGGCCCTCCGGTTGCGGCAAGAGCACGTTCCTACGTTCGCTGAACCGAATGAACGATCTCGTGCCGTCGGCCAAGGTCGAAGGGGAGGTCCTCTACCACGCCCAGAACATCTACGGCGACGGGGTCGATCCGGTGGAGGTACGCCGGCGCATCGGGATGGTCTTCCAGAAGCCGAATCCGTTCCCGAAGTCGATCTACGACAACGTCGCGTGGGGCCTGCGCGTGCTCGGGATGAAGGACGATCTTGACGGCCGGGTCGAGCGTGCGCTGACGCAAGCTGCGCTCTGGGACGAGGTCAAAGACCGGCTCAAGAAGGGCGCCTTCGGGCTCTCGGGCGGCCAGCAGCAGCGCCTTTGCATTGCCCGGGCGATCGCGGTTGAGCCCGACGTCGTCCTGCTGGACGAGCCGGCCTCGGCGCTCGACCCGATCGCGACCTCGAAGATCGAGGACCTCATGCACGAGTTGAAGAACGAGTACACGCTCGTGATCGTCACCCACAACATGCAGCAGGCGGCCCGGGTTGCGGACATGACCGCGTTCTTCACGCTCGAGCGAAGTGAGAGCGGCGGCCACGGCGTCCTCGTCGAATACGACGAGACGCCCAAGATCTTCACGCAGCCCTCCGACAAGCGAACCGAGGGTTACGTCACGGGTCGGTTTGGCTAGGCGGCCCCGGTTTTTGCAAAAAGGCGGGGGGTACGATGGGTTGATGGCCGAGCAGATGAGAGTCACATTCCAGGACGAGCTGGAGCAGGTCGAGGCCGCCCTCCAAGAAGAGGGCGACTACGTTCTCCGCGCGCTACGCGCAGCTGTCAACGCGCTCGAGCAGGCCGACGCGGAGCTCGCTGACGAGGTGATCGCCTTCGACGACGAGGTCGACAGTCGCTACTTCTCGATCCAGGAAGGGATTCAGTCGCTGCTCGCGCGGCAGACGCCTGTCGCGGTCGACCTGCGGCTCGTGCTCGCGATGTTGCACACGAATTTGCACCTCGAGCGGATGGGTGACTACTGCGTCACGATCGCCAAGCTGACCAAGCTCGTCTCCGACGCCGAACCCGACGAAAGGCTCGTGCAGGCCTTCGAGGAGATGGGCCAGCGCGCCGAACAAATGATCCGCATTGCGCTGGACTCGTTTCAGCGCCGCGACCTCGTGGGCGCCTCCTCGCTCGTTGACCTCGATGAGCTGATCGACCGGGCGAACCGCCGGGCCGTCGAGCGCGTACTCGACTTCGGCGACGACGAGTCGAAGCGCGAGTGGGGCCTGCGGATGATCATCGTCTCGCGCTGCCTCGAACGGATCGGCGACCACGCCGTCGACATCGGCGAGCAGACCGCCTACCTCGTCACCGGCGAGTTCCGCGAATTCACGGACGCGTCGCACCAAGCCGGCGGCTGAGGTGGCTCGCCGCGACGACGCGGAACTGATGGACGCAACTCGCCGCACGCGGCTCGCGAACGAGCGGACCTATCTCGCCTGGTGGCGCACCGGTCTGACCGCGCTGGCGGTCAGCGTTGGGGTCGGCAAGATCGTCCCCGGCGTCAGCGACGTCACCCGGTGGCCGTTCGCCGTCGCCGGCGTCGGCTTCGGGCTCATTGGAACCTTCTGCATCGTCTACGGCTCGTACAGGCAGCGCGCGGTCGAGCGCGCGATCGAGCAAGGCACGTTCACGAGTCCCGATCCGAGGCTCGTGGCCGCGCTGACCGCCTTCGGCGTGGCGCTCGGCATCCTCACGCTCGTGCTCGTCGTCATCAACGGCTAGTTCCCAGGTGAAGAGCCGGCGGCGATGCGGTTTCGATCCGGCGTGCCGCATGATCAGGCGGCTGCTGCGGCCGACTCCGGTAGCGGGAGGGAGGTCGGGCTCGTGCCGGCGCGCCGCACCAGGGCGCTGACAACTCCGTCGAACACGTCTTCACCGACCGAGTAGTCGCTCGTGAAATCGACCGCAGCGTTGATCTCCAGGACGACGTAGCGGCGCGGGCCGAGTGGGAGCAGGTCCGACGCCAACGAGATCGCCTCCGATCGCGGCTGCTGCGGCGACCGCGAGCTCGCAGGCGATCGGCGGCGGGACGACCGGCTCGCGAATGGCGCCGAGCGCAACGTTCGTCCGCCACTCGCCCGGTGGGGCCACGCGCTTGACCGCGCCCGCGACGGAGCCACCGGCGACGACGAGGCGAAGATCGTGGCCGAGCGGCGGAATCAGCTCCTGGACAAATGAGAGGCCTTGTCTCGGGATGGGCGAGGCCGGCGCGTCGCAGGGCACGGGCGGTGACGAGTTTGTCGTGCGCCGAGATCAGCGCCGACGGCGGGTTGAGCACGGAAATACCTGAAGCCGAGAGCTCTGAGAGAGCCCAGAGCCCGTCCTCGATTCCGTCGAGCCCTTCTCGGATGTCCAGTCGCCCGAGCGCCGCGTCGCCCGGTGCGAGCGTCATGAGGGCCTCGCGAGGTGTCAGCAGCAGGGGCTCGAAAACGCTCCACCCCCGGGTGATCAGCCCGATGTTCGTCTCGCCTGCGCGGTGGGCGACGATCGCGAAGCGCATCGAATCGAAGTGTCCGCGGCAGCGCCGTGCGATGGGCTGCCGAATGGTGAACGAGTGGTAAAGAGCTGGAGGCGGCTCGAAGCTTCCGGCCGGCGTCACCTCGTCTACGATCGGCGCTCGTGAGCAGCGTTTTTACCTCGACCTACCACGACACGCCTGATGGTCGCTTCGCCCGGACGGGGGTGGCCTTGCGGAGGCGGGTCGAGAACGGGCTCAGCATCTGGGAGGTCGAGTTACCCGAGGCGCCGGGAGAGGTTGCGTTCTCCGAGCCCGGCGGTCCCACAGAGCCGCCGCCGCTCGTCGCGGACCTGCTTCGCGGGTTGCTGCGGGAGCGAGAGCTCGTCGAAGTGGCCAATCTGCAGACGCGTCGCTCCGTCGAGGACGCTTCGGAGGACGGCAAGGTGCACGACGAGGTCGAGGTACTCGAGGACCGGCGCGTCGTGGAGCGCTTCGACGTCGAGGGCGAGCCCAAGGACCCGGGCCTCCGCGTCGTCCAGCGCCAAGGTCGATCGAAGGCGCCCGGCAAGCAATCGGCCCTGCCGCACCTGCAGATGATGATCAGGCGCCAGTACGAGGAGATCCTCGCGCACGACCCGGGTACGCGGCTTGGGAGCGATCCGGAGGCACTGCACAAGATGCGGGTTGCGGTCCGCAGGCTGCGCGCTTTCCTGCGCGTCGCCCGTCCGATCCCGGACCGCGCGTGGACGGACGAGTTGAGGGCGGAGCTCAAATGGGTCGGCCGGGCACTTGGGGCAGTGCGCGACCACGACGTGCTCTTGATCCACGTCCGCGGGCAGGCCGAGACGCTGCCGAGCACAGACGTGGCCGCGCTCGGCCTCATCGTCGAGGCCATCGAGCGCCAGCGTGAGACCTCCCGCGAAGAGATGCTGGAGGCGCTCTCGAGCCCGCGCTACCTCGAGCTGCTGGGGCGGGTCGAACTGGCCGGCGAGACGCCGCACTGGAACGGGAAGCGCCGTTCAGCCGGAAAGCTCGCGGCGAAAGAGTTCATGAAGCTGGAGCGAGCGATCAAGGCTCTCGATCCCGCACCGAGCGACACCGAGCTTCACCGCCTGCGCGTTCGCGGAAAGCGCGCTCGCTACGCAGGCGAGCTGGCGGAGGCGGCTGTCGGAAAGAAGGCGCGCCGTTTCGTCGACCGCGCCAAAAATGTCCAGGACGTCCTCGGCGAGCACCAGGACGCCGTCGTCGCGGACGAACGGGTGCGAGAGCTCGCGCTTTCCCGGAGCAACCCGCAGCTCGCGCTCGTTGCCGGCCGGCTGGTCGAACGCCAGCGCCGGCGGATGCTTCGCGCGCGGGCCGACGCTCCGAAGGCGCTGAAGAAGCTTCGCCGGGCCGGCCACGAAGCCTGGCGCTGAGCATTCGTGCCGCTGCTCGTCGTCCGCCACGCACGCGCGGGGCATGCGAGGGACTGGGAGGGGAACGACCGCCTCCGACCGCTCGACAAGAAGGGGAGCCGCCAAGCCGCCGGTCTGCCGAGCCTCCTCGCCCGGTTCGAGATTCGAAGGATCGCCTCCGGTACGTACCTACGCTGCATTCAGACCGTAGGCCCTCTGAGCGAAGAGCGGGGCCTGCCGATTGAGGAGTGGAGCGGGCTCGACGAAGGCTCCTCCCGCGAAGAGTCCCTCGCGGTCCTGCACGAGTTCGGCAACGACGCCGTCCTCTGCACGCAGGGCGACGTGCTCGAGAATCTGTTCGGCGAGGCCGGCCAGAAGGGCTCGACTCGCGTGGTCCAACTGGAGGCCGGTGAGCCAGTCGTGCTCGAGTACCTGCCGCCTCCGGACTGAGATTCCCGGCTACGCGGTCGCCGCTTCGGCGTCAAGCAAGCGCGTACAGACCCCTTCGCGGACGCCACCGTCGGCGACGCCGAGGGGAACCTGGAGCACACGCTGCAGCTCCGCGAGGATGATCGCCCCGGCCGGCAGCGTGCGCGCGCGCTCGAGATCGGCCTTTGCGCGTTTGGCGCGGGCGACGACGGGGAGCCGAGCGAGTTCTTCGACCGCGGTCTCGAGCCCTTCCTCGTCCAGCCGGCCGAGCCCGTAGCGGCGCAATGCCCTCGCGGTTCCGCCGGTCGCGAGCCCGACGGCCGGCAGCGGTGGCGTGAGCTCGTTGAAGGCGGCAGCCGCTTCGGTGCGCGCGGTCGCGAGCTCCAGGCGAGTCGGGGGGTCACTGGGCAGGCATCGCTCGGTCAGCCTGAGCGACCCGAGTGGGACGGACCGAAGCCAGGAAGGCGCGTTCATGCTTCCAACGGCGATCTGCGCCGAGCCGCCGCCGACGTCGCACACGGCGACCGGCTCGGCGTCGGCGTCGGTTTGCGAGAGAGCGCCGACGAAACCGAGCTCCGCCTCGTCTTCTTCGCTCAACGGCAGGACGCGGAGGCCGGTCGCCTGCTCGAGCGCCGTGATCAACTCCCGCCCGTTCTCGGCGCTCCGCCACGGGGAGGTGACGACGATCTCGATGCGGACGGCCGCCAGCTTCCGAGCCCTGCGGACCTCCTTACGGGCGGCCTCCGCGGAGCGCTCGATCTTCTCGGCCGTCAGGCGGCCACGGCGTTCGACGTCTTCTCCAAGGCCCGTGCGGCGCCGTTCCACTCGTACTGGGACGAAGCTCCCGCGCGCGTCGGCCTCGGCGACGAGCAGGCGCAGCGTGTTCGCGCCAACGTCGACGACGGCGACCCTCATCCGCCGCATTCTGCTCGGCGGGTCGGCGGTCGCCCCCAACGCCCCCGTGATTCGGGCGATTAGGTGGTGCGCTTGCTCGACCGCCGCGGCTGCCGTGCCCGAACGCTTCGCATCAGGAGCGTTTGTGCCTCGCGCGCCCGCTCGCCCTTCTTTGCCCGGATTCGTTGCCATTCGCCGTCAGGCTTCAGTTCCCAGGCATGCACATTTGAAGACATCATCGTGTCGAGCGCGCGCTTGACCTCCTGCTGGGCCCGCGCGTCCTCGACGGGCACCACGGCCTCGATGCGGTAGTCGAGGTTTCGCGGCATCAGGTCGGCGCTGCCCAGGTAGTAGCTCGAAGCGTCGCCGGTCTCGAACACGAAGACGCGGCTGTGCTCGAGAAAGCGCCCGAGCACGCTGACGACGCGGATGTTCTCGCTGAGGCCCTCGACTCCGGGGCGCAGAGTGCAGATGCTCCGCGCCATTATCTCGACCTCGACACCTTTCCGCGAAGCCTTGTAGAGCTCGTCGATGATCGTCTCGTCGGTCAGGTTGTTGACCTTGATGCGGACCCGCGCCTTCTCGCCGGCGGCGGCCGCGCTCGTCGTCTCCCGGATCTTCTCGACCAGCCGCTCGCGCAGGTCGAACGGCGCGACCAGGAGCTTGCGGAACCGCGTCGGCCGGCTGAAGCCGGTCAAGAAGTTGAACAGGTCTACCACGTCCGCCGTGATCTCTTCGTCGACCGTAAACAGGCCGAAGTCCTCGTACGACCGCGCGGTGGCGGCGTGGTAATTGCCGGTTCCGATGTGTACGTAGCGGCGCAGCTCACCGCCCTCACGCCGAACGACGAGTGTCGTCTTCGCGTGGATCTTCAGGTTCGGGAACCCGTAGACGACGTGAACGCCGGCCTGCTCCAGCGTGTGCGCCCAGCCGATATTCCGGCGCTCGTCGAAGCGTGCCTTCAGCTCGACCAGGCAGACCGCTTGCTTGCCTGCCGCGACGGCCTCGATGAGCGCAGGAATGAGCGGTGAGTCACCGCTCGTCCGGTAGACGGTCGTCTTCAGCGCGAGGCTGTCGTCGTCGGTTGCCGCCGCGTTGACGAAGGCTTCGAAGCTCGTGCCAAACGCGTGGTAGGGCTGATGGACGAGGACGTCCCCTTTCGCGACCTCGGCGAAGAACTCGTCGGGCGCAGTGACGTTGGCGAAGCGCGGGTGTGTGAGCGGGAACCATGCCTCTTCCTTGAGATCGGGCCGATCGAGGCCGACGAACTCGGAGAGGCTCTCGAGGTCGAGGAGGCCCTGCACAAGGTAGACCTGGTCGTCGTTGACGGCGAGACCCCGCTTGAGGCGGTCGAGCATCCGCGCCGAGGCCGAGCCCGTGATCTCGACCCGGACCGCATCGCCGAAGCGCCGGCGGCGCAGCTCGTCTTCGACGGCTTCGCGCAGGTCGTCGGCCTCGTCCGAAAGCTCGAAGTCGGCGTCCCTGCTGACGCGGAAGATGCAGACCTCGAGGATCTCCATCTTGGGGAAGAGCTGTCCAAGGAAATGACGAATGACGCGCTCGAGCGGCAGGAAGAGACCGCGCTCACCGATCGCCATGAACCTCGGCAGGAGCTCCGGCACCTTGACGCGCGCGAACCGCTCCTCGCCGCTGTCGGGATCTCGCACGAAGAGGCCGAGCGACAGCGAGAGGCCGGAGATGTAGGGGAACGGCTGCCCGGGCCCTACCGCGAGAGGCGTGAGGATCGGGAAGACCTCCTGCTCGAAGCGCTGGCCGAGCTCTTCGAGCTCGGCCTTCGTGCAGTCCTCGACCTGGCCGACGCTGATTCCCGCCTCCTCGAGGGCGACGCTCAGGTCTCGTTTCCAGAGCTTCGACTGCCGGGCCGTCAGCTCGAGCACCCGTTCGCGGACTTCGCTCAGCGTCTGCTGCGGCCTCCGCGCGTCGGGGGAGGTGACCGGGACGCCCGCCTCGATCTGGTCGAGCAAGCCGGCGACGCGCACCATGAAGAACTCGTCCAGGTTGCGCGAGAAAATGGCGCAGAAGCGCGTACGCTCGAGCAACGGAAGTGAAGCGTCGGCCGCGAGCGCGAGCACGCGGGCGTTCCAGGCAAGCCACGACAGCTCCCGGTTGAGCAGGAGTTCAGGGCTCACTCCGGTCCGTGGGGTCGACGCGGTAGTGGCCAAGCGCATATCTAAGCGCTTTAGGCGCTACAAGTGGGTTAAGAACTGGTGAACAAGCCCGTGGGGCCGGCCTCGACACCGGCCCCTGGGCTGAGAGAAAACTCGCCCGAGTGCCTTGGGAGGGGAGGAGTTCTCGGGCGTACTCGTTACGACGCGGCCGTCGCGTCGGAGTTGGCCTGCCTTACCAACACCGAACGTTCGGAGCCAGGGACTGTCCCCGCAGGGGGACTGTCCCCGAAGCCCGGTCAGTCCCAGGGCGGCGGATTGTGCACCCAGGTTCCGCCGACCATCGTCGCCACGACCCGCACGTCGGGTAGCTCGGCGGGCGTGCACTCCACGGGATCCCGGTCGAGCACAACCAGGTCGGCGTAGTAGCCCGGAAGCAGCTTGCCCCGGCGCCGCTCGTCGCCGGCAAGCCAGGCCGGATTGACGGTGGTGGCCTCGAGCGCCTGCTCGACGGTGAGCGCCTGCTCCGGGTGCCAGGCATCTCGTTCGTCGAGCGTTCGCAGGACGCCCGCACAGATCCCTGCGAGCGGATCGAGCTCCTCGATCGGCGCGTCAGATCCGTTCGCCACAAGCGCGCCCGAGTCCCAGAGTGAACGAAACGCGTACGCGTTCTCTGTCTTGCCCGCCCAGAGCCTGTCGGCAAGGTCGCGGTCCGACGGCGCATGCGAGAACTGCACCGAGGCCGCGACTCCAAGTTGCGCGAACCGTTCCACGTCCTGGGACGCCAGGAGTTGCGCGTGCTCGATCCGCTGACGCAGGCCGAAGGGCTGCCAGTCCTCGCGTGTCTCCTCGAAGGCGTCGAGAGCATCTCTGTTCGCCTGGTCGCCGATCGCATGCACGGCGACCGGGAAGCCTGCTCGTGCTGCTTGCCGGATCAAGGCTGCGAACTCCTCGCGGCTCGTGATCTCGACCCCGGAGCCGTCGAGAAGCCGTGCGGTCTGCGAACCGAGCGTCCCGTCCATGAAGACCTTCAGGTAGCCGAGCCTGAGTTTCGGGCCGCCGAAGCGGCTCGAGATGTCGAGGGAGGCGAGCTCGTCCGCCCGCTCGGCGGGTAAGGATTGCCAGACGCGCAGCGGCAACGCGCCCTCGGCCTCGAAGCGCTGCCAGAACCGCAGGGCTCCAAGCCAGCCGTCCTTGTCGTGGACAGCGGTGACGCCGCGCGAGTTGGCGAGTTTGATTGCGTCACGCATCGCCTCCACGTACTCGTCGTCGGTGGTCTCGATGTATGCGTCCCTGAAGTGCCAGCAGGATTCCTCGCGAAGGACCCCAGTTGGCTCGCCGCGTTCGTCCAGCTCGACGACTCCGCCTGGCACCTGGAGGTCGCCGTTCGCGCGGGCCAGCGCGGCGGAGTTGAGCCAGACGGAGTGCGAGTCGCGGGCCATCAAGGCGACGGGTGTCTCGCCGGCGAGCTCGTCGAGCGCTTCCTTCGTTGGCTCGACCTGCGGGTGCCAGTCGCCGCTCCGCCAGCCGCGGCCAAGCAGCCAGGCGCCGGGGCGAAGGTCGGGGAGCGCAGCGCGAACCCTGGCCAGCGCCTCGTCGAGCGAGGCGGTGTCCTCGAGCCGCACCTCGCGTTGAGCCACCGCCCAGGTCGGGAAGTGGACGTGCGAGTCCGTGAAGCCAGGGAGAACGCAACGGCCGGCGAGGTCGACGCGCTCGGGACTTGCGAGCGCCGACTCGTGCGGCCCGACGCCGCCGGCGATCCATTCGCCCGCGATCGCGAGGCCACGGGCGGTCGGCAGCGACGGGTCCATCGTTCGGACGACGCCGTTTTCGAGGATCACGCGCCGAAGCCTATGCGTGTCGGCCTTCCGCCCTGACAGCGAACTGTCCCGATCCTTCAGCCGGATTTAGGCGGCCGCGGCGACAAGCCGCCATGGCTTCATGTCGGCATCGCATGCGACGCCGACTTGACCGTGCCGGCTGTCGTCACGATCATCTGACGGCCCGACGCTCATGCTGCTGCCTCGCCCGATCCTGGTCCCAACTACGCTCCTCGGCGGTGCGTTCGCCGCCTGGATCGTCACCTACCAGCGCATGCAGGGCATGGACGCCGGTCCGGGCACCGCCCTCGGCGGCCTCGGGTGGTACCTCGGGATCTGGGTGACCATGATGGCCGCGATGATGCTGCCTTCGGCGGTGCCGATGGTGCTCGCGTTCAATCGCGTCAGCGCCGAGCGCGCGCGACAGGAGAGCCCGCTGGCCGTGCGGACGTGGGTCTTCGTCGCCGGTTACCTCGTGGCCTGGACTGCCTACGGTCTTCTGGCCTACGCGGTCTACCGAACCGCGAAGAGCGTTGCGCCACACTTCCTCGGCTGGAGTAGCGGCGGCCGCTATGTCGCCGCCGCCGCGCTCGTCGCGGCTGGGCTTTACGAGCTGACGCCGCTCAAGGAGGTCTGTCTGCGCCGCTGCCGCTTACCTTTTCACGTGGTTGTCCGGGGTTGGCGCGGAGGGCCGTTGGGCGCGCTGCGGATGGGTGCCGACCACGGCCTCAGTTGCGTCGGCTGCTGCTGGGGGCTGATGCTCGCGCTGTTCGCGCTCGGCGTGATGAGCCTGCTTTGGATGGCGATGATCGCCGCGGTGATTTTCGTCGAGAAGGTTCTGTCTGCCGGCGACCGCTTCGCGCCTTTCGTCGGCGCGGCATTCGCCACCCTCGGGATCTGGGTCGCCGTCGCTCCGTCGTGGGTGCCGGGTCTCCAAGTCCCCTGATGGCGTACCGGGTCCGCGGCACGTACCTCGAGTCTTGCAACTGCGATGCTCCTTGCCCGTGCCGGCGGATCGACGGCCGGCCGGGCGGTCGCTCGACGCACGGGATCTGCGACGGCGCCCTTTCCTGGTCGATCGAGGCCGGTGAAGCGGACGGCGTCGACCTCGCCGGTCTCGGCATCGTGATCGCCACCCGGTACAGCGACGACGAGGAAGGCTCGCCGTGGACGTTCGCGATGTTCGTCGACGAGCGCGGCGACGGGTCGCAGCGCGAGGCGCTTGCGAGGATCTTCTCCGGCGCGCTCGGCGGGACAGTGCTCGAGCATTTCCCCTGGGCCTGGAAGGCGAGCAACCCGCTCGGCGTCGAGCCGGCGCGGATCGAGATCGACCACACGCCCGGCCGTAGCTGGTTCCGGGCCGGAGGGAAAGTGAACGTGCGCGTCTCGGCCCCCTACGCGGGGCCGGAGACCATTACCTGCGTGATTCCGGGACACGAACGCACGGGGCGCGAGGTCGTAGCCGAGGAGCTTCGAGTGGACGCCGAGCCGCTCGGGTTCGAGTACCGAGGCGTCTGCGGCTACGAGTCGACCTTCGACTACGAGGGCTAGAACGCGCCGACGGCCAGCAAGAGCCCGATCACCAGCGGGGGCAGCGGGACCAAGAGAAGGGGGAGGTTGAACGCCACAGTGCTTCCCTTTATCGGCCGCCGAGCCGCCGAGGTTGAGCCCTCCAGTGCCTACAATCGCGCCGTGTCCCGTGAGGCGCTGAGCGAGGAACAGCTCGAAATCCGCGACCTGATTCGCACGCTCTCGCGCGAGCGGATCGCGCCGCGGGCGGCCGAGATCGACAAGAGCTCCGAATTTCCCTGGGACGTTGTCGAGCTCTTCCGCGAGCACGATCTGTTCGGGATCATGTTCGACGAGGAGTACGGGGGTGCCGGCGCGAGCGCGCTGATGACGCTCGTGGCAATCGAGGAGGTCTCGAAGGTCTGTGCCACGAGCGGCCTGATCCTCGCGGTGCAGGAGCTCGGGTCGCTAGGAATCAAGCTCGCAGGCACCGAGGAGCAGAAGCAGCGGTTTCTGCCCAAGCTCGCGAGCGGCGAGTGGCTGCCCGCCTACGCGCTGACGGAGCCGGGCTCGGGCTCCGACTCCGCGGCGATGCGCTCGGAGGCACGGCGAGACCGGGATGGGTACGTGCTCAACGGCTCCAAGCGCTTCATCACGAACGCGGGGGTCGCGGGCCTCTACCTCGTCTTCGCCAAGACCGACCCGCAGGCCGGACACGACGGCATCTCGGCGTTCGTCGTCGAGGCGGACACCCCTGGCTTCGAGGTCGGTCGGATCGAGCCGAAAATGGGAATCAAGGGCTCGACGACCGGAGAGCTCTTCTTCAACGACATGCGCGTCCCGGCTGACAACCTGCTCGGCGAGGAGGGCGAGGGCTTTCAGATCGCGATGCGGATCCTCGACCGTTCGAGGCCCGGGATCGGCGCGCAGGGGCTCGGTCTGGCCCAGGGCGCGACGGACTACGCGCTCGACTACGCGAAGTCACGCGAGACCATGGGGAAGCCGATCGCCCAGCACCAGCTGATCGCAGCGACCCTCGCCGAGATGGAGACCAAGTGCGAGGCCGCGCGCGGGCTCCTCTACAAGTGCGGACAGATGATCGACGACGGCGTCGACGGCTCCGAGCTGACCAAGATCTCGGCGATGGCCAAGCTGTACTGCACCGACGTGGCGATGGAGGTAACCACCGACGCCGTCCAGATCCTCGGTGGCTACGGCTACATGCAGGAGTACCCGGTCGAGCGGATGATGCGGGACGCCAAGATCACGCAGATCTACGAGGGTACGAACCAGATTCAGCGGCTCGTGATCGCCCGCGAGATGGTGAAGGAACAACGTTCGTTCCTGTTGTCCGGCGTTGGCTAAGGAAGCACCGCCCGACGCGTTCGGAAACAGCGCTCGCGAGTACGAGCTCGGCCGGCCGGAGTGGCCGCAGGAGCTGATCGACCGCGTCGCCGCCGACCTGGAGCTTGGCCCGGGCGCAACCGTGGTCGACCTCGGCGCCGGCACGGGCAAGCTGACCCGCGACCTCGTGCCCCGCTTCGGGCGGGTGATCGCGGTCGAGCCGGACAATTCGATGCGGGCGGTACTCGAGGAGGTCGTGCCGGAGGCAGAGGCGTTCGCGGGGTCGGCAGAGGCGATCCCGCTGCCTGACGATTCGGTCGATGCGGTCTTCACCGCCGAGGCTTTCCACTGGTACGCAAGCGACGAGAGCGTCGGCGAGATCGTCCGTGTACTGCGCCCCCGCGGTGGGCTCGCGATCTTCTGGAACGTCGACTTCGGCGATCCCGAGCCGCCGATGAGCGAGGACGTCGAGCAGGTTCTCGACGACGCCTTCGCCAAGGGCGGGGCCCCAGGGATCGGCAAGGTGCTTTCCGGCTTCTGGCGTGAGCCGATCGCGAGAGCCCCGTTCGAGCCCTTGCGCGAAGCGGAAGTCAAGCGGACGGTTACTCGCACCCGCGATCAGTGGCTGGCGAACATGCTCTCGGTCAGCTCGATCGCGTCGCTGCCCGACGCCGATCGCGAGGCGCTTGCCGACCAGCTGCGCGAGCTCGTTCGAGACGTCGAGTACCGGTGGTCGATCCGCACGATCGCTTACTGGACGCGCCTTGGCTGAGCTGGCACGCAGCTTCGGGCGGATCGCAGCCGACTACGACGTGGCGCGGCCGGAGTACGCGCCGGAGGCCGTCGACCGCGCCGTCGAGGTGCTCGAGCTCAGCGCGGACGCCCGCGTCGTCGATCTGGCCGCCGGCTCCGGGACGCTCACCCGCGCACTCTCCGAGCGCCTCCACGACGTCGTCGCGATCGAGCCGGATGGCGAGATGCGGGCGGTGCTGGCCCGGCGCCCCGGGGACTTCGAGGTACGCATTGGAAGTGCAGAGCGAATCCCGCTCCCGGACGCCTCGGTGGACGCGGTGTTCGTGGGCGACGCGTTTCACTGGTTCGACGGCCCGGTCGCGGTCACCGAGATCGACCGTGTCCTTCGACCGGGCCGGGGCGTGGCTCTACTCTGGAACCTGTGGTGGGAGGACGGCGACGATGGCACCAGCGACTCGCTGGAGCCGCCGCTTCCGGCTCCCGCCCGGGCGCTCTTCGACGACGTCTACATCAGGTCGGGCCGGGCCGCCGCGCGGGCAGAGAAGGCCGACCCGGCGGTCTGCTTCCGGGACTCGCCTTTTGGACCGCTCGCGTTCGAGGCGTTCGAACGCTCACAGCGGCTTTCGGGCGCCGACGTCGTCGAGCTCTACTCGACCGTCAGCGCCGTCGCCTCGCTCCCCGACGCCGAGCGGGCCGAGCTCAAGCGCGAACTCCTCCCGCTGCTGGGCGACGCCTACCGGCTGAAGATCACGACCGTCCTGTACTGGGGGCGCCGTGGCTGACCTCGAGCTGAAGGTCGGCCGCCGAGGCTTGCGGGTGACCCATCCGGACCGCGTGCTCTTTCCCGGCGACAGCGTCACGAAGGGCGACCTCGCCGAGTACTACGCGGCGATCGGCGACGCGATCGTGCCACACCTGCGCGACCGGCCGTTCACGCTCAAGCGTTACCCCTACGGCATTCGCGGGCAGCCGTACTTCGCCAAACAGGCGCCGAAGGGCAAGCCGCCCTGGATCCCCACTCGCCAGTTCCGCACGTGGCCACGCGAAGGCGGCTCACGGCTCGTCGATTTCGCCCTCGTGAACGAGCCCGCAGCGGTCGTGTGGATGGTGCAGATGAATTGCATCGACATGAACGCCTGGTACTCGCGGGTGGACAAGCCGGATCGGCCAGACTTCGTGCTCTTCGACCTCGACCCGCCGGATTCGCGCGACGGTTTCGTCGAGGCGATTCGGGTCGCGCACCTGATCCGCGAGGCCTTGGAGGAGCTCGAGCTGCGCTCGTACGTGAAGACGAGCGGCGCCGACGGCATCCACGTGCTGCTGCCGATCACCCGGCGCGCCACGTTTCCGCAAACGTACGAATTCGCGGAGCTGCTCTCCCGGCAGCTCGAGTCGGAGCATCCCGGGCTCGTGACGACCGAGTGGCTGAAGAAGAAACGCAGCGGCGTCCTCGTCGACCACCGCCAGAACGGCCACGGGAAGACGATCGCCTCGGTCTATTCAGTCCGGCCGAAGCCGGGCGCGCCCGTCTCGACGCCGCTCCGGTGGGAGGAGCTGACCGAGCGCGTGCGCCCACGCGACTTCGGCCGCAAAGAGGTGCTCGATCGCGTCGACAAGCACGGCGACCTGTTCGCGCCGGTCCTGCGCGGCGGCCAAGCACTTGCGCCGGCGCTGCGGCGGCTCCGGGCCGCGAAGCCCGAGTAAGTAACAGGCTGTGGTTGCCACAGTCTGTTACTTGCGGGCACGGGCGGCGTGAAGCGCGCGGTCGTGATCGGCTCCGGGCCGAACGGGCTGGCGGCTGCGATCACGCTCGCGCAAGCGGGGCTCGAGGTGGAGGTACACGAGGCCGAGGACCAGGTCGGCGGTGGCTTGCGGTCGGCGGAGCTCACGCTGCCGGGGTTCTTGCACGACGTCTGCTCGGCCGTCCACCCGCTGGGGCTCGCTTCGCCGCTCTTCCGGACGCTCGACCTCGACGTCGACTGGGTCCAACCGGACGCGCCTGCCGCCCACCCGCTCGACGACGGGAGCGCTGTGTTGCTCGAGCACAGCCTCTTGGCGACGGCAGCCGGCCTCGGCGCCGACGAATCTGCGTACAACGAGCTCGTCGGTCCCTTGGTCGAGTCGTGGCGCGAGGTCGAGCGCGTGCTGCTCGGGCCGTTTCCGATTTCGCCGCGCGCTGTACTTCGTCTGGGCGACGGGCTCGGCGCGCGCGGGCTTGCATCGGCGCTGCGAGCCGCGCTCTCGTCTGCCCGCGCGCTTGCGGAGGAGCGCTTTTCCGACGGGCGAACGCGCGCCTGGTTCGCGGGCCACGCCGCGCACTCCATGCTGCCGCTCGAGCGCCGGCCGAGCGCGGGTTTCGGCCTTGCGCTTTCGGTGCTGGGGCATGTCGTGGGGTGGCCCTTTCCCCGCGGCGGCTCGCAGCGGCTTGCGGATGCACTGGCGGCGAAGCTGCGGGAACTTGGCGGCGAGATCCGGACGTCCAGCCTGGTCGAGTCGCTACCGGACGCCAACGTCGTGATCGCGGACGTGGTGCCGAAGGAGCTGCTGCGGCTCGCCGGCGGCCGGCTGCCTGAGCGCTACGCACGGAGTCTGCGCGCCTACCGTCACGGGCCAGGCGCGTTCAAGGTCGACTGGGCGCTCGACGGCCCGATCCCCTGGGACGCCGGCGAGTGCCGCCGCGCCGGCACCGTCCACCTGGGCGGCTCGCTGAACGAGATCTCGGCCTCGGAATGGGGCGCCTGGCGCGGCCGGGCGGCGGAGCGGCCGTTCGTGCTCCTCGCCCAGACCAGCCTCTTCGATCCGACGCGGGCGCCGGCCGGAAAGCACACGGCGTGGGCGTACTGTCACGTTCCGAACGGCTCCTCGGAGGACATGACCGAGCGGATCGAGGCGCAGGTCGAGCGCTTCGCTCCCGGCTTCCGAGAGCTCGTTCTCGCGCGGCGGGCGATGGGACCCGCCGAGCTCGAAGCGCGCAACCGAAACCTCGTCGGCGGTGACCTGAACGCAGGAGCGATGGACCTCGGCCAGCTCCTGTTCCGGCCCGTCCGAAAGCTCATTCCCTATCGGACGCCGCTCAAGGGCGTCTATCTCTGCTCGGCGGCCACGCCGCCCGGCGGAGGCGTCCACGGGATGTGCGGGTATTCAGCGGCTCGGGTAGCGCTGAAGGACATCGGCTGCGCATAGCGTCCACCCCGGCCAGCGCTGTGGACGAAAAGCCACGCTTTTGTTTCAGTTGCCATGTTCGGTTCAGGCAGTTCGGGTGGACAGTCCTCTGCGAAGTGCCAGCGCCGCCGGTCGCGAGCGCGGCGCGATGCGCCTCTAGCGTGGCCGCAGCGAGGACGCGTCGACGACCTCGAAGTCCGAGCCCTTGACTCGCCCCAGCGTGTGCAGCTGGTCGTTCGACCAGCCTGGGCTCGGCGCGCCGCTGATGTACCAGTCGGAGCCGTTGTCGGCGAGCAGCATCCCGTAGCGCTTCAGAGCAACGAGCACGATCCGCGCCTGGCGCGGGAAAGGCCGCACGTCGAAGCTCGCCTTCAGGCGAACGCGCAGGCCCATGGGCGGCAACGAAGGATCGTTCGAGGAGCTGGCGTAGTGGCGCGCCGGGTAGATGAAGGCCCGGCGCGTCTGCGCCGCCGTGAAGCGCAGCGCGTGGTCGATCACGCCTCGCTTCACCTCGTCCCAGCGCGCGAGGCCCGGAAAGATCGGCAGGCCCGCCGCGTCGGCCGAGGTCCACGTCGCCGGACGAACGTGATTCGAGCGCATGCTCCAGGTCGCGCCGGCCCAGGCGTGCCAGGCACCGCCCGACCGCGTGAGCCCGCCGAGCTCATAGAGCCGGCAAGCGTCGCGATCGACCAGCAGTGCGTGATGGTCGCTTCCGTACTCGATGTGAACGCGCTTCGGAATCGGGTAACCGACGTGATCGCTCTCGTCGGCGTACTCGAACGAGACCTTCGCCCGGGGAGTGGCCCGCGTGACGACGTCGAACGGGATCCCGATCGGGCCGCCGTCCCAGGTCCCCGAGCCGAAGTCGGCGTGCACGCCGGTGTCGAGCCCGATCGAGCGGATCAGGGTCGCGGAGTTCGCCGCTACAGGCAGCTTGTCGACGCGCCTGTTCCACGGGTTCGAGCGCGGGAACACGGTGCAGCGCGGCGCGCTCGGCACCCGGAGTGCGGCAGCAGAGCCGGACAGACCGGCGGCGAGAACGACTGTGAGAAATACGCGGGCGGCGCGCATACCGCCTGTATCGCGCTATCGGCGCTGGGCCTTGAGCTTGGCTTTGTACGCGCGCTTATGGGCCTGGTAGGCCTCGAGCGCCTCGGGCGAATCGACGTCGCCGAGCGTCGGGTGGTTCGGCGCCAGCTCGCGCGCCGCCTCGACATCGAACCGTTTCGCAAGCACCGCGCTGAGCGACCTGATCGTCATGTCGCCGAAGCCCGGGAGGTCGGTGAGCCGCCGCCGGAGCTCGGCGCTGTCGGAGGCGTCGTTCCAAAGCCGTCCGGCGTCGCCGCCGTACTCGTGGGTCACGATCGCAGCGAGCTCTTGCACGCGGCGCGCCATGTTCCCGGGGAAGCGGTGAATCGCCGGCTTCTCGCGAAACGCAGCCTCGAGCTTGGCCGGATCCGTGGCGGCGATCTTGCCCGGATCGAGCGTCCCAAGCCGCTGCTTCAGCTTCAGCGGCCCGATGAACGCCGTCGGCACCGGCACCTGCTGGTCGAGCGCGAAGCCGATCAGGAGTGCGAACGGCTCCTCGGCGATCAAGCGGTCGGCCTCGTCATTGCCGGTGTAGTACAGGCGCGCCGGCTTCGTCTTCGTCTTGGTCGCCACCTCTGGGAGCCTACCGCTCTAGATCCACTCGGCGACGTAGAGGTTCTCGAAGCCGAGCACGCGGCAGGACCCTATTGCTGCTCGAGCCAGCGGCGTGCTTCGGCGGCCGAGCGCAGCCGAATGAAGCGGGGATCGCCGGCGAACTTGCGTGGCCACTCGCGCCGGTGCCTGAACCATGAGCGGAGAGTCCACGCGAACAGAGAGTCCCGGCCCCAGAAGCCGCCGCGCCAGCTCTCGCGATTGCCGTTCCAGAGCTCGACGTCGTCGCGGATCCGCGTCAGCGTCCGCCGCCAGAGGCGCCGTAGTGCAATCCGCAGTGGCAGGTCGAGCCAGACGATCCGTTCGGCCGCGTCGAGGACCAGACCGCCGAGCTTGCTCTCGTAGTTGCCGTCGATCACCCAGCCTTCACGTGCGCTGGCCATGAACTCGCGGACGCTCGCCTGCAACTCCTCGGATGTCGCCTCGGTCCAGTTCGGCCCGATGTGGTGAACCGCGTCGAGCTCGAGGAACGGGACGCCAAGTCGTGCGGCCAACGCACGCGCAAAGGTCGTTTTGCCGGACCCGCTGATTCCCTTCACATTCACCCGCACAGAGCAAGCGTAGGGAGTTGTTCGGGCGCGCTATTGTCGAACGGATGACCGATCCCGTCGATAAGGCGAAGGAGATCGTCGAGGACCTGGAGCATCCGATCGAGACGGTCAAGGCGCTCGAAAAAGAGGCGGAGGAGGGTGAGAGCGCAAGGACGCCGCTGATTGCAATTACGGGCGTCGGCCTTATCTCGGTCGTGGTTGTCCTGATCGTGCTCGCGATCGCGCTCACCCTCTATTTCGTCTACGGCGGCAAGTAGCTCAAAGCTAGGCTGGGCTCGTGGAGCCGCTGGCGCCTTTCAGCCCTGAAACGCGTACCTGGTTCGAGCGCACCTTCTCCGAGCCGACCCCGGCCCAGGCGCTCGGCTGGCCGGCGATCGCGACCGGCAAGCACACGCTGATCCAGGCGCCGACCGGCTCGGGCAAGACGCTCGCCGCGTTCCTCTACGGAATCGACAAGCTGACCCCGGAGCCCGGTCGAGGGCTCAGGTTGCTCTACGTCTCGCCGCTGAAGGCGCTCAACTACGACATCGAGCGCAACCTGCGGGGCCCGCTTGCCGGGCTGCGCTCGGAGCTGACCGTCGCGGTGCGCACCGGCGACACGCCGCAGAAGGAGCGGCAGCGGATGCTCCGGCACCCGCCGGACATCCTGATCACGACGCCGGAGTCCCTCTTCCTGATGCTGACCTCGCAGGCCCGCGAGATCCTCCGTGGCGTCGAGACGCTGATCCTCGACGAGGTACATGCCGTTGCCGGCACGAAGCGAGGGGCTCATCTCGCGCTCTCGGTGGAGCGCCTGCAACGGCTCGTGGGCGAACCGGTTCAGCGGATCGGATTGTCGGCGACCCAGCGCCCGCTCGAGGAGATCGGCCGCTTCGTCTCGGGAGGGCGCGAGATCGAGCTCGTCGACGCCGGCCGGGCGAAGGAGCTCGACCTCGAGATCGTCGTGCCGCTGGACGACATGACCGTTCCGGAGGAGGGCTCCTACAACTCGGTCTGGCCCTCGATCTACCCCGAGATCCTGAAGCTCGTCTCCGAGCACCGCTCGACGATCGTCTTCGTGAACAACCGCCGCCTTGCGGAGCGGCTCGCCCTGCGCCTCAACGAGCTCGCGAACGAGGGCGCGGACGAGCCGATCGAGATCGCGCGCGCCCACCACGGCTCGGTGGCGCGCGAGCAGCGCCTCGAGGTCGAGGAGCTCCTGAAGAAGGGGGAGATCCCCTGCCTGGTCGCCACCTCGTCGCTCGAGCTCGGGATCGACATGGGCGCGGTCGATCTCGTGATCCAGGTCGAGAGTCCGAAGTCCGTCGCCCGTGGGCTGCAGCGGATCGGCCGCGCCGGGCACGAGCTCGGCGCCGTCTCGAAGGGCCGCATCTTTCCCAAGTTCCGCGCCGACCTGCTCGAGGCCGCGGTTGTCGCAAAGCAGATGCAGGAGGGCGCGATCGAGGAGACCGTGATCCCGCGCAACCCGTTGGACGTGCTCGCTCAGCAGATCGTGGCGATCTGCGCCGACGAGGAGATCGAGGTCGACGAGCTGCATCAGCTCGTCCGGCAGGCCTATCCCTTCGCCGAGCTCTCCCGCATCCAGCTCGAGAACGTCCTCGACATGCTCGCCGGCCGGTACCCTTCGGACGAATTCGCGGAGCTCCGGCCTCGAATCGTCTGGGATCGCACGGGCGGCGTCGTCCGGGGGCGGCAGGGCGCGCGCCGGCTCGCGGTTACCAACGCCGGCACGATCCCCGATCGCGGCCTCTTCGGCGTCCACCTCGTCGACGGCGGCGGCCGGGTCGGCGAGCTCGACGAGGAGATGGTGTACGAAGCTCGGGCTGGGCAAACGTTCCTGCTCGGGGCGTCGAGCTGGCGGATCGAGGAGATCACCCGCGACCGCGTGCTCGTCTCACCGGCGCCCGGCGTACCTGGCGCCGTGCCGTTCTGGAAGGGCGAGGGCGTCGGCCGGCCCTACGAGCTCGGCCAAGCGGTGGGCGCAGTCTCACGCGAGATCCTCGCGCTCTCGGAAGCAAAAGCGCTGGAGCGGCTCCGGAGCGAGCACTCCCTCGACGAGCGAGCTGCACAGAATCTCCTCGCCTTCCTGCGAGAGCAGGAAGGCGCGACCGGTGCGGTCCCTTCGGACAGAACCGTCGTGGTGGAGCGGTTCCGCGACGAGATCGGCGACTGGCGGCTCTGCATCCTGACGCCGTTCGGAGCCCGGGTGCATGCTCCGTGGGCACTGGCGCTCGCCGCCCGGGTGCGGGAGTCGCTGGGGCTCGACGCGAATGCGATCTGGTCGGACGACGGAATTGCGATCCATCTTCCGGACGCGGACGCGGCCCCGCCGAACGACGTCGTCCTGATCGATCCGGAGGAGATCGAGGAGCTGGTCGTCAACGAGGTCGGTGACTCGGCACTGTTCGGCGCGCGTTTCCGCGAGAACGCGGCCCGATCGCTGCTGATCCCGCGTCGGCGCCCCGATCAGCGGACGCCGCTCTGGCAGCAGCGTCTGAAAGCGCAGTCGCTGCTTCAGGTGGCGCGGAAGTACCCGGCCTTCCCTGTCATGCTGGAGACGTACCGCGAGTGCTTGCAGGATGTCTTCGACCTGCCCTCGCTGAAACGGCTGCTCCAGGGCCTGCGGACCAGGCAGCTCGACCTCGTCGACGTGGAAACGCCCTCTGCTTCGCCCTACTCGGCGTCGCTTCTTTTCGACTACGTCGCCACCTACATGTACGAGGACGACACGCCTCCCGCCGAGCGGCGGGCGCAGGCTCTGTCGCTCGACCGCGAGCTGCTGCGGGAGCTGCTCGGCCAGGAGGAGCTACGCGAGCTGCTCGACCCCGGCGCGGTCGAAGAGGTGGAGGCCCAGCTGCGCGGCGACCCACGGGATCCCGACGAGCTGCACGACCTGTTGCGGTTGCGGGGGGACCTCAAAGCCGGTGAGTTCGACGAGGCGCAGGCGGCCGTGCTCGAGGCCGAGCGGCGGGCGCTGCGGGTGCGGATCACGGGGGAGGAGCGGCTGATCGCGGTTGAGGACGCGGGCCGCTACCGCGACGCCCTCGGAGTGATGCCGCCGTCGGGTCTGCCGGACGTCTACCTCGAAGGGGGCGAGCAGCCGTTGCGTGCGCTGGTGCTGCGGTACGCGAAGGGGCGCGGCCCGTTCACGACGGCAGAGGCGAGGGAGCGGTTCGGGATCGACGTCGAAGCGGTTCTCCATGAGCTGGAGCGCGAGGAGCTTCTCGTCCGCGGCGAGCTGCGGCCGGGCGGCACAGAGCGCGAGTGGTGCGACGCCGACGTCCTGAGGAGGCTGCGGCGAGCCTCGCTCGCGGCTTTGCGGAAGGAGGTCGAGCCCGCCGAGCAGGCGACTCTCGGTCGCTTTTTGCCGAGCTGGCACGGAATCGACCGGCGGGCGACGCTGCGGGAGGCACTCGTGCCGCTGCAGGCGCTGGCGCTGCCGGTCTCGCTCTGGGAGTCCGAGGTGCTGCCGCGGCGCGTCCCCGGGTACGCGCCCGCACAGCTCGACCAGCTCTGCGCCTCCGGCGAAGTCGTTTGGGTCGGCGCCGGTCTCGATCGCGTCGCCGTCTACTTCCGCGACGACGCTCCCGTTCTCGGTCAGGTCGCCGCGGCCGACCGGCCTGAAGGCGAGGTCCACGACCGGCTGCGCGCGGCTCTGGAGAGCAGCGCGCTTTTCTGGTTCGACCTGCTCGCGGAGAGCGGGCTGGAGACCGAGCATGCGCTCCCGGCGCTCTGGGATCTCGTCTGGGCCGGCGAGGTGACGAACGACGCCTGGCAGCCGCTACGCGCAGGCCGCCGCTACGGCGTCCCGAAGCCGCAGCGCCGGCCGCGCCGCTTCTCGCGCCGCAGGGCGACCGAGATCACGGCCACGCAGGGCCGCTGGTCACGGACGGAGCGGCTGTTTGCGGCCCAGCAGCCGGACCGGCGCGCACTCGCAGAGCTGCTGCTCGAGCGGCAGGGGATCGTCACCCGGGACGGCGTCCGGGCAGAGGGAATCCCCGGGGGCTACGGCGCCGTCTACGGGGAGCTGAAGGCCCTCGAGACGCTCGGGCTGAGCCGGCGCGGCTATTTCGTCGAGGGCCTGGGGGGCGCCCAGTTCGCTCTCGGCGGAGCGGTCGAGCGGCTGCGTGAGCTGAGACCCCGCGAGGGCGACGAACCGGACGCGCTCGTCCTTGCCGCCGCCGACCCGGCGCAGCCCTATGGCGCGGCCCTGCCTTGGCCGAAACGGGCCGGCGCGCGAGCCGCCCGCGTCGCCGGCGCAAAGGTCGTCCTGCTCGGCGGCGAGCCGGCGCTCTTCGTCGAGCGCGG
>Ga0075425_100001488_pt1 | contig 23037 bp, 24 predicted proteins | sample SoiMethybrSBSTD4_FD_75300 | JGI IMG/M metagenome (GOLD analysis project Ga0075425, IMG submission 75300) | Bulk soil microbial communities from a Populus tree surrounding site in Tennessee, USA - Soil MetaG P. TD hybrid SBSTD4 | ecosystem: Environmental > Terrestrial > Soil > Tree plantation... | reverse complement strand
GGCCGCGAGTGGTGGCGGAGATAATGAATGACGGTCTCGGAACCGGCCGCGAACCCGCCAATGGAGGCCAGCGACTTGGAGAACGTTCCGACGATCAGGTCGACCTCGTCGACCAGGTCGTAATGTGCCGCTGTCCCCTCGCCGTTCGGACCCAGCACACCGACCGAGTGCGCGTCGTCGAGCGCCAGCGCCGCCCCGTACTTCTGACAGATCTTGAGCAGGCCGGGGACGTCGGCGATGTCGCCTTCCATGGAATAGACGCCGTCCACGATGACCATGGCGCCGGTGCCCTCGGGCAGCTTCTGCAGCTTGCGCTCGAGCCCGGCGAGGTCGCCATGGTTGAACCGCATGGTCTCCCCATGCGACATCTTGGCGCCATCCACGATGGAGGCGTGGTCCAGCTTATCGAGGAATACGACGTCAGTGCGGCCAATCAGGCCGGAAATGACACCGAGGTTCGCTTGATAGCCCGTTGAAAAGACGAGGCAAGATTCCTTGCCGAAGAACTCGGCCAGCTCGGCTTCGAGCTGCTCGTGGAGGTCGAGAGTGCCGTTCAGGAACCGGCTCCCCGTGCACCCCGAGCCATAGCGCTCGAGCGCGGCACGCGCCGCGGCGAGAACTTCGGGATGATGGGTGAGGCCGAGGTAGTTGTTCGACCCCATCATGATCCGCTCTTTGCCTTCGATGACGACGACGGTGTCTTCGGAGCGGGAGATGGGTTTGAAATACGGATACAGACCCGCAGCTTGGACCTCGCGCGCCCGGGTGAAGTTCTTACACTTATCGAACAGCGCGATATGCTGCAGGGTCTCTGTGCGCACGAAGCCTCAGTCCTCTATGAGTAAGCGGTGGTACAGCTTAGCCCTACTGACCTGAAATGGCAAGGCTTTGTGTGAGAACAGGCACAGCCTTCCAATGCTCGGGAGTAGTAGCCTAGATTGCTGCCGTTCCGTGAATTAGGCCGTTCCTGGGAGGTGAGAGTGGGTTCAAGCGTCGTCCGAATAGTGGCAGTAGCGGTCCTTAGTGTCGCGTTTCTCCCACATCTCGCTTTCGCACAAGATCAGCGTCATCCCCGTTGGGAAGTCCCGGGATTGGATTTCCGGCCCGACGGCGCATGGCGCAAAAAAGCGCGGGCAGTGCGGACGATGCGTGCGCGCCTTCTCGCCGCCCGCCGCTTCAGCGAGCTCAACGCCGCCGCCACCCTCACCCAGTCTGGGGCCATGCTCAGCCAGGCTACCGCGTCTCAGCAGTCGGCGACGGCGGTTACCGGGACGCTCGTCGTTCCCGCCATTCTCATCCGATTCAAGGACTCTCCGACGCCGGCATTCACGACCGCCAATTACAACGACGTCCTCTTCGGCGTCACGCCGACAGGGGCCGCAGCCGGCCGGCCGTACACCTATCGCTCGTTTTATCGGGAAATGTCGAACGGGATGATCGATATCCAGGGCCAAACCTACGGATACGTCACGCTCGACAGCAACGAGGTCTACTACAACGGTGGAACCAGTTCGGCGTGCCAGACCCGGAATCCATACAAGCTGTCCAACTGTAACGGAATTTGGAGCGATACCGCGCAGGTGAGCATGCAACGCGCGTTGAAGGAAGCGCTCCAGAAGATCGACGCGACGGTCGATTTCTCGCAGTATGTCGATCCGGCGACCGGCTATGTGCCCTTGGTTCTGTTCATGCATGAAGCCGTCGGCGGGGAATGCGGCCCGCAGTTCGGGGGGGCAAACCATCTTTGGGCGCACCGCTTTGCGCTCTTTACCGATGCTACGACGCAGGATGCCTGGCCCGGCCATCCGGGCCAAAAGGTGAAAATCAGCGACTACATCTTGCAGCCAGCCGTAGGAGGCGCCAACGCCTGTACCGCGACGCAGATCATGCCGATCGGCACGGTAGCGCATGAGACAGGACACAGCTTCGGCTTGCCCGACCTCTACGATGTGAGCGGCCCGAGCGAAGGCGTGGGAGAGTGGAGTCTCATGGGGTCCGGCAACTTCACGTCGCCACTCAGCCCCGCTCGCATGGATGCCTGGTCGCTGGGTCAACTCGGGTGGATCACGCTCGCGCCGTTGAGTACAAACACGACACCCAGCTTCGATGCCGCGCCACTTTCGGACACTGCCTTCTACGTGAATGTGCCAGGGGCCAATCCGCGCGGCGAGTACTTCCTGCTCGAAAATCGCCAACGGCAGCAGTCCGATAGTGCCATGATTCGCGCACACTGCCACAAATGGGGAATCGCCGATGATTGTCCCGGCGGCTTGCTCATCTGGCACGTCGATGGGACCAAGATGAACCAGCCTGGAAACGGGCTCAATTCTGGAAATCCTCACGGCCTCGAGGTCGTACAGGCGGACGCATTCGGAAATCTCGACGCAGACGCCGGCAACGCGTGCACGACCGGATCGGTTGTTCTTGACTGCTCGGACCGGGGCGACGCCGGCGATGTCTATCCGGGCGCCACTGGCAATAGCGCGTTGATCTATCGGACCAACCCCGCGTCGTTGAAGAACAGCGACGGTTCTTTTACCGGGATTGCCATCGACTCTATCCGGCAGCTGACCCCGGGTCGCACCATGTCGTTCCGGCTCCGGTTCGGCGCGCTGACGGTTGCGAAGGGCAGCGACACATCCGCGACGATTCAGTTCGACGGATCGCCGTATAACGTCTTTCGCGATCTGCTCGACGAGGGATCGAGCCATACCGTGGGATTCGCGGATAACCAGCTCGCCGGAAATGCCCGCACGCGGTTCCACTTCGTTTCCTGGTCTGACGGGGGAGCGAAGGATCACACCGTGGTGGGCCACCTGTCCGGCGGCCCGTTGACCGCGACGCTCTCCCGCGACTTCAAGCTCATCGCGACATCGACCACGGGCGGACGGATCACCGCGGACACCGCAGTCAACCTGACCGGCGACTTCATCCCGGAAAACCGCGCCGTGATTCTCACCCCGATCGACACGAGTCTCGGGTTTTGTGGGTGGACCGGAGATTCGACGTCGACCGACTCCGTCATCACGCTGGGGATGAAACGCCCCTACACACTGGTCGCCAATTTCGGATCCGCAGCCACGATCACCTCCGCGGCCCCGCGCCCGAACGGCGTCATGGGTGCCGGTTATACCGATACATTGCGCATCTCGGGTGGAGGAGGCGCGATGATGTGGAGCGTGACGGGCGGAGCGCTGCCACAGGGCGTCACGCTTTCCTCCACCGGGTACCTGTCGGGGTACCCGCAGGGAACCGGCACTTTCAACTATACGGCGACCGTCGTCTCGTGCAGCACGACGAGCAAAGCGTTCAGCTTCTCCGTCACGGCGCCGACGCTCACTACGGCTGATGTGGTGGCACAGCTGCTCGGCCCCACCGCGCCGCTCACGGCGGATCAGGTACGGTATCTCGATTTTCTGGGGAATAAGAACAACGGCTACGACGTCGGAGACTTCCTGGCATGGGTAAAGGCGACCGGTGCGCCGCTGAGTCCGGGAGTGCTGCAGGCCGCGCAGCGGACGGGAGCCCGGCCATGAGACGGTTCCTGGGGCTGGCGCTGCTGGTCGCACTCATCGCGACCGGCATCAGTTGCGGCGACAAAGGACCGTCAGGTCCTTCGGGTCCCGGAGATCTCCAGGTACGACTCACCGCGCCGGTCGGTGGGCTCGACTCCGCGATCGAGTTTACGATTTCGGGGCCGGCACCGCTGACTAACGCCACCGCCGGCTCCGGTCTGCGACTGTTCCAGGAGCCGCTCGGCGGGTCGTCGACCAACTTCGCGCTCATCGGGCCGCTCACGAACGGCACCGTCATCCTGACCATCACGGTGCAGGATCTCGCACAGCTGAGTCAGTACCACGGGACCATTACCGGCGTCGCGATGCCGAACTACCAGCTGCGGAATCTGTCCGGCGGATACGCGCTCGCGCTGACGCGCTAGTCGCCCGCCTCCGCCGCAGGCTCGGGGGTCTGCTGCCACACCTGCATCAACGCCTCCTCGAGGCGTCGCTTCAGATCATGATAGAGCGCGAGCAGACGCCGGCACTCGTCGGTGAGTGTCGTCGCGCCACCGCCGGGGCCGCCCGCGCGGGACACGACGATCGGCCGGCCAAGGGCCTGCTCCATCTGCTGAATCGCGCTCCACGCGGTGCGGTAACTGATGCCTGCTTCCGATGCTGCGTCCTTGATCGAGCGCACGCGCTCGACGGCATCGAGCAGTTTCGCCTCCCGTTCACCGAGCACCGAGTCGCCGCGCCGCGAGAGCGTGACGACTGCGTGAGGAACCAGATCCGGGAACTGCATAAGACCTCCTATGTCCAGCACCCATGACGGCGGAGGGCAGGGGGGAGGCGCATCCACCGGGCAACGACTGAAACGCCGCCATGCCGTCGGGCAGGCGCTCCGCGAGTAATCGCGCGCGCCATTCCTCCAGCGCCCACCGACTAAATCGCGTAGCCTCCCCGGCACTGTCATTTGACGCCGAACGAATCACGTACAACGTGTATGGATTGCCGAGCGCAGTGTCGGCAGTAAAGAGCACTTTCAAATCGACTCCCGCCAACCGTGTAAACGTCGGCAGGTCGGCGAGCGCGTACCCGGCGCGCTCGTCGGCAATGCGGAGCGTGGCTGCCTGATCCCCGCCCGCTTGTACATACCAGCGGTCTTGAATGCCGGGTGTGCCGGCGCCGGCCGCCTTCCAGAGCGACAATTCCTTCATGTGCGTACCGGAGGAATCGGCGCGCGAGATGAACAGCGCCCGTCGCGTGGCGATCCGGTGAAATGCATCGGCCGCCGAGCTCGCCTGACGGACCTGCGCAGCATCGGCTGGTGGGCCGACGATCGCAAATGCGCTGGCGACGAACGGACACCGCAGCGCCGCATGCCCCGGCGCAACGAGCAGACGTTGCTCAAGTGCCGGGGCATGTGTGATGACGACGTCGAGATCGCCCGACGCGGCGGAACGCAAAATCGTACCCGAAGCACCCACGATGACCCGCACCGCAACCGGGGAACGCAGCGAGTCGAGCACGGCCAGCGCTCCGGATTGCTCGACCGTCGTCGTCGTGCCGAGCCGGATCGGAGCTGCGCGCGTGCCTCGCGCGCAGGCTGTTTGCGCGACGCCGAAGAGGATCAGGACAAGAATATTTCGCTTCACGTGGTTATTCCCCCTGTGCGGTATACCCGAAAAGCGAATTCGTTCCAGTCGTTCTTCACGAGTGTCGCAGCGCTGCGACAGGAGTGTTAATTCCGCACAGGGAGGCAATGATCGCAACCGACGTGAGAGTCAATGCTATTCGCGGTTCGGATCGTCGTTCGCCGGACCGATTGGTCCGACGCAGTACGCGAGCGGAGGTGGGAGCGCAAGTACGAAACAACGATCAGCGCGAGCTATGGCCACGTTCGCACCAATGCCCTGGCGATTCACTACCCGTCCACCCGTCCGGTATCTATGTTCGTGGCGGGGGGCGGTAGCTCAGTTGGGAGAGCACCTGGTTTGCAACCAGGGGGTCGTGGGTTCGAATCCCATCCGCTCCATGTGGCTGGGTAGTGAGTTGGACTACCATCCGCTCCATTCGATTTAGCTCACCTTCCTATCTGATGGAGGATTGTTGGCGACCACAGGACGCGGCGAATGTCAATCATGCCGCTGCGCCTGGGTGTTAGTGTCATTGGAGTAGCCTTGCTCGCCGTGCTGCCGCCCGCGATCCTCCGCGCGCAATGCAACGTGCCGAGCGGCGTCCCTCCTCTTCGTCAGAGCCTGATGAGCCTCATCGGTCGCTCGACCGTAGCGACCGGCGGCTCGCATGCCGAAACCGAACCCAACAACGATGCCACCACGGGGTTGCTGGTCGCGCTCGGCGATTCCGCGAATGGCACCATTGGTGCCCCCGGGGACGAGGATTTTTACGCGCTCGATCTTGCCGCGGGAACGCGGATCGACGTAAAAACGCACGACGCGACACCACCGGGTGCGATTGCGCCATGGCATTCGACGCTCACACTCATCGATCGCGACGGCCACACCGTGATCACCAAGAGTGTGTACGACTACATCGTTCGCGACGACCGTGACGCGCGGCTGCGGTGGACCATCGAGGCTGCGGGTCGCTACTACGTCGTCATCTCGGACTACGAGCCCTACGATGGAGGCTCCGAATACCGCTACGGCTTGTCCCTGCGCGAATACAGGCCGCCGACACCGGGCCCGGGTGATCCCACGACGGAATTCGCAAGGCTTCCGGGCGAGGTCTCAGACATCGTCGCCGGTCCCCACGGAGACGTCTACACGACGGGTGGTGACCGGATCTATCACGTCTCGGCATCCGGACAGGTCACGACGTTCGTCACGGGGGTCGCAGCAGACTTTCTTGGCATCGATCGCCACGCCAACATCTACGTCGCGGGTTGCCAGTACCCGAACGGTGTCATCTGGCGGGTGACGCCCTCCGGCGACAAATCCGTCTTTTACGCTTCCGACATCTTCACGCCGATGTCCATCGCCGCAGGTCCGGACGGCGACATCTGGGTTTCGAACGCACAGCTCGGGGGTTCGCCGGAAATCATGCGCTTGAGTCCCACTGGCGAGCTCAAGGATGGGTTCCATACGCCTTCTGAGAACTACGCCGAAGACCTGGTGTTCTCGCCGTCCGGAGATCTGTACTTCAACTCGTTCGGCGGGACGTTCAAGCTGGTCGGCGGGGTGCCGCAGAACGTCTCGAGCAATTTCGTGATGAACGGCGTGTTCGATCGGGACGGGTACATGTACGGGACGCGGATGTACGGATACAATCCCCCGTCAATCACCCGCATGACTCTCCTCGATCCAACGTTCACAGACGTGAAAGACTCCTTCGCGATCGTCAACGACTATTTTGAAATTTCCGAACTGCACCGTATGACGTTTCTGCGCGATGCAAACGGTCGCATGACGAAGCGGCTTCTCATCGGTCAGACGCTCACACCCAGTCAACTCAATGACGGACCCACGTACACGATCCAGGAGCTGAATCCCGCAGGCATCCGCGCAGCGGGATTTGGATTCGATTTCGCACCATCTGATTCGTCCGCGCCCGCCAGTGTCACGGTCGACGAGGTCACGGGTGCGCTCTTGGGAAAGAGCACCCTGAGCACCGCCGCTCTAGCGTATGTGGACTCGCTGGGCAACAAGAATGGCAGGCTGGACGTGGGGGATCTGCGCGCCCTTCTGAAAACAGAGGGACGGCTGTCGACCTCACAAGCCAAGAGGAAGCCGTGAGACATCAGGGCAAGCTTGCCGCCATCCTGGCGCTCGCGATGGGAATCGCCTGCACCAACGACGCGACCACCTCCAGCGAGCCGCCGCCGCAGTCCGCGCCGCTCACCAGCCTTGTCGTTTCACTCACGACGCCCAACGCGGATGATGGCGCGCTCGCACTGACCCTGCGGGGCCCGGATGTCGGTCAAATTCAACCGGCGTCCTCGCAATACCTCGTCTACACGCGTCCCATCTCAGGGGACGAGACGCATGTCATCATCGTCGGCGACGTTGAACCCGGACACGTCCTCACCGTCACCATCGGGCCCGGGCATAAGTTGACAGATTATTCGGCGTTCATGAACGAGGTGGCCGCGCGGAACGACGCACTGCGCGGCACGCTGAGCGATTATCAACTCACGCTGGCACCTTCCGGAAACTGATTCCATCTTCTCTCCGTCGCTCACCGTTTCGGAGAGGCCATGCTTGTCGGATTCCTGCTTCCCTTTGTCGTGCTGGCGCAGAACCAGCAACCGACCACGCCACCGCCGCGCATTGCCGCCAGCAGTCAGGCGTCCGTCGAAGTGCATCTGAATGCCCGTCGCATCGGCAATCGCTGGTACGAGGAGGACGCGAGCCTTTCGGGTCCCTCGCGCATCGCGATCTCGTACGGACAACCGCACGCACGCGGCCGCAAGGTCGAAGGCGGCCTGATCCCGCTCGATACGGTCTGGCGGTTCGGCGCGAACATGGTGACGGCGTTGCACAGCGACGTCGATATTTCCGTCGGAGACTTGAAGCTTCCACGGGGCGACTACTCGCTGTTCGTCCTCTACGGCAAGACGGGTTACGCACTGATTGTGAATCGCGGCACGGGGCAGTGGGGTACCGATCGCGATGCGACGAAGGATCTGGGTCGCGTCGCCCTAACGAGTCGAACGATGGCGGAGGCCGAGCCTTCCTTGTCCATCTATCTGATACCCGATTCGCCCGATCCAACGACCGGCTATGCGAACTTGAGTGGAGTGCTGCGCATCAAATGGGGCACCACCGAATTGACCGCGCCGTGGAAAGTCGACCAGTGAACGACCCACGCTATCCCATCGGCAAGTTCTCGCGTCCGCCGAGCAACACGCTCTCCGAGGCGGAACGGGCAGCCTGTATCGAGGAGATTGCTGCTGCCCCGGCGAATTTCCGCCGAGCACTCGCGGGCCTCAACGACACGCAGCTCGACACGCCGTATCGCGACGGCGGCTGGACGGTCCGGCAGGTCGCGCATCATGTGCCCGACAGTCACATGAACGCCTACATCCGGTTCAAATGGGGACTGACCGAGCAGAATCCGGCCATCAAGACGTACGAGGAAAAAGACTGGGCCAGGACGCCGGAGATGGGTGCGCCGATTGCCATGTCGCTCGATCTGCTGACGGCGTTGCATGTGCGGTGGGCTACGCTGCTGCGAAACATGCGGCCCGCCGATTTTGCGCGCACCATCCAGCATCCGGACTGGGGGACGCCGTCGCTCGACACGATCCTCGCGCTGTACGCCTGGCATGGCCGCCATCACACGGCGCACGTCACGTCGTTGCGGCAGAAAATGGGTTGGGGCGACTGATGGTCGACTTTGCCGACGACGACGAAGATCTCGAGGCGGCGTTCCCGCTTGGCGACGGGACGGCGGACACCGATGCGGTCGTCGTCTGTCCGTACTGTGGTGAGCCGAACGAAATCGGCATCGATGCCGGCGGCGGCAACTACCAGGATTACGTGGAAGACTGTCAGGTCTGCTGCCGGCCATGGCGCGTGACCGTCGCGTACGACGACGAAGGGAATGCGGAGATCTCAGCCTCACCGCTGGATGAGTGAATCCGGGCGGGCTACATCAGGTGGGCGAGATTAATCTGTAACGTCTAGGCGACACAATGTGTCGGGTTGCGACGCTATGTTTCGCCTGTGGCGAAATCCATACTCATAGTCGACGATGACGCTGATGTGCGCGCACTGCTGGGTGAGTTCCTCACGCAGCATAGCTATGCCGTGCATTGCGCACGCGACGGCCGCCATGCGCTCCAGCTCCTATCACGGCTGGACCCGCCCGACCTGATCCTGCTCGATTATTTGATGCCCGGCATGAACGGCAGCCAATTCCTCGAACGCAAGCGCTGGAACCCGAGAATCCGCGCCATTCCTGTCGTCGTGTTGTCGGCGTGGTCGCGGCAGTGGTCGCCGGCGCGGATCGACGCGGTGGATGTGCTGTCGAAGCCGGTCGACCTCGCAACCTTGTTGAATCTGGTTGCGCGTATTTGCGAGGGTCCCACGGCCATTCACGCGCCCGTCCGTGGCATGGTTGAACGGCGGGAGCGGCTGGATCGGAGGGAGCGAGGCGAGCGGTGGGGCCGGATGGGACGCCGGCGGGCAGGGGGGCCAGGCGGGCGGCCTGAAACGGCGGTTGGGTCGTCGCCGTAGGGCGCGCATGCGACTCGCCGGGTTATTACTCATTATCCCCGCTGCGCTCTCCGCTCAAAAATCCTCTGGTCACTGGCACATCGGCCTCACCTATCACGATTACGGCATCACGATTGGGAATGCGGCCCGCACCAACGGGCTGCGCCTGAACTTTGAGGACGTTGATCTCGATCGGGTCAACGGCGTCAACGTGACAATCTGGAAGGCGGCTGAACCCTTGTCCGGGACCGTGAACGGACTGTCGGTCGGAGTAGTGGGACCCGGCGCTGAGGAGCTCAACGGAATCTCCATCGGGATTGGGGGCGTCGTGGCGGAGCGCCGCGCGCGCTGGCTCACCGTCGGTGGACTCGGCGTTGTGTCGAACGACAGGCTCGAAGGCGTGGCGATCGCTGGTCTGGGCACGGTCGCGAATGGCGACCTCACCGGCTTGGCAATCGGCGGCCTCGGCACCGTCGCCAATCGCGATATCGGAGGCGTCGCGATAAGCGGTCTGGGCACCGTCGCGAACCGGAATCTGTCGGGCATCGCGTTTGCCCTGCTTGGGACGGTGGCCAACCGTGACATCACCGGGATCGCGATCGCCGGTTTGGGCACCGTCGCAAACCGGGACCTCACCGGCATTGCCATCGGCGGTCTGGCGACCGTCGCCAACGGCAATACGCGTGGCGTGAGCGTCGGCGGGCTCGCCTCGGTATCGAACGGATCGCTGACGGGTCTGGGGATCGGCGGCTTGGCGCTGGTGGCCAACGGCGAGCTGCGCGGAGTCGGATTGACCGTCGGCACGTTGGCCGCGTCGAGGGTCCAGGGACTGGGCACCGCCATCTATGTGAAAACGTACGAGCTGCGAGGATTCTCAGTCGGCGTCTACAATCGCGTCCGCGGGCCTCAGATCGGATTGACGATCGGCATCTACAACTCGGCGCGCGTGCTCAAGGGTGTCCAGCTCGGCATTGTGAATCGGGCGCAGAACAATCACGGCCTCTTCAAAATCCTGCCATTGGTAAATGCCCATTTGTGATGTGACGTATGTCTCATCCCTGTCTCAGTCCAACGATCTACATCCTACGGAAGTAACCCGGACGGCCGTGTGGCATTAACGTGACAGATGCGCTCGATCCTCCTTGTCGACGACGACGCCGATATCCGCTTGATGCTGCGTGATTTCCTCACGGAATCGGGATTCCTCGTGCACCTGGCCCGAGAAGGCCAGCATGCGCTGCATCTGCTCGACAAGATCGATCCCCCCGATCTGATCCTGCTCGATTACAAGATGCCGGTGATGGATGGCAAGCAGTTTCTGGTGGCCATGCGGAGCAATCCGCGGCTGCAGACGATTCCTGTCGTCATCCTGTCCGCGGCGACGCGCGAGTGGTCGGGCGCGCACCTCGAGGTCGAAGAGGTCCTGTCCAAACCCATCGACCTCGAGCTGCTGCTGATGACGGTCAACCGGATTGTTGCCGCGCGACTATAGGGCGTCGTTGTAGCGGCGCCCGACTTCTTCCCAATTCACCACATTCCACCATGCCGTCACGTAATCCGGCCGGCGGTTCTGGTATTTCAGATAGTAGGCGTGCTCCCACACGTCGACGCCCAGCACCGGGACTTTGTTGTCCATGAGTGGGCTGTCCTGATTCGGTCGTCCCGCGACTTCGAGCTTGCCGTTTGCGACGGTGAGCCAAGCCCAGCCGCTGCCGAATTGCCCTGTCGCGGCGGTCGTGAAGAGCTCCTTGAATTTCGCGAAATCGCCGAACGTCTTCTTGATCGCATCCGCCAGCGCGCCGCTCGGCTCGCCGCCACCGCCTTTACCAGCCGGCGCCATGATCGTCCAGAACAGCGCGTGATTGTGATGGCCGCCGCCGTGATTGCGCACCGCCGTACGAATGTCGTCGGGAATCGCACTAATGCCGCGCAGCAGCTCCTCGATGCTTTTGTCGAGCAGTTCGGGATGTTTGTTCAGCGCGTTGTTGAGATTGGTGATGTAGGCCTGATGATGCTTGTCGTGGTGGATCTGCATCGTCTGCGCATCGATGTGCGGCTCGAGCGCCGCGAAATCGTACGGCAGTTGAGGAAGTACGTGTCGGGTCTGGCTGCCGGACGTGGGCGGTTCCTTCACCTGTGCCATAGCGCTCATCCTGTAAAGTGTGGTTCTCAAACCCCGCATTGCGCGGCCCAGTTCCCATCATATCTTGGCTCCGCGGACGTGCTGTCCTCCCCCAATCCCTGGAGGCGCTCGTGGCGGAGTTCCTGCTGCGCTGGCTGCACTTCCTCGCCGGCATTACATGGATCGGTCTGCTGTATTACTTCAACTTCGTGCAGGGCCCGTTCATGGCCGAGGCGGATCCGGCCACCAAGAGTGCCGCGACGCAGAAGCTTGTGCCGCGCGCGCTGGCGTGGTTCCGCTGGTCAGCGGTCCTCACGTTCCTCAGCGGAGCCGCGATCATCGGGAAACGCGTCGGCGGATCGTTCAACGGATCCGATCCCTGGACGATCACGATTCTCACGGGCGCATTGTTTGGAACGATAATGCTGATCAACGTCTGGGGCGTGATTTGGCGGAATCAAAAAATCGTGATTGCGTCCGCCCGCTCAGCCGCGTCGGGTGGGCAGGCGAACGCCGCCGCGCCGGCCGCCGCGCGCCGCGCCTTCCTCGCGTCACGGACCAACGTCGTCTTTTCCGTCCCGATGCTGTTCTTCATGGGTGCGGCGACGCACTATCCGCTCCCCGGCGCCGGCAGTCATCTGGCCTACTGGGCCGGCATCGTTGCGCTGATCGCGCTAATCGAGATCAACGCGCTCGCTGCCACGACCGGCGCCAGCACGAAGCCGATCGAGAAGATTCCAGGCGTCATCGTCACCGGGTTCGTGGTGTGGGCGATCGCGTACGCCCTGGCTCGGGCTTTCCTATCGGCCTGACGGCATAAGCGATGGCGTCGGTCACTCTCCGCCGGCTGAGCAAAGTCTACGACGGCGGCGTTCAGGCGCTGCATCATCTGGATCTCGAGGTGCGCGACGGCGAGCTCCTGGTGCTGCTCGGGCCGTCGGGCTCGGGCAAGACAACGGTGCTGCGTTGCATTGCCGGGCTCGAGGAGGCGACCAGCGGCGAAGTCGTCATCGGCGAGCGCGTCGTGACACAGGATCCGCCAGGCGCTCGTGACGTCGCGATGGTATTTCAGTCTCCCGCGTTGTATCCCCACCTCACGGTCCGCGACAACATCGCGTTTCCGCTCGAGCTGCGCGGCGTCGCCCGCGCGCAGATCACACGTCGCGTGCTCGAGGCGGCGACGCGACTTGGACTCGAGCAGGTGCTCGATCGCCGGCCGGGACGGCTCTCGGAAGGCGAGCGGCAACGCGCGGCGTTGGGTCGCGCGATCGTGCGCGGGCCCCAGGTCTTTCTGTTCGATGAGCCGCTATCACGGCTCGATGCCCAGCTGCGCATCGAGCTGCGCGGCCAGCTGCTCGCGCTGCATCGCGCCCTCGGTGCGACGATGATCTATGTGACACACGATCAGACGGAAGCGATGACGATGGGACAGCGGATCGCCATTCTGCACGAGGGCCGAGTGCGACAGACCGGAACGCCGGAAGAGGTCTACCAGCGGCCGGCGGACGTGCATGTCGCCCGATTCATCGGCACGCCCGGGATGAATGTCTTGCACGGAAAGGGACGGGGGCGGGGGGAGGGGAAGGGGGAGGGGGAGGGGGGACGGGTCATCGAAGCCGGCAGTCTCGCGATTCCCATCGAGCTGACGACGTACGAGGGAGAGCTGCAGGTGGGGATTCGGCCGGAATACGTGGGGCTGTGTGCCGTGGACAAGGGCGTCGGCAATGCCGACGTGCGCGTCGTCGAGCTGCTGGGCAGTGAGACGCTCATCCATTTGAACGCTGGCGGTCAGCCGCTCGTCGCGCGTGTCCCCGGTTTCGCGGACGTGCGTGTCGGAACGCAAGTCGGCGTGAAGCTGGATCGGCGCCGCCTGTATCTGTTCGACAGTGCCGGAGCGCCACTCGCATGAGTGCACTGGAGGCTCGCGCCTGGGCCGCAGGCGCCGCGGCAGCCGCGACGCTCGCCGCTGTGTTTACGCTTGGTGTCGTCCGACTGGCGCAGCGGCATTACGAGCGAGCGTTTGCGTTTCGGATCGCGCATACGACCGCTGCGTACATCGCCACGGTAACGCCTGCGCCCGTTCCGCCGACACCCCCTCCACCGCCACGCGTGTCACGCCGTCCTCCTCGACAGACTCCAGCGCCTCCGCCAACCTCGACACCCGTGTTGCACAGCTACGATCTCCCGTCGCTGCTCACGCAAGCCCATGCGCTCCGTACGCTGCCGGGTTGGTCGTCGAACGTCGAAGTGTATTTCGGGACGGCGCCGCTGGTTGACGCCACCCGGGCGCCCCTGTCCCCAGACGAGCTCTCGGACCTTGCCGCAACTGGCGGACGTTGGCGGGACGGCATCGCTCTCGTGCCGCTCACTGACCGCGAGGGACAGGAGGTCGTGGGAGCGGTCGCTGTGCAGCCGCGTTCCATGCCGCACGGGCCGCTTCCTGGAGGCTTCGGCTTCTCGTTTCCAGCGGCCCTTCTCGCCGTGGCGGCGGCGTGCGTGATCGCGGTGCGCCAGCACTCGCTCAGGCGCGGAGGCTATGTCGGCGCCGCGATGCTGCTTGCGGTGGCCTCCTACGTGGATGTCCGAGCCGCCGCGCGCCAGAGCACGGATCGCTGGTTGTTCGACACGCGACGCTTGCTGCAGGAAGCCACCAAGCGACTGCCCCCCTCGCGGGCGCGGACGCCGATTCCAGACCTGGCCGGCATGGTTCGCGACGGCGAAATCGTCGCCGGCGAGCCGGGCGAATCGGCAGCGCGGCGTATCCGGGTCGATGGTGAACGCCGAGCCGTCGTCGCGGTTCTTGTCGGACCGCAGCGGTGGCTCGAGCTGCGCTCCGTGCCGGCTGAGATCGAGGCGCCGCGTTGGCTGATCGGGTTGCTGCCGGCGGCGTTGCTTGGACCGCTGGCAATCCTGGGATTGCGCTGGGCGGAACGAACGCCGGTGCGGCGTCGGCGCGAAACCGCGATCGCCTGGGGATTCCTGGCGCCCGCGACCGTACACCTGGTGGTATTCACCGCCGGTCCGGCCGTGTACGCGTTGTATCTGACGAGCCTCGCCAATTTCCCCGCGCTCGTGCGCGATCCGCTGACCTGGAATGCGTTTCTCAACAGCGTGACGTACGCGCTCTACGTGCCTGTTTCGATCGGCCTGGCGCTCGGCGCCGCGCTCGCGGTGAACCGATACCGCGCGCACTGGACCGGCCGGTTGCTGCGAGGGTCGTTTCTGCTGCCGTACGTCGCGTCGGTCGTCGCAGTCGCCCTGCTTTGCCAGGCGATCTATCGGGCGGGCTCGCTGGGGCTGGGGCGTCCCGATTGGCTGAGCAATCCGCGTACGGCGCTGGCTGCGTTGATGCTGGTGTCGGTGTGGGCACACGTCGGCGGCCAGATGCTCGTGTTTCTGGCGGGACTCGAGAGTATTCCGCAATCCTGTCTCGATGCGGCGCGCGTGGATGGGGCAAACTGGTGGCAAACCTTCCGGCGGGTGACGCTACCGATGCTCCGATCCGTCACCTGGCTCGTTTCACTCACCGGTGTGCTCGGGGCACTGCAAATGTTCACGCTCGTTGCCGTGCTCACGCAGGGCGGCCCGTTCCCGCTGCATGCGACGGACGTCGCCGTGCATCGGATCTACCGCACGGCGGTCGGCGCGCAAGCGTGGGCGATGGCGAGCGCCCTCACCGTCATCCTCGCGCTGATCCTGCTCCTGTTCCGCTGGCCACAGCTACAGGTTCTGCGCCGGGAGGTGCGCCGTGCGTAAGGCGCTGCTCGTGGGCTTAGGCGTCGTCATGATCGCGCCCTTCCTCTATATGATCTCGGTGTCCTTCATGGGCGAGTCGGAGCTGCTTCGCTGGCCACCGCCCCTGTTACCGGCGTCACCCACGACCGCCAATTACGCCGCCGCAATCGCCGCGCTTCCGTTGACGCGTGTCCTGCTGAACACCGCCGTGCTCGCCGGCTGTGTCATGATCGGTCAGGTGCTCACGAGTGCCGCGGCGGGATATGCATTCGCCCGCATGCAGTTTCCGGGTCGTGACGGCGTATTCAAGCTCGTGGTGCTCGTGCTGGCGCTTCCCACCATCCTGCTGGTGATTCCGCGTTATCTGCTGATCGAAGAGCTTGGCTGGATCGACACCTTCCCCGGACTCATCGCGACGGAGCTCGTGTCCGTGTGGGGCATTCTATTCATGCGGCACGCATTTCTGTCGCAGCCGCGTGACATCGAGGATGCAGCCAGGCTCGACGGAGCAGGGGAGTGGACGCTCTTCTGGCACGTGGCCTTCCCGCTCGCGCGACCTGCCGTCACGGCGCTCGCAGTGCTCGCGTTCATGGATCAATGGCGCAACTTCCTTTGGCCCTTGATGGTGACTCGCTCGCCCAGGATGGAAGTCGCGGAGCTCGCGCTCGCGCACCTCCACGCTGATTACGCGGCCAACGTGCCCTACCAGATGGCGGCGGCTGTGCTCGTTACGCTCCCGCTCTTTGCGGTGTGCCTCATAGCCAGCCGCTCGGTGATGGCCGGCGTGCGCTTCACAGGCGCAGACGTGAGGTTATAGCCCGCACGCTGGTTCCCATGGCTTGGAAGTTGCGAACAGAAGCACGTGACGGTTCCCCACGCTGACGTCCTCCAGGTCGGAAAGTGTGGCAAGCGGATCGCCGATGCGGCTGCCGGATGCTGCATTTCGCAGCAGCAGTGCGCCGCACCCGCCGGGGAGACGAACGTGCGACGGATCATGGGGCTCATGCTGGTGGCAGTTGTCGCGGCCGGGACGACACTCGCAGCGCAAGAAACTCCCACGCTTCAGAAGCCGAACAAATTCCGGCCCCACGCGATCGGTTTTGGTGTTGTCGCTACGCTCGGAACGAACTGGACGATGGAGATGGGCGAAGTGGGATACGTGCATCGTCCGAAGCACGGGCTCGCTGCCCTGGGCATCGCGGCCCGAGGCGGGACGTTCATCGACGAAGGCGCGATGCTCGGCGGCACCCGAGGCGTGGTGTTCGGAGCGACGTTGTCGGCACGGACCCGCATGAAGTCGATCGCGACGTTAGGCGACGAGGATCCCGGCACCGGAATCGGTTTCGACCTAACGCTCGAGGTGAGCGGCTACACCGCTGCAAACACCCCGATGCCGCAGGGGTCACAATGGCTTGGCGTATCCCTGCTACCGGCGCTCAGCGTGGGCACCGGCGACTCGCCGCACTTCGCGATCGTGCTCGGTCCCACCGCCTTCTTCAGCGCCGGAAAGCCGATTATGCGTGGGATGCTCGCGCTCCGTGGTGAGGCGCCGCTGGCGCGTAAGGAGCGTCATCCCTAGGTTAGCGACCGTATGGTCGCGCCGATGCTGACCTCGGACCATCCCGGTCTCGAGGTTCTTGCCGAAGTCGCCCGAGTGCTGGCCGCAGAGCGGCCGGCGCCCGAGGGTGGCGGGTTGCCCGGAGTGGTCGGGGTCCTGCGCCGTGGCTTGGCGCTGCGCCGGTGCCGGCTTTGGCTTCGGTCGTCCGATGGCTCGCGGTACATCCCCATCGTCAGTCCCGACGACGAATCCCATCTACCCGGCTTCACGAATGAGGTCGAACGGTGGGTGGCCGATGGGCCATATCGCGAGGCCATCGCCGGCGGCACGCTGCTACGCCTTCCTCTGGTCCATCGCTTTGAGCCACTCGGCTGCTTCGAGGTCATCATTCCCCAGAGCCGCAACGAGCGGATGGCACACGATGTCCTCGTCGTCGTGGCGCAGATGCTGGCGCCGGTACTGGGAGCCGATGAGCTCTCGCAGGACCTCGCCTCGGAGGTCGCGCTACGGACTCAGGAGGCCGAGTCCCAGCGCAATTTTGCCGCGCGGATCATCGACTCATTGCCCGTCGGGCTGTACGTCATCGACCGCGAATACCGAATCCGGGCGTGGAACCGGAAGCGCGAGGCAGGCACGCAAGGTGTGTCGCGCGAGGATGCGCTGGGACGCGAGGTGTTCGAGGTGCTGGACCGCCAGCCCCGCGACCTGCTGAAGCTCGAGTTCGACCGCGTGTTCAAGACGGGTGAAATCCAGACCGTCGAAATGGACTCGCAGGCGACTGGTGAGGCGCGCCACTACCGTATCACGAAGATCCCGATGCGGCTGGACGACGAAGACATCTCGCACGTCATCACCATCGGCGAAGACGTCACGGCGTGGCGCCAGGCCCAGCAGCGCCTGGCGCAGACCGAGAAGCTCGCGGCGGTGGGCCAGCTCGCGGCGGGCGTCATGCACGAGATCAACAACCCGCTCGCGACGATCCTCGCCTGCAGCGAAGCGCTCGGCCTTCGGCTCGCCGATCTGGCCGTCCAGGACCGTCAGTCGACGGAGGAGTACCTCCACATCATCGACACGGAGGTGCAGCGCTGCCGGCGCATCGTCGAAGGCTTGCTCGACTTCTCGCGGCCCAAGCAGAGCGGCCACAAGGCTCCGTCGGACATCAATGCAATCATCGATCAGACGCTGTTTCTGCTCAAGCATCACGAGCGGTTCAAGTGGCTCATGATCGAACGCCAGCTGGAGAAGGGCCTTCCCGAGTTTCCCGCCGACGCCGAACGGCTGGTGCAATGCTTCATGGCGCTCATGCTCAACGCGATGGACGCCATGAATTCGCGTGGTGTGCTCACGGTGCGCACGCGCAAGAATCCACTGCGCAACGATGAGATCATGGCGGAGTTCATCGATACCGGCACAGGAATTCGTCAGGAGGATCTGCCGAAAATCTTCGAGCCGTTCTTCACGACCAAGCCGCAGGGACGCGGAACGGGCCTGGGATTGTCGGTGGCGTACGGCATCGTGGAAGAGCACCGCGGGCGGATCGAGGTGGAATCTCAGTTGGGGGTAGGAACCAATTTCAAGGTGTTCCTTCCGGTCGGATGAAAATCCTGGTCGTTGAGGACGACAAAACGGTAGGAGACTACGTGCGCCGCGGCCTCGATGAGGCGGGCTATCACGTGGATCTCGTCGGCGACGGGGATGAAGGACTGCGTCGCGCCAGCGGCCGGGGCGCGAACTACGACATCATGGTGCTCGACCTGCGGCTGCCGAAGCTCTCGGGCATCGACGTGCTCCGGACGCTGCGCGATCGCGGCATGAGCCTGCCGGTGCTGGTGCTGACGGCGCAGGACTCGGTGGACTTCAAGGTGCAGGCCCTCCGGATGGGCGCGGACGATTACGTCACCAAGCCGTTTGCGTTCGAGGAGCTGCTCGCGCGCGTCGAGGCCCTGGGACGCCGCCCCAAAGCGATCGCGCCGCCGATGCTGAAGGTGAACGGGCTCGCGCTCGACACCGGAAGCCGCGAGGTGACGCGCGACGGCAAGCGCATCGAGCTCACGCCGAAAGAGTATGCCGTCCTCGAGTACCTCATGCGGCATCAGGGACGCGTGATGTCGCGCACGCTGATCACCGAATACGCCTGGGATTATCACTTCGATCCGGGCACGAACATCGTCGACGTCGTCATCACGCGGTTGCGCAAGAAAATCGATCAGGCGAAGGACCCAAAGCTGATCCACACGGTGCGCGGCGTGGGATACGTGGTGCGCGCGTAACCGTGGAGAGCATTCGGGGGCGGATGACGGTCTGGTACGCCACCGCGCTCATCCTCACCATCGCGGTCTTTGCGAGCGTCCTGTACTTCGCCCGCCGCAGCGCCACCTACCAGGATCTCGACCGCCGCATTCAATCCGAAGCCGATCTCACGGCGGGAATTCTCGCTGAGAGCTATCACGCGCGCGGGATCCTGGTCGAAAAGGACACGGCGGGCAGGCCGGTACTGACGCCGGAAGTGGCCGCGGTGCTGGAAGTCGTGCCAGACTTCCTGTTGGTCACGAGCCGCGATGGCCGGCTGCTGTTCGCTTCGCCGGACGCTCGCGCGTTGACCTTCGCCGAATTCGAGCAGCTCAACGTGGTCACGCAACCCGCGCTGACGTCGGCATCGCATGTGCCGGGGCGCTTTCGCATCGAGCCCAATGGCCCTACGCTGCATTACATCGTCCGCGCCGTTCCCGACGCCGGCGATCAGTTTGGCGCGATCTTCGCCGGCGCCAACACGCGCTCGGCCGAGCTGCAATTGGAGCAGTTGCTCGAGACGATTCTCATCGCGTTCTTCGTCGGTGTCGTGCCGGCCATCCTCGTCGGCGGCTGGATCGCGGGGCAAGCGCTCGAGCCGGTCGATCGGATGATCACGGAAGTCCGGGAAATCACGGACGGCCGCAGCTTGCACCGGCGTCTGGCCGTGCCCATGGAACGAGACGAGCTGAGCCGCCTGGCGGAGACGCTGAACCAGATGATGACTCGGCTCGAACGCAACTTCGCCGCGCTGCGGCGCTTCACGGCGGACGCGAGCCACGAATTGAAGACGCCGCTGACGGTGGTGCGCGCCGGTGTCGAGCGCGCGATCACGCGTCCCGACGTACCGCCCGAGTCGCTCGCTCCGCTCGAAGAGACGTTGCAGGAAGTGAACCGTATGACGGAGCTGCTCGACTCACTGCTCACGCTCGCGCGGGCCGACGAAGGCCGTGCCGAGCTGCATCGGGAGTCGGTCGATTTGCGCGACATCATCGCGGAAGCGGGCGAAACCGGCGAGCTGCTGGCCGAGCATGCCGGGGTCGGGATGGAGATCAAGATGCCGGCCGAGCCGCTCGTGATGTCGGTAGATCGCAGTCGCGTGCGCCAGCTCGCCCTCAACCTCATCGAAAACGCAGTGAAATACACGCCGCGCGGCGGCCAGGTCTCGGTGGAGCTTGGCAGTAACGATGGGCGCGCAGTATTCAGCGTGGCGGATACAGGCATCGGCATCGCGCCGGGCGACCTGCCGCACATCTTCGACCGCTTCTGGCGCGCCGACTCCGCCCGCACCCGCACCGGCGAGCGCCCGGGCACCGGTCTCGGCCTTGCCATCTGCAAGTGGATCGCCGAGGCCCACGGCGGGACCATCGACGTGCAAAGCCGGCCCGGCCGCGGAACCACGTTCACCGTGGGGTTGCCGCGCGGGTAGATCCACACCCGGTTGTCATCATTCCGTAATACAGGTGCAAGTACCGAGTCATTGGGCGTCGGTATCACTCCATCAGACACCAGCTGAGAGACGCCCATGTATGATCACGTGCTGCGAGCGCAGAGACGGAGCGTACTCGAGTGGCTCGTCGTCAATGCGCTGATCCCCTCGGTGCTGGTCAGCTTTGCGCACCACGTCTGGCACGTTCAGCACCGCGCCCAAGTTCGCTGGTCTCATGTCTGGTCCGAAGCAGGGTTTCTGTTTCCCTCCGACGGTCCCAAGCCCGGAGTCGTCTTTCCGATTCTCGTAGACATGCCCACACCCGTGTATCCGGCGAGGCTGAGGCGAGCAGGCATTGAGGGGAGGATCATTCTCCGGGCGCTGGTGAACGTGCACGGTCGCGTCGACCCGTCGTCCGTTGTAGTTGTGCAGGCAAGCGAGCCACAGTTCGTGCTTGCAGCCCGCCAGGCATTGTGTCGAGCGCAATTCCTACCAGGGCGTGTAGGGGGCAAGCCCGTGACTGCTTGGGCCACCGTCGCAATCGACTTCGGGCTCGATTGGAGCTACCAATGAAAGGCTTTAGCTCAGCGCTCTCGATCTCGGCGCACCTTGCAATTGGTGCGGCGGCGCTCTTTGGCACGACGAAGAGCGCACGCTCCGATCCAACAACTCCGAGGTTGGACTCGATCATCTTCACCGTGCCGCACTCCGAAACCGGCGCCGGAACGGGGCTATCCGGGCCCATCACCATCGGCCCACCGCCGGTCGTCGGCTCCATCTCGACATCGGTGTCGATGCCTCAGACAGGAACGTTGATCCCGCCATTCTCAACCGCGTGGAGTGCAACGGGAGGCTCCGGCGCGGGTTCGCTGCAGCTTGACGGTGAGCCCGGCCCTGAGGAGCGCGCGGAAGTGCTGACGAGTCCGCTGCCTCTTTACCCGGATCTGCTCCGCCAGGCCGGCGTCGAGGGACGCGTGGTGCTGGACGCCGTCGTGGACACGACCGGACGGGTAGTCGCGACATCCATCCAAGTGGTGACAGCAACTAATGCCGGATTTGTTGCACCGGCGCGGCAGGCGTTGCTCGCGACCCTCTTTCGGCCGGCAATGGTTGGCGGCCGGCCAATACGGATGCTGGTGCGAATTCCCTATGAATTCACCATTCGGAACGGCACGGGACGTGCGCGATAATGGCGCGATGAAAGGCTCATCTGGCTGTCATCGTTTTGTAATGTTCGGGCTACTAGCGGGCAAGTTGAAGCGGGTACTATAACATAGCCAACCCATCCCCAGCCCGGAGGAGACGGCGGTGTTCAACAACCTGATCGAGTCGAATCGCAAACCCAATAAGAAGGGTGCGTTCGGTCTCGGTGCTGTATCGCTGATCGGTCACAGCGCGATCGTGCTCGCCGCCGTTGTCGCGACGTTGAGCGCGGGGCAAAAAAAGGATGAACAGACGCTCGACACGGCGATGGTCTTCCTCAATCAGCAAGAGGAAAAGAAGCCGGAAGAGCAGCCCCCCGTCGTCGACGTGCCGCAGCTCAAGGGATTCCAGACCGTCGTCGCGCCGACCGACATTCCGACGAACATTCCGCCGATCAACCTGCAGCAGCACTTCGACCCCAAAGACTACACGGGTACCGGCGTCGAGGGCGGTATCGGCACGGGTATCGTGCCGTCGTCCGACCAGGTGTTCATGGAGTCGGTGGTGGAAGAGCGCCCCGAGGTACTGTCGGGTCCCGCGCTGAATTATCCGGACCTGCTGCGCCAGGCGGGCGTCGAGGGCCGCGTGCTGGTGCAGGCGATCATCGACACGCTGGGCAAGGCCGAGCCGCCGTCGGTGAAGGTGCTGCAGAGTCCCAACCCCGGCTTCGATCAACCCGCCAAGAACTATGTGTTGCGGGCGCTGTTCCGTCCCGCGCGTGTGCACGGCAAGGCGGTCCGCGTTCTGGTGAATCTGCCGATCGATTTCAAAATCAAGAGATAGGGAGACACGATGAGTTACGCTGATCTATGGCAATCGATGGGCTTATTCGCCAAAGGCATCGTGGTCGTCATGTTCATCATGTCGGCCTGGTCGTGGGCGGTGAGCATTTCGAAGTTCCTCTACCTCCGCAAGTCGCAGAAGGAGACCCGCCGCTTTGCGCCGGAGTTCTCGCGCTACTTGCAGGAAGAGCAGCTCGATGGCGCGATCGCGCTGGCCGAGAAGAACAAGAAGAGTCACGT
>Ga0075425_100001487_pt1 | contig 23045 bp, 19 predicted proteins | sample SoiMethybrSBSTD4_FD_75300 | JGI IMG/M metagenome (GOLD analysis project Ga0075425, IMG submission 75300) | Bulk soil microbial communities from a Populus tree surrounding site in Tennessee, USA - Soil MetaG P. TD hybrid SBSTD4 | ecosystem: Environmental > Terrestrial > Soil > Tree plantation... | reverse complement strand
GGTGCCGTGCAGCAGATGGGTCCCCCAGCGGCGCCCGACCAGATAGCCGACCGAGTCCCCGATGATCGCGCCCAAGACCGCGGCAGCGATCACCGCCCACAGCGGCACCGTGCCGCGCGACGCCGCCACTCCGCCCAAGATGACCGCGATCTCGCCGGGGAAGACGAACCCGACGAACGCCGAGGCCTCCAGCGCCGGGAACGCGAACACCAGCGCCAGAACCAGCCAGCCCGGCAACGAGAGGATACGGTCGGTGACACTTGCGGCCAGACTCATAGTTGTCACCACGGCTCACCCTAGCCGGGACATGCGCGGCCGCAGCGAGGCATGGGGAAACCTGTCCCCCGGCTTTAATTTCCGCTGACCAAATTCAGAGGCGCAGCAGAGCGGCAATGCATTTGCTGGCAGAGTAGGCGGGCCTGGGTCAATGCGCCTCCGAATGGATGCTAGGTCCCCGCTCTGGCCTTGGCCCCGCAGTAGAGGGAAGGGGGCCGGGTCCAGGCTCGATAGTGGTGCGGCGTCGCGGCCCGATGTTCGTGGTGAACAAGAAGGATCCGCGCCAGAAGGCGCGGCAGGACTGACGCACTCGCGTCGTGCCTGCTGATTGTGGCCCGCGTTACCTGGCAGCCAGCCTGCACCTGATGTTTGCCCCGCCGCACGGATCCGGGCTGGGCAGCGGTGCGGGGGCATGGCATTCCACGAGAGCGTCCGGGCACACCGGGTCCGGCGCCTGCAGCGGATGGTCAGACCGCCATGACATGCCGGCCTAAAGTAGCTGAGATTATCTAAAGCTCCGTCGACTCTGGCGCTGCAGCGCCGCCGCCCGTGAAAGCTATCAGCAAGTTGTTGTAGTGGACTCGGCGGGCGCGCCCCGGGTACGGGCCAGGGTCTGGTAGATCATCGAGACGACCAGCGCAGTGCTGACTGAGAACGCGAGGGCGGTGGCACTGTTCATGCCGACCATGTGCCTGGTGGTCGAGATACCGGCGAAATAAGCGGGCGGGATGAACGCGGCAACTGCGCATCCCGTCATGCACAGCACGAGGATTGCGCCGTCGCGGTGCCACGCTCTGTCACGCTGCCGGAGCAGCGAAATGAGGGCGACCGCCGCCATTGCCGCCCACAGCGGGATCAACCACCTCAGGCCCCAGCCCGGCGGGAGCAGGTGCATCAGCCAGGTGACTACCCCGACGCGGGTCTCGGTAGCACTTGGCGGATGACCGGCCGATGGCGGGTAGTTGCCCAGGGTCGTTACCCGGAAGTGCTGTGCGAGGATGGCCGCGTGCTGCCCGACGCCGATAATGCTGCTGGGATGGGCCAGCAGGAATTGCGCGATGTTGACGTCGGTCAGCCTTCCCGCATACCGGAAATACAGCGGATCGTGCCGGACTGAGATTTTGTCCCAGAAGTCGTGCCCGGCGTACTTGGACCAACTTGCGGGCAGTCCGAGCGCGCTCAGCTCGGCAAGCGCGTTGTGGCGGCTGATCACGATGTCAGTGAAGATCATGTCCACGGCCTGCTCATGGTGCAGCCGGGCCCCATACCTACTTGTGTAGTCCCACAGCCCGTAGGACGCCGTGGACGTCGCCAAGAGCGCGGCGGCCGCGACCGCTGCGCCTGTCTGCCGAGTCCGGGGCAAGCGCAGCCAGCACCGGCGGCCCTGAGTTGCATTGGCCAGCGCCACGGTGAGGCATATCGGCCCGGCCAAGGTTAGGTACTGCTCTTTCGCCAGGATCGCGAGAAGGCCCCCAGACCCGGCTAGGACCAAGCCGAACACGGTCGCACGCCAGCCCCGTCCCAGGTACACCACACCGGCGGCGACCAGCAGCAGGCCAAGCAGGGCGGCAGGCTCGCTGAAAGGGCTAGCGTACAGATCGAAGAAGGCCGCATCCGCCATGATCAGCCACACTGCCGTCGCCACCATAACCTGTCCCCACGGCCTCAGCCGCAGGCCGGTCGCCAGGCTGGCGATCCCGAATGAAGCGATGACACAGTTCAGCACGCCGAGCGCGATCAGGTTCAGAGTGCCGGGCAGGCCCAGCAGGGGTGTGAGCAGCTTGGTCAGTTCCAGCGGCACAAGCTGCGACGACGGGTAACGGGGGATTCTGGCGCAGGCTTGATGCGGAACGTATTGGAAGTAGGCATAACTGAACCACCGCGTGTAGCCGTGGGTGACGACCGGTCCGACGCCGAGCCAGCACATCAGCCGGGGGCCATCGTGGTTGTCCGCCTGCCCCACCGGTACCGGAAGCACAAAACGCACGATGAACAAGACCAGCGAAACCAAAAAGACCGACAGCCACATGACAGCAGAGCCGTGCAGTCGAAAGTTGCGCCAGGACAGCCCTTTTCTGCGCAATACCGCTAGTTTCGCGCCGAAGCGCCCCATCCCGCCGGACAGCATCGATTGCGCAGGCCTCGGGTAGATTTCGCGAGCCGGGCCTACAAGGCCGGTGATATCGGATGCATGGAGTGGACTCTGCCACAGGTGAGGCAAATGGTGGCTTCCGTGCACGCCAAGGGCCAGCAAAGCTACTCATCCCAAAGTATGGGCGACGCGCCGGAACTCGAAACGAGCGGCCGGGTCAGCGTAGCGGTCGCCCGGCGCCGGTGTGTCCGGGCTAGCCGGTTACGTGCGGTATGGGCTGGCCTGGTTCAGATCATGATCTTCCTACCCAGAGCCAGGAAGGCTGCCAGGACCGCGATGGCCACGCGTCCATGTGGGCCTGCCGATCTGACAGAGCCGTGGTCCGCGGCGAGGCCGCTGAGGATCTTCGCTGAGATCCGCGACGTCCTGTTAGGCTCCCTGCTCTGACCGGTCGCTTCCAAGGCTGCCGCTCCGATCCGGCTTGCAGGCGTCCGTACTGGTAGTGCCGTCGCTCGCCGCGATTGTTACCCGGGCGCCGCCGTGCGGCAGGTTCTGTGCCCACGCCCGACCGCCGTGCGCCGCGGCGATGGTCTGCACCACAGCGAGTCCGAGCCCGGCAGACTGGCGTCCGCGTTCGGGGCCCGCAGCCGGCTGGGTAAATGGCCCGAATGTGCCATCGAGGAGTGACTGGGGGAAGCCGGGGCCAGTGTCGTCCACGGTGAGCAGCAGCATCCCGTCCCGGTGGTCGGCGCGCACGGTGACCTCGCCGCCTGGCGGGGTGTGCCGGATTGCGTTGTCGATCAGGTTGCTGATGGCCTGCTGGAACCACACGGGATCGACCCGGACCCGGGCGTCGGTCGCGGCGAAGCTCACCCCGGCGCGGGCGCCGGCCAACATCTGGCCCCGGCGGCGGGCGTCGGTGAGAAGCTCTGCCAGCGAGGTCTCTACCAGGCGCATGGGCAGCGCGCCGTGCCGTGCCCGGGCCAGCACCAGCAGGTCCTCGGTCAGCCGGGTCAGGTGAGTGTTCTCCTGGGACACGCTGTCCAGGGCCGCCCGCAGCTCCGTGACGGTCTGCGGTCCCGACAGCGCCAGGTCCAGGTCCATCCGCTGGATGGCGAGCGGAGTGCGCAGCTCGTGGCTGGCCCGGTCCACCAGCTGGCGCTCGCGGTTAATGGATTCCTCGATCCGGCCGAGCATCTGGTTGAGGGTTCCGCCGAGCAGCGCGAGCTCATCCTTGCCGCCGGAGACCGGCAGTCGTCGGCCCGGATCCCACGCCGAGATCGCCGCAGCTTGCCGTCGGATTCTGTCCACCGGGCGGAGCGCGCCCGTGACCGCCAGCCAGGCACCAAGCGAGATCATGCAGATCGCCGCGGTCCCGGCGAGCGCGAGGGTAGCGGCGAGTGCGGCAAGCTCGTCCGCGCGGTCTTGCAAGGATGCGCCGACCATCACCACCAATCGCCCGCGATCTGTCGTGACCGGTGCCGCGAGTACCCTGGCCCCATTGTCGATCCCGGCCAGTCGGCGATCGGCGTAACCGGCCTTCCCGCCCGCGGCGACGGAACGGACCGCGGCGGGCGGCAGCAGCCGCTGGCGGGAGATGTTGGAACTCGACTGCAGGATTCGCCCGGACGCGTCGGTGACCTGGGCGAACACTTCATCGTTTTCGATGAGAGTCGGCTCGACATTGGCCAGCGCGGGACCCCTGTGCTGGATGTTAGAGGCGAGCAGCTCGGCGCGTGCGCGCAGGCCCGCGTCTATGGTGTCGAGCAGGTCGCTGCCCGTACGCAGGAATACGAACACGCCGAGGCTGCCGATCACGACCGCCATGCTGGCCGCGAAGGCGACGGTGAGTCGGCCCCTAATCGGCAGGCTGGCCCAGCGCGTCATCTCTGATCCGGTAGCCGACGCCGCGGATAGTCTCGATCGTGGCCCGGCCGAACGGGCGGTCGACCTTGTCTCGCAGCGAGCGAACATAGACCTTGAGGATCCGGGGGTCCCTGTCGAAGGCGTAATCCCAGACGTGCTCGATCAGCTTGCGGCGGGTGAGCACGTCGTCCGCGTGCCGCATGAGATATTCGAGCAGCGCGAACTCGGTGGGCGTCAGCTTGATCCTGGTGCCGCCGCGCTCGACCTCGTGCCTGGCCGGATTCAGTGATAGATCCCCGACGCGCAAGACGGCTGGCCGCTCGACCGGCCCCCGCCTGATCAGCGCCCGCACCCGGGCGAGCAGCTCTGGCAGCGAGAACGGCTTCGTCAGGTAATCGTCGGCGCCGCTATCCAGGCCGTGCACCCGATCGCTCACCGCGTCCCGAGCGGTGACCATGAGCACCGGGGTGTGGCACTCAGCGGCGCGGATCTGCTGGCACACGGCGTAGCCGTCGAGCGGCAACCCGTCGGCCCGCAGGATCACGTCCAGCACGATCGCGTCGTAGCCGTTCTCGGCGACCAGCCAGATCGCGTCCTCGCCCGTCCCGGCGAGGTCGACCGCATACCCCTCGCGCTCCAGGCCCTTCTTGAGCAATCCCGCCATCTTGACGGAATCTTCCACTACCAGGATCCGCACGGTTGAATCACCTCCCGGCATGCGCACAGACGAGGCACAGCCCGCTGAGCTCGCGCATAGTCCGGACCGGGCGGGCGCGCGAACTCAGGCTGAGCCCGCGCCGCCCGCCGGCCCACGGTAGCGGACTGGCCGTAGACGGCTAGCCGCGGACGCTGACGAGCCGCGCCACCTCAAGCGGGCCCTTTTGCGAGAGCTCACGCACGATCCCGATGCCAGGAGCATAGAGCTTCTGATCGATCACCCCCGGCTCCAGCCGGGTGAACTCCAGGGAGGTCAGAATGTGATGCAGCGTCCCGAACGGAACCTTGACCGACCCGCCCCGGTTGATGATCCACGCTGTGTCCTCGGCTTGCCCCCGCAAGAACTCCTGCCGGTATGCGTCCGGGATCTGCGGGTGGGCCAACATGATGATCCCCGGCTCGCCGTCATGCACGCCTGCCTGCCACGAGCCCGACCGGTCGATCTGCCCGTTGGGCAGGTAGGCAGCCGTATCCTCCCCCAGGTACCATACGTTGCCCTGCTTGTCCTGCGCGAACCAGTCGGTTGTCTTCTCCAGCAGCTTGCCATTGTGCCGGGCGACATCGCTCACCGCGGTAGCGGTGATGCCCTCAAGGACCTTGGTGCCCGACGTGACGTGCACCCGATCGGTCTGCGTCTGCCCATCCCGTACACCGCGATAGATCAGCGTCCGGCCCACGGGCAACGGATAGTAAGGGTTGTTGATCACCCGAACGAAGTCCTTGGGATTCAGCACCGGTTCATACCCCCGATGGGCGGATGTCCCTGCCGATGCCCCCGAGATCCCCGCGATGATCGCCGCAGCGGCCACGGCCGCGGTCAGGACCGCAAGCGCCTTCGTCTTCATCCGTCTTCCTCTCTGTTAGGGCCAACGGCCCTAAGCATTGCTCCGCCGAGGTAAAGAGACGGTGAAGACGCTGCGCGCCCGGCCACCTGCGGCGCCCCTATGCGCCATCACCCAGACGCACGGCCGGATCGAAGACACACCTGTGGCCTGTCGGCTACGAATAGGTCTTCGCCATGTCACCCATAGCAGGGAACCCGAGTGCCGTGCATCGTCACTGGCTGCCGACGGGAGCCATGCCACCAGATCCCCGCTGCCTATCGCCGAGACCGTGTCGTCGGCATGGATCCTGCGGCCGGGTACCAGCTCACGGGTTTCGATGATCAGAGCGCGCTCACATGGTGCTCTCATGTGCGCGGCCTAGCGTGGTGTCATGCGGGTGCTGGTCGTGGAAGATGAGGTGCGCACCGCAGGCCTGCTGAGGCGGGGGCTGTGCGAGGAGGGCTACAGCGTCGATATCGCGGCGGACGGCCCGGATGCCGTCTGGCGCGCCAGTGAATTCGACTACGACGCCGTGGTGCTCGACGTGATGCTGCCCGGCTACGACGGCATCGAGGTGTGCCGCAAGCTGCGCGCCCGCGGCCGCTGGGCTCCGGTGCTGATGCTGACCGCCAGGGACGATCTGGCCACCCGGGTGCGTGGCCTGGATTCCGGGGCAGATGACTACCTGGCGAAGCCGTTTAACTTCGATGAGCTGTTCGCCCGGCTGCGGGCGCTGATCCGGCGCGGCGCACCGGAGCGGCCGGCCCTGCTGCACTGTGGCGGCCTGCGGCTGGACCCCGCGACCCGGCAGGCGTGGCGCGGGGAGACCGAACTGGCCCTGTCGCCGAAGGAGTTCGCGCTACTGGAGTTGTTCCTGCGTCATCCCGGCCAGGTCCTGACCCGCACCCGGATCCTGGAGCACATCTGGGACTACACCTATGACGGTGTGTCCAACGTTGTCGACCAGTACGTCGGCTACCTGCGGCGCAAGATCGACCGGCCGTTCGGGACCGCCCAGCTCGAGACGGTCCGCGGTGTTGGCTACCGCCTGCGGGTCGGCTCATCGGCGGCGGGCTGATCTGGCCATGTCCATCCGGATGCGGCTCGCCGTGATCTTCGCCCTCGGCAGCGCCGCGCTGATCACGGTGGCCGGGCTGGCCTTGTTCTGGCAGCTGCAGACCTCGCTCAACGCCGCACTCGACAGCGAACTGCAGATGCGCGCCGGAGCGCTGGAGGCACGGTTGGCCGGCGGGCCGCTGCCGCCGGCCAGCCAGGCCCAGCCGGACCAGACCGGGAACAACACTGGCCAGTTCCCCGTGGCGGAACAGGTCGCCCAGGTTCTCGCACCAAGTGGGATGGTGGTGTGGTCGTCGGGCATCGAGGGTGCGGGCCCGTTACTGTCCCGGGCCCAGCTGCGACAGGTCGCCCAGGGCCCGCTGACCTTCACCGCCGCGGTCGAGGGTGAGCGGCTGCGGATGCTGGCCAGCGAAGTGCGCAGCCGCTCGCATCCGGCGATCACGGTGGTTGGCGTCCCGACCGACGTCGCCGATGCGGCGCAGGCGCGCGCGCGAACGGCGCTGCTGATCGGCGGGCCGGCGGTCGTGCTGGCCGCAGGGCTGGGGGGATGGCTGCTGACCGGTGCCGCGCTACGCCCGGTGGGCAGGATGCGGCGGCGGCTGGAGGAGATCACCGAGCATGACACCAGCGCCCGGTTGCTCGTCCCGGCGACCGGCGATGAGATCGCCGCCCTCGCCGTCACCATGAACGGGCTGCTCAACCGACTGGCTATGGCGCTGGCCAGGCAGCGCGCGTTCACCACCGACGCGGGCCACGAACTGCGCACGCCGCTGACCGCGCTCAAGGCTGAACTGGAGCTGGCGGCCCGGCCGGGGAAATCGCGCGAGGCGCTGGCCGGTGCGGTGCAGGCCGCGGCCGGCGACGCCGACCGGCTGATCCGGCTGGCCGAGGATCTGCTGCTGCTGGCCCGCGCCGACGAGGGCACGCCCTTCCTGGCCCCCGAACGGATCGACCTGTGCAGCGAGCTTCACGCCGCCGCGCGCCGGTTCGCCACCACGGCCGCTGCCCGTGGCGTCGCCATCTCGGTGCAGGCCGCCGCGCAGCTGAATGTCGTCGCCGACCGGGGCCGCGTGCGGCAGGCGCTCGACAACCTCATCGACAACGCCGTCCGGCACGCCCCCCCGGAGAGCACGGTGGAGGTCACCGGCCACCTGGCGGCGGCCACCTGCGATGGCGGCGGGCAGCGGCGGGCGGTAGCGGTCGAGGTGCGCGATCACGGGCCGGGTTTCCCGCCCGAGTTCCTCCCACGCGCCTTCGAGCGTTTCCAGCGCGCCGATCCCGCCCGCGGACGAGCCGATGGCGGGGCCGGTCTGGGACTGGCCATTGTGGCCACCATCGCGCACGCCCACCACGGGAAGGTGGCTGCGGGCAACCACCCAGCCGGCGGAGCTCGGGTCCGGATAGAACTTCCTGTTGATTCGTAGCCGTGACCAGCACGGCAGACCCGGATGTCAGCCCTTCACATGCCGCTCAAACGGTCATTACATGACTGGCGGCGCATGCTCGCCCTATCAGCGCGAGCAGCACACCGGGAAGGTGACGCCTCATGAAGATCACACCGAAGATCGCCGCAGTCGCGGCGACCGTCCTCGCCCTGGGCGGCGCGGGCACCGCGACGGCCTTGGCCGCCAGTCACGGCAGTGGTGCGGCCAGCCCGGTGGCCACCGCCGAGCCGACCAGCCCCGATAACGACAGCCTGCAGCAGGGCGACCAGACCAGCCCCGACACCTCCGCCGCAGCGGCTGCGACCGGAACTAGCAGCCCGAGCCCCGAGGCATCTTCTCCCGAAGGGGAAAGCAACACCGAGAACGAGTCCGCCGTCTCGGATGGGCCCGGCGGTCACGCCGACCCCTCCGGTGACGTCCAGCACGAGTTCTCCGGAGTCGAGTAACAAGGCGCAGGACCGGCGTCAGCGCGCCACCGGGATGGGCCCTTACCCCCCGACGGCCCAGGCCATGATCCCCGGGCCCGGCACCCGGGCGGGCCCGGTGGCGCGCTGCCGCCCTTGGGACACCCCGGGCCGGTCAGCGGAAGTTGCCGGTGTGGCCGAGTGAGTACCGGCCTGGTTGCGGGAACACGCACAGGCCGTGCGGTCCTGCCCCGACGGGGATTTTGGCGAGCAGCCGCCCGGTGACGGTGGACATTGCATACACCACGCCGTTGTAGCGGCCGCTCCACCACATCACCTTGCCGTCGGGGGAGATCCCGCCCATGTCCGGCGAGCCGCCGCCCGGGATCGGCCACTTGTGCACCAGCTTGCTGGTGGCGAAGTCGAGCACGGAGATGGAGCCCTCGCCTCGGTTGGAGATATAGAGGTATCTGCCGTTCCTGCTGACCAGGAAGCCGTGCGTGCCGGCCCCGGTGCGCAGGAAGCGGATCACCGTGAAGGTGTGGGCGTTGATGAGCCAGATCCCGTTCGCGGCCATGTCGGCGACGTAGAAGATGGTGCCGTCGGCGGACAGGCGCACGTCTTGCGGCATGCTGTACCTGGGCCCGGGCGGGGTGATCGGGGCACTCATGGCCTTGCCCAGGGTCAAGGTCTTGACCACCGTGCGGGCGCCGATGTCGATCCACAGCAGCTTCGCGCTGAACTCACAACTGGCCACCGCATACCGCCCGTCGGCGGTGAAGTCCAAGTGGTTCACCCCCGCGCACGGCACCGGCATCGAATGGCGCAGGCGCATGGTGTGCGGGTTGCGGAAGTCGATCCGGGCCAGCGCCTCGGCCATCACCAGCGCGGTCTTGCCGTCGGGGGTGAAGTACAGGTTGTAGGGATCGGCGACCGGCACCGGCCGCCCCGGCCCGCCCGTCTTCGGATCAATAGGGGTCAGGCTGTAGCCGTCGGTGTTGTTGACCCACTGCACCGAGCCATCCCGGGACGGCGTGATGTGGTTGGGCTGCCCGCCGACCGCGAACACCCGGATCACCCGGTAGGTCCGCGGGTTGATCTCAGTCACCGTGTTGCTCAGGCTGTTCGGCACATAGACCCGGTACGGGTCACCAGCCCAGCGGGGGTTCATCATGCCAGCACCGATGTGGGCATACACATTCACCGGCGACAGGTGCGCGCTGGCCCTGACCGCGCTTGCCCCAGGTGCCGACTCCGTCGACGCTGTCGTCGTGCCCACATGAGGCGCCGCCGAAGTGCAGCCACAGATAGCACCGACGGCTACGGCGATAGCGAGCAGCGCCCAGGGCACGTGGCTGCCCGGGGTTGGGGCGTCCGCTCCGGCGGGCGAGGTGCCCGCGGCGTGCCCTCTAGCCAAGCCGGCGGACATAAAAGCCTCCAGCACGCTGCGCGTCAGGTGGATTCACAGGTCCCGGATGATGTCGGCCGCGGGTCGGCGTATGGAGCGGATCACGCTGCTTCCGGCGGCCACGATGGCCGCGCAGGTCACGCCGCCCAGGGCGGCCAGGTAGGCCCACGGGATAAACAGGTGCGGCGGCGGCGGGTCGAACACTCCGGTCAAGATCTTGACGATGATGAACGACAGCAGCCAGCCCGACAGGACTCCCAGCAGGACGCCGCCCGCGGTCACGAAGATAGCTTCGCTCCAGACGAAGGAGGCGAGCTGGCGGGAGCGTGCTCCCAATGCTGCGGTGATCGCGAAGGTGCGACGCCGCTCGACCAGCCCCAGCGCCAGCACCAGGCCGGATGCCGCGGCGGCGAGGATGAACGCGAACGCCAGCTCCAGCCTGGTCAGGCCGGACAGGTCGAGCGCGGTCAGGCCGGACAGCGTGATCTTCAGCTGGCTGTTGATGTCCTGGACGACCGCCCCGGAGGCCGGGCCGAGCAGGTGCCGTACCTCCCTGGCCACGGCGGGGGGCAGGCCGTCGGCCCGGATGAGCATGTCTTGGTACGCCGGTGACCCGGTGGCTCGGGCAATGTAGGACGCGTTCGCGATGAAGAACGAGTCCCGGGGTGCGGTGGGGAACTCCCGGACTATTCCTGCATAGTGGAAGGGCACGATGTGGTAGGCATGGTCGCGGGCGGACTGCATCCGCAGCCGGAGCAGGTCACCCGGCCGGAGCTGGTAGTTCGCTACGGTCTCCGCCGAGACCAGCACAGCATCCGGGCGGGACGCCAGGGCGGCGAGCACCCCGGCGGCGTTCCCGCCCTGGAAGAACGCGTCCGACATCGGTGTGGCCATGCCGATGGTCTTGGGGTTGATCCCGTACAGGTCCTGCAGGTCGTTCCCGACATAGGCGAACCTGTGCATCATCGGCTGGACCGCCGCGACGCCGGGCAGCCGCCGGGCCGCCGCGAACGAGCCGGGCGGCAGCCCCGCCGCGGCGGTGGTGGCGGCCGTCACATCCGCCCCGTTCGTGAGCTGCGCGTCGACCCGTGACTGTTGCTGGTAGGTCTGGTTGAAGACCGCTGTGGAGACCGCGAACGACGCCGTCAGGCCAATGATCATGAGACCGCGGGACAGCAGTCGCCGCTGCCGGGACATAGAGGCAGCCACCACTGCGCCCAGCCCGCCCGCCAGCGGCCGGGCCGCCCGGGCCAGGGCCGGCCGTCCCCGGCCGAGCACCGCCGTGGAGACCCGCCACGACAGCAGCGCCGCCCCGAACCAGAACAGCAAAGGCGCCAGGAACGTGGAGTAGCTCACCGATATCGTCGCCACCCCTTCCGGGGCGAGGATGACCTGGTAGCCGCTCCGCACCAGCCGCCAGAAAATGACAGCCGCCGCGGCCAGCAGCCACAGGTCCAGGTAGAGCCGCGCCCACAGCGGCCGCCGGGCGCGGCCGACGACCTCCCGCGCGCCACGCACCGCCAGGCTGCGCGCGTCCCGTACCGCGGGCACGCCGATGGTCAGGGCGGCGAGGATCATCCCGGCCAGCGCGGCGATCGCCCCCCACGCGACGGCCTGGCCCGTCGTGGAGCCAAATCGGGAGGCGCCGAACGCGAGCCGGCCGGCGATGACCGCACCAGCCAGGCCGATACCCGAACCGAGCACGCCGACCAGCAGCGCCTCCGCCCCGGCCAGCCAGATGATCCGGCGCGGCGAAGCGCCCCTGATCCGCAGCAGCGCCTGCTCGCGGCGCCGCCGGTCAGCACCCGCGGCGCCGATCACGCTCGTCACCAGGGCGGCGAGCAAGGCCCCAGGCAGCCCGAGGAACAGGAACAGCAGTTCCGCGTACAGGGCGTCGCTGCGGGCGGCATCCAGTTGCGCGCCAAGGTTGTCGCCGACCAAGCCGGTACCGGCCAGTCGGGCCTCCAGCTTCTTGGCGCGCGCCATGACATCGGCGAAGGCCACCGCTGGGTCGGGGGGCAGTGCGGAGGACAGCATCACGTGGTACTGGGTGTGCACCCCGGCCATCCGGGCGCCGCCCGGCGGAGTGTACGCCTGCTGCCACTGGGCGGCGGGAAGCAGCACGACGTTGTCCGGTGGCGCCTGCGGCGCGGCGCCCGGCGGCACGCCAACCGCCTGGAACATCGAGTCCGCGGCCGGCAGGTCCACGATTCCCGCAACACGGACCCGCAGCGGCGGGAGCCCTCGCCGTCCCACGCTGATCATCGTGCCGACTGTGGCGTGCAGGTTCGCCGCGGTCTGCTGGGCGAGCAGTACCCCGGCCCGCGCCCCGAGCAGGAACCGGATCTCACCGGGGAAGGCCGCGGTGTACCCGGGTGGCAGGCCGAGCACCTGGCCCGGCCCGGTCGTCTGGACCGTTCCCGCGGTGGACGCCGTAAATCCGGTCGCCGGGGCGTAGCCGACCGGCATGTTCCTGACTACGCCGGGCGCGGTCGCGATCACGTGGGCAGCCGACGCCAGGTTTGACCCGGGCGCCAGCTGCACCTGCCAGTCCACGATCACGCCCGCCGCGGCCTGCTTGGCCATGTGCGCCTTGCTCGCGGCGAAGAATGCACCGAGCGCGCCGAGCAACGCCACCGCGGTGGCGACCCCGGCCACCGCGCCCGCCAGCCGGACCGGCCTCCGCTTGAGCAGGCCCCACAACCAGATCAGTACGTACATGAGGCACCTGTGTCGAGAATCCGCCCGGTCATGGACCAGCGCCGCGGCAGCCGTTCAGCAATTTCTGGATCGTGCGTCGCCACCACGAGCGCTGCCCCTGTTGCCAGCGCCTGCTGGAGGAGCACGTCAGCTAGCTTCGCCGCCGAACTTCGGTCCAGCTGCCCAGTCGGCTCGTCGGCCAGGATCAGCCGCGGTTCACCCATCAGCGCCCGGGCTACCCCGGCCCGCTGGGCCTGGCCACCGGAGATCTCCTCGGGCAGCTTCGATGCCACGTCCGACAGGCCGAGCCGTTCGATCAGGGTCACGGCCGCAGCCGCGGCTTCAGCATCCGTGCCACCGGCGAGCAGGACCGGCAGGGCCACATTCTCCGCGACGGAGAGCGGCGGCAGCAGGCTCGGCCCCTGGAACGCCACAGCGACCGGACCTGGCCGCAGGTCCTTTGCCTCGCCCAGGGCGGGCCACTCGATGACGCCTGCGGACGGCTGGTCCAGCGCTGCGATCAAGTGCAGCAGCGACGTCTTGCCGCTGCCGGAAGGCCCAGTGAGCGCAATGCGGTCGCCCCATCGGATCTCGAACGTTGCCTCGTCGATCGCGACGACGGCGTCCTGCCCGCTGCCGAACTGCCGCCGCAGACCCTTCGCGCGGACGAGGATGTCATTCACCGATAACCTTCCCATCCACCATGCGCAGCACCCGGTCGGCCGCTGCCGCTACGCTCTCGCTGTGGGTGACCACCAAGACCGCCTTGCCCCGGTCAGCCCGGCCACGCAGCAGCTCCAGTACCTGGGCCTCTGCCTGCCGGTCGACCTCACCCGTGGGCTCATCTGCTAGCAGGACCGGCGGGTCGTTTGCCATGGCGACGGCGAGCGCCGCGCGGGCCGCCTCGCCGCCCGACAGCGTGCTCGGCCTGGCCGAAGCGCGGTCCGCCAGGCCGACGTCCTCCAGCAACTGATAGGCGTCATACTGCGGCTTGCCGTCCTGACCAGGCGGATCGCCGCGCCGCTGCGTACGCGGCACCAGCGCCTGCGCCGCTTGGATGTTCTGGGCCACGGTCAGGTGCTCGAGGAGGTTGCCCGACTGCAACAACATGCCGATCCACCGGGCGCGCAGCCCGGCCCGCGTCGCCTCGTCCCGTCGGGTGATCCGCCGGCCCGCGATCATCACGTGCCCGCCGTCCGGCTCGTCCAGCCCCGCCAGGCACGCCAACAGGGTCGACTTCCCGCTTCCCGACGGCCCCGCGACCGCGACCAGCTCGCCCGCCCGCACCAAGACGGACACGCCGCGCAGCGCGAACGTCTCGTCGTCACCGATATGGAAGAAGCGGTAGAGCTCGCGCCCGTCCACCAGTGGCCCCGTCCGGGCTGCTACCTCCACCGGAAGCTTTCCGACACGATGCGCCACGGATCGACGTTGTCCGAGCCGACGGCCGACGACAGGCTGAGCACGGCGCCGCGCCCGCTGTGATACAGCTCGAACCGCTCGATCACCAGCCGGTACTGCCGGCCGGTAACCGGGTTCGGCGGGCTGTTGACCTGATAGGTGACCTCAACGGCCCGGCCGCCCGCCAGCGACACCGCCCGCACGGCCTGCAGCCGGAACGCCAGGCCGCTCGCCTGCAGCGCGGGGACAGTGCTGGCGCGGGCGGAGCTGACCGTCGCCGCAGCGGCCATCGGCTTCCATGCCACGGTGATCGAGTTCAGATTGCTCGTGAACGTCGAGCTTGCCGGGCCGGTCTTCCGCGACCAGCCCTCGGGCACCTTCAGCAGCAGATGGCCGACCACCGACCGGTAGGTCACGTAGACGGTGGTATCTGGGATGTCCCCGGGCGGGTTGCTCTCGGCCGGAACCGGGGCCTGGCTGTCGGCCGGGCTCTGGCTTGTCCCGCCGGCCGGAGCCGTGCTCCCAGTGGCCCCGGCCGTCCCCGCGCCGCTGGCAGCGGCGGACGGGACCGGCGGCCCGGAGCCCCCGCAGGCGGCCAGCGCCGTGATAAGTCCGGCCAGTGCCGCAGCGGTGCCGAGTCGCCGAGGCCTGAGGGGGTTCTTGCTGTTGGACATGCTCTAGTCCTACCGGGAAGCACATGAAGAGAAGATGAGCCGCCAGGGCCTCCGGTTACGCGTGAGGATCCCCGGCCAGGAGCGCACGTGGGGCCATGACAGATGGCGTTGTCCAGCAGGTTGTCAAGGGCCGGTCGGCCTCCTCCGACGCGCTCGGTGGGTAGCCTCGAGCTCCACAGCCTCCCGCTCTGCTCCAAGGTCAGGTCAAGTTCGGCCTTGAGGAGGCCAAGCGGGGTCCGCAGCCCACGACCAGCGTCAACGAGCAGCCGCAGGATAGCCGAGCGTGGCTGACGGTGCCATTGAGGGACCAACGACCACGAACAGGGGTTGGCCCTCGGTAGTCGGCAGCCCAAACGCCTGCAATGCCGATCTCCCCACCTCACCCCGATAAGCCGGTACATCACAACGGATCATCCTGGTGCGGTCCTTCCATCGTGATCTCTGGGGTGTGGCGCCTCCTGCCCGCCTGGACACGGCGGTACAGGCTGAGCGTGTCCTGGCGTGTGCGCCAGCGCCGGATCAGGTGGAATGGTTGGAGCAGCGCGACCTCGGTCTTCTCCAGCCGGCTGGCCGGGTGCCGCAGCAGGCGCAGGCTCCGCTGGCCGATCAGCCATATCCTGCTGACGGTGGTGAACCGGGACCGCAGGGTGGCCGGCGTCACCTGGGTGCCGGTCAGGTTGGCAGCGGCGACTGGTGATTTGGCCAGCGCGATATCCCGCAGCCGGTGGAACGGGGCCGGGTAGGCCAGGCTGAAAGCCCGCCGGTGCGAGGGCAGGTACAGCACGGCATCACCGGGGCGCGCATAGGCCGCCACAATCGCTGCTACCCGGCGCAGGTTGTCCGGTCGCGCCGAGGGTAGCCGCACCGCTCGCTGCGGCCCTAGCACCAGTGCCACCAGCAGGGCCACGATCAGCAAGGCGGGCACCCAGGCTGCCTTGCCCAGCGGGGTCAGCATGGCCAGGCGGGTCACCGCGGCCAGGCCTGCGGCGCCCAGCAGCGCGAGCGCGGGCAGACAGTACAGGAGGTAGCGGAAGTCATAGACCGGATGGAGCTGGGAGGCCGCGAGCAGGATCACCACGGGCAGCACCAGCCACGGCACCGCGACCGTGACCATGTCCACTGTCACCTTGGGTCGGTTGGCGGGGCTTGTGGTTATCCCGACCACAACCAGCAGGGCCACCAGAGGCACCAGCGCTCTCGATCCGGCGAACGAGACGATCAGGTGGTTCGCCGCGCCCAGGCGGGGCCGGGCCAGCCAGCTGATCTGCTTGCGCTGCGCGTAACCGGCCACCATTAGCGGGATCAGCAAGACGGTGGCGGCCCCGGCCGCGATGAGCCAGCGGGATAGCGACACCGGGAACGCCGTCCCAGCTTCCCCGTCTGCCGGGTCGCCGCCGGCAGTCCCGGGCGGCGCGATGGGTGCCGGCGGGATCGCTGCCCGCTGCCTGGTGCGCGCGATCCACACGGTCACCGCGTGCGCGGCGAGCAGCAGCAGGGCCAGCACGTTGAACAGTCCGGTGGCCGCGATGGCCACACCGTACCCCGCCCACCAGCGCCACCGGCCGTCAGCGAGAGAGCGCAGCAGTAGCCAGGTCGCGATGGCGGCGCACATGGTGACCAGCCCGTACGGCCGCGCATCCTGGGCGTACCTGGTCGCCTGCGGGGCGGCGGCGAACAGCAGCCCGGCTAGCACGCCGGTCATGGCCGGTGCCGGCAGCTGGGTGGCGCTGGCAAGGCGCCGGCCGATCACGCTGATGGCCACCGCCGCTACCGCCATCGCCAGCACCGAAGGCAGCCGCAGCGCCGTGGCTGAGGTCCCCGCGGCGGCGATCCAGGCGTGCATGAGCAGGTAGTAGGGGGTGATGACCGCATCGATGTGGCCTGCCATCGCGAAGATCTGCGTCAGCGGGCGCCGTATCGCGTCCAGCGTGTAGGCCTCATCGCGCCACAGCGGCGGCCGCCCGAGCTGAAATCCATCGGCCAGCAGCAACACGATCCCCGGAAGAATGGGAGGCGCCCAGCCGGGCACGTGACGCATGCGAGCCAGCCGACGCAGCTGCCGCCACCCGGTTCCCCCGGGAGCCAGATCCATCCCGGCCGCGCGTACTTCCTGCCCGGCGTTGTCAGTTGGCCTGGCGGGCTCAGCCTGTCCTGGCTCAGTTCCTGTCACCGGAGCTGACTGTCGGGGCGGCGGTCATGGGCTTCCATGCCACGGTGATGGAGTTCAGGTTGCTGGTGACCGTCGAGCTGGCCATGCGGGTCTTCCGCGGCCAGCCCTCGGCTGTTTCAGCAGCGGATGGTCGGCCGGCGGCCGGTAGGTCACGCAGACGGCGGTGCCGGGGATGTCACCGTTGGGCATGTCCCGGTTCTACCGGCAGGCAGATGAAGCGAAGATGAACTCGCCGGGCCTGCAGTCCTCGTGAGGATCCTTCGGTCAGGAGCGCACGCGGGCGGGCGGAACAGAACCGGGATCGAGTGCCAGGGTCATCGTCACCCGGGCCCCGCCCGGCACGTTCTCTGCCGCGGCCGTCCCGCCGTGTGCCTGTGCGATTGCCCGCACGATGGCGAGTCCGAGCCCGGCCCCGCGCTCCGATGCGGCGTCATAGCCTCCCCGGGCGAACGGCTCGAAGGCCCGCGGCAGCAGCTCGCTGGCGAAGCCCGGCCCGGAGTTCTCCGTCATGATCGTCGCAACCTCGCCGGACACGGCCGCCTCGATCCTGATCAGCCCGCCAGTTTGCGGGCCATGACGGATCGCGTTATCCAGCAGGTTGTCCAGGGCTTGGCGGAGCCGCATCGGGTCGACCGGGATCTCCGCCGCAGGAGCCAGCCACTCGATCCGGGCGCCGCGGTCACTGGCCCGGGCCTGGTGGCCGGCGCAGGCCCGGTCGAGCAGGTCCTGCACACAGGTGCTCATCCGGTGGATGCTGAGCCCGCTGGCCCGTGCACGGGACAGCACCAGCAGGTCCTCGGCCAGCCGCGCCAGCCGGTCGGCTTCCTCCGATGCGCTCCGCACGGCGGCCTCAAGTTCCTCCGGCTCCCGCTCACGTGACAAGGTCAGGTCAAGCTCGGCCTTGAGGATGCTCAGCGGAGTCCGCAGCTCATGACTGGCGTCATCAAGCAGCCGCTGCTCCCGGTTGGCCGCGTCCTGCAGCCGGCTGAGCAGCGAGTTGAGCGTCCGGCCGAGCCGGGCCAGCTCGTCGTTCGCCCCCGGTACCGGAAGCCGCCGCCCGGGCTCCGATACCGAGATCGCATCCGCCTCTCGGCGCATGGATTCCACCGGCCGGAGGGCGGCCCCGGCGAGCAGCCACGCCGCCAGGCAGGCCAGCGCGAGTGCGGCCGGGCCGGCCGTCAGCAGCAGCAGCCGGAGGCTGGCGAGCGTGTGGCTGACCTGTGCCATGGACGTGCCGACGACCACGAAAAGGCGCTGTTCCTCGGTTGTCGGCAGCACGAACGCCCGCAGAGCGGGCCTGCCCGGCGCCGCCGGAAGATTCACGAAATGGCCGTCGCCGATCGTCCGCAGCGCAGCAGCGGACAGGCTTGGCGCCCAGGGCCCGCTCGACATCTTCACCCGGCCGGCCGGCGTCAGGACCTGGGTGAAGCCGCCGGCCGTGTTGTCGGGGGCATCGAACCCGGCGGAATCGTGGCCACCAGTCACGGACGCGACCGCCTCAGCCCTGGCCCGCAGCCCGGCATCTGTCGCCCGGACGAGCTCGGCCTGCAGGCGCGTGTACACGAAGAAGCTGAGCGCCCCGAGTATGAGGGCAATGCTCACCGCCGAGGCAAGCGTGACCCGGATGCGGAGCGGAAGCCGCATCATGACGTCAGCCGGGTACCCCGCGACGCCAGCCGGTACCCCACGCCCCGTACGGTCTCAATGGACCGTGTGCCGAACGGCCGGTCGATCTTCTCCCGCAAGATCCGGACGTACACGTCAACGATGTTCGAGTCGCCATCCCGCGTGAAGTCCCACACATGCTCGAGGATCCTGGCACGCGAGAGGACCTGCCCCGGATGACGCATGAAATACTCCAGGATCGCGAACTCCTTGGCGGCCAGGCTAATCGGCGTACCCCCCCGGCTTGCCGTACGCGCCGCCGGGTCCAGCAGCAGATCGCCCACGGCCAGCACGGCCGGCCGCTCGCCGGGCCCACGGCGGATAAGGGCACGGACCCGCGCCCGCAGCTCGTCGATCGCAAACGGCTTGGCGACATAGTCGTCGGCACCGACATCCAGGCCGCGCACCCGGTCAGGGACGGCATCGCGGGCGGTCAGCATAAGTATCGGCATCCAGCGCGCACGCGCCCGAAGCCGACGGCAGACATCGAACCCGTCGATATCCGGCAGCCCAACATCAAGGATCACCGCGTCGAAATCGTATTCGCTGGCCATCCATACGGCATCATTGCCGCTGGCCTGGACATCGACCGCATACCCGTCCTCACGAAACGCCCGCTGCAGCAGAGCCGACATCTTCGGGGCGTCCTCCACGACTAGCAGACGCACCGCTGCCGCACCGGCCCCATGTATTCGCGCATCGCAACTCCCTACACCTGGGGTGCGGCCCAGCGTCGCCAGCCACACCACGACGCTAACGCCGGGAACATCTGAATACTATGAGCGGGCGGCACTGCCACGGACAGACCCGAATAGCAGCCGTCCACCGGCCAAGCGCCGATCCCATCACGCGCCACCTTACTTCGATGCAAAGGTAAGCGGCGGAACGGCGCGGGTCAGCCGCTCATCGCGTCGAAGGCGGCGTAGGTCGCCATCCACGCGGCCAGGGCCAGCGCGGCTATCGCACCCACCCACAGCAGGGCGTTGCGCCAGCACCTCGCCCACAGGCGCCAGCCCATGTACTGGCTGGGCTGCTCATCCATAGTCCTGTCCATTCTGGCGGTCGGCGGATAGCCGCAGTGTCCTCCTGGGAGATCCCGTGCAGGTGCACGTGGACCCTTCCGAGGATGCTCGATCGCGGGTCGCTGCGCTGGCAGCGGCTGGGCGGCCTGCACCAGTTTGGGAACACACGGGGGCCTGATGCGGGCCGCGTCTGCCCGCAAGCGGCGCCGCCACTGCCACCCGAGCTGGCCCAATAGGCCAGCTGCGCCTATGCACACGATAATCGCGGCACATATGAGGACCATGTGAACGACCTCAGCCGCCGTGCCGAGGACCAGTCAACTAACTGGTTCAAGCCAGTGATGACCTCTGCCTGCTCGGAGCCGGCGTCGATGTCCCGATCGACGCCATTGGCGGCACGGCTACGACATCCTGGACCTGGTCGCGGATCTGGCCGGCTACCGGCCACCGCCCGCCGCCGCCGCCCGGCGCAAGATCTCATTCTCGGTCTCCAGCCGCCGCTTATCACGGCGCAGCCGCACCAGTTCTTTACGCTCATCGCTGGTCAAGCCCTCCCGGCGGCCCTCCTCGATATCGGCGCGGGCCATCCAGTTCCGCAGGCACGACTCACTGATCCCCAGATCCTTCGCGATCTGCGCGACCGGCGCGGTCTTCTCCCGCGCCAGCTCAACAGCACGGCGGAACTCCGGCGGGTGCGGTGCAGGCATCCAGACTCCTCCCTCGGCGACCAGTGTCGCCAAAGAACAGGTGTCCGGAGAAGCGGGGGAAGCTCACCAGCCCGCCCAGCAGGCCTGCACTGCTCCCACGAACAACAGCGCAAGAGACCGCCCCAGAACCGCGAGTTCTGCACCACTCACCAGCAGCGAACTTGCCCTCGACCGCCAGCAAATAGTCGGCGCTCGGGAACGGTTGCCCGGCCCCGAGATGCACTCTGGCTGAGCATAGACGGTGACTTGGTGTGATCTGTCGAGGCGGATTTACCGTGAGGCTCCTTGTATCTGCTGGGGCCACGGTGGCCCAGCCTCCGGGTCTCAGCCCAACCCTGGAGGTGCCCGATGGCCACTACAACCTCATCCGCTGCCCTCGTCCCCATCGAGCCGGTGTTCACCAGGACTGAGCGGCTAGCGCTCGCCGGATTCTTGGCCGGATACACCGGCCTGACCCGCGAGGCTTACGCCTTGGACCTACGCCAGTACACCGCCTGGTGCCAGCAGCACCATTTGCGCCTGTTCCAGGCGCGCCGCGCGGACATCGAGTATTTCGCCCGCGACCTCGAGGCCCGCGGCCGCGCCCGAGCCACCATCACCCGGCGGCTATGCACTGTCGCAGGGTTCTACCGGTACGCCGTCGAGGAAGAGTTGCTCGATCATTCCCCGGCCACTCATGTCCGGCGTCCGCGACTGGACTATGAGTCGCACGCCACGGGGCTAGACCGCAACGAGCTCGGCGCACTGCTTGTTGCCGCTGGACTCCGCTCGCCGGAAGAGCACGCGCTGGTCTCGCTGCTGGCGCTCAACGGCTCCGGGTGTCCGAAGCTGTCGGCGCCAACATTCAAGCCTTGGGCGTCGAGCGCGGGCACCGGACCTTGGCGGTCACCCGCAAGGGCGGCAAGGTGGTCACCGTCCCACTGGCGCCGCGCACTGCGCGGGCGATCGACCTGGCCATCGGCGAGCGCAGTGAAGGACCAGTGTTCCTTCGCGGCCATGGGCAGCGGCTAGATCGCCACGCTGCCGGGCGGATCGTACGCCGGGTAGCCCGCCGTGCGGGGATCATCAAGCCAGTCGGGCCACACACCCTGCGGCACGCATTCATCACCGCCGCGCTGGACGCTGGGGTCTCGCTGCGGGACGTGCAAGAAGCCGCCTCCCACGCCGATCCCCGGACCACCATGAGATACGACCGCGCCCGCGGCAGTCTGGACCGGCACGCCACCTACATCGTCGCCGCGTACGTCGCCGGTGCCGCCCGATAAGAAGTAACTGCCTGGCAAGAACTCCGCCTGGCCAGGCCACAGCGGCCAGGTGGAGGCCTGCCAGCCGCAGGGAGGGCAGCGGGTGCTTCGAACGCTGCAGCGGAGTGAGAACCCAGATGGCTGTGGCCAGCCGCCGCACCTGGCTGCCGCTGGTCATCACTGATCGCTCCGGCCCGGCTCCTCCTGGCTGATCCGGCCGGTTGGCGCTGCGGTGGATCCCAGCGGCCGCGTCACGGGCTCTTCCTTGTTTCAGGGGCGCCGGGGTTGGGTCGCCTGCTCGGCAGGGTGGAGCTGGTAGGTGAGTGCGGTGTGGCGGCGGCCTGCCCCTCGGGTGCGGACAGCCTGGGCGAGTGCGCGCTGGGATCCGGCCAGGATGATCAGTTTCTTGGCGCGGGTGACGCCGGTGTAGAGCAGGTTGCGCTGCAGCATCAGCCAGGAGGCGGTGGTGAGCGGGATGACGACTGCGGGGTATTCGCTGCCTTGGGAGCGGTGGATGGTGACGGCGTAGGCGTGGGCAAGCTCGTCGAGCTCGGCGAAGTCGTAGTCCACCTGCTCGTCTTCGTCGGTGAGTACGGTGAGGGTCTGATCGGGCAGGGACAGGCTGGTGACGACGCCGACGGTGCCGTTGAAGATTCCGGCCCTGCCCTTGTCGTAGTTGTTGCGCAGCTGGGTGACCTTGTCCCCGACCCGAAACACCCGCCCGCCGTACCACTTCTCCGGCGCCCCGTCGCGCTGCTTGGTGAGGGCTTGCTGCAGCAGGGCGTTGAGGTTGCCCGCGCCGGCCGGGCCGCGGTGCATCGGCGTCAGCACCTGGACGTCGCGGACCGGGTCGAGCCCGAATCTGGCGGGGATGCGGCGGGCGACGATGTCCACGACGAGCTTGGCGGTCTCCTCGGCCGGGTGCAGGCCGGAGTCCTCGGGAGGGTCGCAGGTGAACCAGTAGAAGTCGCCGAAGCCGGTGAGCCGCGGGGGCTGGCCGTGGTTGATGCGGTGGGCGTTGACGACGATGCCGGACCGCTGGGCCTGGCGGAAGATCTGGGTCAATCGCACCCGCGGAATGGACCCGGCGGCGAGCAGGTCGCGCAGGACTTCGCCGGCGCCGACCGAGGGGAGCTGGTCGACGTCGCCGACCATCAGCAGGTGCGCTCCCGCCGGGATGGCTCTGACCAGCTTGTTGGCCAAGATCACGTCCATCATCGAGGACTCATCGGCCACCACCAGATCGGCGTCCAACGGGTTATCCCGGTCGTATCTTGGGTCGCCGCCGGGCTGCAGCTCCAGCAGCCGGTGCACGGTCGAGGCCTCGTGCCCGGTCAGCTCGGCCAGCCTTTT
>Ga0075425_100001486_pt1 | contig 23052 bp, 22 predicted proteins | sample SoiMethybrSBSTD4_FD_75300 | JGI IMG/M metagenome (GOLD analysis project Ga0075425, IMG submission 75300) | Bulk soil microbial communities from a Populus tree surrounding site in Tennessee, USA - Soil MetaG P. TD hybrid SBSTD4 | ecosystem: Environmental > Terrestrial > Soil > Tree plantation... | reverse complement strand
TGCGCCAGGCTCTGCATGATCGGCGGCAGCATCAGCACGAACGTGAGACCGGTCAGCGCCAGGAAGAACGGCGGTACGATCTCGCGGACGAGATAACGGTCGAGGATTTTCACCGACAGCCACTAGACTAGCACCCCTATGACACGTGTCGCGTTTTGCTGGCACATGCATCAGCCGTATTACGAAGACCTGGTCACGCGTGAGCACATCCTGCCGTGGGTGCGGCTGCACGGCTTGAAGGACTATTACGGGATGGTCGCGCTGCTCCGCGAGTTCCCGGCCATCCGGATGACGTTCAACCTGGTGCCGTCGCTGCTGGTCCAGCTGCAGGCCTTCGCCGAGGATCGCGCCCACGATCGCTACCTGCAACTGAGCCTGAAGCCGGCCAACGAGCTCGATTTCCGCGAGATCGACTTCATCCTCGAGCACTTCTTCGACGCGCAGCGCCAGCACATGATCGATATCTATCCGCGCTACGCCGAGCTGCTCGCGCGGCGCGGCGGATCGGAGCCGACGCCCGAGGATCGCCGCATCGCGGCGACCCGCTTCACCGTCGACGACCTGCGCGATCTGCAGGTGTGGCAGAAGCTCGCGTGGATCGATCCGCTCTACATCGATGGCGACGTGCGCGTCCGCGCGCTCGTCGACAAAGGACGCGGGTTCTCAGAGCGGGACAAGCGCGTGCTGCGAGACGTGGAGCTGGAGATCCTGAACCAGGTGATCCCGGCGTACCGCGACGCGGCGGCGCGGGGCCAGATCGAGATCTCCGCCTCGCCGTTCTATCACCCGATCCTGCCGCTGTTGTGCGACACCGATATCTACTTGCGGACCCACCCGAGTTCGCGGATGCCGCGGCAGCCGTTCCGCCATCCGGAGGACGCCGCCGAACAACTGGAGCGCGCCGCCGTGTTGCACGAACAGTTGTTCGGGCGCCGGCCGGTTGGCCTGTGGCCGTCCGAAGGCTCGGTATCGGACGCGATGGTGCCGCTGGTCGCGAAGGCAGGTTTCACCTGGATGGCGACCGACGAGCTCATCCTCGCGCGGACGCTGAACGTCACCTTCTCGCGCGACGGCCGCGGCCAGGTGGAGCAGCCCGAGCGCCTCTACGCCCCGTACAGGGTCCGCGCCGGCGGCGCCTCGGTGGCGTGCGCCTTTCGCGATCACACGCTGTCGGATCTGATCGGCTTCACCTACTCCGGCTGGGACGCCGAACGCGCCGCCGAGGATTTCGTGTCGCGGCTCGTCGAAGCGGGGCAGCGCTACGGCGCGCGGAGCAACGGCGGCGAAGCCACCATCCCGATCATCCTCGACGGCGAAAACGCATGGGAGCATTTCCCCGGCGGCGGACGTCCGTTTTTTCGCGCGCTCTATCGCCGGCTCAGTGCCCAGCCGGAGTTGCGCACGGTCACGATGGCGGAGGCGTGTGCGGGCGCGACGCAGGAGCTGAGCGGGATTTTTCCGGGCTCGTGGATCGACGCGAATTTCTACATCTGGATCGGCCACCAGGACGACCAGAAGGCGTGGAGCCAGCTGGTCGACGCGCGCGCGGCGCTCGAACAGGCGGCGTCCGGCGGATCGACCGTCGGGGCCGGCCCGCTTGCCGAAGCGCGCGAGGAGATGCTGATTGCCGAGGGCAGCGACTGGTGCTGGTGGTACGGCGACGATCACTCGTCCGCGCACGACCTCGAGTTCGACGACCTGTTCCGCCGCCACGTCAGGAACGTCTACCGGCTGCTGCAGCTGCCGATCCCGGACGAGCTCTTCATCAGCAACATCTCGACGACCGCGCCGCCGATCGTGTTGACGGAGCCGACGGCGCTGCTCACGCCGCGCCTCGACGGCGAAGCCACCAGCTACTTCGAATGGCTGGGCGCCGGCACGCTGGAGATCCACGACGTCGCAGGCGCCATGCACCAGAGCGAGCGCCGCGCCGCGTTGGTCACAATGGTCTATTTCGGGTTCGATCGCCAGCAGTTATACGTCCGCGTCGACGGCACGCAGAAGATCGTCGACCTGATTGCCGGCGATCGTGAGCTGTCGCTCAAGTTCGTTACGCCGTTCGGCGTGCGCTTTACGGTGCGGCAATCGGCGGGGCGCCTGGTCGGCACGTTCTGGGATCGGCGAACGGCCGGCGGTAAGGCGACCTCGCCAGCCAACGGCGCGCCGTGGACCGAGCGCGGTCCGGGTGGCGCCGCCGTCGCTGCCGGATCCGTGCTCGAAGTCGCGCTGCCGATGGCCGACCTCGGCGTCACGGAGGGACAACCGGTCGCGTTCTTCGTGGCGATTTACGACGGCCCGACCGGCGCCGAGCTCGAACGGCATCCCCAGTACCGCCCGATCGAGATCGTGGCGCCCGACGCGATGTTCGAAGGCCGCTACTGGCGTGCCTGACGCGTCACGCGGCTGACAGACCGGCGCGCGGGTAGCCAGGCGGCGGCGGACCAGGGACCCACAAATCATCCACAGCCCGGCAACCCACGGGTAATTGCAAGAGTCTGATAATGGATGTTATGTTAACTTACCGGTCTGGCTGCCCGGTGAGAACCACTCGAAAATCCGGCGCGAACGCCGTCGCTTCTCCCTTCGACGCCCTGCGGCTCGCCAACCGACGCGCCGCGCGTGGCGACCGTTCGCCTGCGGCGGTCAACGGCGCGGCCGCGGATCGCCGGCGCGCCGGGCGGCGTTACTTGCTTTTCTTCAAATCGCGCAGGATCGCCTCGAGCGCGTCGATGACGTCCTCACGCGAGGCGCGGCTCTTGTTGAAACTGAGTTTCAGATTGAACGCCTTTGACGGCGCCTTGAAGGCGAAGACGTAATGCTTGGGACGGCCGGCCTTGGGCTTGGCGATCGCCTCGCGCACTTGCTGGCGCGTCGCGCCGCCCTGGCTGGCGATCCGCTCGACGAGGGCCGTCATTTTTTCGGGCGTATTCTGTCTAACCACCTGCAGAAGCAATGATTTAGACGAAATGTCGGCCAGCCGACAGAGGTTGCGGACCTCGTCCGGCATCGCCACCAGCGCCAGCGACTCGGTAATCGAGGTCCGCGACTTTCCCAGGCGCCGCGCCAGGTCTTCGTGGGTGTAGCCGCAGCTCTCGGCCAGCCCGTGGAGCGCCTCGGCTTCTTCGAACGCCGTCAGGTCCTTGCGCTGGATGTTCTCGATCAGCGCCAGCTCCAGCATCTCGGTCTCGTCGACGTCGCGAATGACCGCCGGCAGTTCGTGGAGGCCGGCCTGCACTGCGGCCTGGTAGCGGCGTTCGCCGGCGACAATCTGGAACCGTCCGGCGCGCTGGCGGACGACCAGCGGCTCGAGGATCCCTTTCTCGGCGATCGAGGCGATCAACTCCGAGAGGTCGCCCATCACCTGCCGCGGCTGGTTCGGGTTCGGGTCGATCTGGTCGATCGGGACCATCCGGCCGACCGGCGTGCCGGCGGAGGCGGCCAGCGCCTCCACGTAGTGCTCGTCGTGGCGCATCGCGACGGTCTCGGGCAGCCCGCGTCTAGGCACGGTCGATCACCTCCTCACACAGGCGGTAGTACTCGGTCGCGCCGGTCGATTCCGGCGCAAAGGTGAAAATCGATTCCTTGTAGGCTGGGCTCTCTTCGAGCCGGACGCTCTTGGTAATCACCGTCTTGAAGACCTTACCGCCGAACACCTTCTGGATCTGGCTGCGGATGTCGCGGGCCAGCGCCGTGCGCTTGTCGTGCATGGTGATCACCACGCCGAGGATGCGCAATGCCGGATTCGGCCGGGCCCGCACTTTCTCGATCGTCTCCAGCAGATCGTCGGTCCCCTCGAGCGCGAAATACGAGGACTGGATCGGGATGAGCAGGTGCGTCGCCGCGACCAGGGCATTGACGGTCAGCAACCCCAGGGTCGGCGGACAGTCGATGACGATGTTCGGGAACTGCGCCAGGATCGGATCGATCTTGTCCTTGAGGCGGAAGTGCGCGTCCATCTCGCCGACCAGCTTGGCTTCGAGCTTGGCCAGCGCGATCCGCGACGGCGCCACCGACAGATTGTCGAGCGGTGAGCGCAGGATGACGTCGGCCAGCGGCACCGACGGTTCGGCGATGGCGTCGTAGACGCTGCGCGTCACCTGCTGCATGTCGAGGAACGACATGGTCGAGTTGGCTTGCGGGTCGAGGTCGATGAGCAGCGTCGGTTTGCCTCGCAGGGCAAGTGCCGCGGCCAGGTTGATGGCGGTCGTGGTCTTCCCCACGCCGCCCTTCTGATTCGCGATGGCGACGATCATCAGAGGGCGCAGCGATTCTATCCCATGGGGCGCGGGCGATGGCGAACGCCCTACATCTTGTACTTCCCGAGGTCGTCCGGGTCGAGGCTCTCCAGCCACTTGTGCAGACGGTCGGCGTCGGCCTTTTCGGTCGTGAAATCGACCGTCTTGGCGTGGTCGATCACCGTCTCCTCGACGAAGATCGGCGCCCGCGTCCGCAGCGCCAGGGCGATGGCGTCGCTCGGACGCGCGTCGATCGCGACCAGCTCGCCGTGCCCGTCGATCGCCAGGTAGATCAGCGCGTAGAAGGTGTTCTCCTGCAGGTCGCAGACGACGATCTTCTTCACTTCGGCTTTCAGATCGTGGATGACGTTGCGCAGCAGGTCGTGCGTCATCGGCCGCGGCGTCGCGATGTTCTCGATCTGCAGCGCGATTGCGTTGGCTTCGAAAATGCCGACCCAGATGGGCAGCACTTTCTGCCCCTCCTTGTCGCGGAGGATGACGATCGGCGTGTTGGTGATGGGGTCGACCATCAGCCCTTTGATGGTCATCTCGATTTGCATAAGCCCTACACAGTAGGCGCGGCGGCGCCGTTGTCAATCCGTCCCCAGACCGAGTGCGGCCCGGCGCGCTCGACGCGCACGGCCACGGTCTGGCCGATCCACGCCGCAGGCCCCGGCAGGTTGACCACGACGTTGCCCGGCGTACGTCCCGACAGCTCGGTGTCGCGGCGGCGGCTCGCCGCGTCGATGAGCACCTCGACGCGCTGCCCGACCAGCGCCGCGTTCAGCGTCGACTGGATGTCGCGCTGCAGCGCCTGCAGCGCCACGATCCGCCTCGTCTTCTCCCCTTCACCCACGTCGTCCGGCATCCGCTTGTCGGCGAGCGTGTTCGGTCGCGGCGAGTACTTGAACGAGAACATGCTGTGGTAGCCGACCGCCGCGGTGAGCGACAGCGTGTCGTCGAAGTCGGCGGCGCTCTCGCCCGGAAAGCCGACGATCATGTCCGTCGACAGCGCGATGCCCGGTACGGCCTCGCGGATCTCGGCGACCAGGTCGAGATACTGCTCGCGCGAATAGCGCCGGCGCATCGCCTCCAGCACGCGGGTCGACCCCGATTGCACGGGCAGGTGCAGGTGCCGGCAAATCTTCGGCAGCCGCGCCATCGTCGCCAGGAAGCGGTGCGTCACGTGCCGCGGGTGCGGGCTGGCAAAGCGGATTCGCTCGATCCCGGCGACCTCGTGCACGGCTTCGAGGAGCGCGCTGAAGTCGCACGACGGATCGTCGGGTGCCGCGTAGTGATTGACGATCTGGCCGAGCAGCTGCACTTCGCGATGACCGGTCTCGGCCGCCTCCCGAACCTCGGCGAGGATGTCGGCCTTCGGGCGCATCCGTTCGTGGCCGCGCGTGTACGGTACGACGCAGAAGCTGCAGAACTCGTTGCAGCCCTCGATGATCGTCACGTAGGCCTTCACCGGATCGGCGCGGCGCGTCACGCCAAGCGGCCAGGTCACGTCTTCGAACGGATCGAGCGCCGAAATCCGTCCCGGGTCCGGTCGGCCTGCCGCCTCCTCGACCAGCATCGGGAGCCTGCGGATCTGCTGCGTCCCGACGACGATGTCGGCGACGCCGGCGGAGCGCTTGAAGATCGCCTCGCCTTCCTGCTGCGCGACGCAACCGGCAACCGCGACGATCGGATCGTGCCCCTGCTCGGCGGCGAGCATCCGCAATTCGCCGAGGCGCGTGTACAGCTTCTCCTCGGCGCGCTCGCGCACGCTGCAGGTGTTGATGACAACCACGTCCGCGGCAGCGGCATCCTCGGTCGCTTCGAAGCCGGCCTGCTCGAGCAGACCGGCCATGCGCTCCGAATCGTGGACGTTCATCTGGCAGCCGAAGGTCTCGATCAGATACTTGCGCGCCACGTCAATGCGTCCCTCTACGACCTCTGACGCTCTCGGCGTCGTTTGTCACGGCGAAGCCGACTTTCGCTTTCGCCTTTCGCTTTCGCCCCCGCCTTGCGTCCCACCAGCATCTCACGCGCGGACGCCCGAAGGCCATCGCTGATCGCCTCGCCGCCGAGCATGCGCGCCACTTCGTCGACGCGTCCCGACTCGTCCAGACGCCGAACCGTCGTTCGCGTCCGTCCCCGCTCGACCCGTTTTTCGATCGCGTAATGCGTATCGGCATAGGCGGCGATCTGCGGCAGGTGCGTGATGCAAAGGACCTGGAACGCCGACCCGAGCGTGCGCAGCTTGCGGCCGACGACGTCGGCGACGCGGCCGCCGATGCCGGCATCGACTTCGTCGAAGATCAAGCCGGGCGCCGACGCGCTCGGCGGCCGGTCGGTCGCGTCGCTGAAGCCGTGGCGCGAGGTGGCCGTGAGCGTCTTGATCGCCAGCATGATCCGCGAGAGTTCGCCGCCCGAGACAATCCGGGCCAGCGGCCGGAGCTCTTCTCCGGGGTTGGGCGAAACGAAGAATTCGGCGGCGTCAATGCCTCGCTCGCTCCACCCGGATTCGGCGAGCGGCTCGCCGAAGCGCACCTCGAATCGCGTCCGTTCCATCGCGAGATCCGCCACCAGCGCTTCGAGCGCCCTGGCGAACGCCGCCCCGGTCCGTCGCCGCTCGCGCGACAGCTTCTCGGCGGCCGCCAGGAATGTCCGGCGCGCGTCGGCGAGCTCGCGGTCGAGCTCCGCGATTCGATCGTCGCCGCGCGAGAGATCGGTGAGCTCGCGGCGCAGCGCGTCGCGGCGCGCGATCGCGTCGCCGAGCGACGGTCCGTGTTTGCGCTTCAGCCGCTCGAGGAGGGCGAGCCGCTCCTCCACATGCTGCAGCCGCGCCGGCGAAGCGTCGACGTCATCGGCGTACTTCCGCAAGAAGCCGGCGAGATCTTCGAGCTGCGACTTGATGCCGTCGCGCGCGTCGAGATACGGCTGGAACTGGGGGTCGAGCGACGCCAGTTCGGCGACGCGCCGCCAGACACTCCCGAGCACCGCGAGAATGGCATCGTCGCTTTCGTAGAGCGAGGCGTAGCTCTCGGCGCACAGCCGCTCGACGCGCTCTGCGCTGGCGAGGACCTGCCGCAGCGCCGCGAGCTCCGCGTCCTCCCCTGGATCCGTGAGCGCCGCGCGATCGAGCTCCGCGAGCTGAAAGGTGATCAAATCCTGCCGCGTATCGCGATCCTTCGCAGCGGCTCGGATGCGCGCGAGCTCGTCGTGCGCCAGACGCAGCGCGCTGTACGCGGCGGCAACGGACGCGACAAGCTGGCTCATCCCACCGAAGCCGTCGATGACGTCGAGGTGCGTCGAGGCGTCGAGCAGCGTCTGATGCTCGTGCTGACCGTGAAGCTCGATCAAGCGGCTCGAGAGTTCCTTCAGCGCGCCGGCGGTGGCGAGCGCGCCGTTGACGAACGCGCGGCTCCGGCCCTGCGCCGTGATCTCGCGTCTTACCAGAAGTTCTTCCCCGCCGCTTTCGAAGATCGCTTCGATCGACGCGGCGTCTTCACCGGTACGCACGAGGTCGCCCGAGGCGCGGCCGCCGAGCAGCAGGCCGACCGCTTCGACGAGGATCGATTTGCCGGCGCCGGTTTCGCCCGTCAGGACGTTCAGGCCCGGCTCGAACTCGACCTCGACCGAATCAATGACCGCGAGGTGCTGGATGCGCAGGAAGCGGAGCATGCCGGAAGCGAGAGAACTCCAATCGTAACATAGGTTTGACAGCTGTTTTCACCGCATGATACAGTCGACCACTACGCGCTGTCCCAGCGGCGCATTGCTCATGTTTCGGAGGGATGTTTGCGCACGCTCGGAAGCCCGTTCTTCGCCCTGCTGGTGCAGGCGGCGGCGGGAGGTTCGCTTGACAGTTCCGGCGCGAACACCGGGATCGTCAGCCTTCTCTCGCGTCTCACACCACTCTCCATAGCCATTCTCGTCTCGCTGATGGGGCTGTCGGTCTGGTCCTGGGGCATTTTCCTCTACAAGTGGTGGGCGTTTCGACGGGCGGCGCATCAAAGCGCGCAATTTCTCGACGTCTTCCGGCGCAGCAACAAATTTTCGGAGGTCCAGGCGGTCTGTCGATCGCTCGGTGAGAGTCCGCTGGTTGGCCTCTTCCAGACCGGTTATGCCGAGTTGACGGCGCAACTCCGGCAAGCCGGGCCCGAAGTCGGAAACGGACCCAATCCACGCCCGGCGGCGCCTCGTCCTACATTGAAGAGCATTGCCGCCGTCGACCGCGCGCTGCTGCGCGCCTCGGCCGTCGAGGTGAACAAGATCGAGAGCCACATCGGCTTCATTGCGACGGTGGCGAGCATGGCGCCGTTTGTCGGCCTGTTCGGCACCGTGTGGGGGATCATGAACGCGTTCGAGCAGATCGGCGTGACCGGCTCGACGAATCTGCAGGCGGTCGGCACGCCGATCGCCGAAGCGCTGATCGCGACGGCGATGGGGCTGGCGGCGGCGATTCCGGCGGTGCTCTTCTACAACTACCTCACCCAGCGCGTGAAGCTGTTCGCGTCGGAGATGGATGATTTCTCGATGGAGTTCCTCAACATCGCGGAGCGGAATTTCACCTAGTGTTTGCGATATATCGATCCGCCACGAAAGCACGAAGGCACGAAGACAGCAGGGCCAACAACCTTCTACGTGTCCCCGTGTTTTCGTGGCGGCACACAACGGTGAGACGCTGATATGCCGAAGCTCGCGCCGTCAGCCGGCGCTTCGTCCGGGCGATCGGGACGCAGCCGCCGCGTCGCCACGTCGCTCGCCGAGATCAACGTCGTGCCGCTGGTCGACGTCATGCTCGTGCTGCTCATCATCTTCATGGTTACCGCGCCGATGCTGCAGCGCGGCATCGATGTGAAGCTCCCGCAGGCGCGGCGTGCCACGCAGGTGACCGGCGAGCGGATCGAAGTGACGGTGCCGGCCGACTATCACACCGGCCGCCGCGTGTTCATAGGGAAAGACAACGTTCGAGCCGAAAACCTTCAAGAGCTGATCCGCCAGCGGATGGAGGGGCGCGATCAAAAGGAAGTGTTTCTGCGCGGCGATGCCACCGTGCAATACCAGGATTTGATGGAAGTCTTCGACGCGCTGAAGGCGGCCGGCGTCCAGAACGTCGGCATGGTCGCGCGCATGCCGGGAGAACGGTAGTGGACGTCACCGACGTCCTGCGCGACCGGATGCAGCAGCCCGGCGGCCTGCAGCGGATGCTGAGTGTGTCGATCACCGCGCACGCGCTGCTCGCGGCGGTGCTGATCTTCGCGCCCGGCGGCCTGCTCCATCACACCACCGCAGCGCCGACGGTGATGACGATCTCGCTCGGCGGCGGCGGCGGTGAGCGGGCCGAAAACGGCGGCATGACCCCGATGGGCGGCCGGCCGATCCAGGAAGTGAAGCCGGTTGACGAGCCCGTCAAGCGCGAGCCAATCCGTCCGCCCGCGGCCAAGGCGCCCGAGATGACGATGCCGCTGCCAAATGCGAAGCCGACGAAGGCGGCGCCGGCGGCCAAGCCGGTGAAGAGCGCGCCCGAGGAAGCCCGCGGCCGCACGCCGACACGCGGCGACAAGGTGACGGCCGGCAGCACGGTGGCCGACACGGGCATCCGCGGGCAGGGCTTCGGCCTGTCGAGTGGCGGCGGACCAGGATCGGGATCGGTGCTCGACGTCGCCGACTTCTGCTGCCCCGAGTACATCACGATGATGATGGTGCAGATCAAACGGGCCTGGAACATGAACCAGGGCGCCGGCGGCCAGACGACGATCAAGTTCACGATCCAGCGTGACGGACGGCTTGGCGACGTATCGGTTTACGAGAGCAGCGGCATCCCGACGCTCGACCTCGCGGCGCAGCGCGCGGTGATCACGGCTCGCCAGCTCGCGCCGCTCCCCGATGCGTTCCCCAACCCCACGCTCGGCGTGCGCCTCACTTTCAAATACCAATGACCAGAGAACTCCTCACCGGAACACTCGCGCTCGCGCTCCTGGCGGCCTGGCCGCACGCGCAGCAGCCGCCGCAACAGCCGCCGCCGGCGGTGCCGCAGCAGCCGAGCGAGATCGTCACGACGATCAGCGGCGATTCGTCAGGCGCGCCGCCGCGGCTCGCCGTCCCTGATTTCATCCCGCTGTCGGCCGACGCGGAAACCGCGGCCGTCGCGAAGACCATCGGCGAGGTGCTGTGGGACGATCTGAACTACGAGCGCGAGTTCGCGTTCATCCCGCGCGACGTCTACGCGACGATCCCGAAAGCGACCTCGTTCAACGACGTGCCGTTCGATCGCTGGCGTGAGCTGAACGCCGACGGCCTGGTCGTCGGCACCGTGCAGAAGATCGCCACCGGCTTTCACGTCGAGATGCGGCTCTACAACGTCCGCACCAAGCAGCCGGTCTACCCGCGCCAGTACGACGGCGGTGCCAACGCGCGGCTCTACGCGCATACCATGTCCGACGAGATCCACAAGTCGCAGCGCGGCTTGAACGGCGTGGCGCGCTCGAAGCTGACCTTCGACTCCGATCGCGACGGCGAGCGGATGAGCAACACGGTGCAGACCCGCAACATCAAGGAGATCTACATCGCCGACTACGACGGCGAGAACCAGAAGCGCGTCACCGTCGGGCGGACGCTGAACATCACGCCGCGCTGGTCGCCCGACGCGCGGTCGATCGCCTACACGTCGTACCGCCGCGGCGGCGCCAACATCTTCATCTCGAACATCTTCGTCGGCACGCTCGAGGAGGTCACCAAGGGCGACAAGGTTGGCGAGAACTGGCTGCCGGCCTGGTCGCCTGACGGCAGCAAGGTCGCGTTCACCTCGACGCGCGACGGCAACCCGGAGATCTACGTCGCCAACCGCGACGGCTCCGGCGTCCGTCGGCTCACCAATCATCCGGGGATCGACATCTCGCCCACCTGGTCGCCGTCCGGGACGCAGATCGCATTCACGTCGGACCGCTCGGGATCGCCGCAGATTTACGTCATGGACGCCGCCGGCCTCGGCCTCTCGAAGAAGACCTCCGAATCCTATTGCGACAAGCCGACCTGGTCGCCGGCGCCCTTCAACGAGATCGCTTACGCGTCGCGCAACGGCCCCGGCTACGACATCAAGGTGCTGGATCTCGCGACCGGGCACGTGCGGCAGTTGACCTTCGGCGAAGGCACCAACGAGAGCCCGGCGTTCGCGCCCAACGGCCGTCACATCGCGTTCATGTCGACGCGATCGGGCAAGTCGCAGGTGTTTACAATCGCGAGCGACGGCAAGAACCTGAAACAAATCACACGGTCCGGCAACAACGAGAAACCGGACTGGTCAAAGTGACTGGAGACTGGACGATGACCGTGCGACAGGCCGTGATCGTGTGTGCGGTGGTATGTGCAGGCGCCGCGGCATGCGGCAAGAAGACACCGCCGGTGGCGCGGCCGATGCCGCCACCACCGCCGGCATCGTCTTCTAATCCGGCGCGGCCGCCGGCGCCGCCCGAGCCGGTCAACGAGCCGACCATCGTCCCGCCGGAACCGGTGCGCGACGACGCGATCTCGTCGGCGTCGCTCGATGATCTGAACAAGAACTCGCCGCTGAAGCCGGTGTTCTTCGAGCTCGACAGCAGCGATCTCGGCGCGGCGGGGCAGAAGGTCCTCGACGAAAACGCGGGACTGCTGAAGCGCTACCCGACCTGGATCGTGACCATCGAAGGCCACTGCGATGACCGCGGTACCGCCGAGTACAATCTGGCTCTGGGAGAGCGGCGCGCGATTGCCGCGCGCGCCTACCTGGTGTCGCTCGGCATTCCGGCCGATCGGCTGCGGACCGTGAGCTACGGTAAGGAGTTCCCGTTCGATCCCGGCCATGACGAGGCCGCGTACTCGAAGAACCGGCGCGCCCACTTCGTTATCACCGCAAAGTGAGCCTATGAGAGAGAAGATTTTCGCCAGCCTGCTCGCCGCCGCGATCGTCCTCGCCGCGACGCCGGCGCGCGCCGCCAACAAGGAACACCAGCAGCTGATGGCGGATCTCCGGATCCTCCAGGAGCAGTCGCAGCAGCTGCAGAACCTGCTCGGGACCCTCAACGACGCGATCAAGGCCGTCAACACACGGCTCGATCAACAGGCCGAAACGACGCGCAAGGCGTTCGCCGATCAGAAGCTGGTCATCGACAACCTCACCAACGACGTGCGCGTGATTCGCGAGAAGCTGGACGACAACAACGTCCGGATCGGATCGCTCACGCAGGAAGTCGATTCGCTGCGGCAGTCGTTGCAGCAGGTCGCGGCGCGGCCGTCGCCAACCGCAGACGCCGACAGCGGCGCCGCCGGCGCTGCCGCAGGTTCGACCGGTGCGACTCCAACGGCGGCCGCGCCGCCGCCGGTCACCGTGTCACCAAAACAGCTGTTCGATTCGGCGCAGAGCGACTACTACGCCGGATCGTATGAGCTCGCCATCTCCGGCTTCACCGATTACATCAAGAGCTTTCCGAAGTCCGACCAGGCCGACGATGCGCAGGTGCTGATCTGCAACGCCTATCTCACCGACGGCAAGTACGACAAGGCGGTCGAAGCCTGCGACGTCGCGATTCGCACCTACCCAACGGGCGATCGGATTCCGGAAGCCTATTACCGCAAGGGCGTCGCGCTCCAGGCGTTGAAGGACGCCGACGGTGCGCGCGACGCCTACGAGCGCGCGATCAAGGGCGATCCCGCCGGTGAGAACGGCACCATCGGTCGCCTCGCCAAGCAGGGGCTCGATCGCCTGCGTCGTCCGTAGTGTGCAAAACGCGCGGACCGAATTCGACGACGTCGGCAGAAGCCTGACGGCGACGATGTAGAATACGCGGCGGCTCACACGTCACCGTCGAACTTCAGCAAACGACCTTCAGCAAACGCGGGATATTGCTATGGGCAGCGTCAACAAAGTGATTCTCGTCGGAAACCTCGGTCGCGACGCCGAGTTGCGCTACACGCCAGGAGGCGCCGCGGTCTCCAAGTTCAGCCTCGCGACCACCGAAGTGTGGAACGACAAAGGCGGTCAGCGGCAGGAACGCACCGAGTGGCACAACATCGACCTGTGGGGCAAACAGGCCGAGTCGCTCTCGGAATATCTCGTCAAAGGCAAGCAGGTCTACGTCGAAGGCCGGCTGCAGACCGACGAGTACACCGACAAGGAAGGCGTGAAGCGCAAGTCCACCAAAGTGCGCTGCGACCGCGTCGTCCTGCTCGGCGGCGGCGGCCGCGGCGGCGGCGGTTACTCGCGCGGCGGCGAGGAGAGTATGGCCGGCGCACCGGTCGGCGCTTCCGGTCCCGACGTGTCCGAACCGCTCACCGACGACGACATCCCGTTCTGAGCAGCCTTGCCGGAGCGCAAAGACTTTAGTCGAGCGTTCAGCGTCGCCGGTCGGCGATCGCTCGGCTGAAGCCTTTGCGCCCCACTACCGCTTCTGGTCTTCGCGCCCGTAGCGATCCTCGAGCCTGACCACGTCGTGCAGTTCCGGCGTCGAGACCTCGAAGATATCGCTGTCTTCGATCGCCGTCATGCGATGCACCGTCTTCGGCGTGATGTGGACGCGCTCGCCGGGGTGCATCTCGCGCTTCTGCAATCCCCCACCTTCGTCGATCTCGAACAGCAGCTTGCCGGCGTGCAGGTAGATGGTCTCGTCCTTCTGGTTGTGGTACTGGAGGCTGAGCGCGTGGCCGGCGTTCACGTGAATCAGCTTGCCGACGTAGCGGTCGGTTTTCGCCCAGTGCAGCTCGTAGCCCCACGGTTTCTCGACGCGTGTGATCTCACCGCTCACGAAGTCACTCCCTTGATCAGCGTCAGCCGGCCCAGCGCCGCCAGCAGCACGCGTTCGATGTCGTCGATGGTCGCCAGTTTCAGCACGCGCCGCGCCAGCGTGCGCAACTCGTCGCTGCGCAGCTCGGCGAGCACCTGCTTCGCCACTGGAATTGCGCCAGGGGTCATGCTGAACTCGGTGAGGCCGAGCCCGACGAGCAAGGTGAGAATCGCCGGATCGGAGGCCATCTCGCCGCACAGCGATACCGGGATCCGCCGGCGGCGTGCCGCCCGCCGCACCATCAGGATCATCCGCAGGATCGCGGGATGGAGCGGTTCGTACAGCCGTGAGACGCGCTCGTCGGCGCGGTCTACGGCGAGGCAGTACTGGATCAGGTCGTTGGTGCCGATGGTGAAGAAATCGACTTCGCGCGCCAGCAGATCGGCCGTGAACGCCGCCGCCGGAATCTCGATCATCACGCCGATCGGCACCGGCGGCACGACCTCGCCGCGGCGCGTCACGTCGGCGCTCGCCTCCACCACCATGCGGCGCGCCTCGCGCAGCTGCTCGACGCTGGAAACGAACGGAAACATGATCCGCAGGTTGCCGTGGCGCGCGGCGCGCAGCAACGCGCGAAGCTGGATTCGGAATAGATCGGGACGGGTCAGGCTCAGGCGAAGTCCGCGCAGGCCCTGGCGGCTGGCTCGCGGTTCGCCGGCGGGCTCCCATCCCGGCTCGAGCGGGTGCTGCGCCAGGCGCGACGCGAGCTGCTCTTCGTCGACGTCGAAGGTGCGCACGGTGACGACGCCCGGCGCCATCCCTTCCAGCATCCCGCGATAAATGCGGTACTGCCGATCTTCGTCGCGGAAGTCGTCGGCGCTGCCGGTGACGAGGAACTCGGAGCGGTACAGCCCGATACCCTCGGCGCCGGCGTAGCGCGCCGCGGCGAGGTCGTCTGGGAATTCTATGTTCGCGTCCAGCCGAATCGGGACACCGTCCGAGGTCGACGCCGGCCGCCGCCGCTCCGCGTCGACGATCGTCGCCGGCCGATGATCGTCGACGTGGTGGGCTGCGCGGGCCAGCTCCTCCGGCGTTGGATCGATCAAGAGCTCGCTCGCCGAGCCGTCGATGACGACAATCTGCCCCGCCTGCACCTGCGCGCTGGCATTGTGCAGACCAACGATGGCCGGCACGTCGAGCGACCGCGCGAGGATGGCGGTGTGGTAGGTGCGGCTGCCGGCGTCGGTGGCAAAGCCGCGGACCTTCGTCCAGTCCACCTGCGCCGCCATCGACGGCGTCAGCTCGTCGGCGACCAGGACCGACGACTCGTCGAGCTCGCGCAGCAGATCGCGCGCCGTCGCAACGTGCGTGCGCAGGTTCATCCGCAGGCGTCCGACGAGGTCGGCGACGTCCCCCTGCCGCTCGCGCAGATACGGATCGGCGACCTCCTCGAACACGGCGCTGAACTCGTGGAAGACCTGCTGTACCGCCCATTCCGCGTTGACGCGCTGCTCGCGAACGATCGTCGCGGCGCGTGGCAAAAGCATCGGGTCGTCGAGCATCAGCAGCTGCGCGTCGAACAGCGACGACAGCTCGGGGCGGCGTTTCGCGAGCTGCTCCTGGATCTCGAGGATCTGCTGGTGCGAACGGGCGCGGCTGTCCTCGAGCCGCTGGAGCTCGTGCTCGACCTTCGCCGGCGGGATCTGGTAGCGCAATACCTGGGCGCGGTGGATCAGCACCACGGCACGGCCGGAGACGACCCCCGGCGAAACGCCGATGCCCTTCAGGCGCTGCATACGTCTTCGCCGAAGCCGGATCGAACCAGCGCGACCAGCGCGTCGACGGCGTCGCGTTCGTCGGCGCCTTCCGCCGAGATGGTGATGGTCGAGCCGCGCGCCGCCGCGAGCAGCAGGATCCCCATGATGCTCTTGCCGTCCATCTCGCGCCGATCGCGCGCGACCTTGACCCGGGCGTCGAACCGCCCCGCGAGGTGCACGAACTTCGCGGCGGCGCGCGCGTGCATGCCGAGCTGGTTGACGACAGTCACCGCCTGCGAGGTCATACCGGTGTCTTCTCGCCGCGCAGCAGGTCCGACGCGACCCAGATCGCGCTGCGGCCGTGGTCGCGCATCTCCTGCGCCACTGCCAGCAGGTTTGCCGATTTCTTCAGGTTGGCCAGCTTGATCAGCATCGGCAGGTTGACGCCGGTAATCACCTCGAGCCGATCGGTCTCGAGAAAGGTCATGCCGAGGTTGGATGGCGTGCCGCCGAACATGTCAGTGAGCAGCAGGACCCCTTCGTCGCCGCGCACGCGCTCGATCGCCTGCGCGATATCCTCCCGCGCGTCGTTGACGTCGTCGTGCCAGCCGATCGAGACCGCGGTGAACTGCTGCAGGTCGCCGACGATCATTTCTGCGGCGTTCACGAGCTCGGTCGCGAGCTGCCCGTGCGTCACGACAACCACACCAATCATTGCTAAATGCTAATTGCAAATTGCTAATTTATTGCCCGACTGCATCATTGAACAATAAATCGGCAATCGGCAATTAGCAATTGCCGCTCAGGTCCGCGTCAGGTCGCGGTGACGCACCCTGACGCGGGCGATCCCGAGGTGTGCGAGCGCGGGCCGCAGCCGTTCGGCGATCCGCACCGAGCGGTGCCGGCCGCCGGTGCAGCCAATGCCGACGGTGAGGTAGCTCTTGCCCTCGGCGACGTAGAACGGGATCACGTAGCGAAGATACTCCTCGAGCCGATCCATGAACTCGCGCGTCGACGCGTCGCGTTCGAGAAAGTCGGCGACCGCCTTGTCGCGGCCGGTGCGCCGGCGCAGCGTCGACACGAAATGCGGGTTCGGCAGACAGCGCACATCGAACAGCAGATCCGCGTCGACCGGCACGCCGTGCTTGTAGCCGAAGCTGAGGAGCGTGATCACGAGCCGCGCGCTGGCCGAGCGGTCGCGCGACAGGTTCATGAAGAACTGCCGCAGCTCGTGCACCGTCATGTCGGAGGTGTCGATGATCTCGTCGGCGAGATCGCGGATCACGTTCAACCGCGATCGCTCGTCGCGGATGCCCTCGGCGACCGAGCGATCGGGCGCGAGCGGGTGCGGCCGCCGCGTCTCGCTGAAGCGGCGGACCAGCGTCGCATGGCTCGCCTCGAGAAAGATGAGCACCGGGTTCAACTTCCGCATCCGGTGCAGCTGCCGGAAGACGGCCGGGAACGACGAGAGGAAGCCGCCTTCGCGCACGTCGACGACGATCGCCACCTTGTCGATGCCGCGGCCGCCGCGCAGCGATAGCTTCGCCAGCGTCGGGATCAACGTCGTCGGCAGGTTGTCGACGCAGAAATAGCCGAGATCTTCGAGCGCGCGGATCGCCTGCGACTTGCCGGAGCCCGACAGGCCGGTGAGGACGATGAACGGCTGGCCGCGCCGCCCTTTCGCGCCGCTCCTGGACGTGTGCCGGGCGATTGCCTTGCGCAGCGCGAGCGGCGCACCGTCGGGCGCGCGCCTGAAAGGCTCGCGGTCCGGCGGTCGGTTGCGGTTGGAGCGCGAGCCGTTCAGGCGAGCGTCCTTGCCGGCGCGTTTCATCGCCCCCCGCCCGCCTCGAGTTCCTCGTCCTCCTCGTCGGAGGGCGGAAGCATTTGTTCGCCGCCAAGCGATTCCGGGCGCGGAGGGCCGGCCGCCGCGCGCAGCCGCTGATCGAGCTTTTCGGCGAGCGCCCGCGCCGCGTGCACGCCGCGCGAGCGCAGCAGCTGATTGCGGGCCGCGACTTCGACGAGGATGGCGATGTTGCGGCCCGGCGCCACCGGCATCCGGATCAGCGGCACGCGCAGGCCGAGAATCTCGTAGAACTCGTCGTCCAGGCCAAGCCGCTCGTACTCGCGCGTCGGCACCCAGCGCTCGAGCTGGACGACCAGTTCAACGCGCTTCGACGATCGCGTCGAGGCGATCCCGAACAGATCCTTGACGTTGATCACGCCGATGCCGCGCAGCTCCATGTGATGCCGCGTCAGATCGGGGCAGGTGCCAATCAGAATCGTCTCCTGGCGCCGGCGGATTTCGACGGTGTCGTCGGCGACGAGGCGGTGGCCGCGGTGAATCAGGTCGAGCGCACACTCGCTCTTGCCGATGCCGCTCTCTCCAGCGATCAGCACGCCGAGCCCGAGGACGTCCATGAGCACCGCGTGCATCATCGTCCGCTCGGCGAGCGAATCCTCGAGCAGCGACGAGAGCTTCGCAATCGCCGTCGGCGTGACGATGACGGTCTTGAGCACCGGCAGGCGCGCGCGCTCAGCCTCGATGAGCAGCTCTGCCGGCGGCGTGAAACCGCCGGTAATCAGCACGCACGGGAAGTCGTGGGTCAGCGCCAGGCGCAGCGCCTCGACCCGGCGCGGCGAATCGAGGTTCTCGAGATAGCGGATCTCGCTCTCGCCGAAGATGAGAACGCGGCCGGCCTTGAGGTACTCGTGAAAGCCGGCCAGCGCGAGGCCGGTCTTCTGGATGTGCGGGCTGGTGATGATGCGGTCGCTGCCGTCCCCCCCGGCCAGCAGTTCGAGCGGCAGGCCGTACGCGTCGGGACGACCGGCGAGCAGCTCGCGGACGGTTACGCCAGCTTGGGGCGCCACGCGATCATTATGCTTCGGTCTCGACCAGCGTGAGCTCGCCGTTGCGGCGGTAGAGCACGCTGACGCTGTCCCGCTCGACGTCGCGGAAGATCACGAGGCCGTCGCCGTTGGCCTCGATCGCGCGGGTCGCGTCGGCGACCGACATCGGCTGGATCGTCTGTCGCGTCGCCCGCAGGATGCGCGGCATGCGCACGCGCTCACGCGCCGGCCGCACCGCGTCAACCGGCTTCACCGCCGCCGCTTCGCGCGATTCGCCGGCGATCGGCGCGCCCTTCGCGCCGCGCCGCTTGCGGTCGGTGTACTTGCTCTTCACCCGCTGCGCCTGCTGCGAGAGCTTGTCGATCGCCTCGCCAATCGAGGTCTCCCACCCGTCGGCGCTGCCGACACCGTGGAGAAACGTCTCGCCGCGCGCGTGCAGCGTGATGTCGGCGCGAACGCTGTGCTTCTCGCGCGACAGCACCGCCTGCGCCGACACGGCGCGATCGTTCAGCAGCCGCTCGAGCTTCGAGAGTTTGGCGGTGACGAGGCGGCGGAGCCCGGGAGTGATGTCGACGTGCCGGCCGGTGAGTTCGAGTCGCATAGATTCGCTCGGCTAAAGCCTTCGCGCTTCGGCTAATAGAGAACCTTGCGCTGGTTGGAGGTCGGGATCTTGAGTTCCTCGCGATACTTGGCGATCGTGCGCCGCGCCAGGACGAGCCCCTCGCGCTGCAGGATGTTGACGATCTTCGAGTCGCTCAGCGGCTTGCGCGGGTCCTCGTTCTCGATGATCTTGCGGATCCGCTGCTTGATCGTCACCGACGAGACGCTCTCGCCGTAGGAGCTGCTGATGCCGCTGTGGAAGAAGTACTTCATCTCGAACACGCCCTGCGGCGTGTGCATGTACTTGTTGGTGACGACGCGGCTGACCGTCGACTCGTGCATGCCGATGTCGTTGGCCACGTCGCGCAGCACCAGCGGTCGCAGGTGCTCGATGCCGTGATCGAGGAAGTCCCTCTGGAAATTGACGATGCTCTTGGCGACCTTGAAAATCGTCTTCTGCCGCTGCTCCACCGACTTGATCAGCCACAACGCCGACCGGAACTTGTCCTTGACGTAGGCGCGCGTCTCGTCGGTGTTGTCGGAAGCGCTCTTGTCGAGCAGGCGGCGATAGACCGGGCTGATCCGCATCTGCGGCAGACCGTCTTCGTTGAGGACGACGACGTACTCGTCCTCGACCTTCATGACGTAGACGTCGGGAATGACGTATTGCGATTGCGTCGGGTTGTAGCGGCTGCCCGGCTTCGGATCGAGGTGCCGGATGATCTCGATGTGCTCCTTGAGATCGTCGATGGTCATCCCGAGCTTGCGCGCGATCTCGGGGACCTGGTGGTTCTGCAGCAGCCGCAGGTGATCGGTGACGACCTTCTCGGTCGGCGTGTTTTCGAGGCCGAGATGGCGCAGCTGCAGCAGCAGGCACTCCTGCAGATCGCGCGCTGCGACGCCGGTCGGATCGAAGCCCTGCACCAGCGTCAGCGCGCGTTCGACGTCGGCGACTGGCCAGGGTCCCATGGCCGCGAGCTCGTCGAACGACGCCACCAGGTAGCCATCGTCGTCAAGGTTGCCGATGATCGCCGACCCGATGTCGCGAATCAACGACTCGTCGGTCTGCATCGACAACTGCCACATGAGGTGGTCAGCGAGCGAGCTCGACGTCGAGAGCGTGTTTTCGATCGGCGGCAGTTCCTTCACTTCCTGCGGCGCGCGCGGCCGGTAGCCGTCGTCCAGATAGTCGCCGAAGAAGTATTCGTAGTCCTGATCGTCCCAGGTGTCGGTCTTGTTCGGCTGCTGCTCCGGCTCCGATTTCTGCTCCTGCGCGGCCGCTTCGGCGGGCTGGAGTTCTTCGGTCGGGACCTCCTCCAGCATCGGGTTCTCGACCATCTCCTGGTTCAGCAGATCCGACAGTTCGAGCGTCGACATCGGCAGCAGCTTGATCGCCTGCTGCAGCGATGGCGTCAGGATCAGTTTCTGAACGAGCTTGGTGTGAAGTTTCTGCTGGATGCCCATGAAGACGAGAGTCAGCTAAGTCGTTGTCGTATCGCCGGTTGCTCCGAACGGACCGTTCACTGTCAGCGGGCGGCGCGCTGGGAGCGCCGCCTCAGCTGATGCAATTCTCAGGCCCATTCTAGTCCAATCGGAACTCGGTCCCTAAGTAAATCCTTCGAACCTCATCGTCGGCCGCCAGGCTATCGGGCGTCCCGCTCTTGAAGATTACGCCGCCGTGGACGATATACGCGCGATCGGTGATGCGCAGCGTTTCGCGCACGTTGTGGTCGGTGATCAACACGCCGATCCCGCGCGACTTCAAGTGAAAAATGATCTTCTGAATGTCCGTGACCGCGATCGGATCGATCCCCGCGAAGGGTTCGTCGAGCAGGATGAACTTGGGAGAGATGACCAGCGCGCGGGTGATTTCCGCGCGCCGTCGTTCGCCGCCAGACAGCGTGTAGGCGGCCGAGTTGGCAAGCGGTGTCAGGTTCAACTCGGCCAGTAGTTCGCGCAGCCGCGTCCGCCGCGTCGCCGCGTCGATCGGCAGCGTCTCGAGAATCGCCAGAAGATTCTGTTCGACGGTGAGCCCGCGGAAGATCGATGGCTCCTGCGGCAGGTAGCCGATGCCCTTCCGCGCTCGGACGTACATCGGGTCGTCGGTCACATCGTGGCCGTCGAGCTCGACGCGACCTGAATCGGGCTGCGTGAGCCCGACTGTCATGTAGAACGTTGTCGTTTTGCCGGCGCCGTTCGGTCCGAGCAGGCCGACGATCTCGCCCGACGAGACGTCGAGGTTCACGCCGCGAACCACCGTCCGCCCGCCGTAGGACTTCGTCAGGTCGTGCGTCCGCAGGGTCGACATTCAGGAGCAGTTCCCGTTGCCGCCCTTGGTCTGCGTGCGGATCTGCGAGTTGCCGTCGACGACGACGCTGTCGGTGCCTTTGTTGAAGGTCAGCGTTCTGCCGATCGTCTCGCGCTTGCACTGGTCGACGATCTTCACCGGCGTCCCGGTGATGACGTAGGTCTCGTTGGCCGTCGTGTAGATCATCTTCGAGCCCTTCGTCTCGCGATTCTGCTCGCGCAGCGTGAGATTGTCGTACGCCTCGGCCCGCTCGAGCTCGTCGCCCGACGGCTTCAGATAGAGCTCGATGCGTGATGCGGTCATGTCGCCGTCGGGTCCCGACATGTGCGCGCTGCCGGTGTAGGTGAGGCGGCGCGTCGCGTCTTCATATTTCAGGTCTCTGGAGGTGGCGACCGATGGCGAGCGTTCCTTCGTCTTCGCGTCCTTCGTGTCCGCGTCGGTCGCCTCTGGGTTCTTGGCGTCCTTCGCGTCCTTTGCCGGTTTCGTGCTCGTCGAGGTCTCCAGCACCGTCGTCGTCGTGACGCCGCCGGACGCGGCCATGTTGCCGGCCTTGTTGTCGATCGTGATCGTGTCGCCTTTGATCGACGTGTCGCCCTGGAACAGTCGGGCGGCGCCGCGGTAGACGGCGAGTGCAGTCGCGCCGTCGTAGTCGAGCGCGGCGGCGAGCACCTGCACCGGCTGGTCCTGTTTGAGCATCGCCGGCATCTTCACGTCGGATGCGGCCTCGCCCGGTTTTGGCGGCGGCGGCGGCTGCAGCGTGCTCCGCACGTTGCCCGCCGCCTTCATCTTCGGCCCCTCGAGCGTCATGTCGACGGTCGTCGCGTCGACGACGATCTTGTCGTTGACGACGTGCGGGCCGGCGCTTCCCGGTTCTGAGCCGCTGAGCGCGACCGTGCCATTGCGGACGTTGTAGCGCGCGTCGGCAGAGAGCGCGGTGAGCGGTCCGTCGACGAAGCGGACGCCGTGGAGAAAGTGCGCCTCGGTGATCGCGTTCAAGCCGCCCTCGAGCGCCATGTCGAGATCGGCGGCGTTGGCGCCGCGGCCGACCGTGGCCGATTGCTCGCGATACTGCACGCCGCCTGAGAACACCGCACGCGTCAACCCTTTGTCCGGCGTCCCGGTCGCGTCGAGCGTCGCCGCGCGGACGGTCCGGTTCGGCACATCGTCTTCGGGCGGCAAGGTGAGCTGCACGGCGTCGCGGCCGATCAGCGCAGTCGGTGTCGATCCGTCCGGCGCCAGCGTGATGTCGAGCGTGTTGGCCGCGATCTGCCGGCCGGCTTTGCCAGCGTCGCCGGCCACCTGGATCAGTGCCGTTCCGCCAATCACGGCGTGCTGCAGCGTCTCGCCATCGTCGGCGTATTTCAGGTTCATCTGCTGGCCGGACAACGCCTGAACCGCCCCCGGCGCAGGATGGGCCACGTTGATGCGCGCCTGGTCGTGCAGGTCGATCGTCTCGATGCGCTTCTCGTCGACGCTGAGAAACGCCACGGCCGACGCCGCCTCGATGATCTGGCCGCTGCGATCGATCTTGACGTTCCGCTCGAAACGGATGTTGT
>Ga0075425_100001485_pt1 | contig 23065 bp, 21 predicted proteins | sample SoiMethybrSBSTD4_FD_75300 | JGI IMG/M metagenome (GOLD analysis project Ga0075425, IMG submission 75300) | Bulk soil microbial communities from a Populus tree surrounding site in Tennessee, USA - Soil MetaG P. TD hybrid SBSTD4 | ecosystem: Environmental > Terrestrial > Soil > Tree plantation... | reverse complement strand
CTAAGTCTTGCTTCGACCGCATGGGACTGGTTTCGCTGCTGGATACTCAGCGGCGCTTCTCGCAGGTTTCCTGAACCGCCGGATGCGGAACCGCAAGTCCGGTGGTGTGGGAGGACGGCGGGAGTAATCCCGCCTCCTACCCGATCAGATCGATTTCACTGGGATGCCGGTGATGTCCTCTATCAGCCCGACTTCTTTCTGCAGAAATGGCTCGGCATAAGTCACGCTTGCCAACATTCCGTAAAACCTTGCCATGGATTCGATGCGGGCGCGAATCTCGTTACGGGCAGGGAAGATGTCCTTGCCCGCTTCTTGGTCGCTGAACTGAGATTTATAGGCCATGAGAGATTCGAACCGTGCTTCGAACTGGTCAGTGATGTCCACAACAAACGTCGGTCGCACATCGTAGTAGAGAGTTGCATAGATGATTTTGAAAGGGCGATGCGGCTGCAGGTGTGGCGCGGGCGCCCCGCCCGCGTAAGTCTGTCGCATGGGATTCTGTTCTTCTCCGGCCACCACGCTCGCCAGAGCTGAGGCGACACGAGCGAAATCGGATTCCTCGTTCGCGGGCGAGGGCGCCCGCGCCACACCTGTATCCAACTTCGCCAGACCTGAAAGAAAGCACGCCTCATAACCCAGCTTCGACGCGGTGTAGTGATCCGGGTGACGTCCCTTCCAATACGGAAGTATGACGACCCGCGGCCGAGTTCGCCGAATAACTTGTGCAACCTTGAGCCGGTTTTCCCAAGTGTTCTCGACGCGTCCGTCAGGAATATCGAGGGCCTCGCGCCAGGAGACCCGCAGGATTCTTGCCGCCTCCGAGGCTTCTCGTTCACGATCTTCCGCGCCGCCGCGGGTTCCCATTTCACCCCGCGTCAGGTCCAGAATGCCCGTGCGATGGCCGAGTTCCGCCATCTTTAGAAGGGTTCCGCCGCAGGTCTGTTCAACATCATCGCGATGCGCCGCAATCGCGAGGATATCAAGTGAAGAAGAGGGCATTATTCTGTTCGCCCGTATCCAGGGCCGCGCAAAGCGCGCCCGGGACGCTGATCTGTGATTTTGCTGTCGAGCACGACCGGTTTGCCGTTCACGAAAACGTATTTCACGCCGGTCGAGTAATGGAGTGGATCGTTGTAGGTAGCTTTGTCCTGGACCGTTCGGGCGTCGAAGATTGTAATGTCTGCAAACATCCCGGGTCTGAGAACGCCACGATCTGTAATGCCAACGCGACTCGCGGCCTGTGAGGTCATTTTTCGGACCGCCTCCTCCAGGCTCATGGTGTGCTGTGTGCGAACATACTCCGCCAAGACTCGCGTGAAAGTCCCGAACGACCTGGGATGGACTTTGCTGGTGCTTAATGGGCCATCTTCGGCATGTTCCTCGGAATCGGAGCCATAAGTCACCAGAGGATTCGAAACCGCCAAACGGACGTCGGAATCCTGCATGATTGAGATCACGACGGCGCTATTGCCGCGATCCGCCATCGCAATATCCATCGCAGCATCTTTCGGATCCTTGCCCATGGCCCGCCCGATCTCATCGAGATTCATGCCTTCGAATTTCTTCAACTCGGGATCCAAAACCTCAACCAGCAGAATTCCTTTCCCGCCTCCCGAACCCAGCCATTGGTTCTCCCAGACCGTGGTTGGCTCGTCCATGTCCTTTTTCGCTCGTGCGCGTTGCGCCGGATCCTTCAAGCGTTCGATCATTTTGTCCGTGCCGCCCTCGAGAACCCAGGTTGGGAAACACGCAACCAGACTATTTGAGGCCCGGTTGTATGGATAAACGCTCGCCGCGACATCAATGCCTCGCGTGCGGGCAGCCCCAATCCGATCGAGCACAGCTGGGATTTTCCCGAAATTCTCTGGATATGACACCTTCAAATGCCAGATGGTTGCCGAGATATTCGCGCGTTGGGAAATTGCAAAGACTTCATCCAAAGACGAGAAAATGTCATCCGATTCCGAGCGCTGATGGGTGAAGTAAACGCCGCCATAACTTCGCGCCAGCTTGGCCAGTTCAACCAATTCGTCGGTGGAAGCAAATCGACCTGGGACATATTGGAGCGCGGAGCTTACGCCGAACGCACCTTCCCGCATGCTTTGCGCCAGCAGCTGTTTCATCTGCTCGAGCTCTGCTGCAGTTGCAGGGCGATTGTCCTTGCCCATGACGTAGGTGCGAAGGCCGCCGGCGCCGATAAATGTCCCCAGGTTAATTGCGGGGCGGCTTCGCTCAAAATGGCGAAAATATTCGTCGAGCGAACGCCAATCGAGAGATACTCCATACTTCCTGGCTCTGTCTTTCAGATCTTCAATCAAACGATCGTTGAGCGGTGCTATCGAAGTTCCTTCACCCGTGATTTCACTGGTGACACCCTGTGTGATTTTGCTGGCCGCACGCCCATCTACGAGAATGTTGAATTCCGACTGGCCCTGAACATCAATGAATCCCGGCGAGGCAACTAGGCCAGTTGCATCAATGCGCTGGGAAGCGGTCGCGCCGTGCAGATCGCCCATCGCAGCAATGCGGTCGTCGCGAATGCCAATGTCGCCGACGTACCAGGGAGCGCCCGTACCATCCACAATCCGGGCGTTGGTTATGAGGACATCGTAGGTAGACTGGGCGAGGGTTAAGGTTGAGAAAACGTCCAGGAGCAGAAAGGCGAAGAGCAAAGTCCGTTTCATGATCATTCAGCGACTTAGAAGTCGCGATGATACACGATTTAAGAAATTTCGCGCTTGCTATACTCACCACCATGCTGCAAGCCACTTTAGAAGAAGGCCGCAAGCTGGCCGATGCCGCATTGGAGCGCCTTCTTCCGCCCGCCGACCAGCGGCCGACTTCGATTCATTCGGCAATGCGACACAGTGTGTTCGCCGGAGGTAAGCGTATCAGGCCGATTCTCTGCATGGAGGCAGGCAGACTAGTCGGTGGCGCGCTCCCATCCGGAATCGAAGATCTCGGTGCCGCACTCGAAATGCTGCACACCTATTCTCTGATTCACGATGATCTTCCGGCGCTCGACAATGACGATCTTAGGCGGGGCCGGCCCACGTGTCATAAAGTTTTCGGCGAGGCGATTGCAATTCTCGCGGGAGACGCTCTGCAAACTCAGGCCTATGAAACGCTCGCCCAACTGCAATGCTCAGCGGACGCGCGAGTGCGCATAGTCGCAGAGATCGCAAAAGCCACCGGCACCATAAACGGCATGATCGGCGGCCAGGTCGTGGATCTCGAAGCCGAGCGCATTAAGCCTGATCCCGAAACTCTGCAATATATTCATCGTTCGAAAACTGCAGCGCTAATTACAGCCAGCTTAGTCTCTGGCGGCATCTATGGAGGTGCAAACCAGGCACAGGCCGACGCATTGCGTGAGTTCGGGCGGGCGATTGGCTTGGCGTTCCAAATCGTGGACGACATACTTGACGTGACGCAAACTTCCGAACAATTGGGTAAGACGGCAGGTAAAGACCTTGCATCTGAGAAGGCGACTTATCCCGCCCTGTTCGGAGTGGAGGAGTCGCGCCGGCAAGCAACGGCACTCCTTGAGTCGGCCAATCAATCGCTGGAAAGCTTTGACGAGCGCGCTCACGTTCTAAGGAGCCTGGGCCGATTCTTGATAGAGAGGGAGAATTGAGATAACCGTTGTTGCTCGTTGGTCCTTCGCCAAACGCTGCTGCGTCAACCACCAAGGACTAACGACCAACGACGAATAGTCCTGGCGAATTGCCCAACTAAAACGTTATACTTGCAACACTGAGTTCCAGCAGAAGCGCACTTCAGCAGCACATCTCTGTATTGAAAATCAGCGGTGAAAGAAGGCGAATGAAGAAAGCAAGCTCTCCGCGAGTGGCTTATTTTTCGATGGAAATTGCCCTGGAGCCTGATATTCCGACTTACAGCGGCGGTTTGGGAATTCTTGCCGGCGATACGCTTCGTTCGGCCGCGGACTTGGGTACCCCCGTTGTAGCGCTTACCCTTGCCTATCGCAAGGGATATTTTCGCCAGATTCTTGACCCAGCCGGAAACCAGTTTGAGCAGCCACAGGAGTGGGCTCCCGAGCAACAGTTGGCTGAAGTTGGCGCGCGAGTATCGGTCGAGATCGAAGGGCGACAGGTTTTAGTTCGCGCCTGGAGGTACACGATCACCGGCATCAGCGGCGATATCGTTCCTGTTTTCCTGCTTGACACTGATCTGCCTGAAAATTCCGGACAGGACCGCGGGCTGACCGACTCCCTGTACGGCGGCGACCAGCGCTATCGCCTGGCTCAGGAGATTGTTCTTGGCCTCGGTGGATTCCAATTGTTGCAGCGCGTTTATGCGGGCCAGCTCGAGATTTACCACATGAACGAGGGCCACTCCGCCCTTCTGTCTCTAGGATTGCTGGAGCGACGGCTTGAACAAAGCTTTGCCGGCCGGCTCAAGCAACTCGATATCGATGGCGTACGCACCATGTGCATCTTCACCACGCACACGCCGGTTCCTGCGGGACACGATCAGTTTCCTCGCAGCCTTGTTGGCCAGGTGTTAGGGCGCGAGCAGGTTTCCTTGCTCGACGAAGCCGAAGCCTGGGAAGGCGAGGCGCTGAACATGACCTTTCTCGCTCTACGCTTCTCCGGTTATGTGAACGGTGTAGCCATGCGCCATGGCGAAGTTTCACGCGGCATGTTTCCCGCTTACGATATCGGCGCCATCACCAACGGTGTTCACGCCATTACCTGGACATCGCCCGCCTTCAGCGAACTCTTCGATTCCTACATCCCCGGCTGGCGCGGTGACAATAATTACCTTCGATACGCGATCAGTATTCCCCTGCCTGCCATCCGCGACGCGCACGCAGACGCAAAAACCGAACTGTTCGCGGAAATCAGCCGGTCGTTTGGCGTTCAACTCGATCCCAAGGCACTGACAATCGGCTTTGCTCGCCGTGCCAGCACCTATAAACGCGCCGACCTGCTGTTTTCCAATCCAGACCGTCTGCGTCACATTGCCAAGACCGTCGGCCCGATCCAGCTGGTGTATGGTGGCAAAGCCCACCCACATGATGAGGGCGGAAAGAATTTGATCCGCCATGTTGTGGGTGGCGCAAGCCAATTGGCTGACGCAATCCGGACGGTTTACGTCGAGAACTACGACATGCGGTGGGGCAAGCTGATTACCTCAGGTGTTGATCTCTGGCTTAACAATCCTCTGCGTCCGCAGGAGGCGTCCGGCACCAGCGGCATGAAAGCCGCGCTGAACGGTGTCCCTAGTTTCAGTGTGGTGGATGGATGGTGGGCGGAAGGGCACATTGAAGGCGTAACCGGATGGGCTATCGGCAGCAGCGAAGTTGCCGAGGACCCCTCAGTCGAAATTGCTGCTTTGTATGACAAACTGGAACGCGAGATTGTGCCGATGTTTTACGGCCGTCCGAACCGATACACGGAAATCATGCGTTTCGCCATCGCGCTCAACGGATCCTTCTTCAACACCCAGCGCATGGTTCTGCAATACCTCTCGAATGCATACAAGATGCAGAGAGAAGTGACGGCGCCCCTGGCGAAAATGTAGTGTAAGGACCGCTTTTAGCTTGAACCCGGGCTTTGCCGGTGACTAACGCTACCTTCGCCCATCCTGTCGCTTGTTGTAAGCTAGCTAAAGGCTAAAGCCACAGCTAAGAGCTACAGTTACGGCGATGGAGTTCGCCATAACCGTCCGCCAGTCGCGGGCTGATGACTCCTACAACTACGGTTGAGGAGAACTCCATTTGCGTAATCTACCCATCAGCGAATTCCTTACCATCTCTGGCGGCGCCATCGTAGGCGCGAACGCACGCTGGCTCATCAGCCGCTTTCTGGCTCGATCTCTCGGGCCGGTTTTTCCCTATGGAACGCTGTTTATCAATGTAACGGGCAGCTTTATTGTCGGTTTCTTCGTGATCTGGGCCAGCGAGCGAGTGCTGCTCGATCCGCGCTGGCGTCTGCTCGTCGTCGTTGGATTTTGTGGCGCGTTTACTACGTTTTCCAGCTTCGCCTTTGAAACCATGGCTTACTTCGGGCAAGGGCAATGGACGCTCGTGGTGATCAATTTTGTCTCAAACAATTTGCTATGCCTTTTATCCGCGCTGGGCGGAATGGCGCTGGCGCGAGCGATATAACTTAGATTATGTCCACAGATGCAATCCAAACCGAGCGACTCGATCTGCGGCCGTTGGCCGAATCAGATATTGCCGAGCTCGTGCCCTTGATAGGAGCACGCGAAGTCGCCGAGACAACGCTCCGCATCCCCCACCCATACGAGGAAAGGCATGCGCGCGAGTTCCTCGCCAGTCCTGCGAAAGAGTATGAACTCCGGTTGATCATCCGCACGCGACGGTCGCCTTTGCGGCGGGACCGGATTGCACCCAGAGAATGAGCACAAACGTGCGGAGTTGGGATATTGGATTGGCGTGCCCTTTTGGGGAAACGGCTATGCAACTGAGGCGGCCCGGGCCGTCGTTCGTTATGGATTCGAGAACTTCGATCTCAACCGAATTTTCGCCGCGCATTTTGCCGGCAACGATGCATCAGGCAAAGTGTTGCGCAAAATCGGAATGCGTCATGAAGGCCGAATGCGGCAAGCTGTCATAAAGTGGGACAGGTTCATTGATCTGGAACGCTATGCGATACTGCGCAGCGACTATCTCGAGGCTGTAAAGTAGAATGCCAACCGGGATGGTAGTCCAGGTCACCATCTACCTGAATGACTCTGACAAGTGGCAGGGACGGCCGCTGCACATGGCCATCCTGAACTACCTTCACGATGAAAACGTCTTCGCTGCCTGCACCTTGCACGCGGTCGCCGGTTTTCTGGGACGGCAACGCGTAAAGACCAGTCACTTGGTCGACGCCGGTGGCAGACCACCGGTCATCATCATTTTTGTCGATAGCGAAGAGCATGTAAGCCGCGTGCTTCCTCGCTTAAAGGAAATGGCCGCTAACCGGCTCCTCGTTCGCGAGAATGTAGTGCTCGAGCAGGGAAGTCTGGATTAAGCAGCGGAGGAAACCGGTGCAGCTTCCGTTATGGATACCTGGACCGGCACGACCGCGGTGAGCGTGGTTCCTTGCCCGTTCGACGCTATTTCCAGGCGTCCTCCAAGTTGTCGCATACGCTCGTCCATTCCCCTTAAACCAACCCCGATGCGTGGCAGTTCACCAGAATCGCCCAGGACGTCCCCCCGTATACCCTTGCCCGCATCTTCGATCTCAAGCAGTGCGCTGCTGGCTTCCATTCGTAGCCGAACCTTGGCCACCAGGCTTTCGGAATGGCGATGAACATTGGTGAGGGCCTCTTGCAGCACTCTGAACAATCCCAGTTCGGTTTCACGCGGCAGGCGATCGAACCCGGCTGAGCACTCAAAGCTGGTTTTAATGCCGCTTCGTTCAGCAAATCCGTCGAGATACCACGGTATTGCCGACTTTAGCCCAAGTTCCTCAAGCATGGGAGGATAAAGCAAATAGGAAATAGTGCGGACTTCCCGAATGCAATCGTCCGCCAGATGCGAGCACTTGCTCACGATCTCGTCGGTTTGCGCATCGCGCTTGATGGAGGCCAGGCCAATCTTCAATGCCGTCAGCAGCTGGCCCAGACTGTCGTGAAGGTCGCGTCCAATGCGCTTGCGCTCCTCATCTTGCGTTCGAAGCAAGTGGAGCGACAGCGAGCGCAGCGAGTGCTCCGAATCCGCCAAGCGTCGCTCCGTGGCCCTCCGCTCCAGAATTTCCTTTCGCAGCTCCTGATTTGCCCGATCAACCGCCCGTTGGGCCTGCATCTTTTCAGTAATGTCACGCGTGACTTTCCCGAAACCTACCAGGCGGCCAAATTCATCGCGGATTGCGGTGATGATCACATTCGCCCAGAACATGGAGCCGTCCTTGCGAACGCGCCAACCCTCGTCTTCGAATCTCCCCTCTCGTGCAGCGACTTCGAGCTCCATGGCGGGCTTGCCCGAGCGTACGTCTTCCTCGGGATAAAAGGTGGAGAAATTCTTCCCAATGATTTCGGATGCTTCGTACCCCTTGATGCTTCTGGCGCCGCGGTTCCAGCTCACAACGTTGCCTGTGGGATCCAGCATGAAAATGGCGTAGTCCTGCACCGCGCCGACGAAGAGCCGGAATCGATCTTCGATTTCCTGCCAGGTCCGTCCTATGTCTGAGAATTTTGTGTTTGGCGGCTGCAGTTTCTGCGTTTCGGGGGCCGCTACGTGCTCGGCGCCCACGACTCCAGTGTGCGCGGAATAGATTCTCAGGAAAAGGTCCGGCTCAGCCGTATTCCGGAACGCCTGCATGGGGTAGGCGCAATACAGGGAAAACGGATACTGTCTGGCCAGTTGGTCCCACAGTGCTTCCAGTTTTATCGCAGCCTCGGCCTTGCCTTCGGCGCACAAAATAGCGACCATTTCCCCGAAAGCCACTACCTTCAAAGGCCCCTCTTTGGCGGCGGATGCAGCACGCACCACCACCGGACTCAGTGTGCTCGCAAATCGTTGCGGATCAGGCGTGCCATTGACCATGAACCGCGAAAGCATTGAAACCGCATCCAATGTGGTGTACCTGCCCTCAGCGATCGCAGCGTCAAGCATACGAACCTGCTCGCGGATTGCCTTGGCGATCTTGTCGCGGTGGTCCGCAGTCGCGATCACGATAACTGATTGCCCCTCTTCCAGCGCCTTACTTAACACACAGGAAACTTGGTCAACGAGTTGGGCATCGTTTGCGTAAAATTGCACGACGTGCGGATGTTTTAACCCTTCAGGCGCGGGATCGAGCATCTGCGGTGAACTCATGGGGCTCCCTTAAAGAGACAAAAATTCTTCAGGTCCTTGACAGTATGGAGGAAAAGTATCAGATCAGGAAGCGCAGTATATATAAGGAAAATACTGTACCTTCATCACATTACGAAGAAATCAGCTCCGAACGACGCAATTGAGGATTTCGTATGCATTTGAAATTGCTGCTGTGGTCGCTATTTCTGCTCGCCATCGCCGAACCTGGGACTTTGTACGGCCAGGAGCGTTCTATCGACAGTGCCGGCTCAAAGTTGACCATCAGGGCGTTCAAATCAGGGTTGTTCTCAGGATTCGCCGATAACCACGAAATCGAAGCGCCCATCGCCAACGGCATGATTGATGAAGCAGCCGGACGGGTGAAGTTCACGGTTGGTTCCAGGCAGATGAGAGTGCTCGATCCTCAAATGAAGCCCTCTCGCCGGCAAGAGGTCCAGGACAGAATGCTAGGTCCGGAGGTGCTCGATTCAACCCGATTTCAGGAGATCACGTTTGAATCGAGTAGCGTGGAACGGCCTGGAAAAGATTCTTACGTCGTACATGGGAAGCTCTTGCTCCACGGTGTGACAAAACCGGTGGACGTCAACGTTCACCGCGACAATGGAGCATTCAAGGGCACATGCACCCTTAAGCAACACGAGTTCGGCATCGAGCCGATCAGTATTGCGGGAGGCACGGTGAAGGTGAAGGACGAACTAAAAATCGAGTTCGACATCAGGGTCGTGCCCAGATAGAGGATTACCCTGTCGCCAAAACACCGAGTAATCCTACTCGGTAAAGCAAAACAAGTTGCCAGAGCAAGCGGCTTACGGTCAGCTACGCCGCCACAAGGGCGCGAGCCATCGCATCCGGAACCGCCGCAGACAAGATTCCGCGCATATCTGAAGTCGGGCAGCAGTCATCTGCGCCAACGTTCAGCGTGCGTGTCCACATCTCCTCATCCGCGACCCGGTGATTGCAAACGATGCGGGTGTGACGGAACTCCTGTTTGAGTAGCTCCACATCACCAAGGCTTGCGGTCTCGAGATCAACAATGATCGCGAAGGGCTGATGTTTGGCCGCCGCGTGCCGCAGCTCTTCGACCGATTTCGCCACGTGCACGCCGTGAAAGGAATTCGTAAGCGAGCTGACAAGCGTCTGTGCGACATTGGGGTCGCTCTGGAGCAGGAGAACATGTGTCTGCTGCATAGGAACCTCGGTTTCCTGCCGCTGAGAACGGCTGCTGGGGCTCTGGCAGTGACCGCTGCCCAGAGCGGGGAAAGGGGATCGCCGCAACGCACCGTTCGTCTTTGTCAATGCACGCGCCGCGCGCTAGCGCTCGAACGGTTCGGCCTGAAGTTTGCCGTTCTGTTTCAGAAGTATTTCGACTTTGCCTTCGGCCTCCTCGAGTTCCTTTCGGCACGAAGTGGAAAGCTGCATGCCCTCTTCAAAGAGGGTCAGCGACTTTTCAAGAGGCACTTCAGCCTGTTCCAGTTCCTGGACGATCTTCTCCAGTCGCTGGATACACTCCTCAAATTTTGGCAAAAGAGGAAAACTCCCTTCTTCGCAGTTTACACCGAACCACCCTAGAGGCTATCGGGGAAAATATGTATGGAAACGTTTTAGAAATCTAAGGGTGCGTGCGTGAAAGTTCTGGTTCCTACGATGTATCTCAACCACGCCAAAACCACGAACAGATGTGCCAACCGACCCTGAACTCACGAGTGCTTGCCCTGTATCATGAACGTGGTTTTCAGGGAGGGCACTTGGCCGTCTTGGTCGTTGGGGGCGCAGGATACATTGGGAGCCATGCGGCGCACACGCTTCGCCGCCGAGGCTACGACGTCATCGTCTACGACAATCTCTCAACCGGTCACAAGGAACTGGCAGAGGGATTCGAACTCATCGTCGGCGACATCGCCGATTCCGCGAAGCTCGCAAAAGTGCTCAGCCGATGCGATGCCGTTATGCACTTCGCGGCGCATGCTTATGTTGGCGAGTCGGTCGAGAATCCCAAGAAGTACTATCACAACAATGTGACTGCCGCGCTGGTTCTGCTGAATGCAGTCATGGAGTCGCGCGTCCGCAAATTTATTTTTTCTTCGACGGCAGCCACTTACGGTAATCCGGCAAGCAGTCCAATCACCGAAGACAGTCCGCGCCAGCCTGTGAATCCCTATGGCGCGACCAAGCTGGCCTTCGAGAACGCCCTCGAAGCGTACAGTCGAGCGTACGGTTTGAAGTTCGTCAGCTTCCGATATTTCAATGCCGCTGGCGCCGACGAGAGCGGCCAGATCGGCGAGATGCACGATCCTGAGACGCATTTGATTCCCATCATTCTTCACGCAATCCTCGGCAAACGTGCCGCGCTCGAAATTTTCGGGGACGACTATCCGACAGCCGACGGTACCTGCATTCGCGATTACATCCACGTCAACGACCTCGCCGAGGCGCATGTACTCGGGCTGGAGTATCTCAACAAAGGTCAGTCGACCGCCATGAATCTTGGTACCGGACAGGGCAACTCGGTCCACGAGGTGGTCTCAGCTGCCGAGCGGATCACCGGTCACAAAGTTCCTACCCACATTGGCCCTCGTCGGCCCGGAGATCCGGCCGAACTGGTCGCGGATCCATCGGTGGCGCAAAAACTCCTCAACTGGAAAGCCAAACGATCGCTCGACGAAATCATTGCGAGCGCCTGGAATTGGGCACAGAAGCGTCACTCGTAAGGTTTACCCGCCGGATGCCCCGCGCGTCGGTCATAGCCGCATTACCGACGTACAATTCCGGTAACGCTCGAAATTTGCGCGTCTAGGCGTTGCGATTTCAACTGGGGCAATACCTGAGCTTCTAGGACTTCTAAAAGGGGACGAAAAACAATGTCTAAGCTTCTTGTGTATGTGGTGGCTGTAACGTTTCTCTCGGCGGCTGCTTTGGCCGCTCCGAAAGCTGAAATTTTCGGCGGATACCAGCTCACGCACTTCGATGGTGGTCCGAACTCCAGCGGCTGGAATGCGGCATTGACGGGCAACTTCAACGGCTGGCTCGGAATCAGACGCGGATTTCAGCGGCGTCTATCCTACTGGTGGCGCGTTTTACACCTACACCTTCGGACCAAAGCTTTCCGCGCCTTTGCCGGTGGTGAAGCCCTACGTTCACGCGCTGTTCGGAGGAGCGAGGGCGACTGCCTCCGGCGGCGGGAGCGCGAATGGTTTTGACGTCATGATCGGCGGCGGCGCCGATGTGGGACATGGCCCCTTCGCCTGGCGCGTGATCCAGTTCGACTGGATGTCGGTGCATTTCAACGGCATCAGCGATAACAAGAACATCCGGGTTGGGACCGGCATTGTGCTGCGCTTTTGAGGTGCGCTTCAATTGAATTGAGCGGCCCGAATGAGCCGCTTTTTCATTGCCAGGGTGATGTCCTCTTTAGATCAGCTCCTCAAAAACACCGTGAAAAGTACGCCTATTTCACAGATAATCATCCCCGGCATTTACTCGCACTCTCGTGGAGATTCCGCAATCACAGTTTGAGCAGCTTTTAGGGCAGGTCCGAGAACTCACTGCCCGTGTTCACAGGTTGGAAACCTGGTTGTGCATGGCTCCTGCCGCGCCAGCAACGCCCACAACCGTTTCGCCTAAGCCAGAAGCTCCTGCGCCTCCAGTTCCCACACCTGAAGTGACGCGGCCAGCCCCTCCGCCTCCTGTGTTTGCCGTTCCCTCGCAAACCGCCGAGCGTTCCGACCTCGAAGAGCGCATCGGTTCGCATTGGCTGAACCGAATCGGAATCGCAGCCGTCATGATCGGCATGTCGTATTTCCTGAAATACGCCTTCGATAATGGCTGGATCGGCCCCACAGGTCGCATTGCGATTGGACTGATTGCCGGCATTGCCGTCGTGCTCTGGAGCGAGCGCTTCAGGAGTCGTGGCTATCGAATCTTCTCTTATTCGTTGAAAGCGCTCGGAATTGGCGTGCTGTACCTCTCGCTGTGGGCGGCTTTCCAGGTCTATCAGCTCATTCCCTCTGGCGCAGCTTTCTTCTGCATGTTGGTCGTGACCGCCTCCACCTGTGCGCTCGCTCTGACGCAGGACACAGAAATTCTGGCAGTCTTCGCAATAACAGGCGGCTTTTCGACGCCGGTTCTGCTTTCCACCGGTGTGAATCGCGAAATCGCGTTGTTTTCCTATCTAACATTGCTCGATCTAGGAACTCTTGCGCTGGTGTTTTTCAAACCCTGGCGAAGGTTGCTCTGGCTGGGCTTCGCGGGCACGCTCATCCTTTACGTTTCGTGGGATAACGAGTTCTATAATCGCACCGAGCTAACCACTACACTCCTATTCGCAACCATATTTTTCACAATTTTTGCTCTTGCACCGCTTTTCATGTTGCGGCAGGAGCGCGGCCAGGGCGTGATGCCGCTGATGTTTGCCTTCGTCAATGCGCTCACATATTTCACTCAGGCCTACGTCATGATCACCGAGGTGAGCAAAGCGGCCATGGCTTGGTTTTCACTAGCCGTGGCCGCCGTTTACGTAGCGCTGAACCGCGTGCATGCAAAGCATGCCGATGAAAGCGCGGCAGAGAACCTGCGCCTCATGCACGTGGCCTTGGCGCTCGGCCTGATTACAGTAGCCGTCCCCATTCGACTCGAGGCGCATTGGATCACCATCGGCTGGTTCGTGGAATCCGCGGTGCTGTTGTGGGTGGGAAATCGGATGAAGTCCGAGTTGCTGAACGTGTTTGCGCTTACGGCCTTGGTCTTGGGCGTGGGACGACTGCTGATCTATGACAATTTTGAAAACACCCGCCTGCTTTTCAACATGCGAATGCTGGTCTACGCGGTCGCTATCGCCGTACTAGGGCTGATCGCTTACTATGCCACCAAACGAGACGATGACCCGGCCAACAACATCGAGCGAATCGCCACAGTGGCGTTAAACATACTCGCGTTAAGAGCTCTTACCTTGGAGGTCGAAGATTACTATTCCAGACAAATGCAGACCGCCGGCGCCGGCAACTGGCTTCTTACCAATTGGGCCGAGATTCGCATCGCCCGTGATTTCACATACTCGGCGCTCTGGATGGGCTATGGCGCAGTGCTGATGCTTGTCGGTTTCTGGCGCAGGTCCGCTTTCATTCGCTGGCAGGCGCTGATCCTGACTGCGCTCACGACTATCAAAGTATTCGTTTGGGACACGCATGAACTGGACCGCATTTATCGAATTCTCAGTTTTGTGGTGCTGGGCGTCCTGTTGCTTGCGGTCTCCTTCGCATATCAGCGGAATTGGCTGAAGCTTTCTCCACGCAAGAATTCCCCTGCGGGAGACAACGCCGGCGTATGAAGAAGAGCGCTGTATTTGTTCTAACGCTCGCGACGGCGGCATTGGCCTACGACGCCGCCATCCCATACTGCGCGCGGAATCGCAATATTGCGGCCTCAACCACGGATCGCCAAAACTATTTCGCCATTGATGCGGACATCTGGAAATTCGCGCGCAAGGACCTTTCAGATCTCCGAATCTATGACGGGCAGTCGCAGGTCCCTTACGCCCTGATCAGGCAAAGCGGAGGCGGCTCCAATGAGGAGACTTCAGGTAAGATTCTCAACCTCGGAAGCGTCGGCGGGAGAACTGAATTCGACATCGACGTTGGCGGCGTGCCGCAATACGAGCGCGTGAGGCTCGAGTTCGATGCGAAGGATTTCATCAATGGAACGCAGGCGCAAGGGCGCCAAAATCTCGGTGATCGCTTCGGGACCGACCTCGGCAGCAGCACGCTCTACGATTTCACCGCTGAAGGTCTTGGATCCAACTTCGTTTTGAAGTTTCCAACCTCGAGTTTTCCGTACCTGCACATTCGCATGGCGCCGGGGATTTCTCCCAAGCAGGTGAAGCGCGCATTCGTTTCTACTTACTCCGAAACAAGCGCCGCATGGTCGACTTCAGGGGACTGTAAGCCCACATCTGGATCGCAGAAAGAGAGCACCTTCGAGTGCTCTCTGCTCGACCGGGTTCCGCTGGAGCGCCTCGCTTTTGACTTGTTTTCGGACGCGGTGAATTTCAATCGCACCGTAATAGTGTCAGACGAAAGAGGAAACGAAATTGAGCGGGCCTCGATCAGCCGCGTACGCCTGAATCGTGCCGGGCAATCGGTGACCGCCGAAGATCTCACCATCGACGTGTACCCACGCATATCCAGTGCCGTGAAAGTCGTAATTGAAAACGGCGATGACAAGCCGCTGCCTATTGAGGAAGTCCGTCCGCTCACCGTCGAGCGCCGGATCTACTTCGATCCGAATGGCAAGGCAACGCTCCGGCTTTACTACGGCGACGCAAAACTGGAAGCCCCGACCTATGACTACGCAAAAGTTTTCCAGCAGAGCCCGCGTGCGGCAATTGCGCAACTCGGACCGCCTGGCGCGAACCCGCAATTCACTGCCCGGCCCGACGAGCGTCCCTGGTCGGAGCGCCATCAGGCCCTGCTTTGGATCGCGATGCTGCTTGCAGTCGCGGTTCTGGGCGCGCTCGCTCTCCGCGGCATGAAGCGCGGCGCGCCGTCCGAACCATGAGAGCTCGTCAATTGTGACGCGCGTCCAGACTCCACTCGCCAGCTCCGAACTGCGAAATCAACAACGCTCCGCCAATCAGGGCCAGGTTCTTCATGAACATGGCGAACTGTATCTGGTGCATCATGGGATCTTTCACCGCCCAGAAGTTGTGCATCATGAGTGTGACTGGTACCAGAAACAAAACTAGCAACCACGCGCCGATTTTTGCGCGGTATCCGAGTAGAATGCTGAGGCCACCAGCTACGGCAAGAACGCCCGAAGCCGGAACTGCTAGCGAGGCAAATGGAACACCGGCGGACGCCGCGTAGCCGATTACCGCATTTGAGAAGTGTGACAGGCCCGATAGCACGAAGATTGCCGTGTAAAGTGCCCGGGCAGTGAACACAACTGATGGTTTTACCGCCGATGGTGTTGCAACTGGTACTCTGTGCGACGGAGCAGCCAGACTACTGGTCGAAATTGCTGACATAAGCGTTGCCTCCACTATATATTTACGTCAATACGATTGATGTCAATGTAAGTCGGAGGTCGCAAAAATACTTTACCCTTGGTCCAAAATAAAGAAGACACGAAAGCGGTTCATCTCTGGCTGGTGCTTTGGAAGGCCTACCGGTCCGTATTTGCCGCTGCAAACGCCCAGATACAAAGACTTTCTTTGGGCGATTCCGATTTCCGCGTTCTCGAGGTGTTACTCCACAAAGGGCCGCTCCCAGTGAATACAATCGGCCCGAAAGTGGACCTCACGCCCGGCTCAATCAGTGTAGCTGTTGACCGGCTCGAGAAGCGTGCACTCGTGAGCAGGGCAATGTGCCCCTCAGATCGCCGCATTCACACCGTTCGCTTGACGAAAGAAGGAGAAGCCATCATTCGCAAGGCATTTGCCCACCATGAACGCGAAATGGAGCTTCTGCTGGGGGGACTTTCTAAACAGGAGCGGAGTTCGCTAGTGGCCTTACTCAAGAAGCTCGGCAAGTCCGTGGATGGTCGCATGAAAGCTTGTCGCCAGGACACCGAGGATTGACTATAGGCGCGAGGCCACTTCGTCGCACTTGGCACAGAAGTTTGAGAACCACTCTTCGAGAACTCCTTTCACAACTTCGCTGGCATCTTTGCCGTCCGGACAAAGTTCTGCGCCAGTCAGCTCGATCCAGGTACTGATCCTTGTGCCACCGCCCGCGTATTGGTCGAAGAGGACCCACTGTTCCATTGTGTATCCGTAAACATGATTGATCCATGCCACACAGCGCGGTGGAGTGCATATGGTGATGACGCGATCCATTCTCGCGCGTACGGGACGCACAATGTCGAATTGCATTCTGCTGCCCGGGCTCCACGGTGAGCCCTTCCATTCGATGGGAGAGCCATAGATGTCGCTGAGTTCAGGCCAATGGCGCCAGTCAGAAAAGAGCTTCCACGCCAGGTCAGACGGCGCGTTGGTGAAAACCGCGTGTTCGATTCGTGCTATCTCGGACCTCATGCTTCGGGCATGCAGATCCGGTGTAGGGCCCCGGTCGGGCCTCAGTGAAAAACTCATAAAGCTCTGCAACACCTTTCTGTCGAGAGTCGAACGGGAAGGGGTGCTGCGGAAACTCCCGAGCACCTTCCATCGTGGGGAACCCAAATGCAGCGGTCTTAACTTCCCGGTGGACTTCCAGAGAGTTTCCTCTGGAAAATCCACAGGGGAGGGCCTACAATCATTACGTTAACATCGTTACGTTTACTATGTCAACATTATTTTAACGATTTATTAAAACCATTTATGCACCCGGGGCTCAACCATGCCAAGGCATTCTGACCCAGCAGTAGAAGCAAGAATTCTCGACGTGGCGCGGCAGCTATGGCGAAAAGGCGGAGAGAAGTCCTTGAGTATGAGGGCAGTAGCAAAATTGGCGGGAACCAACACTCCGGCCGTCTATCGCCGCTACCGGAATCGCGAGGAAATCCTCCGCGCCTTAGTGGATTCCTATCAGCAGGAAGTTGCCAGGCAGCTCCAGCCATGCGGCTCTGTGCAGGAAATGGCTCAAAAATACGCCGCTTATGCGTTGAAGCATCCCCAGGAACACCAGCTCATGATGTCAGGACTGCTGGCTCGCACAACCAAGCTGCGACCGAATTTCGAATTCGCCTTAAGCCGAACGGCCGAATGGCTTGGGGGAAGCCCCAAGGACCATCGCCGACTCATGCTCGCGATCGTAGCCCTCATCGACGGAGTGGTTCTGCTAAAGAATACCGGCTGGGTTCGGGAAGAAGATGTTCCAGCGCTGAGCGAAGGCTTTGCCAAAGCGGTTGATGTACTTGTGGAAAACGAATCGCAGTTCAGGTAGCGTGTCGGCGATCGCGAATCACTGGTGCTTTATCGCATCGACTCTTCTACTTCCGTGACCCAATCGGGCCGCTTCAACACCTCGCGGGGCTTTGGGCCATCGGCGGCGCCGACAATTCCGTCGCGCTCCATCAAATCGATCAAGTGAGCGGCGCGGCCGTAGCCAATCCGTAAACGTCTTTGCAGCAGGGAAGTAGAGGCTTTACCAAACTCGATCACCAGGCGCACGGCGTCGTTGAAGAGCGGATCGTTGTCGTCCCCATCGACTTCGCCGTCCTCTCCGACCGCAACATTCTCGCGTTCTTCTTTCGGAGGCTCGAGGAATTTCTGTTCGTACTCGGCGGCACCTTGCGCCTTCCAGAATTCGACCACGGCGGCAATTTCTTTTTCGGTGACAAACGGCGCGTGCAAACGATGGACCCGTGCTGATCCCGACGGCAGATACAACATGTCTCCGCGCCCGAGCAGCGCTTCGGCGCCATTGGCATCGAGGATGGTGCGCGAATCAACTTTGGTGGCGACGCGGAATGAAATCCGGGCAGGGAAGTTGGCCTTGATCAATCCCGTGATTACGTCCACCGAAGGCCGCTGGGTTGCAAGTACGAGGTGAATACCCACGGCACGTGCCATCTGCGCCAGTCGCGTGATCGACTCTTCCACGTTACCCGCATCCAGCATCATTAAATCGGCGAGCTCATCAATGATGATGACGATGTAAGGAATCGGCCGCTCTTCACTATCTTCGGTGAAAAGGCTTGGGGTGTCGGCGTTGTCAAATAGCTTGTTGTACTGATCAATGTTCCTGACGCCCTTTTCCGCCAGCAACTTCAAACGCCGCTCCATCTCGCGCACCGCATTGCGCAGAGCGTTTGCTGCGAGCTTTGGCTCCGTGATGATGGGGGTGTAGAGATGCGGCACGCCTTCGTAGTTGCCAAGCTCGAGCCGTTTTGGATCCACCAGCACCAGGCGCACCTGGTCGGGCGTCGCTTTGTACAGAATGGACATGATCATCGCGTTGATCGCGACGCTCTTGCCGGTACCGGTTGACCCGGCAATCAACAAGTGGGGCATGCCAGCCAGATCGGCGGTCGCGATGCGGCCATTAATGTCTTTGCCAAGCGCGAGCGTCAGTTTGGACTTTGTGCCAATGAACTCGGAAGACTCGATGTTCTCGCGCAACCAGATGATTTCACGTTCGCGGTTCGGCACCTGAATTCCGACTGTGCTCTTACCCGCCATGCGCTCAATCAGGATGCTTTCCGCCTTCATCGCAAGGCAGAGATCGTCAGTGAGGTTAGTCAGGCGGCTGTACTTAATGCCGGCTTCGGGCTTGAACTCGAACGTTGTGACGACTGGGCCTGGATTGATCTGTGTGACCTGCCCGTGCACGTCGAACTCGGCGTATTTTTCTGTGAGCACCTGAGCCAGCAGCTTGAGTTCATTGGCATCGATCGCCTGCTGTTCATCGGCGCGATGCAAGAGGCTGCTTGGCGGAAGCTTGTACCCGCCCGCGAGACGCGGCATCGTGGTCTTTGGCTTTGATCCGCTGTCGGCTCGATCCGTGACTTCGATCGCTTGCTCGGATTGTGTGGCTCGGATATTCCTGTCCAAGCTGGCAGCTTCTATGCCGCGGCGGCCCTCCAGGCCCGCCTCACCGCGCGAGGAGGCTTCTTCCTCTTCCTCCGCAAATTTTTCAATCCCCGTCTTGCGCCGTTCGGGCGCTACAGGCATAGGAGCCGCCCTTGCCGGTACCATCTGCGCCTGAATCGTCGGCCTCGCGGCCCGCCGCTTCTCAAGCTCCCGTTGCATCTTCTTTCGAAGCCGCGCTTCCTGCCAATCGCGATAGCGATCGCGAAGCGCCATCACGAATGAGAACCGAGTTGCAGCCCAAACTTTCGCCTGAGAAAACGAGAACGCCGTGGAGAAGTACAGTGCCACCGCCAGCATGGTTGTAGACACGATCCATGCGCCTGCGACGTTGAAGTAGTGAATAAGTACATCGCCAACGACGCGGCCCACCAAGCCCTCAAGCGGCACAGCGCCCAACCACCGCAGGTGCCCTGGCAAAAGCGCGAGGAGTGCGGGCGCAAACATCAAAAGCCAGATTCCGCCGAGCAACTTCGCAGTCGGGGACACAACTTTCAGCGAGCGGAACCAGCGAATCCCCAGACCGATGGCGAACACCGGCACCAGGAATGCTGCGATGCCGAAAAACTGCAAAATCAGGTCGGCACCGAAAGCGCCCACAATGCCGATCCAATTGCGCGTCACGTGCGACCCAGTCAGCACCGACGCGCTATTCAGGGAAGGGTCGAGCGGCGAATAAGAGGCCAGCGCCAGGAAGATAAGGAGCGCGGAGACGCACAGTACAAACCCCAGCAGTTCGTTCAACCGCCGGTTGTTGGTCGGATTAAAAACTCGAGCGACGAACTTCATAATGGCATGGACGTGTGGCACGGACACTTTGCCCGCCAACGCCTGTTCCAACACCACACCCCAAAGCCAGAGCCAGACAATTATTACAAGAGGAATTCGTGGCTGCAATGACGAGTTTGGGACTCTATCGGTTCACGCAAACCAGCTCGGTTTCGGAATGCACAAGCAGGGCCTGCCTTCAGACGGCTGGGTTGACCGTTTCGGTGAATGGATGCAGTCGCAGGGGTGGATGAAAAAGTGACTGTCTAGCGTGCCCGCGAAGGCTTACGGTCGCAGGGTAAGCATTACTACCCCGTGACTCTCTACCGGCGCCGAAAATTTCCCCGTAAACTTTCCGAGATCCTTATGCGCCCACAAATCACGCATGGCGGCGCTCAGGTGCGGGGGATATCCCATTTGCTCCCATGTAACGGTGATCTCATGTGAAGAAGCGCCACGGTTCAGCAGGATCACCGCCCGATCGCCACTCTGCAGTTGTCTCCCCCAGACCTCCAAATCGCCGTTTTTCCAAACGCGACGGCCTTGCCGCCCCATCGGATCTTGATCGATCGCGATTACCTCTTTGTTGGTGAGAATATCGCGAATTTCTGGCGTCATGCTGCGCAGATCATTGCCTGCCATCAGTGGCGCCGCCATTAAAGCCCAAAGACTGAAATGCGAACGGTATTCCGTGTTCGTCATCCCGCCGTTGCCAACTTCGAGCATGTCGGGATCGTTCCAGTGCCCGGGCCCGGCATAGGAGTACAAATCTGCATTCAAATCAACGATGTCGAGCATGCCGTTACTGCAGCACTGGCCGGGACTCCATTCTTTTCTGCCTGCCCACCGATCTTGAATGTCGTCAGTTGTGCGCCACAAATTGCCACCGACGGACTTGCCCCACAACCAAGGCTGGTTCTTGCCCCATTCGCAAATGCTGAGCACAATCGGGCGGCCACTGGTATCAAGCGCCTGGCGAATGTTGGCGTAGGAAGCCTGCGCGCTTTGGCCCGGCAGCGTGTTGCACCAGTCATATTTCAGATAATCCGCGCCCCATGATGCGTATGTGCGCGCGTCCTGATACTCATGGCCGAGCCCAGCCGGGCGGTCCTGGCAGGTTTTGGCCCCGGCATCCGAGTAAATTCCAAATTTCAACCCCAGCGAATGTACATAATCGGCGACGGCTTTCATGCCATTCGGAAACCGCTGCGCATCGGCGACGATGTTTCCGTCCGCATCGCGCGATACCTGCCAGCAATCATCAATTACGACATACTGATAGCCGGCATCCTTCATCCCCGACTTCACCATCGCACCTGCCATTTCCCGCACCAGTTCGTCGCTCACATTGCAGGCGAACTTGTTCCAGGTGTTCCAGCCCATCGGCGGCACGAGCGCGAGACCTTTGGAAACGGGGTTGTCTTGCGCCAGTGCAATGGACGAGAGCAGCAAAATTGGAAGGCATCGTTTGATCACGGTCGCCTCAGGTAAGCACACAGTTGTATCAGAAAGGCGATTGAGATTGAAGCGGGGAAGTCCTTTAACCGCAGAGGACGCCAAGTTCTCGCAATGAGCGCAAAGTAAGGCATGCTTTGTACTTTGCGAACTTTGCGCCGCGACCTTGGCGGTTGAATGCTTTACTGCATTGACAATCTCGACGCCGGCGTCTAGTTTGTTTCGACGATTCAATCGGAGGAGGTGGAATGCGCTGGTCCAGTGCCGTGATGGCATTCTCGTTGCTGTGCACTGTGGCGAGTGCTCAGAATTCCGTTGGCGTTTTCGACGGCCACTCCGATGTCGGTACAGTTCTCCATCCCGGTACGGCCACGTTCGACTCGGCCAAGAACACATACACGCTCACCGGCAGCGGCGAGAATATGTGGTCGACCCAAGATGCGTTCCAGTTTGCCTGGAAGAAGGTATCAGGGGATGTGGAGCTCACCGCAGATGTTTCCTTCATGAACTCTTCGGGCAATCCGCACAAGAAAGCGGTGCTGATCTTTCGGCAGTCGCTCGAAGCAGATTCGGTTTATGTGGACGTTGCGCTTCACAGCAGTGGATTGATTGCATTGCAGTATCGGGAGCAAAAAGGTGGGCCGACAAGCGAAGTGCAATCGAGCGGAAGTGGACTATTACGTTTTCTGACCAAGGGCGGGACGAATGAGGCACAAGGCACGATAGGAGCAGCGTTCCTCCGGCTCACGAGGCGCGGCAGCTATGTATACCTCTCGGTGGGCAAGCCCGTTCATGGCACCGTGGAATATGACGGCGAATCGATCCGGATTCCCATCGAGGGCTCATTCTACGCGGGGATCGGTGTCTGCTCGCACGACAAAGATGCCGTCGCGCAAGTGACCTTTGCGAACGTCGAGTTGAAGAGTTTGACACCCTCCTCGGAAAAGCCGGTTCTTTACAGCACGCTTGAAACTGTGCCCATTTCCTCGGGTTTCCGTCAGGTTGTTCATCTCGCGCAGGGGCGCTTTGAGGCTCCGAACTGGTCGCGAGACGGCTCGTATCTCCTTTTCAACCGCAATGGGCGTCTGGAAAAACTCCCGGTCGTCGGAGGCACACCTGAAGTTCTCAACACCGGCTCGGCGTCACATCTGAATAATGATCACGGCATTTCGCCTGATGCCACTCAGCTTGCGATCAGCGACAACACTGTCGAAACGAAGTCGCCCGATGGCAAGCCGACGCATGATTCGCTCGTTTACGTTCTCCCAAACGCCGGCGGAGAGCCGCGCCGCCTCACCCAAAACGCGCCTTCGTATTGGCACGGCTGGTCGCCCGATGGCAAGACCCTCGCCTTTGTCGGCCAGCGCAATGGCGATTTCGACATCTACACGATTCCAGTCACGGGAGCGGAAGAGACCCGCCTTACCACCGCCAAAGGTCTCGACGATGGTCCCGAGTATTCGCCTGATGGCCAGTACATTTATTTCAATTCCGAGCGTACCGGGCACATGCAGATCTGGCGC
>Ga0075425_100001484_pt1 | contig 23073 bp, 20 predicted proteins | sample SoiMethybrSBSTD4_FD_75300 | JGI IMG/M metagenome (GOLD analysis project Ga0075425, IMG submission 75300) | Bulk soil microbial communities from a Populus tree surrounding site in Tennessee, USA - Soil MetaG P. TD hybrid SBSTD4 | ecosystem: Environmental > Terrestrial > Soil > Tree plantation... | reverse complement strand
CCGCGGAAGTACCGATCGTCGATCCGGCCGCCGGGGTAGTTCACGTCGATGTACGAGTTGGGGACCCGCAAACCCTGCAGGTGGCTCCCCGGCGCGACGAGATCGACGCTGCGCGTCGCTCCGCGCTTCGGCCAGGGCGAGAAGTCGGTGACGGTGTCGTCCGACAACGTGGCCGTCCCGTTCGGGTCGGTGCTCCCGACGGCGATGAGGTACGGGTCCATGGCCGGGTCCGCGAGCGCGGGCGCGTTGTTCATGTGGCTCTGGAAGCCGTAGTTCCCACCGGCCGCGACGACCACGATGCCGTTGTTCCACGCGACCTCCGCCGCGTACGCGAGCGGGTCCAGGACGTACGACTGTGTGGAGTTCGTCCCGTAGGACAGGTTGATGACCCGCATGTTGAAACCGGGGTCGTGCGCGTGCTGCACGACCCAGTCGATCGCGGCGATCACCTGCGAGACGTCCGTGCCGCCGTCGGCGCTGCCGACCTTGATCGACACGATCCTCGCGTCCGGCGCCATCCCCCGGTACGCCGAGGCCGGCGCCTGGTCGTACGGCGCCTGGAGGCTCGTGTCGTGGCCCGCGATCAGACCGGCCATGAACGTGCCGTGGCCGAAGGTGTCCAGCTCGGTCAGGTTCGAGGCCTGGGACTCGACCGACAGATCGGGACCGTAGACCACCTTGTTCGTCGCGTTCAGGCCGTCGACCGGGGCCACACCGGTGTCGATCAGAACGACATCCACACCGGCACCCGTGTAGCCGGCCCGCCACCACGCCGACGCTCCCGAGTAGTCGGTCGTCGACGCCATCGAGTTCACGTCGCCGCTCGCGTCGTAGCCGTCCGACGCGGGGCTGAGGGGGACGTCGGCCGAGACCGACACCACGGCGGGGTCGGCGCGGAGCGCCTCGATCGCGGCCTGTGACATCGTGGCCGCGAAACCGTGGATGATGCCGAGGCTGGCGGTCACCGTGCCGCCGAGCCGCGCGATCTCGGCGTCCACCTCGCTCTCCGAGCCCACGACCGTCCGGACCACGACCGCCGCCTGGGGGCCGAGGTCGACCCTCGGGCCCGCCGCGGGCCCCGGCGCGATCAGCGCGAGCGCGACCAGGACCGTGAACGCGAGGCCGGCCGTTCGGGCGTCGGGGCGCAGCCCCGCGCGCACCACGGATGTCGGTGTTCCGGGGGTCCTCTCCATGCGGGTCACTATGGAGGCTCGTTGTCCCCCATCCCACCGCTGAACGTCGGCGATCCCAGCAACGCGAGGGGACGACGTCGGGGGAGGCCGAAAGACCCAGATCCCGCACACGGAACGCCCCGAAAGGCTCAAGGTCCCGGGTTCGCGGTTCGACACCCCTATCCAGGAGATGAGTGGATTCCGCGAACTGCCGCCGCGTGCTCGCTGGTGGATCGCCGCCGTGGTCCTCATCGGCGTCGCCATCGTCTTCACACAGCTGCCCGCCGTCGCGCGATGGGACAACGAGCAGTTCCTCGCCTGGGTCGGCCTCAGCGCGATCACGGCGCTCCTCGAGCAGTTCACGGTGAAGATCGCGCACCGATCCGAGGTGGAGAACTACTCCCTGACGGACGCGCTGTGGGTTCCCGCGTTGATCTTCGCGCCGGGGAGCGTCCTGATCCTCGGCGTCTGGGCGGGGATCCTCGTCGGCCAAACGACGCGCCGATGGAAGTGGTTCAAGGTCGCGTACAACGCCTCGCAGTTCGTGATCGCGATGACGGTCGCGCGACTCGTCTACGGACTGTTCGGGCTGGAGCCCACGCTGTCGTTGATGGTTTGGCTCGCGACGGCCCTCGCGATGATCTCCTACTTCGCGCTGAACGAGGTGTTCGTGGCGATCGTGATCTCGGCGGTCGAGCGAGAGCCCCTTCGCGGGCTCTTGGTCCTGCCCGACGGCCTCAACCTCCTGCACGCTGCCGGCAACCTGACGATCGGCTTGCTCGCGGCGCTCGTGTGGAGCAGCGGCCCGATCGGGATCCCCCTGTTGATCGCGCCGATGGTCCTGGTGTTCCTCGCCTATCGAGGGTGGCTGCACGCGCAGGAGGAACAGGAGCAGCAGCGGGAGCGCGCGAGGATGCAGACGCTCTACGAGGCCGGGAAGGAGCTGTCGGGGCCGCTCGAGCAGGACTACGACTTCGCTCCTTTCCTCGGTCTCGTCCGGAAGATGTTCGACGCGAGCGCGGTCGAGCTCGTGATGGCGGGCGAAGAGGTCCGCGTCTTCAACTCCGAGATCGGCCTCGCCCTCCATCTGCCGCCGGAGGAATCGCACCCTCCGTTCGAGCGATTCGTCAGCGTTCGCCCGGGATCGACGACGTACGTGGCGTCGGTGGGCGAGGCGGGCCGGTCGGGCGTGCTCGCGATCCATCGCCAGGCGCCGCTGAACGATTCCGAGACCGCGATCGTGGACGCCCTCGCCTCACAGGTCCATGTCCGCAACGAGAACGAGCGGCTGTTCCACGAGACTCTCGACCAGCGCAGCCACCTCTCCGACGTCATCAGCAACACGTCCGACGGGATCTTCGTCGTCGACGCGAACGCGCAGCTGCTGTCGTGGAACCCAGCGATGGAACGGATCACGGGCATCGCCCGCGCCGACGCCGTGGGACGCTCGTGCGAGGACGTGCTCGCGATCCACGTCGTGGACGAGGAGACCGGCGAGGCAAGGAGCGTCCCGACCCCGCTCAGCGACATCGAGAACGGCGACACCCTCGTCACGCGCCCCGACGGCTCGCAGCGCTGGATCCGGTGCACGAGCAGCCAGATGCCCGGCCGCGACGGCATCCGGGCGTCCGTGATCGTCGCCCGCGACGTCACCTCGGAGCTCGAGACCGAGCAGCTGAAGAGCGACTTCGTCGCGACGGTCTCGCACGAGCTCCGGTCGCCGCTGACGCCGTTGAAGGGGTTCATCGCCGCGCTGCGCGACGGGCTCCTCGACGACTCGCCCGAGGTTCGGCACGAGTACTACGAGATCATGTGGCGCGGGATCGGGCGCCTCGAACGGCTCATCAACGACCTCCTCGACGTGTCGCGGGTCGAGGCCGGGAAGCTCACGATGGAGCCTGTGCCGATCGAGCTCGACCCGTTCGTCGCGAACGTCGTCCAGGAGATCCGGCGCGAGCACCCCGAGCGCGGCGTCGACGTCGTCGGGAGCGGCACGTCCGTCGTCGTGTTCGCGGACGCGTTCCGCGTGAACCAGGTGATCGCGAACCTGCTGTCGAACGCCTTCAAGTACTCGCCGGCGACGGCGCCGATCACGGTGTCGGTCGAGGCGATGCGAGATCACGCCGTGATCTCCGTCCACGACGACGGGGACGGGATCGCCCCAGAGGATCAGCCGTTCGTGTTCGATCGCTTCTTCCGCGCTCGCTCGGAGGCGGCGCGGCGCTCGGGCGGCGTCGGGCTGGGGCTGTTCATCTGCCGGCGGCTCGTGGAGGCGATGGGCGGCGAGATCACGCTCGTGTCCCGGAAAGACGAGGGGTCGACGTTCTCGTTCACGCTCCCCCTCGCCGCGGCCGATCCCCGGCAGAGCGGCGTTCGTTCGCGCGTCGCGCCCATCGCGTCCTGACCAGATCGGCGGCGCTCAGTCGTCCCACCGGTCACGCAGGAGGGATGCTGCGGCGATGTTCCCCTTCCGAACGAAGAGGCCGAGCGCCTGCTCGAAGGCCTGACCGGCCGCCCCCGTGTCTCCGGTCCGACGATCGACCAGAGCGAGTTCCGTCAGTGCGAACGCCCTGATGTTGAGCCGGTCGGTGTCGCCGGCGATCGACACGCCGGCACGGGCGTGTCGCTCGGCCTCATCGAGCTGGCCCGCATCCATGGCGATGCGAGCCCGAACGCCGCACCACCGGATCCGGCCGTCCTGATCGTCGCCCTCGTTCCCTTGCCAGCGCAGCGCGAGGGCGTTCGCCTCATCGAGCCTGCCCTGTTCACACAGGGCCACTGCGAGGAGCGCGTCCGTCCCCCAGTTGGCCATCACGTCGCTCATGTCGTGTTCGCTCAACCGACGACGCGCCCCGGCCTCGGCCGCGTCCGGACGGCCGGCCAACATCTCGATCGTCCAGACGTTCATCGCGCCGAGGAACGCGCTCCAGTAGATCCCGAGCTCGTCGAGGATCTCCTCCGCGTGCGAGGCGAGTTCGCGGGCATCGGCGAACTCGCCTCGCATCGCGACCAGCCGCGACCGCACACCCAGAGCCCACCCCTGGAACCGGAGATCCGTCTCGAAGCGCGATGCGAGCTCTTCCGCGCTCAGGAGGGCCTCATCGACCGGGGTTGGTCCATGCGGAAGCGCGAACAGGAACTCGCTCACCACCTCGGCTTCCTCGAGCGGATCGCCCGCCGCCCGCGCCGCATCGAGGGCGCGAAGGAGGAGGGCATCGGCGTCCCCCTGGCGTCCTTCGTACTCGCGTCCGGACGCGAGGAGCTGCAGAGCCTTGGTGAGCCCGAGATCGTCGCGGCGGGCCTCGAGGACCGGGATGAGCGGCTCGACCTCCGCCCGCATCTCATCGAGCCATCCCGCGGGTCCGATCTCGCGTCGAGCCCACATCCGGTCGATCCGCGCACGGAGTTCGGTTACGACGTCGCCCGAGCGTTGGGCGGCGGCGATCACGACGTCGCACATCGCCTCCGCGGCTCGGCTCTCGCCGTGTCGACTGAGGACCGCTGCCTCTTCACCCCGGAAACGGACGCTGTCGGGGTCGCCGAGCGGGAGGAGCGCGGCCGCCCGCTCGAGGAGCTTGGACGAGGTGGCGAAGTCGAAGCGGAGCGACGCTCGCCGTCCCGCCTCGGCGAGGAGCTCGGCCGCACGTCGTGCGAGGAGCGGATCTGCCGCGAGCCCTAGCTCGACGCGGTACAGGAAGGCTCGTTCGAGATGGAAGCCGACGATCTCCTGCTGCTCCGGCGTGCCTGCGGCTGCAGATCCCTCGACCCATGACGCATAGCGCTCGTGGAGGTCCGCTCGGTGCTGCTTCGGCATCGTGTCGTACGCGGCGTCCCGGATCAGCAGGTGACGGAACCGGTACGCGTCCTCACCGGGGAGCGATGATCGTACCGGGCGGACCAGGTCCTTCCGCAGGAGTGAAGCCAGGAGACGATCGACGTCCTCATCCTGTTCGTCGTCGGCGAGCGCCCGCACCGCTCCGGTGACGAAGGGATCTCCCGCGACCGCGGCTCGTTCCAGCAGCTCCCGCTCCTCCACCGGCAGCTGGTCGATCCGTGCGGCGAGCAGCGCGGCGATCGTCGGCGGCATCGGCACATCGGAGAGATCCCGGACGGGATCCCATCCTGCTCCCGCGCGCTTCAGGAGCCCGTCGTCGATCAGCTTGCCGATGATCTCCTCGACGAACAGCGGCGTCCCACCGGCGGCCTCGACGATCCTCTCCCGGAGCTCGGGTTGGAGCTGCTCGCCGAGCAGCGCGTCGACCAAGACCCCGCTCTCGTCGGCCGTCAACGGTTCGAGCGAGATCGTCGTCGCATTGAACTTGCCGCCGCTCCAGGACGATCGGGTCTCCACGAGCTCCGGCCGCGCCATCGTCAGGAGCACGATCGGGACGTCCCGCGATAGGTCGGCCACGTTCTCGACGAGATCCAGGAGCGCCGTCCCGCCCCATTGGATGTCGTCCAGGATCACGACGATCGGTCCTCGACCGGCCAACACCTCGAAGAGCCGCCGGCATGCCCAGAAGGTCTCCTGCGGGGTGGACATGTCGGCACCGGCGCTCAGCTGCGCGAGCCGGTCGGCGATCACATCACCGTGGTCGACGTCATCGAGCAGGAACGACAGTCCTTCGCGGAAGGATCCACCGCCCGGCGCGCCACTCGACGCCACGGCTTGCCTCAGAACCTCGACGACGGGCAGGAAGGTCAGTCCCTCTCCGTAGGGGAGGCACCGGCCCCGGTAGACGGCCGCACCCTCGAGGGTCGCGATGAACTCCTCGACCAAGCGAGACTTGCCGACCCCGGCCGGCCCGAGGACCGTCACCAGTTGGCACGACGCATCCTCGACCGCCCCCTCGTAAGCCTGGCCCAGGACCGCGAGGGCCCGGCGCCGACCGACCATCGGAGCGGCGAGTCGCCGGACCCTCCCGGTCGCGCCCTCGACGACGTGATCGATCGCATACGCGAGCAGCGCCTCCGACTTTCCCTTCACATCAACGGGACCCAGTGGTTCGACCACGACCGCGTCCCGGACGAGCCCGTACGTCTCTTCGCCGATCACGATCTGCCCGGGCGAGGCCGTCTGCTCGAGGCGCGCGGCGATGTTGACGGCGTCCCCCGTGACGATGAGGTCGCGCCTGGCGGCGTCGGTGGCCAGGACCTGGCCGGTGTTGATGCCGATCCGGATCTGGAGGACAACGTCGCGTTCCTCATGGAGCCTTTCGTTCAGATCCTCCAGGTCCCGGCGCATCTCGTCGGCGGCACGCACGGCACGGATCGCGTCGTCTTCGTGAACACGAGGGATGCCGAACACGGCGACCACGGCGTCCCCGATGAACTTCTCGACCGTGCCGCCGTGGCGCTCGATCGCCCCGCGCATCGTCTCGAAGAACCGAGCCAGGACGAGGCGGAGCGGCTCGGGGTCGAGTCGTTCACCGAGGCCGGTGGAGTCGGTCAGGTCGCAGAACAGCACCGTGACGGTCTTCCTGGATCCGCGATCGCCGGCGCCGGCGTGAAGCGACGCCCCACACGCTTGACAGAACCGCGCGCGGTCGCTGTTCTCCTCGCCACACGCCGAGCAGATCGACATGCGATGACCCTACGCCGCCGGGAGCTTCCCACGTCGCTCGACGATCTGGTCGTGTGCCTATCCTGAGCCGACGTCGACCGGATCGCCACCTATCGAGGAGGGATGACCACCGGGTGAGAGCCCTGGGACGCGTGCTCCGGGTTCAGCCGGGCGAAGGGCGCGCCGTCGCCCTCGTCGTGTCCTTGATGTTCGTCACGGTCGCCGGACAGACGATCGGCGAGAGCGGCGTGAGCGCTCTGTTCTTCGATCGCGTCGGCACGTCCGCGCTCCCGCTGATGTACCTGCTCCAGGGCGCGACGGGGCTCGCGGCGATGCTCGTGCTCACGGGCTCGCTCGGGCACGGCGACCGCAGGCGGACCTACGCGGGTCTCTTGCTCGGGCTGGCGGCCGGTGTGCTCGTCCTCCGCGCCCTCGCGATCGGCGAGGAGGAGTGGGTCTACGCGGCGCTGTGGCTGACGGCCGCGCTCGGGACGCTGATCGAGGCGATCGTCGTGTGGGGAACCGCGGGGCTCGTCACCGACACCCGGCAGGCGAAGCGTCTGTTCCCGATCTTCGGCGCCGGCAGCATCGCCGGCGCGATCGTCGGCGGCCTGCTGACGGGGCCGCTCGCGTCCGCGATCGGCGCGCGGAACCTCCTGTTCGTGTGGGCGGCGGCGCTCGTGGGCGCCGCCGCCCTCTGCGCGCGGGTCCTCGCGGGGGGTCGCGGGCGCGCGACCACGCGTCGCAGACGCGTGTCGCGCGCCCGCGAGCTGGCGGAGGGGCTCGCGTCCGTCCGCCGCTCGCCCCTGCTCACCTGGATGGTGGTCGCCGCCGTCCTGTTCTCGGTCCTGTTCTATTCCTTGTTCCTTCCGTTCGCCGACGCCGCATCGGCGCGCTTCCAGGATCCCGACGCGCTCGCGGGGTTCCTGGGTGTGTTCTGGGCGGCGGTCACGGGCGCCGCGTTCATCGTCGCGATCGTCGCGACGAACCGGCTCCTCGGATGGCTGGGTGCGGGGCTCCTCGTGCTCGTCCTGCCGGTCCTGTACGCGGGCTCGTTCGGCGTCCTCTTGGTCAGCTCGGCGCTCACGACGCTCGTCGTGATCCGCTTCGTGGTGAACGTCTGGCTCCAGGGCGTGGCGTCGCCCTCGTGGGAGACGCTCATCAACGTCGTGCCCGAGTCGCGTCGCGACCAGACCCGCGCGTTCCTGAACGGGGGCCCGACGCAGGTCGGCACCGCGATCGCCGGCGTCGTCCAACTGGTGGGACAGGACGTGCTGTCCGCCCGCCAGCTCGCCCTGATCGGCCTCGCGTGCGCGGCGTTCACGATCGTCGCGATGGTGCAGGTCCGCCGGAACTACGCCGGCGCGCTCGTCGACGCGCTCCGGAGCGGGCGGCCGAGCGTGTTCCAGGTGGGGGTCCTGCGAGGGACGCCGATCGTGCTCGACACCGAGAGCCAGGCGCTCGGCCTCGCTCTCGAGGCCGCGCGGGATCCCGACGTGCGGATCCGGCGGCTCGCGGTCGAGATGCTCGCCGCCGTCACCGATCCGAAGGCGCACGCGGCGCTCACGGACGCGGTCGACGACGAGGACGCCCTCGTGCGCGCGAACGCGATCCGCGGCCTCACGGCGCCCGGCGATGCACCGATCGTCGCCGGCGCGCTCGCCGACGCCGATCCGGGGGTACGGCTCGCCGCGGTCACGGCGCTGGGGACGAGGAACGCGCGCTCACTCGCGCCGCTGCTCGCGGACGTCGACCCGGCGGTCCGCGCGGCTGCGGCCGTCCCGCTCCTCTCGACGCCCGCGAGCGAGGAGGCGATCGAGACGCTGCGTGGCTTGTTGGAGGATGGCGATCCGGAGATCCGCGCGATCGCCGTCCGAGCGCTCGGGCGGTCGGTGGCCGCCGACGCGACGCTCGCCGCTCCGCTCGCGGACGACCCGTTCCCCGGTGTGCGCCTCGCGGCGCTGGGCGCGCTCACCTCCGCGGGACCGGACGCGCTCGTCGCGCCGGCGCTCGAGGCGTTGAGCGATCCGGACGCCTCGGTGCGAGCGGCGGCGCTCCACGCGCTCTCGGAGGTCGACGTCACCGAACACGCGTCCTCGGTCCGCGCCCTCGCGGAGCTCCGCGCCGGCCTCGCGCTCAGCGACCACGACCTCGCGTCGTCGATCCCCGCGGACGGCGACGCCGCGACGCTCCTGCGCGACGCGCTCCGGGACCGAGCGCGGCGCCACGCGCTCGTCGCCCTCTCCGCGTTGTCGCTCGTGAGCGACGAGGGGACGTCGATGCGCGCGGCGATCGAGAACCTCGACCGAAGCGATCCGGCACAGCTCGCGACCGCCCTCGAGACGATGGAGGCCGCGGCGCACGTCCCGCTCGTCCGGCGGCTCGTCGCCGTCTGGGAGGCCCCGGGCGGGCACGCTCCGGAGGCCGACGGATGGTTGCACCGCGCCCTCGAGGACGACGACCCCGTGATCCGCTCGTGCGCCGAGCTGGTCCACAACAGACAGGAACGAGGAGACAAGATGACCCAGACGACGTCGATGTCACCGATGGAACGCGTGCTCGAGCTCCGGCGGATCCCGCTGTTCGCCGGCCTCTCCCCCGCCGACCTGCTGCGGGTCGCGGATATCGCGGAAGAGCGCCCGTACGCCGACGGCGAGACGATCGCGGAAGAGGGAGAGATCGGCGAGGAGCTCTACATCATCCTGAGCGGCGACGTCCGCGTGGTGCGCCACGAGGACGGCGCCGCCGTCGAGGTCGCCCGGCGCCAGGCGGGAGACGTCGTCGGTGAGATGTCGATCATCTCTCGAGCGCCGCGCGTGGCGTCCCTCGTGGCCGAGGGCGACGTCCGCACGATCACGATCGGCCGGCGGGAGTTCGAGAGCATGATCGCCGAGCGGCCGGACATCGCCCTCGCCGTGATGCGGGCGTTGGCCGACCGGCTCGGCGCCCTCACGTCCGACCGGGCGCGGCGGCCCGGCTGACGCCGGGCCGCCGCCCCCGCATACTCCGAGTGCGATGGCCGAGCAGATGACCCCGGAGGAGGAGTGGCGCTCGCTCCTCATGGGGACGCATCCGCACCTTCAGCACAAGCCGTTCCGCTTCGTCCCCTCGTCACCTCGATGCAAGCTGTGCGCGGCGCCGTTCCACGGCCCCGGAGGGATGGTGTTCCGTCGCTACGGCTTCGGACCGTGGGAGAAGAACCCGAACGTCTGCGGGCGGTGCTTCAAAGGCCTGTCGGTGCAGGCCCGATCGTGCCCGGGCTCCGAAGAAGATGGGAGCGTCGGAGGTGCCGAGGTCGAGCTCTCGATGGTGTTCGCGGACGTCCGCGGCTCCAGCGAGCTGGCGAGACAGATGTCGTCGCGGGAGTTCACGAACCTGATGCAGCGCTTCTACTCCGTGTCCCGGGCGGTCCTCATCGCAGGCGATGCGATCGTGGAGAAGTTCATCGGAGACGAGGTCGCCGCGCTGTTCCTGCCGTTCATGACCGGCCCCGAGCACGCGCGTCGCGCGATCGACGTGGCGGAAGACCTCCGCCGCGCCGTCGGGTACGGCTCCCCCGACGGCCCGTGGGTTCGCCTCGGGATCGGCGTCCACACCGGCGTCGCCTTCGTCGGGATGGTCGCATCCGGCGGCGTGAGCGATTTCACCGCCCTCGGCGACCCGGTCAACCTCACGGCTCACCTCGCGTCGGTCGCGGCCGCGGGCGAGATCCTCGTCGGCGCCGAGACCGCCGAGCTCGCCGGCCTGACCGATCCCGTGCTCGAGCGGCGGCACGTCTCGTTGAAGGGCCATCCGCTCGACGTCGTCGTGCTCCAGCCGCACGCTGCGTACACGCCGACCTAGGCTCGCGGCGTGCGCACCGACATCCCCGAGATCCACCGGACACGCCGGCCCGACGGTCTGCATGTGGCCTATCAGATCGTCGGCGAGGGGCCGGATCTCTTCTTCCTCCTCGGATGGCCGAGCCACCTCGCCCTGCAGTGGGAGCTCCCGGCATTCGTGCGCTTCCTGGACCGGCTCGCGAGCTTCTCCCGCCTGATCGTCTTCGACCGGCCGGGCACGGGCGTCGCGGATCGCGGGCCGACCGGTCAGGTCTTCGAGGATCGCCTCGACGACATCGTCTGCGTCATGGACGCGATCGGCTCCGAGCGGGCCGCGTTCTTCGGATGCCACCTCGGCGGCCGGCTCGCGTTGCTGTTCGCGGCGACCTACCCGGAACGCACGCGAGCCGTCGTCGCGTTCGGCGCCCACCCGACGACGCTCGCGGACGACGACTACCCGTGGGGGATCCCCCGGGAGGCCATGGACGCCATCGTCGAGCAGATCAGCGTGGGGTACGACGAGAAGGCGCAGTCGGAGTTCCTGCATCAGCTGGCGCCGGAGGCGGATGCCGCGACCGAGGCATGGTGGCAACGTTTCATGCCGTCCTCGGTAAGCCCGACCGAGGCAGCCGAGGAGGTCGCGCGGTTGGCCCCCGTCGACATCCGATCGGCGCTCGGATCGGTCCGGGTCCCGACGCTGGTGATGCACCGCTCCGACGACGTCGCGACCCTCGTCGGCGCGAGCCGCTTCATGGCCCAGCGGATCCCCGGAGCGCGGTTCGTCGAGCTGCCGGGCGACGACCACCTCCCGTTCCTCGGCGACGCCGACGCGGTCCTGGACCTCACCGAGGAGTTCCTCACCGGCGCTCCGCCGGCCCACGAACCCGATCGCGTCCTCGCCACGATCATGTTCACGGACATCGTCGACTCGACCGTCCGCGCGGCGGAGCTCGGCGACCGCCGCTGGAAGGACACGATGCGGGCGCACGACGACGCTATCCGCCTGGCGCTCGAGCGCTATCGCGGCCGCGAGATCCGGTGGACCGGCGACGGGTTCCTCGCCGTCTTCGACGGACCGGCGCGCGCCGTCCGATGCGCCGACACGATCCGGTCGAGCATCCGAGAGCTGGCGTTGGAGGTCCGCATCGGCCTGCACACAGGCGAGTACGAGATCCAGGACGACGACGTGGGCGGGATCGCGGTGCACATCGCGGCCCGGGTGATGGCGGGCGCGGGCGCCGGGGAGATCCTCTGCTCTCGGACGGTCCGCGACCTCACCGCAGGCTCGGGTCTCGCCTTCGAGGACCTCGGGGAGCAGGAGCTGAAGGGTGTGCCGGATCCGTGGCAGCTCTACCGCTTCGTCGGATGAACCGTGGCGTACACGTGATGCTCGAACGCGTCGTCCATCGACGAGCCGGTCACGGCGTCCCCTTGCCGCCGGTCCGAGGTGAGGGTGGCCGGCCGTCGACGGCTGCGCGCAGCGCCGCCATCCCCTCGAGCATCGCGGTGGCGGACCGCCTCCCCTGTGAGCGCTCCAGCAGCTCGCGTGCCGCGGCCTCGACCCTTCGCAAGCGCGCGAGCTCGCCGGCCGGGATCGACTCGTACGCGTCGTCGCGGCTGGTCATCCGCTCGACCTCCCGGTGAACGTCTCTCCGTAGTCGGGGAAGTACCTGGCGATGTCGCGGAGCTCGAACGAGCGGAGGATCGACTCCTTCGGCTCGCGTTCGAGGAGGAACACGATGCTCGCATCCACCAGATCCGCGCGTTCCTCGAAGCCGCCCCCGAAGCGATCCCAATCCGCGTCCGAGACGCCGACGTCGTGCGTGCTCGGCGATCCGTCGTCGGCCCCGATCGTCACTGTGAATCGGCGGCCCGTGTCGTCCGCCGCGACCACGTCGACGCTCGCCATGGATCGATGCTACGGGGCGTTCAGCTTCCACGGAAGGCGAGCTCCGGACCGATCGTCCAGCCGTCCTCGTCCTCGATCATGACGGCGACGCCTCTCGCCGTGGCCGCGATCGGCAGGTCGGACGCGAGGAGGGCCTCGACCCGCTCCCTCGTCGCGCCGAACGGCACGCCCGCGACGGTCAGATGGGGCACGACCGTCTCGAACCGCCCTCCGAACGGCGGGTGGTCGGGGAACCGCTCCCACAACGCCTGGGTGATCGCGGCGAACGGCTCGGCCGGATCGGGCGCGAGGTAGAACACCTCGCCGTCGAACTCGGCGAGGTGCGTGAGCTCGAAGTCGAACGGGGCGAAGCGCCGCACGACGTCCGTGACCTCGTCGACGACCGCGTCCGAGACGAGCTCCGGAGGGACGACGGATACAGGACCGTGACGTGCGGAGGCACGCCGATCCACGCGTACGGGTCGAAGGCGTCACGGACCGGCCCGACGGCGTCCGTGGCCTCGTGGACCACCACGACGAGGCCCGTCTGGAGCGGGTCGTCCCACGAGTGACGCCAGCGATGACCGGTCATGTCCGGACGGTACTTCGGCGAAGAGAAGGTCTGAACCGGCCCCGGACCTCGCCCGTAGAACCCCCATCGACCACCAGGAGGGAGCGAGTCGACATGCGACGACAGCTGCTGGCGTTGATCCTCGCCGCCGGGCTCATCGGCGGCGTTGCGGCCCAACCCGCCGAGGCGGCGACCGTGGTCAAGGGCGTCCTCACGTCCCACGGCTACCGGTGGAAGCCGAACGCGGTGAGCATCCCGAAGGGTGCCAAGGTCGTCTGGACGGCCGTGAACAGCAACCACACCGTGACCGCATACGGGGGCAACTGGTCGAAGAACACGACGATCAACCAAGGCCAGTCCACCTCGAAGACCTTCAACCGGGCGGGGGTCTACAAGTTCCGGTGCCTCTTCCACTCCACGCTCGCGAACGGGGTGTGCAGCGGGATGTGCGGCAAGGTCACCGTCGGGTAGCGCCGGGCGGCCGCCCGTCCAGGACGTGGCATCATCCTGGGCGAGGTGGCAGACACCAAGCTCCGTGATCGAGGGCGCGAGGGTCTCGCGCGTCACGCATGGCAGGACGCGTACGAGGCGTTCACGTCGCTCGGCGACGGCGATGAGCTGACCGGCGAGGACTGGGAGCACCTCGCCGAGGCCGCGTGGTGGAGCGCCCACCCGAACGAGAGCCTCGAAGCGTTCGAGCAGGCGTATTCGACCTATTCCGCGGAAGGCGACCCGCGGCGTGCGGGGTACGTCGCGCTGCGACTCGCGATGGAGCACGCCGACCGCGAAGAGACGGCGCTCTGGAACGGCTGGCTCCGTCGAGCGGTCCGGCTCCTCGAGGACGAGCAGGACTGCGCCGAGCGCGGATACCTGGAGCTCGCGCTCACGAGGACGAGCTTCGAACGAGGGGCCCTGGACGAGGCGGTCGAGCGCACCGAGCGGGCCCAGGAGCTCGGCGTGCGCTTCGAGGACCCGGACCTCGTCGCGTTCGGCCTCGTCCTGCGCGGGGTCGCGAGCGTGATCAGAGGCGACGTTCAGCGAGGGCTCGAGATGATCGACGAAGGGACCCTGGCGGCGCTCCGCGGCGAGCTCTCACCGTACGCGGCAGGCTCGATCTACTGCATCACCCTCGGCACCTGCCGGGCGGTCGCGGATCTCCGCCGCGCCGCCGAATGGACCGAGGCTGCGGCGCGGTGGTGCGAGAAAGAGTCGGTCACCGGCTATCCGGGGGTCTGTCGCGTGCAGCGGGCGGAGATCATGCGCCTCCGTGGGGCGCTCACGGACGCCGAGGACGAGGCTCGCCGGGCGATGACCGAACTCACGGCGTTCGGCAGGCTCACGCAGGCCGGCGCCGGTTCGTACGAGATCGGCGAGATCCGCATGCGGCTCGGCGATCTCGACGGCGCCGAGCGGGCGTTCACCGCGGCGCATCAGATGGGCTTCGAGCCGCAGCCGGGACTCGCCCTCATCCACCTGGCGCGCGGCAACGGGGACACGGCCCGCGCGTCCGTCATCGCCGCGCTCGCCGACGCGCCCGAGCCGCTCCGCCGCGCGCGCCTGCTCGCGGCGCGCAACGAGATCGCGCTCGCCGATCACGACGTCACCGACGCGCGGGCCGCGGCCGATGAGCTGGACGCGATCGCGGCCACGATCGACGCACCGCTCCTGCACGCGATGGCGCACCAGGCACGGGGCGCGACGCTCGCGTCCGAGGACGACACGGCGGGCGCGATCACCGAGCTCCGGCTGGCGCTGCGGCATTGGACCGAGCTCGAAGCGCCCTTCGAGGCAGCCCAGTCCCGCAGAGCGCTCGCGCTCGCGCATCGACGGGCGGGCGACGAGTCCTCGGCGGTGCTCGAGCTCCGGGCGGCGAAGGAGTCGTTCGCCCGCCTGGGTGCGGTTCGCGAGGCCGACCGGTGCGACGAGCTCATCGAGGCGGGCAGTGGCGCCGGAGCGGGCCTCCGGGTGACGAGGACGTTCATGTTCACCGACATCGTCGGGTCGACCGACCTGATCGGCACGATCGGTGACGAGGCGTGGAAGGACGTCGTGCGCTGGCACGACGACACCCTTCGCACCCTGATCGCCTCCCACCGCGGCGAGCTGGTCCGGACGACCGGCGACGGGGTCTTCGCCTCCTTCGCCGACGCCGGGGCGGCGGTGGGCTGCGCGGTCGCGATCCAGCGGCGTCTGGCCGACCACCGGCGTCGCCACGGGTTCGCGCCCCAGGTCCGGATCGGGGTCCACACGGCGGAGGCGACGTCGAACGCCGACGACTACTCGGGCCTCGGGGTCCACGAAGCCGCGCGCGTGGGCGCGATCGCGGAGGGAGCCGAGATCCTCGCGACCGAGGCGACCGCCGCAGCCGCCGGGAGCTCGATCACCACGAAGGACCCACGCGACGTGATGCTGAAGGGCCTCCCGGATCCCCTGCGTGTGGTGTCGATCGAGTGGTGAGGTCCTGAGGGCGCCGACCTACAAGGCCGCGTAGAGCTCGTAGTCCGCTTCAACCTTCGCGATCACGCCGGTGACGTAGTGACCCTCGGCGCACCCACGGCACCATGCCGAGGCGTTGATCGCTTCCGCGGTCGTCATCGCGTCCGTGCAACCGTGCATTCGCGAGACGATCGCCGGGTAGCCGAGCGCCGGGCCGTTCGTGAGCGTGTGGCGGACCGCCTCCAGCCCCTGCGCGAGCGACGCGTAATCCTGGACGCCGACGGAGTTGAACTCGGTCGAGCCCGGCATGGGGAGCGTATCCGCGAGCGGGTTCCACGCCGCCTGGGTGAACTCCGAGTACTGCCAGGCGACCATCGCGACGAGGTTCGAGCGGCAGCCGGGCGCGCCGATCGTCCGCAGGAACGCGCCGGCCCACGATCCGTACGAGATGTGACCCGGCCCCTGGAACGCGGTGCCGACCGTCGCGAGCGCCTGCGCGCGGATCTCCTGATGGAGGTGCGCGATCAGGTCCACGATCTCGGTCTTCGTGCGATCGAGGTCCGCGAGCGCCGTCCGCTCCTCGGCGATCGCCTGCGCCTCGGTCGCACGCTGGGCGGAGAGCTCCGCCATGAGCTGTTGCTGCTCGCTCAAGAGCCGCTGCAGCTCGTCGGCGTGGAACCCCAGCTCCACCTTGAGATTGGCGATCCGATCGCCCAGATCCACGTCGGACCGGCCGATCGCCTGACCGTACGCGAGCAGATCGTTCAGATCGGTGATCGACGACGTGCCGAGGACCTGGCCGAGGAGCGACGCCTGCATGCTCCCGGCGCCCTGCATGAAGAGCGCCTGCGCGATCGCGTCCAGCCTGCGCTGGAGGCTCCGGACCTTCGCGGAGGCCGCCGCCATCTCGCGCCTCGTCGTGGAGAGCTGGGCGTCGATGCCGGCCATCCGGCTGCGAGCGTCCTCGATCCGGGCGTTGAGCTCGGCCAGATGATCCTCGAGCGAACGCGCGTGCGCCTCCTCCGTGGTGATCCGATCCGTCAGCTGCGACAACTGGTCCTGCGCGGCGTGGAGGCGGGCGGACGGCGATGCGGTCGAGCCGGGCGCTCCGATCGTCACGACCGCGAGGACGAGGACGGCGGCCGCGGAGGCGCGGCCGATCCGCCGGGGAGCCGAGGCAACGTCGGAGACCGGGGCCATAACTGGGTTGCCCGGCAACCTACAGGTTCTCGGGCCACGGCAACGAGGGGCGATGCGAGACCTTCCTTGACGCTCCGGTCGAGGCGTCATGAAGATGCTGACGGTATCTCGGCCGAAGGGGCGACGATCTCTCCACGGAAGGGGCTCCGGCGATCGTTCGCGAGCGGCCCCCGGGCGCTCGCGGCGATCGGTCTCGTCGCGGTGCTGCTCGGCGTCGTGGCGTGGGCGGCCCCGGGAACGACCGCGGGGGGCGCCGGCCCGGACGGGACGTCCGGGCCGGCGCCCTCCGGCGTCACGAGCGTGGTGAACCTGATCGTCGGCGGGCTGTGGGGCGCCATGGCGGTCATCCTGATCCACCTCTTCCTGCGGATCCGGCGACGGAACGACGAGGAAGCCGAAGAGCTCGTGGGGCGCCCCCGGAAAGCGTGGTGGATGCCGTGGCTCGCCGCGGCGATCATCCTGGCCACCGTGGTAGGCCCGATCGCGTTGATCCGCGGCGGCAGCAACGCCCGCGACGTCCCGGGGACCGCCACGACGGCATCGGTCTCCCCCCGGCCGAGCGACGTCACGCCGCCGCCCGATCCGACCACCCCCTCGATCTGGACGATCGTCGCCGTGCTCGCCGGTGCGGGCGCGGCGGCGTTCGTGATCCTCCGACGGTCGTCGCGGCCGTTCGACCATCAGCGGCCGCCGCTGCCGGAGGAGATCGTGCGCGCGGTCGACGACTCGATCCACGACATCGAGAGCGAGCCGGACGCGCGGCGCGCCATCATCCGCGCGTACGCGCGGATGGAGGGCGCGCTCGCGCGGAGCGGCGTCCCGCGGCGGCCGTCGGAGACGCCGTTCGAGTACATCGATGGGGCGCTCCGGCGGTTGATGGTGCCTGCCGAACCGGTGCGCTCGCTCACGGAGCTCTTCGAGGTCGCGCGGTTCAGCGACCGGCACCTGGACGCGAGCACGAAGCAGCGCGCGATCGACTGCCTCCTCGAGGTCCGCTTCGCCCTCGCGGCGGAGGTCGCATGAGCGAGACGGCTCCGCGCCTCCGGTGGAAGGGGTCGGCCGCGTTCCTCGGCCTGTCGATCGTCGCCCTGATGACGGTGATCGCGACGATCCCTCGGTACCGCGAGCGCGCGATCCAGGTCTTCCTCGTCGTCGCGGGGGCGGTCGCGATCCGGTTGCTCGTGGTCGCGGTCGTCGACGCGACGTCCCGCCCCGGACCGTTCGCGTTCGACCGCGCCCTCGTCCCGCCGCCGCCGCGCGAGCTGAGCGTGCCCTCCGAACCTGGGCGGATCCGCTTCGAGGTCGGCGCCGCCACCCGCCGGTCGATGGAGCTCCACCACCAGCTCCGGCGGCGGCTCCGCCGGCTCGCGGCCGACCGGCTCGCCGCGGGCCACGGCGTGGACCTGGACGGCGATCCCGAAGCCGCTCGGAGGATCCTCGGCGACGAGGCTTGGGACCTCCTCCGGTCGGACCGCATCGCGCCCGAGGACCGCTTCGGCCCCGGGATGCCGGTCGAGGGCGTCGCCCGGATCGTGGCGGCCGTCGAGGACCTGTCCCGATGACGCTCACGCACGTGGAGGTCGGCGAGCGCTCCGACCGCGTCTTGGACGAGATCGAGCGCGCCGTGATCGGCAAGCGGGACGTGCTCGAACTGATCCTGCTCGGTCTCCTGTGCGACGGACACGTGCTGATCGACGACGTTCCCGGGCTCGCGAAGACGCTCATGGCCAGGTCGTTCGCGGGCGTCACGGGGCTCGGCTTCGGCCGGATCCAGTTCACGCCGGATCTCGTTCCCTCCGACATCACGGGGTCGACGATCTACGACCAGCACCGCGGTGAGTTCTCGTTCCGCCCGGGTCCGGTGTTCACGAACGTCCTGCTCGGCGACGAGATCAACCGCGCACCGGCGAAGACGCAGGCCGCGCTCCTGGAGGCGATGGAGGAGCGGCAGGTCACGATCGAGGGAACGACCCATCCGCTTCCGCGACCGTTCCTCGTGCTCGCGACGCAGAACCCGATCGAGTTCGAGGGGACGTACCCGCTCCCGGAGGCGCAGCTCGACCGGTTCCTCATGCGGATCGGGGTCGGCTATCCGACGAACGACGACGAGTGGCGGATCATCGAGCGTCGGATCGAGCGCAAGACCGACGAGGTGGAGCTGACGCCGGTCGTCGGCCCGGCGGACCTGGAGCAGATGCGGGCGTCGGTCGAGAACGTGTTCGTCTCCGAAGCCGTCGGGCGCTACATCGTGTCGATCGTGGACGCCACGCGGTCGGCGCCGCGCGTCCAGGTGGGCGCGAGCCCGCGCGGCAGCCTGGCGCTCGTGAAGCTCGGCCGGGCGAAGGCGGTCATGGCGGGTCGCGACTTCGTGACCCCCGAGGACGTGAAGGCGGTCGCCGTCCCGGCGCTCGGGCATCGTCTCGCGCTGCGGCCGGAGTCGTGGGTCGCGGGCGTGACCGGCGACGGCATCGTCCGCGACCTGTTGAACACGGTGCCGGCGCCGGCGGCCGAGACCCCAGCGACCGCACCACGCGAGCAGTCGCCATCTCCGCCCGAGGGCGACGGCTCCCCGTGACACGCCACCCGTCGCCGAAGCTCGCCGGTTACGCGTCCGTCGCGGGCGTGTTCCTCGTCGGCGCGCTCGCGTCCGGCAGGCCCGAGCTCGTCGTGATCGCGGCGCCCTTCCTGGTGATCCTGGTCGCAGGTCTGCTGACGACGGAAGCGCCCGAGTGGACGACGCTCGCGCTCGACGTGGAGCGTGATCGCCTCATCGAAGGCGAGGCGATCACGCTTACGGTCACGATCGACGCCGAGCGCGACGTCGAGCGGGTCGAGGTCGTCCTGCCGCTCCCGGGCGACGTCGCCGTCGACGACGGCGACGCCGCCCTCGCCTTCCACCTTCCCGCGAAGCGGAGGTGCACCGTGTCGGTGCGCCTCCGCTTCCCCCGCTGGGGCGTGTACCCGATAGGTGACGTGCACGTGCGCGCGCACGACCGGCTCGACCTGTTCCGCGACGATGATCGCCTGGACGCTCGGCGCCCCGTCAAGGTCTTCCCCCGCGAGGAAGCGCTCCGCGCGATCGTTCGTCCCGCCCGCACGCAGCTCCATACCGGGAACCAGGTCGCGCGCCGCGTCGGCGGCGGGATCGAGTTCGCGGAGCTCCGCCCGTTCGTTCCGGGCGACGTCGTGCGGTCGATCGACTGGAAGGCGACCGCCCGGCGCGGCTCCCCCTGGGTCCGCGAGCGGCATCCCGAGCGCAACACCGACGTGGTCCTGTTCCTCGACACCTTCAGCGACGTGTGGACGGGCACCGCCACGACGGTCGAACGCGCCGTCCGCGCGACCGCGTCGGTCGCCGGCGTGTACCTGGAGCGCCGGGACCGGGTCGGGCTCGTGAGCTTCGGCGGCGTGCTCCGCTGGCTGATGCCGGGGATGGGGATCCGCCAGGACTACCGCATCCTCGAGGCGTTGCTCGACACGGAGGTCGCGCTGAGCTACGCGTGGAAGGGGATCGAGGTGATCCCGGTCCGGACGCTTCCGCCCAAGGCGCTCGTCCTCGCCGTGACGCCGCTCCTGGACGAGCGGAGCGTCGGAGCGCTCTTCGACCTCCGCGGCCGCGGGTTCGACGTCGGCGTGATCGACGTCTCCCCCGTCGTGGCCGGCCCGGAGCCTGACGATCCGATCGACCGGCTCGCCTCTCGGATCTGGGCGATGGAGCGGGACCGGCTCCACCGGGACCTGCGTCGGATCGGCGTCTCCGTCGCCGAGTGGCATAACGGTGAGGACCTGCAACGCGCGGTGTGGGAGGTGGAGGCATCCAGGCGTTCGGCCCGCCTCGTGTACGCGTAGCCACCGCCGCGGCCGCCCTCGCGCTCGCCGTCGGGATGGCGATCGCGTCGGCGGCCACCGGCGACGGGCCGCGTCTCGGCTGGCTCTGGGCGCTCGGACTGATCGGGGTGGCCGGGACCGCGGTCGGTCTCGCCGGCTGGGCCGGCGCGACGTGGTGGGGCGTGATCGCCCTCGGAGCCGAGTACACGGTCCTGCGGGTCGGACGGGGACCCGTCGACGTCGGCGCCGCGTACGTGGCCGCGGGTTCGATCCTCGTCGCGGAGCTCGTGATGTGGTCGCTCGACGCGCGTTCCCCGGTGGTCGAGCGACCCGACGCGACGATCCGCCGTCTCACGCACCTCGCGGTCGTCGCGCTGGGGACGCTGGTCCTCGGCTCGCTGATCGTGTCGGCCGGGCGGATCGCACACGGTCCGGCGCTGACCCGCACCCTCGCCGGCGCGCTCTGCGCGGTCGCGATCCTCGCCGTCGTCGCATGGAGCTCCTCTGCGAGGACGTCCGGACGACCGTCGCCGGACGAAACGTCCTGAGCGCCGGTTGACCGGGCCGTCGCCGGCGACCTACGGTCGAGGGGATCCGATCACCGACCGGAAGGGGTGCGCCGATGCAGGACATGCAGCTGCTGGACGCGGAACGCCGTCTCGAGCGGATCGAGCGGCTCCTGCGAGCGGCCGCCGACGAGGCGCGGAGCGCGCGACTCGACCTCGGCCTGGACCACGGCGCCGGCGACCGGTGGGCGAAGATGATGTTCGGCGTCCTGGACGAGCTCGACCGCGCGGGCGGGGAGGTCACGCGTCGGCGCTTCCTCGAGATCGGCGAGCAGCATTCGTACAGCCGCCGCGGGATGGCCGGTTTCTATCAGCAGCTCGTGCAGCCCGTCCCCGGCTTCAAGACGCGGCTCACGTCCGCGGGGCAGCGCAGGCTCGCGTTCCTGCGTGACCGCTTCGGGCCGGCCGCCTGAGGGATCAGGTCACGCCGACGAAGGCGAGGATCCTGCGCCACGCGTCCTCACAGGCCTCCCGGTACTCGTCGTATCGCCGGTCGAAGAACGAGTGGGTCGCGCCGTCGTAGACGACGATCTCGTTCGGCACGTTCGCCCCGTCGAGCGCCTCACGGAACGCGTCGACCGCCGAGACGGGGATCGCTTGGTCGGCACCGCCGAACAGACCGAGCACCTTGCATCCGAACCCTTCGACCGCGTCGATCGGAGCGTCCTCGTCGTCATCGCCGAACCGCTGCGGGAACCCGTAGAAGCCGATCACCCCGTCGAGGCCCTCCTGCCGAGCCGCTTGGTTGAACGACTTGCGCCCGCCGAAGCAGAACCCGACGGTGTAGAAACGCGTCGCCGGCGTCTCCGAGGAGAGCCGCTGCATCCCCGCGAAGACGTCGCGCGCGACGGCATCGGGGGTGGTCTCCTTCACGTGCGGCTCGTGATCGAAGTCGTCCGGCCGGACGTCCGTTCCGGCCGTCCGCCCGAAGTAGTCGATGGCCACGGCGTGCACACCCGCCTCGGCGAACCGGGCGGCGAGATCCTTGAAGAAGGGATGGAGCCCTCGGACGTCCGGCATGATCACGATCCCGGGCGCGTCGTCACGCGTCGTCAGCGCCTCGAATGCGAGGAATTCCGTGCCGTCCGACGACGTGAGCACGAGGTCGGCGGTCCGGGCGACGTCGGACGCCCCGACGATCGGCGGCAGCGGGGGTCGCGCGTCGGACTCGTAGCACATACGTCCTCCTCGGTCGGCTCCCGCCATCGTCCGTGTGGCTGCCGCGAAGGACAACCCGTCACGTGAGAACGCCCGCCCCGGCGGTCGGGGCGGGCGCGTCGTGCGGGTGAGATCGGGTCAGGGCAGCGGGTGCCCCGCGGCCGGTCCACCGGGAACCACGATCGTGGTGGTCTCGGGTCCGGTGTGGCTGGTCATCCGGACCGGCTTCCCCGCCCCGCCGGTGGTGGTCTGGCCGGCACCGCCCGCGGTCGCCACCATGATCGCGATCGTCAGTGCGATAGCGGCGACGAGCGCCAGCACCGCGTACCCCCAGGATCCGAAGCCCTTCCGCTCCTGGTAGCGGATCGTCTGGGTGCTCATCTCGTCCTCCTTCCGAGGATCTCTGTCTCGATGAGACGACCGTAGCGAGGAGGACGTTTCGCTTCCGTGCCGGGCGGCACCAGCGCGAGCTGTTCTTTCGCAGGTCCCGTGTGTGACGCGGGGCACGCGTGGATCAGTCGGAGGCGGCTCTGCCACGCCGAAGCGCGGCGGCAGCGCGCGCCCGCAGTTCGACGGGGTCGAAGGGCTTGATCACGTGATCGTCAGCCCCGGACGCGATCCCCTGGATGATGTCCTGTGCTCGCGACCTCGCGGTACAGATCACGATCGGCGTGGCGCGCGTGTCGGCCCGGCGACGCAGCTCCTGCACGAGCGTCAGACCGTCCATCCGCGGCATCATCACGCCGGTCATGATCACGTCGAAGTTCGAGTCGTCCACGCGCGAGAGCGCTTCGATCCGTCTTCGGCCTTCGTCACGTCCCAGCCATCGGTACGCATGTTCACCTCGATGAACCGGGCGATATCCACGTC
>Ga0075425_100001483_pt1 | contig 23084 bp, 17 predicted proteins | sample SoiMethybrSBSTD4_FD_75300 | JGI IMG/M metagenome (GOLD analysis project Ga0075425, IMG submission 75300) | Bulk soil microbial communities from a Populus tree surrounding site in Tennessee, USA - Soil MetaG P. TD hybrid SBSTD4 | ecosystem: Environmental > Terrestrial > Soil > Tree plantation... | reverse complement strand
GTCCGAACGTCGGCATTGAATCCATGTGAGCTGTAGGCCTTCTTCACTTCCTCCAATTGCCGTTCACCCGTTTGATGCACGAATCGCAGGCGTTCTTTCCAGTCGGATAACAGTCCTAGCGCCTCGATCACTGCCTTGTTGATGGACTGCGCGCCCTGGCTTCCCCCGAAAATCAAAATCGTGTAAGGAGCCGAATGTGTTTTCGCTGCCACGGATTTAAATTCCGGCCGGACCGGATTCCCCGTTACAACCGCCCGGGATCCGAAGTAGGCGCGCGTCCTGGGATCCGTAACGGCTGCAAAATTCACCCAGCGGCCGAGCGTGCGGTTCGCAAGGCCGGGAATCGAGTTCTGCTCCATGATCAACCGCGGATATCGTCCGAGGATTGCAGCAGTGATGATCGGAAATGACGCGTATCCTCCGACTCCGATAACCGCGTCAGGCTTGAATTCGCGGAGGATCTTCTTCGCTTTTTGGATGCCCAATACCGTCGACGCGAGATTACGCAACCGTCGCATCCAACCCACGCCTTTGATGCCGCCCAGCGGAAGAGTCTTCAACGGAAAGCCTTCTTTAGGAACAAGTCTCGTCTCGATCCCCTGCTCAGCGCCGACAAACAGGATCTCGGAGCCCGGATGCCGCCGCTGAATTTCACGCGCGACCGCAATGCCTGGAAACAGGTGCCCTCCGGTTCCTCCGCCTGCAATGATGACCTTCATGAAAAACGATTCCATCAGCTAGCTGGATTGCTGCGAAACATTCAGTAGAATGCCCACCGCCGCGAGCATGACTACAAAGGAGCTGCCGCCGTAACTCAGGAACGGCAGCGGAATTCCTTTCGTCGGCAACAAGCCAAGAACAACGCTCATATTGATGAACGCCTGCACACAGATCATGGTTGTGATGCCGAGCCCCAGGTAGAACCCAAACATGTCAGGTGCGTTCTTCGCTGCACGCACGCCGCGCCAGAAGAAAAGACCGAATAGAGCGAGCACGGCGCACGTGCCGATCATTCCAAGTTCTTCGCCAACGACGGCAAAAATGAAATCCGTATGTGCTTCGGGCAGATAAAACAGCTTCTGCTTCCCTTCCATGTATCCCAGACCCGCCACGCCGCCCGAAGCAACCGACAGCAATGACTGGATGATCTGAAAGCCGCGCCCAAGAGGCTGTTCCCAGGGATTCATGAAAGCGAGAATTCGCTCGCGGCGGTACTTCACGCGGAACACCAGAAGATAAAAAGCGGGAACAGCAAATATGGCCGATAGCGCGAGCCAGCGTGGATCGAGTCCGGCTACAAAAAGAAGCGTCACGCTCACGACAAGCAGCGACACCGCCGTGCCTAGATCCGGTTGCAAAACGATAAGGCCGGCGAGGATGGCAACGATGACACCGATCGGGATGAGGGTGAATGTAATATCGTTCACCCTTCCATTACGCTTCTCGAGGAAGTATGCCAGGAAAAATATGAGAGCGAGTTTCGCTAGCTCAGAAGGTTGGATGTTAAAGCCCGGCAATTGAATCCAGCGATGCGTGTTGGCAGCTGTCGCGAGAAAAAAGACAAACACGAGAAGCGCCACCACGATAGCCAGCATTGAGAATACGATCGCGGGCCGGGAGTAGAGGTGATAGTCGACTTTCATGATGACGAACATCACCGCCAGGCCGAGAACCGCGGACACCAATTGTTTGAACGCGAAATAGTTGGGATCGCCGAATTTCTCCTTCGCTACAATCGCGGACGAACTGAAGACCATGGCGACGCCAAAACCGACGAGGGCGATCGTGACGAGGAAGAGAAAGCGATCGGGTTTGAGCTTTTTGGCCATTTAATGTTTCGTCACCAATTCGACCCTCACCCGGCGCTTCGCGCCACCCTCTCCCAGAGGGAGAGGGAATGACTTGAAAGCTGTCCCTCTCCCATTGGGAGAGGGTGGCGCGAAGCGCCGGGTAAGGTCGAATTCACAACGTTACTCATCTCAATTTCAGCGTCGACAGGCTGAACAGGGCGAAGATCAGCGACGCGATCCAGAAGCGGATGATGATCTTCGATTCCTTCCAACCTTTCAGTTCAAAGTGGTGATGCAGCGGCGCCATCAGGAAGATCCGCTTGCCTCGCGATTTAAAAGAAATCACCTGGATCATTACCGACAGCGCTTCGGCGACGAACACGCCGCCAATGAAAATCAGAAGCAGCTCCTGTTTAATAATGACGGCAACAGTCCCGATCGCTCCCCCGAGCGCCAGCGAACCGACGTCACCCATGAAGACCTCGGCCGGATGCGCGTTGTACCAGAGGAAACCAAGACTCGCCCCGACCATGGAACCGCAGAAGATCGTCAGCTCGCCGACCATTTCGATGTTTTGGATATCCAGGTAGTCCGACAGAACACGATGCCCGGTGATGTATGTCAGTGCGGTCAGAGCGGCTGAGGCGATCAGAGTGCAGCCGATGGCCAGACCGTCGAGTCCGTCGGTCAGATTCACTGCGTTCGATGTGCCTACAAGCACCAGCGAAACGAAAACCAGGAAGGGTAGATAGCCAAAAAAGTACAGGTTCGTGCCAAGGAGTCGGTCGATCAGCAGGTCCGGCGCAAAGAATTTGAAAAACGGAACCGTTAGCTTCGTCGAATATGCGCCCCGGTTCATCTGATATAGAAGAAACACGGCAACACCGATGCTGACCAGGATTTGCAAGCCGATCTTCTCGCGGGCTGTCAGACCAAGACTTCTCCTGTGCACGATCTTCAAATAGTCGTCGGCAAATCCAATTGCGGCGTAGGCGGCAGTCGAAGCGATCGCCAGCCAGACAAACCGATTGCGAAGATTGGCCCAAAGCAGCGTTGGAAGCACGATCGACACAATAATGAGGACTCCGCCCATCGTCGGCGTGCCGGCTTTGGCCTGGTGCGACTTCGGCCCTTCCTCACGAATATGCTGCCCGATCTGAAAGTCGCGCAGCCGCGTGATCAGCCAGGGCCCCAGCAGCAGGCTAAGCAACAGTGCCGTGAGGCTCGCATACGCCGTGCGGAACGTAATGTAATTAAAAACGTTCAGGACCCTTAATGGGGGCCAGTACGAATTCAGCGGGTACAGAAACTCGTAAAGAATGTGATAGAGCATTAAATAAGATGTTGAATGGCGGATTGTGGATGGCGGATGTAGGAGATACTCATTGCCCTACATCCGCCATCCACCATCCGCCATCCAACGTTCCCCTTCATGGTTCCATGCTCGCGAACTGAGCTCTCAACGTATTGATCGCCTGTTCGAGCTTGACGCCTCGCGATCCTTTCAGCAAAACGACATCACCTTTTCGCACTGTGCGGGCGAGCAGTTCTCCCGCCTCGACAGCGTCGGCCACAAACTTCAACCGCGACCGATCCATTCCTGTTTCGGCCGCGCCCTCCAGGATTTCCTTGGCCTGCCCCTGGACGGCGACCATCAACTCCAGCCCTGCTTTTGCGGCTTCGCGCCCGCACGACCGATGAAGCTCGGCGCCTTCAGGACCGAGCTCGAGCATTTCTCCCGCGACGACGATCTTTCGCTGCCAACCCTGGAGTCGGCCAACAAACCGGATCATTTCGGAAAGTGCCTTCGGGTTGGAGTTATACGTATCGTCAATGACGGAAAACCCTTCGCGAAATCGGAGTACCTGTCCGCGCATCTTTTCCGGCTTCATTTCCGCGAGAGCTTCCCGGATCTGTTCCCAGCTGACTTCATGCGTCGCGCCGACTGCGATCGCCGCGACGGCGTTCGTCACGTTGTGCTGCCCAAGCAACGGAAGCACAAAGTTCAGATCCCGCCGCCCGTGATGCACGGTAAAGGCCGTACCGTCGAGACCCAGATCCTGGACCTGCTGCACCTTGAAAGACGCGACGGACTTCACGCCATACGTGACGATCTTCCCGTCTGTCTTGCGCGCCATGGCGCGAACTCGCGAATCGTCGCTGTTGAGGTAAGCCACCTTTGGATCGTGAAGACCCTCCACCAATTCGGCTTTCGCTTCGGCAATCTCATCAACCGACTTGAAAAACTCGAGGTGCACGGGGTTCACATTCGTGACCACGCCTTCGTTCGGCTCAGCAATAGACGCGAGCTTCCGAATCTCACCTTTCGCCGACATGCCCATTTCCAGCACGCCGATATTCTGGTAACGCTCCACGCGCAGCAAACAGAGCGGCATTCCAAATTCGTTGTTCAGGTTGCCGACCGATCGCAAAACCGTGAATTTTTTCCCTAAAACTGCTGCGATCATTTCCTTCGTTGTTGTCTTTCCCGCACTACCCGTTACTCCGATGATCGGCATACCCCACAGCCGTCGAACCGCCCGGGCCAGTTCTTGCAGCGCTTCAACTGTCGAACCGACTCTAATAATCGTGCAACGAGGGGTCGGACCCCATGTTGCGGGGTTTTCCTCCACCACCACACCCGCCGCTTTCTTGTCGGCCGCCTGGTCCAGGAATCCATGGCCGTCGAACCGGGGGCCTTTTATCGCAAAAAACAATTCGCCGGCGTTGAGTGTCCGCGAATCGATGGAATAACCTCGCACTTTCGTGCCGCCGGCCCCGCTCAGATTTCCGCCGACAGCTTTGCTAATTTCTTCCAGCGACAAGTTCATCAAGCAACTCGCGTGCAACTACCCGGTCGTCGAAAGGGAACGAGGTCGTGCCGATGGTCTGGTACGACTCGTGTCCTTTCCCGGCGATGACAACGGTGTCGTTTGGTTTTGCTTCCATCAGGGCTACCCGAATTGCCTCCCGGCGATCGGGAATAACGGTGTAATGGGCGCCTTTCAAGTCTTTCTCAATTTCAGCGATAATCGCCATCGGATCTTCGGTACGAGGGTTGTCGGATGTCACGACAATGAAATCGCTGCACCGCGCCGCCACCTCACCCATTGCGGGCCGTTTCGATCGATCACGATCGCCGCCGCAGCCGAAGACCACGATTAACTTTCCCGAGGTGATTTCCCTCGCCGAATTCAGAACCTTTTGCAGTGCATCGTCGGTGTGCGCATAGTCGACAATGACGCGGAATTTCTGGCCGGCTGTAACGGCCTCGAAGCGTCCGGGCACATTCGCCAGGTCGCGAATGCCTTTCGTCATTGCGTCTCGGGAAATGCCAAGGGCGATCGCCGTTCCGAGCGCTGCGCCGATGTTGTAAAGATTCGGTTTGCCGAGCAGCGATGTGTGGATCTCGATCTCCGCGGAGGGCAGTTTGTATGTCGCCTGCGTGCCGTCCCAGCCGAATTGATATCGAACAGGACGAATTTCAGCGGAATCTTGCATACCGTAGGAAATGACGCGCTCTGGGTCGATCGATCTTAGATCGCCATATCGGGCATCATCGGCGTTAAGCACCATGATGCGAGGGCGCACCCCATTGATGCCTTCGAACAACTTCTTCTTGGTTTGGAAGTACGACTCCATATCGCCATGGAAATCTAGGTGATCGCGGCTGAGGTTCGTGAAAACGGCGATCTCAAATTGAAGTCCGGCCACGCGCTCCAATGCGATGGCATGCGATGAAACTTCCATCACCGCATCCTTCCAGCCTGCATCGACTACCTGCTTGAACATTTTTTCCAGGTCCGGAGCCTCCGGCGTTGTCCGCTGCGCTGCAAATTCGAAACCCGGTCCGCGATGCTCGATCGTGCCGAGCACGGCTGCATCACGGCCGGCCGCCCTTAATATCGATTCGATCAGGTACGTGGTTGTCGTCTTACCGTTGGTTCCAGTGACGCCGACAAGGTGAAGAAGCTTCGTCGGATGTCCATAAAAGTTCGCGGCCAAAGCAGCCATCGCCGCGCGCTCATCGTCGACCTCGATCCAGGGCATCGCCAACCCCTCGATCCGCGGCTCCCTGGAAACGATTGCCGCCGCACCCTTTGCAACCGCTTGCGGAACGTAGCGGTTGGCATCGACACGAGCTCCGCGAACGGCAATAAACAAGTAACCGCGGGCTACATCCCGCGAATCGTAGGCAACGCCGAGAATCTCGGTATCGAGGTCACCGCTGGTCACACGGATCGGGCAATCCGTCAACAGCTGACTCAATTTCATGTCTTCTAAAATGCTAACGCTGTGACAGCCGAGTCGAGAACCGTACTCTCACGCGCGTACCCGCACGCACATAGGCGCCCGGCGGTGGCATTTGCTGAACCGCGGCGCCGGAACCGATCGATTGAAATCGGAGACCGGCTTTTAAACACTCTTCGGTGACCTCTCGAAGAGACTTTCCGTAAAAATCGGGGATGGCGATATCGCCAAGCTCCGGCTGCCCGACGCCCTGGGTCATTAGCGATGCCGGAATGTATTCAGGATGGGGCGGCTCGAGAATGTGAGGCTTCTCCGGGGCACGCTTCTTGTCTTTGTCCAATGTGTACTTGTATTCCGGGGCGTACGATGGCACGTCCGGGGGTACCGATCTGTATCGAAGAACCTGCTCCGCAATGTTTTTGAATACAGGCGCCGCAACCTCGGCGCCGTAGTAAGCGCCCTGCGGCTCATCGATAACCACGATCAAGGCGAGGGTCGGGTTTGTGGCCGGAGCATAACCTGCAAAAGATGCGACATATGTATGCGGAGCATAACGTCCATCAACGATCTTCTGTGCAGTCCCTGTCTTTCCGGCTGCGGTATAGCCTGCCAACTTCGAAGCGCGCGCGGTGCCATCGGTCACAACAGAATCGAGCATATCCTGAAGCTGCCGTGCTGTTTGCTCCGACATCGCCCGCACCCCACGCGATTCGGTCTCGCTGACCACACCTTTTCGTAGATCCTGAATTTTCTTCACCACGAAAGGCCGGTACAGAATGCCGCCATTTGCTACCGCGGACACCATGCTGACGATCTGAAGCGGCGTCACCCCGATTTCCTGGCCCATCGAAATGGCGCCGATGGAAATCTTGGACCAACGTGAGGCAGGCTTCGTTAGCCCGCGCTCTTCGCCCGGGAGATCGATGTTCGTCGGGTGTCCGAAACCAAAGCGGTCGATGTAATTCGCAAATCGTTCGTCGCCGATCCGGAGACCTAGCTTGATGGCGCCCACATTGGATGAGTTCTCAATGATCTGCTTTACCGTCAATAACCCGAACTTATGCGCATCACGGATTCGGTGACCATAAAGGACGATCGATCCCATCTGGCAATCGATGACCTCGTCCGGCGTCGTCAGCCTTTCTTCGAGCGCGGTCGCCGCGGTCGCCATCTTGAAGGTGGATCCGGGCTCATACACCTGACTCAGTGAGCGGTTGATCCAGCTAGTGGGACTGTAACGAGCATATTCGTTCGGATTGAACGTCGGGTAGTTTCCCATCCCAAGGATCTCGCCTGAATGTGGGTCCATGGCGATGATGGAAATTCCCTTTGCATGCGTGCGCTCTTCGGCAGCCTTCAGTTCCTTTTCGATGATGTACTGAATGTTCTCATCTACGGTCGTCAACAGATTCGCGCCAGGGATCGAAGGTTCCTCGACGCGATGAAAGCTGCGGCCGCGCGCATCGGTCATAATGACGACTCGGCCTGCATCACCCTTGACGTTGTCGTTGTAACGGTATTCCAGGCCGCCCATGCCTTCTTCATCGATATTCACATAGCCAAGCACATGCGCAGCAAGTTCGCGTTGTGGATAGAAACGGCGGTCCTCCTTTTGAAAGTAAATGCCCTGCAGCTTCGCATTTCGGATGGTTTCGGACTCGACATCGGTCAGTCTTCGTTTGATCCAGACGAATGACTTGTCGGTGCCGAGCTTGGCCATGATGTCGCGCGTGGAAAGTCCGGTGGCGCCGGCCAACATCTTCGCCGTGGCTTTACGATTCTCGATCTCTCCAGGAACGGCGAAAACGGAGTCAACCTTGATGCTGACCGCCAGTTCATTGCCATTGCGGTCGTAGATGTTGCCGCGGCGGGGACTGACTTCAAGAGTGCGCTGCTGCTGGCGCTCCGCACGCTCCCGGTAATCCGCGGAATGGACGACGTGAAGAAAATACAGGCGGGCTCCGATCACCGTTCCCCAAAGCCCCATAACGGCTATCAGAATGTAAACCCGCCTAGATAAAGACTTGTCTTTCCTCATGTCACTCAAATCTCGGATGTCGGATTTCGGATGTCGGATTTGTTTTTCCGGCCGCGTAGCTACCCGTCACGGCGCTTTAAGAATCCGGCCTAAATCCGACATCCGAAATCCGATATCCGAAAATCCTTTGCTCATCTCTTCGCCGACAGTGTTTCCGGTTCGTGGCCGTCCGGCTGTTGCGGGGCCGGCACGGGAATCGTGAGCGGAGCGTCCGCACTGAACGTGACAAGTTGGCCCGGGGCAGGTACCACCATCCCTAGTTCGCCCCGGGCAATGGAGTCAATCCGCTGAGGACTCCGCAGTGAGGCGCGCTCCAGCCGCAATTGCCGGCCAATTTCGGCCAATTGGTCCTTCTTCTTCTGAGCTTCTTCGATTCGATATCCATACTGGATCCACTGGTAGTGCTGCCATCCGTAGGCAAACAGCCCGAACAGAAACACCGCCCCGAGTGCGGTAACGACAATGTAGTCGCGATGGCTCTTCGAATCGGCTTCGCGAACGACGTTGCTATTCATGATGCGCTTCTCTAAATGGACTTCGATCGGCATCAGGCTTTCTCCCAGGCGCGTAACTTCGCGCTCCGCGCACGCGGGTTGCGGCGCAACTCTTCGTCGGTCCCCGTAACAACTTTTTTCGTCAGCACGCGTCCGGGAACCGCGGGCGCGCGAAATTTGTTTTTAACAATGCGGTCTTCCAATGAATGGAAGGTGATAATGACGAGGCGGCCGCCGGACCGGACTACGGTCATCGACGAATCGATAAATCTCTCCAGGCTTTTCAACTCGTCGTTGACATAGATTCGCAGGGCCTGGAAAGTGCGCGTCGCGGGGTGAATCTGGCGGTGCCTGGGACCACCCATTACGTGCGCGACGGCGCGGGCGAGGTCCGTGGTCAGCCGGAGCGGTCGCGCGCGCACGATGGATCGGGCGATCGCGCGCGAGCGACGCTCTTCGCCATAGTTATAGAGGATGTCGGCGATTTCCTTTTCATCGAAAGTGTTGACGACTTCTGCAGCCGTCAACTCCTGATTCCGATCCATCCTCATGTCCAGCGGACCCTCACGCATAAACGAAAATCCTCGCGATGGATCGTCGACCATCATTGATGAGATGCCGATGTCTGCCAGAATTCCATCCGCTCCGCGAAATCCGTGCTCGTCCGCAACGGATGCGATGTTGCTGAAATTCGAATGCGCCGTTACCAGACGCGATCCGAATGATTCGAGCGCTTCGACCGCGCTCTTCAATGCCGATTCGTCCTGATCGATTGCGAGTACCTGCCCATCCGGAGCCGTTTGCTCGAGAAGCATCCGCGTATGGCCACCTGCTCCGAGCGTTGCGTCGATGAATCGGCCACCCGACTGCGGGTCCAGAAACCGCTTTACCTCGTCGAGCAGAACGGGCGTGTGAGTCAACATGCATCATCAGATTCCCAGCTTCGCGTAGTCGTCGTCGGTGAACTGCTGAGTCTTCATGCGGTCGATGAACCGCTTGTGATTCCAAACTTCCAAAAAATTTAAAGATCCAAGGACAGCGACTTCTCCCATCATCTCGGCGGATTCACGGAGCAGAGCCGGAATCAAAATCCGGCCTGATTTATCGGCTGAAGCTAATTGACCGTAATAGTTCGTACGATCAAGAAATTTCTTTTTCGTGGGATCAAAGGAAGGGAGCTTGGCGAGTCTTTCTTCGATTTCTTGCCAGACAGGGAGAGGATAAATCAGACCCGATTCACCCGAGAGAGACGTGACGTAGAAGTCGCTGCCCCAGGAAGCGTCGATGAATGCGCGGAAACCGGACGGAATCTTGAGCCGTCCCTTGTCGTCGATTGTGGCTGTGGCATTTCCTCGCAGCACCGTTTATTTCCTTAAAAAGCCAGTAAATTGCAAATTTGGCCACTTTGGGCCACATCAATCTACTAGGACGTCCGTAGCGTGTCAACATGATTTTTTTGAATAATTTGCGGCTTACTTACAGCTCTCGAACTGGTCGAACAACCGCTTCACGCCCGCTCCCTGGAGGGCCTGAATGAGGTGAGGCTCCTTCGGCTCGACCTTGTATTGAATCCGAAATCCACGGGCTTTGAGGCGCTCCATTTCCGGTTCCATGGCGCCCTGCCAGACCAGATCGCGCTCTCCCACATGCATGAAGATGCACATCGGCTTGATTGCGTCGGCGTTTTCATCTTCGGGAAGGTAACCCGGGAAACCGGTCAACGTGCGGAAATACCGTGGATACTTGGCCGCAATATGAAATGCGCTGAGGCCCCCATTGGAATGGCCGGCGATATGAAATTTGGCGCCTTCGATTTTGTAATCCTTCAATAGCTGATCAAGGAACTGCGGAAAAATGTGTTCCCCTTTTTCGAAGAAGAGCTGGCCATCAGGCGCTGCGGGAAGAACGACGATGTAGCCGCGGCGTTCGGCTTCGGGTTTCCAGGTTCTGTCGACTTCGTTCCTGACCATCTCGTACGTCTGTCCTCCACCCACAAAAGCGAGCACGCCGGGATATGTGCGTCCGGAATCGTACGGCTGCGGAAGAACAACGCGATACTGCACATTCATTCCCGCTATCACAGCACTCCTGTCGAGAACTTCGGCGTGAGCGCTGACTGCAAATAAAAAACCCAGCACGATAAGGCGTTTCATTTCTTTCTCCAATTCAGAATGACTGTGATTGGTGATGTTGCATCTTCCGTAATGGTATTCATCAGGAATTGCATGCCGTCGGATGAGACAACGTATTGTTGCCTCTGAATGTCCTGTACGGCTCCTCCAACACGCGTACGAAACAACGGCACCGCCTCTCCAAATTCCGCAGCGCGAGTATTCGAATCAAGACGAACTGGAACGGCCATGAGTTGTTCATCAAGCGCGACGTAGAACAGTTCCTTTCCGTCATTGCGCCATCTAACCTGCGCACCGCCGCCGGACGAAACCTGCCATTTACCGGTCGATTTCCGTGCGTCACCTGGTGCTGAAAACGGCTGAAGATAAATTTCAAATCGGCCTGACTCATCCGACTGATATGCGATCCATTTTCCATCCGGTGAAAATTGTCCATCGCGTTCGTCGAAATTCGTCTGGATTACCGGGAACGGTTTTCGCTCTCCATTTACGGGAATCGCCCACAGATCATATCCAGATGCAGAGTCACCATTGCGATACAAAAGAAAACGGCCGTCCGGAGACCAGTCTGTCGGCGTCTTGCTTTGTGGAGTAGATAACAACAATTCTTCCGTACCACTGCCCGTTGCGGATTTCCAGTAAAGTTCAAAAACGCCTTTGGGATCGGATTGAAAAGCGATGCGGCTGGCGTCAGGCGACCATATTGGGCCGTACTTATTGCCTTCCTCAAACGTCAGTCGCGTCGAAGCTCCGCGTACGAGATCGAGAGTCCAGATATCAGCTCTTCCATTCACGTTCCGCCAGAACGCCAGCCGATGGCCGTCGCGAGAAATCGCAGGATCGGCGGCGCTGGCCTGCTCCGCACCAAGTTTGCTGAGTTCTTTTCCGAACCGATCGAACCACGTGAGCTGACGCCGTCCACCGGCAGAGCCGGTACGGTAGGCGATGGTTTCAGAATTCGAGACTGTCAGGGCGTTGCCTAAGACCTGCTCGGCAACGGGAACGGGTTCTGCACCAAGCGTCAACTGTGCGGGATTGAATCGCTGCGCGAACACCGTGGACTTACGAATAAACAACACGTATTGAGAAGGCAGATAAACTGCGATATCCGCGTCGAGCAGGTACTGTTTTGGACCGCCACCCAGTTCACCAATATAGATACCGCTTCCAGCGCCAGTAATGCGATGGAGGAAATGCCGTCCATCCGGCAGGAATTGTGGAGATCGATGACTCGATTGCTGCGGATCGAGACGCGTTTCCGGAACGGCGGGACCGCCCGTTGCGGACACGCGAAGAATTGGGCCAAGAATCGCACCCACAAGAATGACACCTTCCGCGTTCCACGTGCCGCCTCGAACGCTGGGAACATTCGCAAGCACGCGAATATTCTGAGTGTCGAGATCGATTCGTTTCAATTTGCTGTCGCTGAAGAACGCGATCGATTTGTTATCCGGCGACCAGAATGGAGATGTGCCACCCTCTGTTCCGGGTAAGGGACGCGACGTGCCGGAATCGAACGATCTGAGCCACAACTGCGGCCGGCCGTCTGCGATCGCGGAGAACACGATGCGCTGGCCATCGGATGAGAGAGCCATGGACGCCGCATCCGTCGTCGCAGGCGTGGCGACATCGACACGCATCTCTGGAACGGGCGATCTCCGGCGCGCTGCAAACTGTGACAACACGGCAAAACCGATAGCAGCGGCAAGCATAAGCACCCAGATGATGCGTTCACCGCGTCGCGTAGAAATCTGTTCAGGCGCAGGGCGAGCAGCTTCGTCGCCTTTTTCTGCGTCTTCAATTTCAAGGCGGGCATCGGCGATGTCGTGCAGCCGGAGTCTTCGATCCTTTTCAAGGCATCTTCTTAAAAGGCGTCGAATGCTTTGTGGCGTGTCCGCAGGCAGCCGGTTCCATTCGGGCTCGGTCTTGAATACTTCCGCAAGCACCTCGCCGATGGTTTCACCCTCGAACACTGCGCGGCCCGTGAGCATTTCATAGAGGACGCAGCCAAACGCCCATACATCCGTCGTCCGATCGGCTTCTCTCCCCTTTGCCTGTTCCGGTGGCATGTACGCTGCTGTTCCAACAATCACGCCTGGTAGAGCTGTTGTCATAACCGTCGCAGCTGTCGCGAAGTTCACCGGATTGCCCTGGGCGTCACCAACCTTCGCCAGACCGAAGTCGAGCACTTTCACGTTTCCGTCGTGCGTCAGCTGAATATTGGCGGGCTTCAGATCGCGGTGAATGATTCCCTTTTCATGAGCGGCCTCGAGCGCTTCGGCAACAGCCTTCGCGATTTCCAGCGACTCTTTCAGCGGGATCGGTCCGCGCGCGATGCGGTCTGCGAGCGATTCGCCTTCAACGAATTCCATGATGAGAACGCGCGAATTTTCCACGTCTGCGAGATCGTAGATCGCCGCGATGTGCGGATGATTCAGCGCGGCCAGGACTTCAGCTTCACGCTGAAAGCGTGCGAGCCGCTCGGCATCGTGCGAAAGGGCCTCGGGTAGAACCTTGATTGCGACATCGCGTTTCAGTCTGGTGTCGCGCGCGCGATAAACTTCACCCATACCGCCAGAGCCCAGGGAACCCAGGATCTCGTACGAGCCAAGTCGTGTGCCTTCTGTAAAAGTCATGTGGATGGCGGCGTCATTTTACTCGACCAATCGCCATGATGGTAATGTCATCGGATTGCGAACGCTGCCCCGTGAATTCGTCGAGATCCTGAGTCAGTTGAGTCAGCAACGCCTGTGCGCCAAATTCTGCAGCCGCATGCATGGACGACAGAATACGTTGTTCACCAAACATCTCGCCGCTGTCGTTTTCAGCGTCGGTCAATCCATCCGAGTAACTGAGCAACACATCTCCCGCCTCGAGGCCGAGTGGGCTGCATTGAAAAGACGAAAAATCGAAGGCACCAATGATCGTGTTGTTCGATGGAAGATCCTCAATGATCTTTGGCCCCGAACGGTAGACATAAGCGGTGGTGTGTCCCGCACTCAGATACTTCCCGCCACCGTCCAGATGAAACTCTGCGACAAAGAAAGTGACAAATCGCTCGGCGGGTGATTTCTCACGCATGATGTGATTGCAGGCCTGCGCCGCAGACTCCAGGGATTTTTGCGAATGAATCTGTGCGTGAAGCGAACCAAGAACCATGGAGCTCACGAGCGCAGCAGAAACACCTTTACCCGATACATCACCCAGAGCGGCAACGAACGAATCGTCGGCTGTGCGAATAAAATCATAAAAATCTCCACCGACGTATCGCGTCGGCTTCGAAAATGCGGCGAGTTGCCACCCCGGAATGAGTGGAATTGTCCTAGGCAACAGTGCATTCTGGGCTTCTTCAGCCAGCGCGAGCTCGCGCTCGAGAGTCTTTCGCTGTTCAATATTTGAAATCAGTTCGAGGCGTTCCAGCACATTGCTGGCATCGGCGGCGAGCTTCATTAGTATCTTTTCGTCGAGACCAGACAACGCGTGCATGGGCTGCGTGCTGTCGAGGTAAAGAATGCCGAGTGTGCTGGTGGCTCCTGCATCCGCGGGAATGCCTTGCAGGGGCAAACAGGCGATTGCCTTTGCGCCTGCCGCGATAATGCTGGCTTGCGCAGCAAAGGCGTCGTCCAATTGCTCGACCATGATAACGGCTGTGCCGGTCTTTCCAACGTGGTCCACGACACTGCGGCTCGCTCGAAATTCGTGCTCTTCCAGTTTGGCTCCGGAGGCGAGCATTCCTGCTGCGTAGGAAAATTTCTGCTGGTCGCGAATCAAAATGTATGCTCGTTCGGCGCCACTGAGGCTCAACGCCGAACGCAGAATCTGATCGAACGCGGTTTCCGCGGTAAGCGTCTTGCCCCACATCTGCTGGAAGTCGAGGATCCATGAGATCTTTTGCAGAACCGTCGATTCGCCCTTTTCGCTGAGTTTCAAATCGAGCAAAGCGCGCTCAAAACGGGCGGCCTCGTCGCCTGAGAATTTCGTAGGGTCGGACGTGAAGAGAAGAGGAACCCGGTCCTTCCCGAGTTCGATGCGGTCACCGTCTTCCAGAATGCGTTGCGTGATATGCACGTCATTCACAAATGTTCCATTGGTACTTCCGAGATCCGCAATCGTGAACGTTCCCGATGCGGCCGTGATCTGCGCATGTCGACGCGAAACCTGCGAGTTCGACACCACGATTTCGCAGTCGGGCCGGCGGCCGATAGTGGTTTCACCTTCAGAAAGTTCGTGATTCCGGCGTTCGGAACCCTCGATCCAGCAGATGTACATCCTGTGGCGAGAATACCAAAACTGCTATGCTTAGCGTTTGTCATGAAAGCTGGAATCATTGGCTTACCATCGGTCGGTAAGACAACAATCTTCAATGTCCTGACGCATGGAAAGGCCGCGGCGGGGCCCGCAGCCGGGCGTCGGCTCGAACCGAACGTCGGAATCGTCAAGGTTCCCGATTCGCGACTCGAGTTCCTGTCGTCGAAGTTCAATCCGGAAAAAACCACCCACGCGACTGTTGAATTCGTGGATGTGCAAGGACTTGTCCGAGGGAAAGGCCAGGACATGGCGCTTGCGCCTGTCCGAACGGTCGATGCCCTGCTCCACGTCGTGCGAGCCTTTGAAGATGCCGCGGTGCCACACTCCGAAGGGTCCGTCGACCCGGAGCGAGACAAGCGAAATCTGGATTACGAGCTCATGCTTGCGGACATCGCATCCATCGAAAAAAGGATGGAGCGGCTGGAAAAAGATCTCAAAAAGTTGAAGAACCCTGCGCTTGAAAAGGAACTGGCCTACCTTATTAGAGCGAAGGCCTGGCTTGAAACGGAAAAGCCACTGCGCGAAATGGACGTGAATGAAGAAGAGCGGAAGCTCGTCCGCGGCTTTGCGTTTCTCTCCGAAAAACCGATGATCTACGTCGACAACGTCGGTGAAGACCAGCTGGATCGTTTGCGCAATCCCGCTGCGCATGTATCGTTACCGGCGAACACCGAGCGGACGATCATCTGCGGAAAACTCGAAGCGGAAATGGCAGAGTTGCCGCCGGAGGAATTGAAAACCTTTTTAGCGGATTATGGACTTCACGAATCCGGAACCGAACGACTGATTCGCACGACCTATCGTCTCCTCGGACTGATTTCATTCTTCACCGTCGGCGAAGAAGAGTGCCGTGCCTGGACGATCACCCGAGGAACAAACGCGCAGAACGCGGCCAGCGTCATTCATACTGACCTTGCAGACCATTTCATCCGCGCGGAAGTTTGTCACTACGACGATTTCGTGAAGCATGGAAGCATGCAGGTATTAAAGGAGAAAGGACTGCTGCGGCTGGAAGGAAAAGAATATGTCGTCAAGGATGGGGACATCATCACGATTCGACACAGCGGATGAGAGGGGAATGTTGGATGGCGGATTGCGGATGGCGGATGTGGAAGAGGGGACATGACCAGATCCGAATTGGAAAAACGTACACGAGCTTTCGCAATCGCTGTGATTCGATTCGTTGATAAGTTACCGGAAAATAAGGCCGGAAGGATGCTCGGAATGCAACTATTGCGGTCAGCTACATCAATTGGGGCAAACTATCGCGAAGCGGGTCGCGCAGAAAGTCGCCGAGATTTCGTACATAAAGTCGCGATTGTCGAGAAAGAAGCGGCTGAGTCGCTTTATTGGATCGAACTTTTTCAAGAAGCCCTTATCGGATCCGCAGATCAAATCAAGCTGCTGTTCGACGAGTGCAATCAACTCGTCGCCATCTTCACCAGGATGGGCCAAACGGCCAAACGAAATCTCGCCCGAACATCCGCCATCCGCCATCCGACATCCGACATCTCTTAATGTCTCCCCTACTTCAGTCTCTCGTCTTTGCCGTCGCCGCCGCAGCAGCCAACATCCTCGGTGGCGTCATTGTTACTTCATACAAGTGGGCGCGGCGATCGTTGCGTTATTTCATCGCGCTCGGGTCGGGGTTCATGCTGGGAACCGTTTTTCTCGAGATGGTTCCGGAAAGCGTGAAACTTACGGCGAAGGCGCCGGCGCTCATACTGTTGGGCTATGCCATCGTGCACATGTTCGAACATGCGTTTGCCGCGCACTTGCACTTCGGCGAAGAAACTCACCACGATGAGCTTTTAAATCCGGTGGTCAGAATATCTGCGCTCGTTGGGATGCTCGTGCACACGTTCTTTGATGGTGTCGCTATCGGCGCAGGCTTCATTATTTCGCCCGAGGCAGGAATTTTAATTTTCCTCGCGGTGTTTCTTCACAAGATTCCTGACGGCTTCACGATTTCATCGCTGTTCGTGAGCTCCGGTTATTCGACGAGCACTGCCCTCGCCGCCGCGACATCACTGGGAATTTCGACGCTGCTCGGAGTCCTCGTCGTGCACATCGCCGGCAGTGGCGTGACCTATGCGCTACCCGTTTCCACCGGATCGACGCTCTACGTAGCGGCGACGGATCTCATGCCGGAGGTGAACCGGGAGACGGGCGTAAGAATGGCGTTTATTGTTTTCGCCGGAATGGGCTTGTTCTTATTGGCGCAGACAGTGGCAAGTTTCTAAAGATTCGGATGTCAGATTTTGCGCAAATCCGACATCCGAAATCTCTCTTACTCCGATTCCTCGTCTTCCTCGTTCTTCAGCATTCCCGCCATCACCGGCCGCTGAGGAGTTCCTTCGCGTTCGGCATCTTCCTGACACTGGATGCAGAGTGTGGCCCATGGCACAGCCATGAGACGTTTTTCGTTGATATCTTCTCCGCAGCGGATGCATTCGCCGTACTCACCGCGATCCATTCGTTTCAACGCCTCTTGAATGGACTTCAAGCGCTGGAAGTCACTTTCGTGAAGGTTGTATAAGAGCTCTTTATTGTGGCTGATGGTGGCGAGATCGCCTTCGTCCTCGGTATTCTCCAGCTTGATCTCTTCCTCAGCCAACCTGTTCCGATTTATTGAGCGAATCAGCTTCTGATATTCCTCGAGCAGCCTCTGCCGGAACTTCTGTGTTTTCTTTTCATCCATTGTCTTATCCTCTCTCTACCTCGAAACCTTCATGGTCCGTCTCACAAGGAAATCGGAATATATGTCTGTCCCGTACCTTGTCAACATCACCACTGTTTGACGATCCACTTCAGAAAAGCGCCGGTTCCGCTAAATGGTGGAGGCGCATATTAGCAAGGCATCATGTTCCATAGCAAGGATTGTTCCAAAGTCAGATAAATCTGACTTCCGAGCGCCCGCACCCTGCCGGGCGGGTGAACGATTCCGTCAGCCAAATTCAAGACTATCAAGGGGATAACGTACTCGAGGCACTCCGCGACCAGCGTTAAGAATACTCGCTGCCGGGACGAATCAGGGGCTTTTCCGCTTCCGTACAACAGAATTTCAACTGACTATTTTCGGGAATTCGCAGACTTAATCGCGGCCAATGGGTGGCACGCGAGCTTTTGGGCTCGAAAACCAAAGCGACAACGGGCGCATCTTCGAGCAGAGACGTGCGGTAAAATTTGCCGTTATCGAATTATTTTTTTCGGAATGTTTTCCCGCATTCCATCGCAAGTGTTGTGCAACGCGCTTACTAAATCTTTCGAAATCAGAAATTGCGTCGGCGAATATCCGACAATGATTCTGAAAGGAACGAAATTGCTAAGGCCCGGTAGGTGACGCTTCCTTGAAACGACCAACTCCCCGAACAAGCGCGATCATTCAAGACACGTTGGCGGTCATCCTTGCCGGCGGTCAGGGCGAGCGTCTGTACCCGCTGACGAAGCATCGAGCAAAGCCGGCAGTTCCGTTCGGAGGAATTTATCGGATCATCGACTTCGCACTCTCGAATTGCATCAACTCGCAATTGAAAAGGATCTGCGTCCTCACACAATACAAATCCGATTCTCTGGATCGTCACATCAGGCTCGGCTGGAATGTTTTTTCTTACGAGCGAGGCGAGTTCATCTGTACGATCCCGCCGCAATTCCGGGCATCGGAGAAGTGGTACCAGGGAACGGCTGATGCGGTATACCAGAATATCTACACCATCGAGCGCGAGAGTCCGGACTACGTGCTGATTCTGTGCGGCGATCACATCTACAAAATGGACTATAGCGAGTTGCTGGAGTTTCACGTCGCGATGGGAGCGGATGTAACCGTCTCTACGATCGAATTTCCCCGCGAGGCGGCAAACCATCTCGGCGTACTGGAAACCGACCGCAACCAGCGCATCGTCGGCTTCGAAGAAAAGCCAAGCGACCCGAAGCCGATACCCGAGGATCCGACGAAAGTACTCGCCTCAATGGGAATCTACGTCTTCAATACTTCCGTGTTGATTCGGGCGCTCATGGAGGATGCCGAGACGGACACCAATCACGACTTCGGAAGAAACATCATCCCCAACCTTATCGCCGACAAGCAGGTCTACGCATTTCACTTCAAGGATTTGAACCAGAAGGAGTCGAAGTATTGGCGAGACGTCGGAACTCTTGATGCCTATTTCGATGCGAACATGGACCTCATTTCCGTCGATCCGCAATTCAACCTCTACGACAGAGAGTGGCCCATCCGAACTTACGTCCGTTCCTATCCGCCGGCCAAAACCGTCTTCGCCCTCGAGCACGAAGGCCGTGTCGGTGTTGCGATCAATTCGATCATCTCGCAAGGATCGATCGTCAGTGGCGGCAAGGTGAGAAATTCAATCCTCTCTCCGGAAGTGCGAATCAACAGTTATTCACACGTTGAAGATTGCATCCTGATGAATGGCGTTGACGTCGGTCGGCATGCCAGATTGCGCCGCGTCATCGTCGACAAATACGTCCACATTCCTCCCGCAATTGAAATCGGCTACAACCTGGAAGAAGACAGGCGCCGGTTCAGTGTGACCGAGTCCGGTGTCGTTGTCATTCCGCGCAACGCTTGCTTCTGGGATTAGAATTGTCGAGAGGTGAAGGGAATGGACGAACCGACAGTTATTGTTGTAGCTGCTAATGGCCCTCTGAGAATCTCTGGAAACTTTCTCATCCGGGATCCCCAGGGGAAAGATTTTGATCTTTCAGGTCGAACTACGATCTCACTGTGCCGCTGCGGGTTTTCTGAAAACAAGCCATTTTGCGATGGATCCCATGGCCGGCAAGGGTTTCAGTCGGTATGCGAAGCGCGTAAGCTTCCGCCTCCGGCTCCGAAGCTCTAAACATTAGCCGCGAATTACGCCAATTCGCGGCTAATTTCCTACCATACATTTCTTGTGACTAACGTGATACTCGAATTCCTCGCGATACTTATCAATCATCGCTTCGACGGGCATCGCGCAGGCGTCGCTTAATACGCAAATCGTGACACCTTTCATGTTTGAACACATGTCGAGAATCATTCTGAGATCTGCCGCGGTGCCGTGGCCATGCTCGATTCGGTGGAGCACCTGCTCCATCCACCATGTCCCCTCGCGGCACTGCGTACACTGGCCACACGTTTCTTCAGCGTAGAACCTCGCCGTGCGCAGCGCGAGGCGGACCATGCAAACCGAATCGTCGATCACCATCACACCGCACGATCCCAGCAGTGTGCCTTTCGCTGCGAGCGATTCGAAATCCATTCGCACATCTGTTTCTTCAGGCCGAAGAATCGGCACGGAGGAACCGCCGGGGATTACTCCCTTGAGTTTGTGGCCGGTTCGAATGCCGCCGCACACGTCATTGATCAACTCGGGGAGAGGAATACCAAGCTCCCGTTCAACGACAGCGGGTTTGTTCACATGGCCGCTGACACAATAAAGCTTTGGCCCGGTGTTTTTTTCATTGGAGCCGATACTCTTAAACCAGTCGACACCGCGATTAAACAAATGCGGAAGGTTCGCTAGTGTCTCGACATTGTTCACAACGGTGGGGCATCCATATAAACCACTGACGGCTGGAAATGGCGGTTTCTGCCGCGGCTGTCCCCGCTTCCCTTCGAGGGATTCAATCAATCCTGTCTCCTCGCCGCAAATGTAAGCACCGGCTCCGGAGTGCAGAACGATATCGAGGGCATAGTTTGAACCGAAAATCTTTTGTCCGAGGAAACCTTTCGCCCGTGCCTGGTCGAGTGCCCTTTCAAGGACCCGAAAGCCGTACGTGAATTCACCACGGATGTAAATGAATGCGAGATGGCAGTTAACGGCGAACGCCGCGATGATTATTCCTTCGATCAGCTGGTGCGGGTCGCGTTCAATAATGACGCGATCCTTGCACGTTCCCGGCTCGCTTTCATCCGCGTTGCAACAAAGGTAGATCGGCTTGCCCGTGTCCTTCGGAACAAAGCTCCACTTCATGCCCGTTGGAAAGCCCGCGCCACCGCGGCCGCGCAAACCCGAGGCCTTTGTGGTGTCTATGACCTGTGCAGTAGTCAGTTCGTTGACGACTTTTCGAGCAGCGTTGTAACCGCCCAGCTCAACATAGCGGTCGATCTCGACAATCTTCGGGTCGTGAATGTTCTTAAAGAGGACAAGCTCATAAGGCATAAACGAATTATTTTATCTAAAATTGGAGATGAATCAGTCGGCTTTTGCTGCCGGAGAGACGCCGGTTTCGGCGGTGGACAGGCTGTCGAGGATGACGCGGAACGACGGCAGAAATTCAAGGCGGCGGCGTTCGAGCTCGTTGATCCGCTTTTTGCGGTCGGGACGATTGGTGAGTTCCTTAGCATGAAGCGCCTTGTATCCGCGGTGCCGATTGGTTTGCGCAACAACCTGAAACTCGCCCTTTGAAAGATCAAGATAGATCCAATCGGCCGTGCGAATGGCTGCAAGACCGCCGCCATCAAGCGCCTCGGGAACGACGTGCGCGATCGAGAGCCCTTCGTGCTGATACGACACGCGTCCGTCCGTGACAAGAACAGACGTCATACTGAGCGTGCGCGACGATGGGTTCATCGCAAGCTGGAGTTCCGGCATTCCTGCCGCGCGCGGACCCGCACCCGCAACAACGACCATGATGCGTATCAGGTTCGCTGCAACGAGGTAATCCCACAATTTATTTTTGTTCCACTGCGACATGTCCGGACCATCGCCATCTCCGTTCGGCGATTGCCAGTTCAACAGCCATGTGTAGTAGAGATCTTCGCGCGACACTTTTCTTTTCAGCCGCTCGAGAACTCCGTCGGGAACTGCGAGATCCGCCAGAAACTCTTTATGCCCGAGGTAATACACGGCGAGGTAGATCTTGCGGTCGAACCGCTTTGCATTCCCATTGCGATCATGAAGCCCCAGACGGGCGATAGCGGCGTTGCAAACATTGCCGTGCAGCCCAATCAGGCCGCATGTCGGTGAATACGGCGTCATTGTGGAATAGACAAAGGTTCCATTTGCCGAACGTGCATCCATGATGCGCTGCATCCAGGAGCCGTCCAGCGTGGGAGCGCGATCTTCGATCAGCCGCTTCTCGGCCAGCGTGCGCATGATCGTATCGATACCGGAGTTGCCGCCGTTCTCGTTTTCCAGCGCCATTGAATACACGGAATTGCCTGACGCATCGTCGACAGCGAGAATCTGCGGCACCTTTTGTGTTTTCTTGGTCATGTCAGCAATCGAAAATTTCTTTCCGATCGCATCGGCAAGGTATGTCAGATGGAGCAGCCAGGCCGGATGGCCGCCTGTTGCGCTCCACACAGCGGCGGCGTTGGTAAGGTTGTACCGGGTGAGACTCGCAATGCTGATTCGGCGTTCGCGCTTCAGGATTGCTTGTAGCAGGCGTTTAATAACGTCCGACAGTTGATCGTCGCCGGGACTCTTCACCGAAATGTCGAGATCGCGCGGAACGATGCCGAGAGAAGCAAGAATCATGCGATGCACAATGGACGCTTCCGAAGCGGAACAGTTCGCGCCGGGCACGGCAGTGCATTTGGCGAGTGTCCGCTCGAGATCATCCTTTTCGCCCTCCTGAACCACGCGGCGGTGGAAACAGCGGTCCAGAATTCCCTTTAGTTGTGCGTACACATGCGGCTTCATTGGCCGCCGGAAGAGATCGGTCAACTCAGCACGCTCGGCGTCCGGCAGCCGGTGCCGTAGAGGTTCAAACTTACGCCGGTCTTCTTCACTGACGAACGACTCGCGGCCAATCAATGAAGGAATAAACATCGCGAAAACCGGCCGGCCCTTTCGGCGCTGATGAGCGAGATCAATCTCTATCAGAGCCCGCAGACATCCGACCATCATCTTGTCGCAAATGCCGACAACGATGGCGGCATCGTATCCATGCGATTCCATTTGCGACGCCAGGCTGGCCGTGCAGAAATTGCGCGACATCAGGGCGTAGTTCATCGCATCCGTGCCGTATACGAGTTCCTCACATGGCGCGGCAACTGAGACTTCGAACGGCAGAGCGCTGGTTGACCAGATTAGCCGGACAAGGCGGCGAATTGTTTCGCGGC
>Ga0075425_100001482_pt1 | contig 23098 bp, 16 predicted proteins | sample SoiMethybrSBSTD4_FD_75300 | JGI IMG/M metagenome (GOLD analysis project Ga0075425, IMG submission 75300) | Bulk soil microbial communities from a Populus tree surrounding site in Tennessee, USA - Soil MetaG P. TD hybrid SBSTD4 | ecosystem: Environmental > Terrestrial > Soil > Tree plantation... | reverse complement strand
GCTGCTGCCGCTTGACAAGGGCGGCAAGCTCCGCACCTGGCATCTGATGCGCCACCTGGCGCAGCGCCACGAGATCACGTATCTCGCGTTTGCGGAGCCCGGCACGCCGGCAGCCGACGTCGACGGCATGAAAGAGGTCGCCGCGCATGTCGAGACGATCACGCGCGCGGAACCGGCGAAGGGCACAGCGCGATTCTACGCGGACGCCGCGCTGCACCTCGCCGACCCGCTGCCGTATGCCGTCGGCAAGTACCGGTCGCGGGCGTTCCGCCGGCGGCTGAACGATCTGCTCGCCCGCAAGGCGTTCGATCTGATCGTCTGCGATTTCCTGGTTCCGGCCGTGAACCTGCCGACGCGGCTGCCCTGCCCGGCGGTGATCTTCACCCATAACGTGGAGTCCGAGATCTGGCGGCGGCACGCTGAGATGAAGACCGGCATCAACAAACGGCTGTACGGCGCCCAGTACCGGCGCATGCTGCGCTTCGAGGGTGGGACGCTCGCACGCTTCGACGGCGTGCTCGCCGTCTCCGACGTCGACCGCGACAGCTTCGCGCGCCTCTATCCAGGCGCGATCAAGTCGCCGGTCCACGTCGTGCAAACGGGCGTCGACACGGACTACTTCCGGCCAATCAGCAATCAGCAATCAGCAATCAGCAATCGTCTCGGTGTGGTCTTCACCGGCTCGATGGACTGGCTGCCGAACGAAGACGCGATGCTCTATTTCTGCCGCGACGTGCTGCCAATCGTCCGTGCCGAAGAGCCGGCGACCACCGTCACCATCGTCGGCCGCGCGCCGACGCCGGCCGTCAAGAAACTCGCCGACGACCACGCCAGTGTTCACGTCACCGGGCGCGTCGACGACGTGCGGCCGTACATGCAGGAGGCGGCGGTTTACGTCGTGCCGCTCCGGATTGGCGGCGGCACCCGCCTCAAAATCTTCGAGGCGATGGCGATGGGCAAAGCCGTCGTCTCGACAACCGTTGGCGCCGAGGGCCTGCCAGTCGTCGATGGCACTCACGTCGTGATTGCCGACCAACCGGATGCCTTTGCGCACGCGGTCGTCGCGTTGATGCGCGACCCGGTGCGCCGCGCCGCGCTCGAGTCGGCGGCACGCACGCTCGTGATGGAGCGCTACGACTGGTCCGCCGTCGCCGGCGACCTGGAGTCGGCGCTGGAGCGCTTCGCGCGCCGCGCGCCCGCCGATGTCCGCGCGCCGCTCGGCAGTGCAACCCGCCAGTCGGCCATCGCGCAGCCACCAGCAATCAGCAATCTGCAGTCTCAGGGAGATGCCTTGTGAGAGTGTCAGTCTTCGGTCTCGGGTACGTAGGAAGCGTGTCGGCGGCGTCGTTCGCGGCCGACGGCCATCAAGTGGTCGGCGTCGACGTGAATGCCGACAAGGTTGCGGCGATTAACGCCGGCCGCAGCCCCATCGTCGAACCCGGCCTCGACGAGCTCCTCGCGCGCAATGCCGCCGAAGGCCGGCTGCGCGCGACGACGAGCACGGCAGAAGCGATTAACGACACCGAGGTGTCGCTGCTGTGCGTCGGCACGCCCAGCCGGAAGAACGGCAGCCTCGACCTGTCCTATCTCGAGCGCGTCAGCGAAGAAGTCGGCGCCGCGCTGAAGGACAAGTCGACCTACCACGTCGTCGTCGTCCGCAGCACCGTGCTGCCCGGGACAACCCACGGCGTGGTCATCCCGGCGCTCGAGCGGACGTCGGGCAAAAAATACGGCGACGGCTTCGGCGTCTCGGTCAACCCCGAATTCCTCCGTGAAGGCACGGCGCTCAAGGACTTCCGTAAACCGCCGCTGACGCTGGTCGGCCATAATCACGCCGCCGACGCGAGCGGGACGATCGCGCTCTATCAATCGATTGATGCGCCGCTTGTGAGCACCAGCATCCGCGTCGCCGAGATGATGAAGTACACGAGCAACACCTGGCACGCATTGAAGGTGGTATTCGCCAACGAGATCGGCAACCTGTGCAAGAAGCTCGGCGTCGACAGCCACGAGGTGATGGACATCTTCTGCCGCGACGAGAAGCTGAACCTGTCGCCCTACTACCTCAAGCCGGGGTTCGCGTTCGGCGGCTCGTGCCTGCCGAAGGACGTGCGCGCGCTGCAGTACCGCGCCAAGGAAGTCGACGTCGATCTGCCGCTCATCTCGCAAATTCTCCCCAGCAACAAGCAGCAGATCCAGTACGCGCTCGAACAGGTGCTCGAGACCGGAAAGAAGAAGGTCGGCCTGCTTGGCTTCAGCTTCAAGGCCGGCACCGACGATCTGCGCGAGAGCCCGATCGTCATCCTCGCCGAGGCGCTGCTCGGCAAGGGTGTGTCGCTGTGCATTTACGATAAGAACGTCTCGCTCGCGAAGCTGGTCGGCGCGAACAAGGAATACATCGAGAAGCAGATCCCCCACCTCTCGTCGCTGCTCTGCAACACCATCGACGAGGTGATCGACAAGTCGGAGGTGATCGTCGTCGGCAACCAGGCGCCGGAATTCGCCGAGGCGCTGATGAAGACCCGCAAGGACCAGATCATCATCGACCTGGTGCGCCTGCCGATCTACGGCTCGCTGGTGCCCGCCGAATATCGCGGTCTCTGCTGGTAAAGGCGCCGCTGCCGGCGCGATCGGGTGTGATCGCGCCGGCGCCGATATAATCGGCGCCATGATTCGAAACCTCGCACTCGTCCTCGCGCTCGCTATCCCCGCCTCGCTGTTCGCGCAAGACACCCCGACTGAAAAGGACGCGGCGCGCGACGTCGTCAAGAAGATGGCGGCGCTCGAGCAGTCGCTTGACGTTCCCGCTCTGGTCAGTACACTCACCGCGGCAAACGCCGATCGCGATCAGGTGACGGCGCGGGCCAAGGAGCTGATGGACAAGGAGCTCCTCGCGCTCGCCGACGACATCGCCACGCACCCCGAGATCGGCTTCGAAGAGAAGCGCTCGGTCAGCAAGCTCACCGACTACCTCCGCCAGCACAACTTCAGCGTCGAGACCGGAAGCGGCGGGCTGTCGACGGCCTTCGTCGCGAAGTTCAAGCAGAACAACGGCAGCCCGACGCTCGGCGTGATCCTCGAGTACGACGCGCTGCGCGGGACCAAGGGCGCGTTCCACGGCGATCAGCACAGCGCCCAGGGGCCGGTCGGGATGGCGGCGGCGATTGCAATCGCCGAGTACCTGCAGCGCACGAAAAGGCCGGGAAGCGTCATCGTCTACGGCACGCCGGGCGAGGAGATGATGCCGCCCAATGCCAAGATGCAGATGCATGAAGCGCACGTCTTCGACGGCGCCGACATCATCGTCCGCAGCCACGCGTCGAGCCAGACCTCGCGGCCGGACCACGGCTTCGGCTCCTGCTGCCTGAACATTGTCGGCGCCAAGTACACCTTCAGCGGCGCACCGACGCACCAGATGACGCCGTGGAACGGCCGCAACGCGCTGCAGGCGGTGATCCAGATGTTCAACAACGTCGACAACGCGCGGATCAGCATCCGGCCGGAAGCGCGCATCCAGGGTGTGATCCTCGAAGGCGGTGCGGCGCCCAACGTCGTGCCCGATCGCACGGTCGCCGACTTCTACATCCGCTATCCCGACGAGGTCTACCTGCAGCAGGTGGTCGAATTCGTCGACAACGCCGCAAAGGCGGCGGCGCTCGCGACCGGCACGAAGGTGAAGATCGATCACTACGGCAAGGATCTCGACGGCGTGAGCCTGGCGACGCTCCACGAAGTCGCGTTCCAGTACATGAAGAACTTCGGCGCCACTGGCGTCAACCCCGAGCACGGCAAGCCTCAGGGCTTCGAAGAGACCGGCAGCGTCTCGCGCGACATCCCCGGCGTCGGCGTCACCGCGCAGTCGTCGACGTTCTCGAATCACACCTACGAGATGGACGCCGACAACTTGAAAGAGATCGGCCACAAGGGTTTCACGGTCGACGCGCAGACAATGGCCGCGATCCTGTTCGACTTCGCGACGCGCCCGGAATACCGCACTGCCGTGAAGAAGGAGTTCGACGGCATCAAGGCGCTGTTCGGCGAATATCAAACGGCACTGAAGAAGGTGTATACGGTGCCGGCTGTCGCGGATCCGAAATGAGTTGGGTTTGGGGGCTCGGGGCTAGCTGCAAGCCCAGCCCCATCGCGCGCGCTAGCGAACGTCGCGCCACGATCTGCCGGCGGAGATCTGCTTCGCGAAGCAACTGCGCGCCCTGGCGTACGCGTTCGCGAGCGCGCCCGCCGAGACCGGGCGCAGCAGCTCGTTGTCGGTAGGGCACGCGGCGCGCGGGTCCGGCTTGAACGGCGGACGCTGCACGTCTCCGGCAATGCTCGGCGCGCCGGCAAAATAAATCGCCGCGCCTTCCCTCACCCACGCCGGCCGTCCCGCCAGCGCACTGTCCGCCATCAGATGGAAGAGCTCGTGGCGGACGGTGCGCTCGAGAACGCCGCGATCGCGCAGCGTCGCGAGCGGCAGCAGGTGAAGTTCGCCACTGAGGTTCGCGCCCGCCGTGAACCACGCGCGGCCGGTGTCGTGCTCGTAGCCGTCGGTGGTCGCGTGGAAGCGGACGACAACGCGCGGCGGCGGCGGCACGCCCAGCGTCCGCGCGAGCTCGTCGCGGGCGCGGACGATCTCGCGCTGAATGACGCTTCGGTCGCCCTCGTCCTCGTCGGGTAGCGAAACCACGACATCGTTCGACGGACTGACTCGCGCAGCTGTCGATGGCGACGCGGGTAGCGGCCGCCGCGCCGCCGCAGTGGAGGTGGTCGTCGGCGTGCGGACGCTCTCGACGGCGATCGCGAGGCCCGGAAAATAGCGGGTCAGGATCTGCGCGGCCGACTGCCCGCGCTCGGCGAGCCTCGTCGAGCCGATCACGCACAAGCCGACGCCGTGGCCGGAGCCATGGCCGCTGAAGCGATACACATCGCCATGGGTGCGGAGACCGAAGGCGGTGCTCTTGATGTACTGCCAGCCGAGGGTGCGACCGACGGCGACGCGCAAGTCCTGCCCGGAGATCTGGTCCGGGTCCATGCCGTCGAGACGCAGGCGGGCGACGCGGCCGGACGGCGTGTGCGACGTGACGTGGATTGCATGCAACGCACCGCGGAATCCGGCTGCACGCAACGCGCGAACGAGATCGTTTGCACGCAATTCCACGTCCCATTCCGGCGCCCGCTCGCACGCGTCGTCGCGCTTCGACGGCAGATACGGCAGATCCTCGTGACCCGGCCACACCTCGGACGGTGCGGACGTGTGGCCGCCGCATGACGCGCTGTAGTACACCGTCGCCGGCACACCACCGTGCAGCAGCAGCTGCCCGTCGGTCGCGGCCGCCGCCCGCTCCGTCGCGGCAGTCGCCGCCCGCACCACCTGGCAGTGCGTCTGATCGCACAGATCGAACCCGTCGGCGCGATGCCGCGCCCGGTTCGCGCGCGCGAACGTGCGCACCGTGATCGCCAGCGCTTCGAGCGCCGCCGGCCGGCTGTCGCGCGCCGCTTCTCCCGCCACCACCCGCGCGACGTAGGTCTCGAGCGGGATCTCGGTGATCGCGTAGCGGCCGTCGGCGCGCAAAAAGCCGACGCGCACGAGGGAAGGTTCGGCGTTCGGCGTTCGGCGTTCTGGGTTCTGGTTCTTGAGGTTCTGGTTCTTGAGGTTCTGGTTCTTGAGGTTCTGGTTCTTGAGGTTCTGGTTCTTTGGGTTCTGGTTCTGGTTCTGGTTCTGGTTCTGGGCGGCAACCGTCGAACCAAAAACCGAGAACCGCGAGAACCCAGAACCCAGAACCAGCAGAACGAGAACCCAGAACGCCGAACGCCGAACGCCGAACGCCGTCTTCATTCGTCGAGCGCGAGGAACGCGCGTATGTCGGTCCACATCCGCGGCAGACTGGCAATCAGCTGATGGTCGTCGTCGAGCAGCGACAGCGTGACGTTCGCGCGGCTGCTGGCGAACGCTTCGACGGTTCGATGATCGACCGACGCGTCGTGCAGCCCCTGGAAGATCAGCGTTGGCTGCGCAAAGGCGGCGGTGAACGCGTCGTGCCGCAGGCTGTCCTCGTAGAAGGTGAAATTCAGGTCGCGCTGTTGTTCGTACGCGTAATGGAAGAACGGCAGCGCTCCACGGCGGCGCCATTCGTCGACGCGTTCGGGCGGCAGCAAGTGATGCCCGGGCTTGGCGAACATCACCGCCGGCGCCAGCAGCACGACGCGGTCGACGCGGCCGGGATACTTCGCTGCCGCCAGAACCGCGAGCGTGCCGCCGAGGCTCGAGCCGATCAGCGTGGCCGCGCCCGGCACCATCGCCAGCTCGGCACCGAGTTGATCGAGCATGCGCGTCAAGGTCAGCGTCGCAAACTCCGGCTCGTTCAGGTCGGGGGCGCGGAGGTCGATGTGGTGCTCGCGGAACCGTTCGCGAAAGTAGCCAACCTTCGTCGAGTTCGGCGACGAAGCGAAGCCGTGGAGGTAGAAGACCTGGCGGGCGCCCGGTGCCGGCGTCACAGGAGCGCCTGGCACCCCGGCCGGCAGCGGCATTTGATCAGCCCTTCGCCGTCGGTGTTGTAGTTGTACGTGAGCTCCTCGCCCCTGCGAATCGTGCGCGCCGCGCGAATCCAGATCGTGCCGTCAACGATGTGGATGTAGCAGTTCGGGCGGCAGGAATGGTTGATGAAGCGCGCATCGTTACCGCCGACGCCGGCATCGATCACCGTACGGTTGGTCAGCTTGAAGCACCAGATGTGGCCGCGCCGGATGTAGCGCCGCTCCCGCTTCAGGCTCTCCTGGTTGGAAATCTTCTCGCCGGCGTAATGAATGACCCGCGTGTTCTTCGGAATGGTCTCGGTTGCGTAGACGCCCCACCCATGAATCTTCGAACGCCGCTTCTGAATCACGCACTAAGTATAGAATGGCGCCTCACAAGGAGCGATCGCATGCGTCTTCTACTTGCAGTCGTCGCACTGTCGTTCGCGGCGGTGACTATGTCTTCAGCACAATCGTCGAAGCAGGCGTTCCCGGGCGCGAACCCGGCGATGCCGTTCAGCGCCGCGGTCAAAGCCGATGGCCTCGTCTACGTCTCGGGCACGCTTGGCAGCAACGGCGACATCAAGGCACAAACCAAGCAGGTGCTCGATAACATCAGCGCCACCTTGAAGACCGCCGGGTCGAGCCTGGCCAACGCCGCCAGCGTCACGGTGTATCTCCGCAACCAGAGCGACTTCGCGGCGATGAACGAGGTCTACCGCACCTACTGGTCGAAGGATCCGCCGGCGCGGACCACGGTCATGGTGCCGCTGCTCAACGAGGGGCTCGTCGAGATCGCGGTCGTCGCGGTTCCCAACGGTGGTGAACGCGTCGTCGTCAACCCGAGCGAGTGGAGCTCATCGCCAAACCCCTACAGCTATGCCATCAAGACCGGCAACACGCTGTTCCTGTCCGGGCTGATCGCGCGCAACGGCAAGGACAACACGCCAATCAAAGGCGATATGGCGACCCAGACCAAGGCCGTGCTCGACAACGGCGCCGCAGTGCTGAAGGCCGCCGGCTTCGCCTACAGCGACGTCGTCGCCTCGCGCATCTACATCTCGGATCAGGCGGCGTTCCAGGACATGAACAAGGCGTATCAGTCCTACTTCCCGACCGATCCGCCGGCGCGCGCAACCGTCAAGGCGCTGCTCACCTCGCCCGACTACATCGTCGAGATCACGATGGTGGCGGTGAAAGGCGGCGGCCACACCGCGTTCACGACGCCAACGGCCGACGGTAAACCGGGGACGAAGAACCCGAACCTGAGCTCGGCGATCAAGGCTGGCAACCGGCTCTACGTCGCCGGCATCACCGGGAACACGGCCGACAACAAGGGCGACGTGAAAGCGCAGACCGCCGAAGTCGTCGCGCGGATCGGCCGAACGCTGAAGGCGGCCGGCTACGACTGGAAAGACGTCGTCGACGCCGTCGTGTATCTGCCGGACCTGACGAAGTTCAACGACATGAATGCGTCGTACCGCGAGGTGTACAGCCAAGATCTCCCGGCGCGCGCCACCGTCGGCGCCGGCCTGATGGGCGCCGACGCCGCCGTCGAGATCATGCTGACGGCGGTCAAGTAACCCGTCGGGGATTGGGGATTGGGGTTGGGGATTGGGTGAATGGGGATTGGGGTGATTGTTCACCCCTTCGCCCTACCCGCGTCGCGTTCGACCTTTGCCTCCAGCGAGCGGAGGAGACCGTGCGTCAGGCGGCCTACTGAACCGGACAGCGTGTCGAACGCCTTCATGTCGGGTGTCCGGACGTACCGCAATCGGTCCGCAAGAATGATCTGCGTTTCGAGCTCGGCGTGCTCCGCGAGCGCATCGGTCACGCGTGCGATGTAACCCGGCGTTCGCCGTCGCGTGCCCTCAGCGACGTTCGATGGAACGGCGACGGCCGTCTTCCTCGTGTGCAGCGCTAAACCGAAACGTTCCTCGAGCGGGTACCGTCCGGTAATGGCGTACACCAGTTGCGCCAGATCCATCGCGAGCTGCCACGATTCAAGATCGCGAAAGCTGATGATTTGAGACATGCGCTGAACGGGAGCACACGCAATGCCATCGCACTTTCCGAATCATTCCGGCAATTGCGATCGGCAACACGGTTCCGTCACGACCCAACCGAGTAGCGCGAACCCACCAACGACCCCAATCCCTCACCGCCCCAATCCGTCACCACCCCGATCCCAAACCACCAATCACGCCAGTCCCCAATCCCCAACCCCCAGTCCCCTCACGCGTCCGCGATCCGCTCGGCAGAGCGGAGCGTGAGCGCAACGAAGGTCAGCGTGCCGTTGGTGCAGCCGCCGGTTGGTGTCGTCGGCGCGCCGACGACGAACAGGTTCTCGTGATCGTGGGTGCGGCCGTAGCTGTCGGTGACGCTGGTCGCCGGGTCGGTGCCCATGCGGCAGCCGCCGCCCGGGTGATCCAGGTAGTCGCCTTCGCCGCTGTTGACGATGCGGCCGTTGCTGGCGCGGGCGAGCCGGCCGAAGACGCCGAGCACGTGCTCTTTGGTCGCCGCCTGGCGCGCCAGCGTCGGCCCGTCGAAGCGGTGCTCGATCTTCGGCATCGGATCGCCGTAGCGATTCTTGTTCGGCGGATCGAGCGTGAGCTGGCTGTCCGCGGACGGATGGACGTCGACGTAGGCGCGCAGACGGACGGAGCTGCCTTTTGTGCGCGCCCGCCAGTCGGCCATCAGCTCGTCGCCGAGCAGCAGCCTGCCGTCGGCGGCACGCAGCCGCGGGTCGCGGCCGGCCGAGCTCTCCCATACGCGCGTGTCATGCCGCACGAACGGCCTGTCGGCCGGACAGCGAAAGAACTCGCGGGAGATCAGACTGTGGGTCATGTTCTGACCCGGGAACGTCTGATCGTCGATGTTCGCAGTGGCGTTGATGAACCGATGGCCATTCATATAGCGCCCGACGAGGCCGGAGCGGTTGGCGATGCCGTTCGGAAACCGCGAGCTCTGCGATAGGAGCAGCAGGTGTGAGCTCCAGCAGTACCCGGACGCGACGACGAAGGTCCTGGCGCGGTACTCGATCGGATCGTTCGGCCGGTCCTGGTGGACCGCCTGCGCCGACGCGATGGTGCTCTTCGCCTCGTCCGGCACGAGCCGGCGCACCAACGTGCGGTCGTGCAGCGTGATCTTCTTCGGCGCGATCAGCTGGCGGAAGGTGAAGTCCGGCGAGTAGCGCGCGCCCGATGGACAGACCTCGCCGCAGGTGTCGTAGACGCAGCAGCTGCCGCGGCCGTCGAACGGCGACAGGTTGCGCGCCATCGGCAGCGGCGAAAATTTGATACCGCTCTGCTCCGCCCACTTCTTCAGGACCTGCAGGTTGTACGACAGCGGAATCGGAGCCTGCGGGTACGGCTGGCTGCGGCGATCTTCCGGGTGCGGGCTCGGTTCGCCGCTGACGTTGAGACGCCGCTCGGCCTCGACGTAGTACTTTTCGAGTTCGCTCCACTCGAGCGGCCAGTCGACGGCGAGCCCGTACATCGACTTCAGGCGCAGATCTTCCTCGCTGAAACGATTGCACGCGCCGCCCCAGTGCAACGCCAGGCCGCCGACCGCCATCGTCAGCGAGATGATGCCTTTGGCCTGTTGATCCTCGATGAAGTCGTCGGGCCAGGGATGCTCGTTGTAGTCGAGCGCGCGCTGGCGGTACCTGCCGCGGTTCTGGACGTCGAAGATCGACCGGCCGGCTTCGACGACGGTGATATGCGTGTTCGGCCGCAGCTGCGACAGCTTCAAGGCGAGCATCGCGGAGGTGATGCCGCCGCCGATGATGCAGATATCCGATTCGTGAGTGATCATCGTGTTCGAGGCGTTGTTGATGGTTCGACACGGGTTGGGACGCCACGAAGACACGAAGACACGAAGAAGTCTTTGATTTGGCTTCGTGCTTTCGTGGCTTCGTGGCGGCTCATCGTTGCCGGGGCTCGGGTCGGCGCGTCGTGATCGCGATCGGCCGGCAGACCTCGCGGTTGATCAGCGCGTTGTAGCAGTCGTCGTTCGCCTCGCTGCTGCGGAAGTAGAACGCCATCAGATCGGCGACGACCTGCTGCCCGCCAGGGCGCGGCGGCAGATTGCGGATGCCGGCGTTCGTGAACGCGGCATCGAGAATGGTGCGGCGCGTGTCCGCATCGAGCGCCGCCCAGCGGCCGCCCGCCGCCCGCGCCTCTGCCTCGAGCGCGGTCAACTGCGTGAGATACGCGGGCACTGGCGTCGCTGCCGACCGCACCAGTCGCGGATGGCCGTAGCCATGCGCGAGCGGAACGCCTTCGCGATAGCCGCGCGTCCACGCCACGAACCGATCGACGACCTCGCGTGTTCGCGCAGCACCGAGCGTCGACGGCAGAACCGTAGGCGCGATCTCGTGCAGCGTCGCGATTGCCTCCGGCGTGAGCTCGCGCGGCTGCGCGAAGAGCTTCAATCGCTGAAACGGCAGGACACCGGCCAGCGCGGCCGTCCACTGCAGCAGCGTTCGTCGTTTCATGGTCACCTCGGTCAGTGCGCAGGAATCGTAGCAGAGACTGGTATAGTGGACCCCACTATGGAAGGCATCTTTTCCGCGTGGGGACGGATCCTCAACGGGTACACACCTGCTCTTTCCATCGAAATCACGCGCGAATGTCCGCTCCGCTGCCCCGGGTGCTATGCCTACGGCGACGAGCACCTCGGCGGCGGCATCACGCTGCGCGAAGTGCGCGATTTCAAGGGACAGGAGCTGATTGACAAGTTCCTGGCCGTGGTCGACAAACACCGCCCGCTTCACGTCTCGATCGTCGGCGGCGAGCCGCTGGTCCGTTATCGGGAGCTCGATGCGATTCTGCCCGAACTGGCCAAGCGCGGCATTCACTCGCAGCTGGTGACGAGCGCGGTGCGCGAAATCCCGAAGCACTGGCACGCCATCCGCCGCCTCTCGATCGTCGTGTCGATCGACGGCCTCCAGCCGGAGCACGACGCGCGGCGCACGCCGGCGACCTACGATCGCATCCTCAAACACATCGTTGGCCACAAGATCACTGTCCACAGCACGATCACGCGGCAGCAACTGATCCGCCCCGGCTATTTCGAGGAGTTTCTGGACTTCTGGTGCGCCAAGTCAGAGGTCGAGAAGATTTGGTACAGCCTCTACACGCCGCAGATCGGCGAAGTGTCCGAGGAGCGCCTTCGCCCCGACGACCGCGCGCGCGTGGTCAACGATCTGATGGCGCTGCGGCTCCGCTTTCCAAAGCTCGCGTTGCCGAAAGGGTTGATCGAGGTGTACGCCGAGCCGCCATCGTCGCCGGACGAATGCGTCTTCGCGCGCACCACGATGACGCTGTCGGCCGACCTCAACACGAAGATCACGCCCTGCCAGTACGGCGGCGCGCCGGACTGCACGCAGTGCGGCTGCATCGCGTCGGCGGGGTTGGCCGCTGTGGCGCGACACCAGCTCTTCGGGTTCATCCCGGTCGGCGCCATATTCAATGGATCGCTGAAGGTCGGCGAGCGGATGCGGCGCCTGCGGCCGGTCGAACCGTCGCCGGCGTGATGCTATAATTTCCGGTCTTGTCACTCAGTTCAATCAGCCGTAAAGCCCGGTCCGTGCGGGAGTTTGCCCGCGGGCTCGTCCATACGGCGCATCCCTTGCTCGTCCAGATCATTCCCATCAGGCGCTGCAACATCGACTGCGGCTACTGCAACGAGTACGACAAGGTCTCGGAGCCGGTGCCGCCGGCGGTGCTCAAGTCGCGCATCGACAAGCTGAAGCAGCTCGGCACATCAGTAGTCGCGTTCAGCGGCGGAGAGCCGATGCTGCACCCGCAGCTCGACGATTTGATCCGCCACATCCGACGCCACGGGATGATGGCCGGCCTGATCACCAACGGCTACTTCCTGGTCCCAAAGCGGATTCAGGAGTTGAACGAGGCCGGCCTCGACTTCCTGCAGATCAGCATCGACAATGTCGAGCCCGACGAGGTATCGAAGAAGAGCCTCCGCCTCCTCGACCGGAAGCTGCAGCACCTGAAGGAGCACGCCACCTTCGACGTCAATATCAACTCGGTGCTCGGCGGCGGAATCAAAAACCCGGAAGACGCGCGGACGATCAACAACCGCGCCCGCGAGCTCGGCTTCTCCACCTCGATCGGGATCATCCACGACGCTGCCGGCCGTTTGAAGCCGCTGGGCCCGGTCGAGCACAAGGTCTACGACGAGGTGTCGGCGGCGATTAGCGGCGCCGGACAGGTGTTGAAGAACCTCTACTCCGGGATCCGCAGCTTCCAGGACAATCTCGCCGACGGCAACCCGAACGAGTGGCGGTGCCGCGCCGGCGCGCGTTATCTGTACATCTGCGAGAACGGCCTCGTGCACTACTGCTCGCAGCAGCGCGGCTACCCGGCCGTGCCGCTCGAGACCTACTCGCTCGACGACATCCGCCGCGAGTTCGACACGCCGAAGCCATGCGCGCCGTACTGCACCGTTGGCTGCGTGCATCGCGTATCGACGATGGACTTCTGGCGATCACCACAAACAGTCGCAAGTCGCAAGTCGGCAGTTCCAAGTCAGTCACAAGTCGCGAGTCGCAAGTCAGTCGCAAGTCGCTAGTCCAAGTCAGTCACGAGTCGCTGGCGATTGCCTCGCGACTCGACTTGCGACCGGGGACCGACTTGCGACCTGCGACGTGTGTCTGACTCGCGGCTCGCGACTTGCGACTTGGAACTAGGGGACGCCGGGCAGATCGTTCCTGACGATCTTGCCGCCTTTCATCACGAACTTCACTCGCTGGAGTTCTTTGATGTCGGCCAGCGGGTCGCCGGAAACGGCGACGAGATCGGCGTACTTGCCGGCGTCGATCGACCCGATCTGCTCCTGCCAGCCCATCGCTTCCGCGTTGATCATCGTCCCCGACTGAATTGCGCGGGCCGCGGTCATCCCCCGGCGCACCAGCGACTCGAACTCGAGCGCCTGTGTTCCGTGGACGAATGTCGCGCCGTCGACGCCGCTACCGACCATGATCTTGAGGCCGGGCGTCGCGATCGCCATCGAGACCGCACCTTCGATGATCGGAATCATCCTGAACTTGCCGCCGGTGTTCTTACTGTCGTTGTCGTCCATGTAGGGTTCCGTGTAGCGGACGATGGTGGGATCGAAGTAGAGGTGTTTCGCGACCATCATGTCGGCTTGCTCCTGCGTCAACCCCCAGGCATGCTCGATGGTGTCGCAGCCGGCGACGATGGCGTTTCGCTGGCCCTCGCCGCCGTAGACGTGACAGCCGGTTTTCCGGCCAAGGCGATGCGCCTCCTCGATCATCGCCTGCAATACCGGCAACGGGTACGTAACGACGTATTGCGGCTCACCAGTAGACGTGAACGAATAGTTGCCCGCCGGATAGAGCTTGATCCAATCGGCGCCGTGCGCGATCTGATCGCGCACGGCGGCGCGGCCTTCGTCGGCCGACCGGATCACCGTGCTGGCCAGCGGATCGGATGGCGTGGACGCCGGTGCCGCTCCCCATACGATCCCCAGCGTCGACACCTGATAGCGCGGTCCGTCGATCCGCCCGTCGTTGATCGCATCTCGCACCGCGACGTCGCCGTAGCCGTTGCCGTGCGATGTCATGTCGCGCGCGGCGGTTACGCCAGCCCGCAGGTCCGCCTGCAGATTCTGGATCGCGATCAGCATCGCGGCCTCGGTCGTCGTCTTCGGCCCGCGGGTGTTGAACATGTGCGTGTGCGCGTCGATCAGCCCGGGCAGTACGGTCGCGCCGCCGAGGTCGATCATCTGCGCACCGGCAGGAATCGTGACCTGTCCGTCACTCCCGACGGCGGTGATCCGATCGCCTCGGACGACCACGACCTGCCGCGTGCGCATTACGCCCGCACGGCTGTCGAAGAGGCGGCCGGCGCGGACGGCAATCACGCGAGCTGGCGGCGGACACTGGTAGAAGCCGCCGTCCGCGCCGACGCACGGCGCCTGACCTGCGCCCCGCCACGGTGTCTTCACCGGCTGCAGCCCCTGCGCGCCGACGGTAACCGCCACGAACGTTGCGCACGCAACCGTCGACAAAAGTGTGAATCGCTTCACGTCGGCCTCCTGCAGCAATGTCAAGAGCAAACGCCGGAATGATAGTGCGGATCGGGTGAGTGTCCGCCGACGGTTGCGTCGACGGACATCGCGATGAACAATACCGACGTCCGCCACGCGCGCGTCAGGAGGTCTCGTGAAATCCACAGCCGTTGCCGTCGTGTTGTTCATTCTGGTCGTTCCGCACACCGAGTTCGCGCAGACGGCGAAGGACGCGCAGCTGGTCGACATGGTCACGCGCATGGCCAGAATCGGCCGCGCATCGTCGCCGACCTTCTCGCCTGACGGGACACGACTCGCGTTCGTTGCCGACCGCACCGGCGTGCCGCAGGTGTGGGTGACGGCCGTCGATGGCGGCGGCGCGCCGGTCCAGGTCACGAAAGGAGACGACCCGATCGGCCGCGTGATCTGGTCGCCGGATGGGAAGTGGCTGGCGCTGTCGCTCGCGCCAGGCGGCGGCATGAACACGCAGATCTATATCGTTCACCCCGACGGATCGGGGCTGCGCCGGTTGACCGACGGTGGCAAGGAAACCAACAACCTTGGCGAGTGGACGCACGACGGCCGGCGACTGATGATGGGATCGAACCGCGCCACGCCGTCCGCGGTCGACGCGTATCTGGTCGATCCGGCAAACGGCGAACGTCAGCTGGTGTCCGCGAACAACGGGCTGCAGTCGGTCGACGACGTCAGCCGCGACGGGACTCGCGCGCTGGTCGCGCGGCTGCGCGGCCGCGGCGACAACGACCTGTATCTCGTCAATCTTCAGGCGCACGGCGAAACGCTCGTCACGCCTCACGATCCGCCCGGCTCGTTCGACGGCGTCTTCGCACCCGACGGCCGCTCGATCTATCTGTCGTCCGACAAAGACCGCGACAAACCGGCGTTCGCCCGCATCGACATCGCCACGGATCGCATCGGTCCACCGCAGATCATCGCGGCGCGGGACGACGCCGAGCTCGGGAGCTTCGCGATCGACGATCGAGGGACGACCGGCGCGCTGCTCTGGAACGTCGGCGGACGCAACGAGCTCGCGATGATGGACCTGACCTCCGGCAGACAAACGGCTGGGCCGAAGCTGCCTGGCGAAATTGCCGGCGGCTTGACCTTCTCGAAAGACGGCAAGCGGCTGGCGATGACGATCGCCGGCGCAACGGCGCCGCCGGACATCTGGGTGCTCGATGTCGCCGCCAGCCGCTTCAGACAGCTCACGCAGACACCACACGATGGCGTCGACCTCGCAAACCTGGTTCGGCCGGAACTGATCACTTTCAAAGCGCACGACGGCCTCGAGTTGAGCGGCTGGCTCTATCGTCCTGCCGGCCGATCGACTCCGGCGCCGTTCGTCGTCAGCTTCCACGGCGGGCCCGAAGGCCAGGAGCGCCCCGGGTTCCGGAGCGATTACCAGGCGCTGGTTGCGCAAGGCATCGGCGTGTTCGCACCGAACGTTCGCGGGTCGTCCGGCTTCGGCAAGCGGTTCGTGAATCTCGACAACGGCGCGCTGCGGTTCGAGGGGATCAAGGATCTGAAAGACTGTGTGGACTATCTCGTGATGAACCGCATCGCCGATCGGGCGCGCGTCGGCATAACCGGCGGCTCATACGGCGGCTACATGACGATGGTCGGCGTCACGTTTTATCCGGATCTGTTCGCGGCGGCGGTCGACCTGTTCGGGATGGTCAACTTCTTCACGTTCTTCGAGCACACCGAGCCGTGGATGGCGGCGATCTCCACGACCGAGTACGGCGATCCGAAGACGCAGGAACAGCTGCTGCGCGATCTCTCCCCGCTCGGCAAGCTCGATCGGATCAAGACGCCGCTGATGGTGCAGCACGGCGCCAACGACACGAATGTGCCGGTGGTCGAAGCCGATCAGATCGTCGAGAACCTGAAGCGCAGAGGCGTGCCGGTCGAGTACATCCTGTTCCCGGACGAGGGCCACGGATTCCGCAAGGAAAAGAACCGGATCACGTCGACGGTGAAGATGGTGGAGTTCTTCGTCGCGCACCTGGCGGCGCGCTAGGTCACGACGCGGCGGCGAGCTGCTTCTCTTCCTTCTTCTCGGCCTTCTTCTCTTTCTTCAGGCGTTTGCGGCCACTCTCGGTCTGCGCCCAGTCTTCCTCGAAGATCTCTTTCATCTGCGCGACCACTTCTTCGTCGGTGACGATCACGCCAACTTCTCGGCGCTTCTCGAGCTCGAGGCGGCGCAGGCTCTGGCTGCCGAGGAAGGCGCGTTTGCCGTCGCGGATGATGGCGCGAATGTGCAAGCGCTTGCCCGGGTACTTCTCGTTCTTGACGTCCCACTTCGACTCGACTTTGCCGAGCACGCGGACGTCGACGCCCGCCTTCTTCCGCTCGGTGATGATCTTGAGCATCGCGTCGTCGCTGACCTTCGGGTCGTAGATCAGGAGTTCCTTGCGCGCGGCACCGATGAACTTCGACAGCACGTCGCGCGCGTTCTCCGGGCTGACGACGAAACGGCCGGAGCCGGGTGTGTACGGCTGGCGATCGAAATCGGCAGTGAACAGCTTGGTCGCCTCGTTGACCAGCTTCTCGTTCTTCGTGACGATGCCGAAGCTGCGGCTCTTCTCGATATCGAGGCCGGTGAAGTTGAAGCCGTAGACGTGCAGGATCTTGTTGTCGACGATGACCATCTTGCCGTGGTAGCGCACGAGATCGTCGGCAGTCCGCGACACAGTGACGCCGGCCTCGAGCAGCTGCATTTCCAGCTTCCGGAGGCTCTTGGTGCCGCCGCGATTCTGGTGCGCCGTCAACGCGCGGACACGGACGCCCCTGGCCACGGCTTCACCGAGCGCGCGCGCGATCTCCGGCCGGTCGAGGCGGAAAATGAGAATGTCCACCCATTTCCGCGCCTGCTTGATGGCGGCGATGATCGGCGCGATGCCGGCGTCGGGTTGAACGATCAGCTTCATGCGGCTCCCGCCGAGTTGCGCAGCAAGTTATCGGCCAACTCGCCGGACCGCAAGCTCTTCAGTGAACCGCGACCTTCACCGACCAGCGAATCGTACGCGGACGCCGACGTTCATCAGTCGCGGCGTGCCGATGGTCGAGGGATTCGTCTGGACGAAATACACCTGGTCGAACAGGTTCTGGGCGCCGAAGAACACCTGCAGGCTGCGGCCGATATCGCGCAGCACGGTGAAGTCGAACGATGCATAGCCGGGTAGGCCGGGGCCGGTGAACGAGCTGTAGCCGGCGTCGGCCAGCGTGGCCGCCGGGATGAAGTTGACGTTCTGGTCGTCGTTGTACTGCAGCGACATGGCCTGCATCGCGAAGGCGATGCTCGCGATCTTCGGATTCGAGTAGGCCACCTGGAACGTGCCGTGATGCAGAGGCACCTGCGGGACGTATTTGCCGACCAGCGCGGCGTTGGCGACGCCGCCGTCGGTCACCTTCGCCTGGTCGTAGACGTACGCTCCCGAAAGCCGCCACGCTGTGCCGAGCCGGTATTCGACGTCGGTCTGCACGCCGCGGATGAGCGTCTCGCCGAGGTTCTGCTTCTGCGCGGTGGTCGCGTTGAGCGTGACGTTCGAGACCGGGTCGCTCACGTGGTTGTTGAACCAGGTGACCCGTGCGGTGACGTTGTGCGCCGGCGCGATGTTGATGCCGGCTTCGCCGCCGACCAGGCGCTCGGGGCCAAGCTGATCGTTCGGACGCGTCGTCACGGCGCCGACCGAGAACTGCCGATAGAGCTCGGTCAAGGTCGGAGCGCGGAAGCCGGAGTTGGCGGCGCCCCAGATGCTGACGCGATCGGTCAGGTGGTACAAGGCCGCGGCCCGCGGGCTGACGACGGTGTCGTTGCGCTCCGGGATCGACGGCCGATTGTTCGCCGTCGGTTGTCCGTTCGAGACGGTCGTCTCGAGGTTGTGCCCGTCGTAATTGCGCCAGTGATCGAGGCGCGCACTCAGCGTGATCACGAGCTGGGACACCGGTGTGAAGATGTCCTGCACGTATCCACCCGAGATCTGCTGCGTCCCGCCCGAAATGCGATGGATGTTCAGGATCGGCGCGATCGTCACCGGCGGAATCAACACCGGAGGGTTCGTCGCGTTGTAGGCGTCTTCGACGCTGTCTCCGTCGATCCAGCGCCAGTCGGCGCCGGCGCTGAACACGTTCGCCGTGCCGACGGTCTTGGTCCAGACGGCCGTGCCGCCGACGCCGTTGGTCGGCACATTCTGGTCGGTTGCGAGGCGCACGAGGTTGCGCGTCGTGGCCGCGTTGGTCACGGCCAGGAAGTTGAAGTGCGCGCGCTGGACGTCGACGAACATTCGCGCCTGCAGATCGCTGGAGTCCGGCATCCGGATCCGGACACCGCCGTTGACCGTCGTCCAGCGGGTGTCGTTCAGCTCGCCGACTTTGCCGTTGTTACGGTCCTCGCTGAAGTAGCCGGCGCGGACGAACGCCGTCAGCCGATCGGAAGAGGCGTAGTCGATTTTGCCGCTGATGTTCCGGTAGCCGACGTCGGCGTTGTTGTCGATCGGGCCGCGCTCGATCGGCGCGACGATCGGGAAGCCGTCGGTCTTGAAGAAGCTGCCTTCGAGCGCGGCGCCGAACCCGTTCCAGCGGTTGCTCGCGAAGAAATCGAGCTTCGGGCTGCTTTCGGTGCCGTACTGGCTCTTGAGATCGACCTGCGCGCGCGACGCCTTGGTGGTGATGATGTTGATGACGCCGCCCATGGCGTAGTTGCCGTAGAGGCTCGAGGTGGCACCGTCGGTCATCTCGATGCGGTCGACGCTGGCCATCGGCACGCGGGTCCAGTAGACCCAGCCGCCGAACGGATCGTTGAACGGAACCCCGTCGAGCAGCACGAGCGTCCGGCTCTGGCCGCTCGGTCCGATGCCGCGCAGCGAGACGCCCTGCGTGGTTGGTTGCGCCACCAGGCTGCTGGTGCGGCGGAACAGGCTGAAGGTTGGTACATTGCGCAGCACGTCGTCGGCAACCAGGGCCGGAGAGGCTTCAATCTCCTCGCTGGTGACGATGTTCTGACTGGCCGGCGTGTCGCCAAGGCGCTGCTCGCTGCGCGTCGGCGTGACGGTGACCGTTTCAAACAGCGTCGCCGGGACGAGCACGACGTCGATCTGCGCGCCCTGCGACGCCTGCACCTGCTGGGTTTTCTCGGCAAAGCCTCCGGCGCGCACGACCACGGTCACGTCGCCCGCATCGGCGACGTCGATCGTGAACCGGCCGTCAGGTCCGGTGGTCGTCCGCTGCTCTCCCGACGCCGCGCGAACGACGACCGCCGCGCCGGACACGGCGCCGCCGCTCGTATCGTGAACCACACCGGAGATCGACGCCGCGCTCAGGGCCAGGATGAATGCCGCAATCACTTTCCACCTCGTGAGGAATCGATTCGTCGGTCATCGGCGTGGGGGCGGCCTTTTCCACCTTCGCGTGAAGCTTTGGCGGACCCGCCCTGGCCGCCCTGAAAGGGCGGCCCGACGTTTGAGGCTGTCGTTGCGAGCGCGAACGCCACCAGCGCCGCGTCTTCGCCGCCGCCAGTCGCCGCGACAATGATCTGGCGTCCGCTGGCGGTGCGATAGGTCATCGGCGTCGCGTTGACGCGCCGCGTCAGGGGCGTGTGCCAGAGTTGCGCACCGGTCGCGGCATCGATCGCATGCAACGCGAGATCGCCGCCGCCGCCGATCACCAGGCCGCCCGCGGTCGCGATCACGCCCGGCGCGCCGGCGACGCCGAGCGCCGGCGGCAGCGCCACGCCCTTGAGCGCCGGGTGCCTGCGGAGCGACGGCGTGTCGCCGAACGGAACCCGCCATTTGATCGTGCCGCGCTGAAGATCGATCGCGACGAGATGACCGTAAGGCGGCTTCAGCAGCGGCAGACCGTCCATGAACTCGGCGTTGGTATCGCCGATGCGCGTGAGCTCGGCGTCTACTTCCGACGCGCGCGGGTTGGCGCTCGATCGATCAGGCTTGCCGACGCGGATGAGGTTCGCCTGATTCGTCGTCTTCACGAACAGGACGCCGCTTTGCGGATCGAATGCGCCGCCGCCCCAGTTCGCGCCGCCGATGATGCCCGGCCGCTGGACGGTGCCGCGGAGCGTCGGCGGCGTGAACACCGGGCCGAGCCGATACTTCGCCAGCTCTTTCTGCGCCGCCGCCTTCAACTCCGGCGTCAGGTCGAACGCATCGTCGAGCGTGACGCCTTGATCGGTGATTGCCGGCGGCCGCGACGGTGTCGGCTGCGTCGGCCACGCGTGCTCGCCATCGACATCGCTCGATGGCACCGGGCGCTCATCGATCGGCCACACCGGTTTACCGGTGACGCGGTCGAAGACGAACGCAAACCCCTGCTTCGTGAGTTGCACGACGGCGTCGACTTTGCGGCCGTCGACCGTAATGGTCACGAGGTTCGGCGGCGACGGGTTGTCGTAGTCCCACAAGCCGTGGTGAATCAGCTGGTAATGCCACTTGCGGAGCCCGGTTGCGGCGTCGAGGCAGACGAGCGATTCGCCGAACAGGTTCGCGCCGGGACGCCGGCCGCCGTAGAAATCGTTGCTCGGCGTGGTCACCGGCAGGTAGACGAGGCCGCGCGCTTCGTCGAGCGTGAACGGCGCCCATACGTTGGTGTGGCCGGTGTAGCTCCACGAATCCTGCTGCCAGGTGTCGTTGCCGAATTCGCCGGGCTGCGGAATGGTGTGGAACGTCCACACCTGCTTGCCGGTATGCGCGTCGAAGGCGCGGACGTCGCCGGGCGGATCGTTGCGGTAGGCGAGCCGATCGCCGACGCCGTTGCCGAGGATCACCAGGTCCTTGTAGATGACCGGCGGTGACGTGTTCGTGTAATGGGTCTTGTTGATCTCCCAGACGAGGCCTTTGCTGAGATCGACAATGCCATGAGCGCCGAAGCTGTCGACCGGGCGGCCGGTCGCGGCGTCGAGGCAGATCAGGCGATAGCGGCTGTTGATGAAGATCCGCAGCGCGTTGTTGTTGGCCCGGTCGCGCCACGCGGCGACGCCGCGATGCACGAACCCGGTGCCGTTCGGCGGCTGGCCGTCCTCGTACGCTTTCGGATCGAACGACCACAACTCGGCGCCGCTGTCGGCATCGAGCGCGACGACGCGGTTGTACGGCGTGCTGAAATAGAGGACGCCGCCAAGCATGATCGGGGTCGCCTGAAAGTTCCCCGGCCGCGTGCCGAACTCAGCCAGCGCCTTCTCCCGCACCGACCACTGCCATGCGACCGCGAGCCTGGACACGTTGGCGCGGTTGATGTCGGCGAGCGGCGAATACTTCGTGCCGCCCTGGTCGGCGCCGTAGACCGGCCACTCGCGCTCGCGGGCGTCGCCAGCCGGCGCATCCAAGCTCGTGTCGAGCGACGCGTTTCCGCCTTCGCGTAAAGCTTCGGCAGACCCGCCGTAGCCTTCGGCGGAGGCGGGCACCGTCGCCGGACGCGCGCCCCGAAAGGGCGCACCGACGAAGACCTCGGCCGCAACCAGCAGCGCAGTGCAGAGCCTCAACATCACGTGGGTCGGAGGATTATAATCCGCCGCATGCGCATGAAATTGGCTTTGTTTATCACTGTTCTCGCCGTGCCCGCGCTCCTCGCGCAGAGTCCGGCGATTCGGATCCACGCGGCCACGGTGATCGACGGGACCGGCAAGGTCGTGCGCAACGCGACCGTTGTGGTGCAGGGATCCAAAATCACCGCGATCGAAACCGGCACCGGATCCAACGCCACCTACGACCTCGGCCGGCTGACGGTGATGCCCGGCATGATCGACGTCCACGCGCACGTCGCGTGGCATTTCGATAAAGACGGCCGCTACGCGGCGCGGCCGGGGACGCCGGCGCAGGAAATCCTCTACAGCGCCGAGAACGCGTACGTCACGCTGCAAGCGGGGTTCACGACGATTCAGAGCCCGGGTTCGCCGAGCGACGTCGAACTGCGCGACGCCGTGGCCCGCGGCGTCCTCCCCGGGCCGCGAATTCTGACGTCCATCCGCCAGTTGAACGAGCGGAGCGGCACGCCGGAGGAGATCCGTCAGAAAGTGCGGCAGCTCAAGAGCGACGGCGCCGACGTCATCAAGATTTTCGCCTCGGCGAGCATTCGCGACGGCGGAAAGCAGACGATGACCGACGAGCAACTGAATGCCGCGTGCGGTGAAGCGCGCACGCTCGGCATCCGTACGATGGTCCACGCCCACAGCCCCGAGTCGATCAAGGCGTCGGTGAACGCCGGCTGTCTCCAGATCGAGCACGGCGTGTTTGCGACCGACGACGTGCTGAAGTTGATGGCCGACAAGGGCGTCTACTTCGATCCGAACGTCGGCGTGGTGCTGCAGAACTACCTGAAGAACAAGGAGCACTATCTCGGCATCGGCAACTACAACGAAGAAGGCTTCGCCTACATGGAAAAAGGGCTGAAGCTGAACGCCGACATGATCAAGCGCGCGGTCGCGACGCCGAAGCTGATGATGGTGATGGGCACCGACGCGGTTGCCGGGGCGCACGGCCACAACGCCGACGAGATCGTCGAG
>Ga0075425_100001481_pt1 | contig 23120 bp, 17 predicted proteins | sample SoiMethybrSBSTD4_FD_75300 | JGI IMG/M metagenome (GOLD analysis project Ga0075425, IMG submission 75300) | Bulk soil microbial communities from a Populus tree surrounding site in Tennessee, USA - Soil MetaG P. TD hybrid SBSTD4 | ecosystem: Environmental > Terrestrial > Soil > Tree plantation... | reverse complement strand
GGTGATGAGCCCGCCGCCGGGCGCGCCTGGCAGATCCGTGCGCCACAGAATCTTCCCCGTGGCGGCATCGAACGCGTACGCATGCTTGTCCATGTCTCCGGCAAACACGAGTCCACCCTTGGTCGGGGTGATACCGGATAACACTGGAGCGCCGGCACGAAAGCGCCATTTCACCTGGCCGCTGTCGGCGTCGACTGCCGTCATCCAACCTGCCCAATTGAGATCACGTGTGCCGAACTGCGCGGCGAGCTGAGTACCCGTCCAGGCCTGACCGGGCTTCTTCGCGAGCTCGGAGGGATCGAGCGTCACTGTCACGCACCAGTCCACGGTTCCGCTGTAGAAGAGATTCGTGTCGGGACTGTAGGCAGGCCCGTTCCACTCGGTCCCGCCGCCGGCACCCGGACAAAAATGGGTAGGTGTCGTCGAGAGCGGCTTCTCCTCGTTCTCACGCGTTGTGACCGGCGTGGCGTACAGCTTCTTGTCCGTGGCCAGATCGTAGACATGGAGGAGCCCGTCCTTTGGTGCCCCCGCAACAACGCGCTTGCCGCCCTTGGTGGTCACGAGCACTGGCGCGGCAGAAAGGTCCCAGTCGTGGAAGTCAGCAGGTACCAACGAGTAGTGATTGCGGTAGATGCCGGTCCGGGCGTCCAGGACCAGCACCGAGTTGGTGTACAGGTTGTCGCCGGGGCGAACATCGTTCGTGAAATCGGGACCGGGATTGCCGGTCGGAATGTATAGCAGGCCCCGCTGCGCATCGAGCGAGTAAGTGGACCAGGTTCCGCCGCCGGTAACAGGGATGCCGTTCTCGTTTCCCCAGGTCACTTTCGCTTGCGCCTGCATCTTCTCGTTGCCGGGCTGCGGCGCATCGGTCGGCACGGTGTAGGTTTCCCACACGACCTTGCCAGTTGCGGCCTCGATGCCGTACATGCGGCCCTTGACCCCGTACACGTCGCTCCCAGCCGTGCCGACGAAAACGAGACCGTTCCACGCGAGAGGAGCTGACGGCACGCTCTCGCCCTTCTCCCGATCTGCCAGTCGCGTGCTCCAGATCTTCTTACCGGTTTCCGCGTCGTACGCGGCGACGCTACCGTCCGACGTTCCTCGAAACAGCCGTCCGTCCAGATACGCGGCGCCACGATTGACTCCCAGCCCGCCGGCAGGGCCGTCTTCGCGCACGCGCCACTTCTGCTGACACGTCTCCGCGTCGAGTGCAACCAGCTCCTTGTCGGTCGTCGCGTAGAGCGTGCGGCCGACCACGATTGGGCCAGTTTGAAAGTTGTTGTCGACGTTGAGGTCGTAGACACACACCTGCCGCAGGCTCGCAACGTTGTTCTTGTCGATCTGATCGAGCGGGGCGTAGCGCTCGGAGGTGAGCGTGCGGTTGTAGCTCGGCCAGTCGGTCGTTGCGGATTGGCCAGCGAGCCGGCCAGCGACGCACAAACTCAAGACGACGGCGGCAGTGGCGAGGTGGATGAACCTGGTCTGACGGACATTCATAGCGCTCATCGATGCCCCCATTCCTCTGGCGTAGCGTTCCGCCGTGGCACTGGCATTGAGCCGAAGCTACTTCGGAGGGTCGACATTGGTAGTCGCCGTCGGCCCGACGCCGGCAATCTGAATCCACATGGGATCGTTCCCTGATCCATCGTAGTGAATACCCTGCGCGATATCACGGATGAACCCGCCTTTCGGTACCGCGACCGTCCTGGTCCTGTCGCCGCTCGGTTCCGTGCCGATCCACATGGTGCCGCCCAGCACCATGACGACACGGTCGATCGAGTGATAGTGCGGGCGGCTCCAGTTGTTCGGGGCGCGTCGCTGGTACTGAACGTAGAGGCCGGGTTTGCTCGAGTCCCCATAAAGGACGAACGATTCCTTCGGCATCTCCTCCGCCCGCTGAACCTGCCTGACCGCCGGATCGATCACGTCGGCTCCCGATCCGATGGTGGTAGTCGTACTGGCCTCCGCCGGATGGTTTAGCGACGGCCCTATTCCGATGAAATACAGCGTCGCGCCGTCGTCTTTCGTTCCTTCGAAGTGAATGCCGCCCGCGATGTCTCTGACGAACGAACCCGCCTTCAACGGCACCGTGCGTTGCGGATCGAATTTCCCGGTGCCCACCCACAACGTGCCGTCGAGCACCGTCACGAACCGGTCATTGTCGTGAAAGTGCGGCTTGCTCCACACGTTTGGGCCGCGCTTCACGATGTAGGCGTACAGCCCCGGCTTGGAGGGATCGCCGTACAGACTCGAGGTCGTGCCATCCTCGGTGGCTCTCCACTGCATCTGTTCAGGCAGCGTGTAGTCCCGGCTGCCCCGATCTATCACGACCGCCTGCGCGCCAAACGAGTGCTGTATCGAAAGAGAAGCCCCAGCCAGGGTTACAACAACGGTGGCCGCGCAGACCGGCAACGTACCTCGCGTGCGGATGGTCATCGGCGTCCTCCACGTCGGACTCACCTTACTCCATTTCACATTACGACTGACGAGGCGCGCGTCCACCTCGAAACAGCCGCACTCGAGCCCGACCGTCGGCAGGACCGCGGCGGACCGTATAATGCGTCGAATCGGGCGCGCGTCGCGTCTGGCAGCCGTCGCGCGGGGATTGGCGCCATCTCGGGCTCGGGAGGGTTCGATGATACGCGGAGTTGCGGTGTTGGTCGCGATCGCGGTCGGCGTCGGCACATTTGTCTCGATTGGTCGCGCCCAGCCCTCGGCGGCGATCGCCGGGCGCGTCACGTCGATGCAGGAAGGCCCGATGGAAGGCGTGCTCGTGAGCGCCAAGCGAGCGAACTCGACGATCACCGTCACCGTCGTCAGCGATGCGCAGGGCCGCTATCGTTTCCCCGTCGACCGGTTGCAGCCGGCCACCTACGCCCTTCGCATTCGAGCGGTGGGCTACGACCTGGATGCGCCTCGGAATGTCGAGGTCACTGGCAAGGGGACGACGACCTTCGATCTGGAGCTGACGCCCGCCGCCGATCTCGCGGCGCAGCTGTCTAACTCGGAATGGCTCGCCAGCTTTCCCGGCACCGAGGCCGAGAAGGCCTCTATCCGTGCGTGCGCCCATTGCCACACGCTGGAGCGGGTCGCACGGTCCCGGTACGACGTCGACGCGATGGCGAAGGTGATCGAGCGGATGTCGACGTATCCGCAGCTCTCGTTCCCTTTCAAGGTGCAGAAGCTCGTCGCAACGCGCATCGGCGGCGGCGAGGATCCCTTGGAGCGGCGACAGGCGGGATGGCGCCGGCAGGCGCAGTATCTGACCACGGTCAACTTGAGCAAGAGCGATCATTGGAGTTATGCGTTCAAGACCCACCCCCGTCCGACCGGCCGCGCGACTCGCGTGATCTACACCGAATACGATCTCCCGCAGCGCACGAGACAGCCGCACGATGTGATCGTGGACTCGCACGGCCTCGCCTGGTACGCGAGCTTCGGCGAACAAATCCTCGGGAGACTCGATCCCAGGACCGGAACGGTGACCGAGTTCGACGTGCCGCTGCTCAAGCCGAAGATGCCGACGGGCATACTGGCAGTGCGCTTCGACGAAGACGAGAACGTGTGGCTCGGCATGCAGTTCCAGGGCGGTGTTGCCAGATTCGATCGGAAGACGGAAAGTTTCCAGACGTGGAGCCTGCCGCCGGAGCTGAACGGAGACCACGTGCAGATCAATCAGATCAGCGCCGATCATCACAAGGTTGATGGCAAGGTCTGGCTGCAGGATGCTGGGACGTACACCGTGCTGCGCCTCGATCCGGCGTCCGGGAAATTCGACGTCTACGAGCCGTTCCCGATCCCGAGGCCGAACATCTACGATGTCGTGTCAGACGCGCAGAACAACGTGTACTTCACGGTCTTCGGGCGCGAGCATATCGGGAGAATCGACGCGAAAACGGGCGCGATTACGGTGTGGCAGACGCCGACGAAGGGCTCGGCGCCGCGCCGCGGCATGATCGACGGGCAGGCGCGGCTGTGGTTCGGCGAGAATCGCGCCGAACGGATCGGGATGTTCGATACGCGCACCGAGACCTTCCGCGAATGGGTGGCGCCGACGCCGGAATCGTGGCCCTACGACGTAACGGCCGATACGCACGGCAACGTGTGGGCCGGGGGCGAGTACAGTGATCGCGTGATGAGGCTCGATCCGAAAACCGGCGCGATCACGGAGTACCTGCTGCCTCGGTTCACCAACATCCGGCGCGTGTTCGTCGATAGCTTGACGACGCCGTCGACGTTCTGGGTCGGGAACAATCACGGCGCCTCGATTGTGAAACTCGAGCCCCAGGACTGAACGGCGGCAGGGACCTGCGATACGTTACACTCGGCCCCAATGCCCGAGTCAGTCCTGCCGCCAGCGAAGAGCCCGCTGCCCATCCCAGCCCATAACGCTAAAACGTACGCACGGTTGTACGACTACGTCGCGGCGAAGTGCCTGGGTCCGACTGACGTCCTCGCTGGATTCCTCTCACATCTGGACCTGATCCGCAGAACACCGTTGACCGAACTCGTCGGTCGCTACGAGACGCATTCGTGGCCGGGGTATATGTGGCGTAACAGGCGCCGGCTGATGCAACTGCTATCCTCACAGGCCGAGACCACGACGGAAGGGATCCGGGCCCGCTACAACGACCACTGGTCCGCAGAGGATGTCCGCCGCGGGAGAAAGCGGCTCCGCGACTATTTAGTCGGCGGCCGCCTGTACCAAATGCCGGAGCTTGCCTACACCCCGCCCCTGATGCAGTACCTCTCGGAGCTGTACATGCGGCATATCCGGCCGGACGACCATGTCGTCGAATTCGGATGCGGCGCCGGCCGCAACCTGATGATGCTTCGGCAGCTCATCCCGGAGATCAGGTGCGAAGGATTCGACCAGTCGGCGGAGGGAATCTCGGCTTGTCGCGACTTGGCCACGTGCCTTCGGATGCCCGAGCTCCACTTCGGCGTGCTGGATCTGACCAACGATGACGACTTCACTACGGCGACCGCGCATATCGCTCCTGGCGCCGTGCTGATGACGATGGGTTGTCTCGAGTGCGTGCCCGGGACCGCAGACGTCGTCCGACGCCTGCACCGCCTTCGCCCGCGGCTCATTCTGCACTTCGAACCGATCGCCGAACTGTATCAATCAGCGTTCCTGAGCCGCGACTTCTTCATTCGCCGGCACCTGCAACGCGTCGGCTACATGACGACACTCCTGACCACCGTCCGCGAATACGAGCAAAGCGGCCAAGCGACGATTCGCGAGCTCGCGCGGCCGGGATTCGGGAAGGCATTGGTCGAGTATGCGACGCTCGTCTGGGCACCGAAGACTTACGCCGCCGGAGGCGGATAGAGCGGGATGAGACGCATCGGGTTGTTGTGGTTGTTCGAAAACTCGATAGTTTGGGTAGCAACCTTTGCAGGACTTACTTTGCCGATTTCTTTTGGGTGAGAGCCTCGCGATCACCGACATCGCCGGTCACGATGCCCGCCTTTGCCAGCTGTGACGCCAGCACGTCGAGTTCGCGCCGAATATCGTGCATTTGCTGACGCAACTCCGCTGCCCGTCGCAGCAGAGCGCGTAATTGGCCTCGTGTAACTTCAGACATAGGTGGGGATCTGGCGCTGCCCCGAGCACGCGCTGTGCCAAATCCGACTCGCGGGCCGACGCGTCGCAGCGCACGGAAGCTCCCTAGGTGGGCGGCTGTCTTTTTCGGCGTGCAAGGTGGGCGATGTCGTATTGGCTGGGGTCCGCGGCGGCCGAATCGCTGTTATGCCTCACGTCTCTGCCGGTTCTGATCATGTCAGCGAGGACTCGTGCCCGCACCTTGTCTTCTTCACTCCATTTCGACAGCAACATCTCTTCGGACGCGACCGGCCAGTGACGTACTGAGACAGCCGAGATGAACCGACGCATTTTCAGCAGTTGTCCCACCCCCACGTTGAAGGCGATGTGAAGCAGCACGCGTTGGCGCACCGAGTCGAGCTTCCCGAACGCTGGTAGCTGACTCTCCAATTGGCCCCCTATCCGACGGAGGTCTCTTTCCAAGGCAGTGGTGGCGTCGTGAGCGGTTGTTGTGGGTCGTTGCGGATGGCGCGTCCCTCGGGCGACGCTGAGGTTTCCTCCGGCATCTTGGTAATGCCGCAGCTTGAATCCTTCGTAGCGCCTCACCTGCGCCAACAGGTGGTCGTAGTCCAAATCGTCCATGGCCACGCCTCCGCGCCAAACATCAGAACGACGAAAGCAAGCGTTGCACAACACATGCCTCGGCAATGACCGCAGCCTTCGCAGAATTTAAGAGGAAGCGGATCTCTTTTCGTGCATGATGTCACCGGCTCCGGCTCAGCCCCGCGAGCGAGAATTGCGATCGGAAAGGGGGGCAAAATGCCCAGAGTGATCGTTACAGCAGAAGTTGAGAATACGGAGAAGTGGGAAAAGAGCTTTCGGACACACGGTGACCTGTTTCGACAGATGGGTGTGTCACGGATGGAGTTTGCCACCGGTCCCGGCAACCGAGTTGCGGTGTGCGGAGATACCGCCAACCTCGATGCCTACATGAAGATTTTCAATTCGCCAGCGACTGCGGAGGCGATGGCGTCTGATGGCGTCAAGCGTGAGACTGTCGAGACGTTCGTCCTCGATAAGGAAGTGACGACCTAGACGACGAGCGGCAGCGGGACGCGCTGCCGCTTCGAACCCTACAGCAGTTTCAGGAAGGCCACCATGTCCGCCTGATCCTGGTCCGTCAGAATAATGCCTTCGATCGGCCCGGGACCATCAGGATCGAACCCGAAGAATAACGTGTAGTGCGCCAGCACGTCCTCGAGCGTCTTGGCTGAGTTGTCGTGGAAGTACGGCGCCGTTCTGCTGATGCCCCACAGCGATGAGATCTTGAACGAGTTCAGATTGGTAAAGGTTCCATCTTCCACGCCGATGCCGGTGATGAGTGCCCGCCCCGGGTCTGGCGTGACCAGATGGGCCTTGCTGCCGTCCGGGTTCGTGAAGACGAAATCGTGCATCGGGTTGTGGGCCTTGTTGATCTCGGAGATGGCAACGCTCTGGAAACGGGTGTGCAGCGGGATACCGAAAATGAGAAGCGACACGAGGTTGGTCTCATTGAGCATCGGCCCGGCGTGACAGCCTGCGCAGAGCCCGTGCTTGACGTCGGTGGGGTCGAGCACATCTTCGAAGAATCGACGGCCTCGCCGCTCGGAGGCCGTGTTGCCTTGCGGCAGCTCCGGCGCCGCGCCCCCGCGCGCGAACGCCCTGAGCGCCGGCGAACTGAAGAACGCATCGGTAACCTGGAACTGCGCGATGCGATCGAGGTCAGCCGCTTTGGCGACGGTGAGCGCCTGCGCGTGATCGTGAATCGCTCCGGCAGCCTGCATCTGCAGCGATGGCTGCCGCCCGTCGAGCATCAACACGGGATCGAGCCCGGGCGTATTGATCGTCGTCGGAATGCCGCGTCTCAGGATCACTTCACGCGCGCCGGGATCGTCGGCGAGGCTGACGTTGTCGGGCAGCGGAATGTGCATGAGGATGGTGGCGTCATTGAGCATCCTCGTCACGCCATGTCCGTTGCCGTCGTCGCTGCCGTCGTGGACGAACAGCGGGTCGTGAGGATTGGCGGCGAACCGGCGTTGCGCGTCTTGCGGCGAAACAGTGCCCGTCTCGTTGCTGTGGCACGTGAGGCACGTGCGTCCATTGCCGCCGAACGTTTCGCGCTCGAAGAGTTGCTTGCCGTCCATCCTGTTGCCGATGCTGTCGCCCTGCCCTGAGAGAGTTGCGACGAGCGCACCGAGAAAGACCGTCGTGAAGACACAGAGTACTCCCCGTTTTCCGGCCATCGCTTCCTCTCTTTCGTGATCGCGCCCGAAGTGCCCGGTCCGACGTTGCGGACGAGGGTTGGCCGCCTATACAGAGATGAACGTTAAGAGGTTAGCGATCGAACAACGCCGAAGGATTCACGTCTGGCCGTTCGCGGTCGAACGCGAGTGACCTGCCCTCGATGGGAGGAGGCGTGGCTCACGAGATGTTGAAACATCTGCCGGAAGATCTGCGATCGGACGGGGCCGCCGAGTTCACTCAACGCGCAAGGCGTCGCGCGCATCGACTTCTCTTTCGTCACAACACATTCCTGTCCGGTTTGGAACAGTCCGGGCGATTGAGTCGCGATATCGTTTCAGGGTCTCGATGAACGCGGCCCGGCATACCCAGGAAACATCCTCCGCCGCATTCGAGCTCTCAGCCACCGAGCGGCGAATAGGCTGAGCGGTGTAACCCGGGCGAAGCCTCGGTCGGTGGTCCAGCAATGACTGAGACAAGTGATTCTGCGCACGGCTCAGGTGACGACCGGGCCGGACGGCCGCCGCCTGCGTCTCAGACGCGCGCCATTCTGCGGGTGGTGTTGCTGCCTCTGGCGGTTGCGGGGGGACTCTGGATGCTTTACGCGCTGCAAGGCGTGATTCTGCTCCTTCTCCTGTCGATGCTCTTTGCCTACCTCATCGCCCCACTCGTGGAGTCCCTTTGCCGGCCGCTCACGTGGGGTCGGCGTGCATGGACCATCCCACGCGCACTCGCGATTGCGATGGTATTTCTCGCCTTGTTCGCATCGGCCGGGATCGCCAGCTACGTCCTGTTGCCTCTTCTCGGCGCGCAGGTCACGGAGTTTGGCCGGCAGGTTCCCAGCTACATGGCCTACGCGCGCGGACAAGTGCAGGCGTGGCAGCACTTCATCGATCCCGCTCATCTTCCTCAAGGCATCCGCGAGACCATCGATCGAACGTTTGCTCGCACGATCGATGCAGCGGGGGTTTCTTTGAGTCACGGCTTCGGCTCCCTCCTGCCGCTACTGGGCTATCTGCCGTGGGTCGTTCTGATTCCCGTCGTGACGTTCTTTCTGTTGAAGGACGGCCAGTCGTTCCGCAGGAATATTCTCCTGGCCCTTCCGCGCGGGCGGCTTCGCGGACGCGGCGCCGAGGTGTTCGAGGACATCAATGACACGCTCGCCGCGTACATGCGCGCAGCGCTGCTAGCCTGTCTCCTCGTCGGCGTGCTCTGCACGATCGGATTCGTGTTGATAGGCGTGCCGTACGCACTCCTCTTTGGTGTGGTGGCTGGCCTGCTCGAGTTTATCCCGCTGATCGGTCCGCTCGTCGTTGCCGTAGGCGCAACGCTCGTCGTGAGCTTTCATTCGATCAACCAAGCCATCGCAGTGCTCGTTTTTCTCGGCACACTGCGGCTCGTACAGGACTACGTGGTCTTTCCGCGGCTCGTACGCCGCGGAATCCACATACATCCCCTGGGGGTAATACTGGCGATTCTCTGCGGTGCGGAACTGGCCGGCATCGCTGGTATCTTCCTCGCCATTCCGGCCGTCGCCGTGTTGTCGGTGATGCACCGACACTTGCTCGAGTACCGCGGGAGTGGCGGGCTGGTGTCCGAGCTGTTGAACCCCACGCAATCCTCTACAGACGCGGCGCGCGCGCCGGATCCCTCAGCGACACCGGTAGCCCACCCTCCAACCGATACCCAGCCGACACGGAATCCACATCGAACGGCGGTCACTCAATGAGCCTGGGGAGCCGCATTCGCGCGCTGGCGATCGTGCGAATCTTCGCGACCGCCCTCAAGGCATGGTGGGATGACGACGCACCGCGCCTCGGCGCGGCACTGGCCTATTACACATTGTTCGCGATCGCACCAGTACTGCTTGTCGCAACTGGCATTGCGAGTCTGGTCTTCGACACCGACGCGGTGCGCGGCGAGGTCGTCAACCAGCTCGATCACCTTGTCGGGCACGAGGGTGCGCACGCCGTGCAAAGTCTTCTCGCTGGAGCGAGTCAACAACGAGCGGGCATCATCGCCACCACGATCGGCAGCGTCGCGTTCGTCATCGCCGCCACCGGCGCGTTCCTCGAGCTCCAGGCGGCGCTGAACACGGTGTGGCGGGTGAAGTCGAATCCGAATGCTCACCTCAAGGCATTCCTGATCGATCGTCTGCGCTCCTTCGGCCTGGTGGTCGCGATCGGCTTTCTGCTGATGGTCTCGCTCGCGGTGACGGCCACTCTTGCGGCATTCAGCACATGGCTCGCGCGCCGCTCCTCGAGCGTCCCACTGGCGTGGAGCGGAGTCCAGGTACTCGTCTCGCTCATCGGGACGACATCGCTGTTCGCCCTCCTCTATCGCGTCTTGCCTGACGTGCACCTTGGATGGCGTGATGTGACCACCGGTGCGTTCGTCACAGCCGTGCTCTTCACGATCGGTCAACAGGTGATCGGCCTCTATCTCGGCCAGAGCAGCATGGCGTCGAGCTACGGCGCTGCCGGCTCAGTGATGATTCTCCTGCTGTGGGTGTACTACTCGTGCCAAATTCTGCTGCTCGGTGCCGAGTTCACCCGCGTGTACGCGGAGCACCGGGGCACAACATGGGCTCCGGAATTATTCGCCGAACAGACCCGACGCACTCAATCAGGCGACACCAGCATCCGGCTCGACGTCACCGAGCCAACGAGCGCGAACACATGAGTGCGGCGCGACTATCTGTCGTCGCGCGTCGCATCGGTGCTTTCAGATGTCGTTTATCGCGATCAGCAGCGCCACGAATGAGACATTTGGAGTTCATATGGCTAAACGCACTCACAGCGCGACCAAACGTAATTCGAGCACGGCGCCGAGCACGACGTCTGGTACACCGACGGCTGACGTGCTGGAGAAACAGGTCGTGGCATTTGCCGAGCAGCTCGGGCGAATCGCCGGGACCGTTCATGCGAAAACGGCGGGCTGGATGGATGGCGACGCGCTGAAGAAGGAGCTCGCCCGTGTGCGGGATGGCGCAGCGGATCTGCTCCAGCGACTCACGGCAGATGCGCAGGACGTCGCGGAGAACAGACCGACTGCCGGGCCAGCAACCAGACGGAGCCGAGGACGCAGTGGCGGCATCGTCGACGCGCCCGGGAAGAAACATCGTCCGCCCACGCCGACCGATCCCGGCGCGAACCGGGCGGACAGTCAGGCGGCCAAAATGCGCGCGGCGAAAACGATGGTCAAAACACCTCGGCGCCGCGGGCGCGGCTAGAGTTTCGAGGCGGTGTTCTCCTAGAGAGACTTGCCCTGATTCTCGCTGCGGATGCGCCATGCTTCGTGAGGAACGCTGAGACTGCTACCGCAATTCTCGCAGACGCAGATGTCGAGTTCCTTCATATGCCTGGCGACCTTCATCGGACCCGATGAACAGACAGGGCACGTCGGTATGACTTCACAAGGGTCTGGGGTATTCACGATTGGGGGGCCTTTAGTTCCGAGTGGGTGCGGGCGCTGACACTCTGCGAGCATATCAGCGTTGGTCGAGAACCGGCTGCTGACCTAGCTCTTGGGAGGAACCTCAGTGTTAGTCGCCGACGAACCGGGTGAGATCGCCTTTGGTGCCCTGGCGCTTCCACACTTTTTCGTAGACGTGCACCAGACTGGAGCGCGGCACGAGGCGTTGTGCGATCTGATTCGCCAGCACCTCGGTTTGAAGGAATGGATGATGGGTGAAGATCCACACGTGCCCGAGCTCGTGTGCGATGGCCGCCTCGAGCTCTTCCTGCGTCAGCTCGTTGATGAAGTCCTCTTCGACCGACAGCAGAAATCCAGTGCTGGCGTCGGTGTACTCAACCGAGACCATCAGCGGATTCTTCGGCACCAGTGCGACGGCGATCGTATCCGCCATCGTCAGCTTCGCCATGAACTCGTTGACGATCTCCTGAATGCGCTGTTGATCCCGTGGATTGGGAATGACGCGCTCGGGCTCAGCTGCAAACGTCACGGAAGTGGCACGTGGGAACAACAACAGGAGCAGAGAGAATGCCAGAATCCTCCCTGAACGACGACATGAATGCAGCATACGTGTTACCTCATACCTCTGCCGGTGTTCACGCCACACGGCGGCCTACCACGCGTTCGCAGCCATCACCCAGATCCCTTCATGTCACCGGCTCGCGCCTCACGGCTGCTGCGACGGCTTGGCGATGGGCTCTACATGCCGAGCAGGGCTGTCGATAGGTGGCGAGTACACGTAACGCGCTCCCGGCTTGGTTCCCGTCGCCAACGTCCAGTTACTGATCGGCACATCCGTGGTGTTGTCTTCGTTCGTCATGGCGTCCTCCGTCGTGGTTCATCTCGGGTCAACGGGAAGTCGAGCACCGTCTTCCGTGAAAAGTAGTGACAGCTGACATACTCGCGTTACGGCGCTGCAAGGCCACTACGCGGTGGCAGCGTCCTCGAGTCCGTACTTTCGAATCCGAAGGTGAAGCTGCGTGCGGGTCAAGCCAAGTCGCCGTGCCGTTCTCGTTTTGTTGCCACGGCAATCGCGCAAGACCTTGGCGATCGTGGTGCGTTCGACGACGCTCAGATCGGTCGTATCCTCGCGGAATCGGCGGGCGCCTGATTGCAGGCTCAGATGGTCCGCGCCGATGAGCGCGCCTCCACAGAGAATCGCTGCCCGCTCCAAGACGTTGCGAAGTTCTCGAACGTTGCCAGGCCAGTCGTAGGCGAGCAATGCGTTTCGCGCGTCTCGTGTCAGACCAGCCGGTGGCCGGCCAAACGACGTGCCGATGTCCTGTAGAAACACCTCGCTCATCGGCACGATATCGGATGGACGATTCCGCAACGGTGCAATCTGGATATCGAAGACGCCGAGCCGGTAGAACAGGTCCTCGCGAAAGTCGCCGCGCTCGACGGCTTTGCGCAGGTCGCGGTTCGTCGCGGCGATCACCCGGATGTTCGCCTTGATAACACGCGTCCCGCCGAGGCGCTGGAACTCGCGCTCCTGCAGAACCCGTAGGAACTTCGCCTGCGCGGACAGGCTCATCTCGGTGACCTCGTCGAGGAACAGCACGCCGCCCGATGCCAGCTCTACCTGGCCGGGCTTTGACTGCTGCGCGCTCGTGAACGCGCCGCGCTCGTATCCAAACAGCTCCGACTCGAGCAGCTGCTCGGGCAGCGCGGCGCAATTCAGCGCCACGAACGGCCCGGTCTTCCGCATAGACGCAGCATGGATGAACCGCGCCACGACTTCCTTGCCCGTGCCCGACTCGCCGGTGATCAGCACGGTGGTGTCAGTCGGCGCGACCTGCGTCGCCTTGCGCAGCACGTCGCGCCATTCAGCAGACTCGCCGACGACCTGCAGGTGCGCGGCTGCCTTGAGACGATCGACGCCTCGCTGCACGCCCGCGTCGATACGCGGTGCGCGGTCGTCATCGATGTCAGGCGTGACCTTGCCGAGCCCGCCGCGGGATGCACCGAGCCCGAGGTGGTACGCGATCCGACGCGCGAGCGGCACGTGCGTGCGGTTGAACGCCAGCGGCCGCTTCGACCAGAACGCTACGCGCACCAAAGGCTCGGGCGCGCAGGTCGACACTCGCAGCACCGAGCGGTAGCCGGCCGCGACCAGCCGCTCCGTCCCATGCGGGGCCGCGGATGCGCCAAACGCCGCAGCCCGCAGATCGTCGATGATCATCTCGTCGACTTCGGGCGCCGTCATGTCGGGCACGTCCGCAGTCGACGCGTTCACGGTGGGTCGCCCCCGCTGATCGAAGCACGCCATGCGCAAGGCATCGTGCGGCAGCATCTTGCTCACGATCGCGGAGAGTCGTGGTAACGCGGTGTCAACGTTATTCGTGATGGCGAGCTCGCGGAGCAGTTCCAGCGAGCCGTCGAAATAGGAATCCTGAGAGTCCCGACGGTCGGTAGCGCTTTCGTCAATAACCAACATCGCGATAACCCTCCACGTCGGCGAGTCTGCGCGCTCACGCCGGCGGCCACAACCTCCGTTCGGGCACATTCACAGCCTCATAAAGCGTGATTGAGGTGACCTGATCGAGTGTGTGGAGGCGACTCAGTGGGATGGCTTGAGACGACTGTGTAGGGTGGCTAGCGGGGCACCCTTTCGGGCTTGGCGCACGGCAGGTTGGGTTCCACGGGCGTGGTCCTTGTGCGGGCCCTGCGGCGCCGCACCATGAACTGCATCAATGGGACGTCACGCAAACCTGCCAGCGAAGGCAGGGTTCAGGCAGGAGGAGAATTCCGAACTGACCGCGCGTGCGAAGTGTTTCTACGTGGCGGTGCGTCGATGCGCTTCCATCCGAAAAGCCGAGCGTCGACCGACCAACGACCCGGTCCGAGCATCGTCAGCGCGCAGCCAATCGTTGCTGCTAGAAGGCGGCCATTCAAAAGTTCGCCCGTTCTCAGGATGTCGGAGATCGCAACGACGGCTACCACCGCGCCCGCGACTGGGGTCCATAACCCGGCGATGAGAAGGAGTGCCGCCAGTGCGAGCGACGCCGAGGCGACTATGTCCAACGGCGGACCGCTCCATAGCCCCGGGCCCGCGCGCCAGAGCACGACGGCGCCGACGACCAGTCGCATCAGCAGTAGGGCGATCCCTGGCGCGCCGCCGGCGAACGTTGAATATAGGCGTCGCAACACGTACCTCGAGATGATTATTGGGTCATGGCGGCGCGACGCGAACCACCCCAAGGAGTTGCCAGTGTGACTCTTTAGGGTCGAGGAGAGGGGAGGCGGAGAGAGCGGTGGGATGATCTACAGTTCGATGATGCCTCTCTTCAGGCCAATGATCGCCGCATGTGTCCGGTCGTTGGCGTCGAGTTTCGCAAGAATGCTCTTGACTCGCCCCTTGACTGTGTCCTCCGTAATGGCGAGCTGATCCGCAATCTGCTTGTTCGCATTTCCGGCGGCGATCAAGCGCAACACGACGACTTCTGCTGGCGTCAGGGCCTGATCACTCACATGCTGCGCGACTTGGAATGAGGCCTCGGGCGAGAGGCCCCTCTTTCCAGCATGCACCGCTCGGATCGTTCGCAGTAATTCCGAATGGAGCGTGTTCTTGAGCAGGTAGCCTTGAGCACCGGCCTTCATGGCGCGCAGAATGTGAGCATCGCCCTCGTACGTCGTCAGCATGATGACGCGTGCGTCCGGGAACTCCGTTCGAATGGCGATGAGCGCGTCGAGGCCATTCATCTCCGGCATCTGAATGTCCATCAGCGTCACGTCCGGACGGTGCGCGCGGAATTGCGGGATCGCATCGCGCCCGTTGGCGGCTTCTGCGACCACTGTCATATCCGGCTGAACCCCAACGAGACCGGCGATCCCTTCGCGCACGACTGGATGATCGTCTACGGTGAGAATCCGAATGGGGGACCCGCCGCCGCTCATGACGCGTCTCCTCCGACCTGGGCCGCCGTCTTGGAGGTCAACAGCCGTGACCACCAGGAACGCCTCGTGGACGCGTAGACGCTGCTGGCAGGAAGGCGCAGCTCCACCTCCGTCCCTGCGCCGACTTCACTCCATACCGCCAGTTTTCCTCCGATCAGTGCAGCACGTTCTGGCATGCCGCGCAATCCGTAGTGTCCCTCGAGCCGCTGATTTGCGAGCACGTTCGGATCAATCCCCTTACCATCGTCGCGCACGCGCAATCGGAATTGCTCGTCCTCGTAGCGGATGTCGACCTCGACCCGCCAGGCATGCGCGTGCTGGAAGGCATTTCGAAGGGCTTCCGCCGCAATCTTGTAGATCTCGTCACGAACGATCGGGTGCAGATCGCGCGTCTGGCCCTCGACTGCGACACTGAATGTGGGCCGCTGTTCGGCGCTCACGACGGTCGCGAGCTCGTCGCCAAGGATCCTGACAGCAACCGCGAGATCGTTACGTTCGATGGTCGACGCCCGCAAGCCCTGAACCGCGTCCCGGCCTTCGGTGATCGCCTTCGCCGCTTGGTCGATCGCCACATCCAGTTTGTCTTTCGCCTCCGCCGGTCGTTCCGGCAACAGGTACGAGGCGGTCTGGAATCGCAGCAGCAGACCGTGGAAGCTCTGAAGCAGCGTGTCGTGCAGCTCCCGCGCAATACGTGTGCGCTCGCCGACGCGTGCCTCCAACATCATGTCGAACTGATGGTGCAATTGCCGTACACGCAACTGATAGACCGCCCATAGCAGCGCCAGAAACAAGATCGCGCCGAGTGCGCGAAACCAGTTCGTCTGGTAGTACGCCGGGGCGACCGAGAAGTCGAGCACATCGCCCGCGTCGTTCCACAGCCCACTGTTGTTGCTTGCCGCCACGCGAAAGCGGTAGTTGCCCGGCGAGAGGTTGGAATATTGCACCTCACGCTTGTTGACGACCTCCCTCCAGTCCGAATCCTGCCCTTCCAGCATGTAGCGGAAGTGAACTCTCTCCGGCGCCACCATGCTCAGCGCGGTGTAATTGATGGACAAATTGCGAGTCTTCGGAGGCAGCCGCAACGGGCGTGTGTCATCGAAGGTTTGACCATCGGCCACAACCTGCTCGATGTGGACCGGCGGAGGGAGCGTATTGATGGCCATGCGAGACGGGTCGATGAAGCTGACCGTCGAACCATTCAGGAACCAGATTTTTCCGTCCGGCGACTTCGTGACCGCTGGCCTCGAGGGCGTGAGGATCGGAACCAGCTGAATCCCTTCTGCGCTATCGAACGTCGTCGAGCGTATGATTCGCTTCGGGTCCGCCGTCCAGGCATCCAACTCCGTTCGCGCGATACGTACGAGACCACACGCCGTGTACAGCCAGTACGCAGCCAACTGGTCTTCGATGATCCAGTGAACCGTTGGGCAAGGCAATCCGTTCGGCGCGGTGAGCGTAGCCACTCGATCGTTCGTGATCCGGCTGAGGCCGTTGTCGGTCGCAACCCACATCGTGCCATCGCGGTCGCGCGAGACGCTCAGCACCTTTCGCGTGGTACGTTCGCCTTCGCCAGTCAATGACAGGTTGCGTATTCGTCCTGCCTGAAAATGAGCTATTCCGCCGCTCAACAGCCCCGTCCAGACGCCGCCGTCCGGGTCGGGCACGAGACCGGTCCCAGGGCCGCCACCCAGCTTCTGCCACGGCGCGTGCTCAACAATGTTGCCGTCGACTAGATGCGCCAGCCCGTAATCATTGGCATTTAGCCAGAGACTCAGCCACAGGCCACCGCGGTTGTCGCTGGCGATCGCGTGCGTAAACCCGCCCGGCACGGCCGGGACGCCGCTAAACTTCCCGTTTTCGAATACTGCAAGACCGCGAGCTCCCGAGACCCAAATACGACCGCGCTCATCCTCGAACAGCGATTGGATGGAATCGTCGGGTAGACCCGGGTCGATTCGCCGCCGATAAATTGTCGCTCGTCCGTCTTTCCATCGATTGAGCCCGTCCGCCGTGCCGATCCAGATGCTCCCGTCGCGCGCCGCCAAAACAGATGTCGAAGTCGAGTTGGAGAGGCCTTGCTTCACCGAAAGCGGGGTGACGGGCCACTCACGAAAACGATCGATCCCCTCGGAGGTGCCCACCCAGATGGTTCCCTCACGGTCTTCAAACAGAGACAACACCTGATCGCTCGACAACCCGTCTTCGCGGGTAAACAGGCTTGCCTTGCCCTCGTATGCGTGCACGAGTCCATGAGCGGTTGTGCCAATCCACAGGCCCCCGTTGCGATCCCGAAGCACGGTTATGGCGCTCAAAGGGGACGGTACGCCGCGAAGGGGATAATCGACCACCGTGGTGCCGGCGACTTGACGGATGCCGTCAACAGCAATTAGAAGGCCACGCCCGCCATCGCCGACCGTCAACGACTGGTGGGTCTGTATCGCCGTATCCAGATAACGACGTGGAGCACCCGGCGCCCAGCGCCATAGCCCCGTACCCGATGCGACCCACAGGTTCCCGTCGTCGTCTTCATAGACGGACGCGACGCTCCCGCCAAGTTGTCCATCATCGCCGTAGCACGTGGTTTGTTCGCCGCGGAAGGCGCACAGCTTGCCTGTCGGCCCGCCGAAAGAGCCGGCCCAGACGGTACCATCGCGCTGCTGCACGAGTGTTATGACGGTGCGGCCGGCGAATACCGGATAGTGAGTGAGCTCACCGTCCTTCCAACTCACCAACCCATCAAGCGTGCCGATCCACAGGCTTCCGTCGCGAGCCGGCAGGATCGCAGCCGACGCGGCGTTCGGAAGTTTGTGCCCGGGGCGCAGTGGCAGAGGCGTCAGTCGCACGCCGTCGTAGCGCACGACACCCGACGAGGTACCCAGCCAGAGGTAACCGTCAGGCGTCTGCGCGATTGCGTAGACTGCGCCATTCGAGAATCCGTTGCGAAAGGTCCAGGCTAGATGCGCGTACTGGCTGATATCCAGTGACGGGTCAAGCGCACGCGCGGGAGCAGACCAGAGCAGCACGGCAGCCGTGCAAAGCGCAACGACGGCCGGTACCAATCGCGAGCCTGGCTGCGTGCTGCTCATGTCGAACGTGTCTGCGCCGAGGGCGCGCGTGACGAGTGTGCATTATTAACACAGTCTTAGACCATGCGACTGTCGATCGACGTGGTCGAACAATTCGTACCCGAATGAGTCGTAACCTCAACTCTTTCGGGCGGATTTGGCCGCCGTCGGCTAGTCGTGGTCCACCCGGCACATCCGCAGCGGCCGGTTCAAATTTGCTCCACGACACGCACGAACGAACCATTCGATGCCATCGAGGCCTTCGGGTTGGCGCTTTCAGAACGTGAGTCGCACGCCGAACTGAATGGACCTCGGATCACCAACCGCCGTCACCGTGTTGAACGGCGACACTGGATTCGACGGATACGATCCGGATCCAAACGTCGTATTCCGTGTGATTGGGTTCACCCGATCGGTCAGATTGAACGCTTCGACCAACCCATCGACGCGCGTCCCGCCGGAGAGCCGGAACGAACGACTGACTCGGAGACTCACGGTGAAGAAGTCATTGCCCTTGCCCGCATTCCTCGGTATGAACTCGACCTGTCGAACATCGAAGTTAGCCGTCGATACCGACCCATCCGCGTATGGCCGTCCTGCCGTTCCCTGCAGGCTGTTGATGCCGGAGACGATGTTGAACGGAAGGGACGAGTAATACTGCACCATCGTGCTGGCCTGGAACCCATGGCTGATTCGCTCCCAAGGGGTCCTGGCGAGTGTTACCGGCGAGTTGACTGAGGCGCCGATGACAAGGCGGTGGCGCTGATCATTGTCGGAGCGGCCCCAGTCCTTCATCACGTTCGTGGGGTCGGTCGGCGAGCTGAAGAACGCTTCCCCGAGGTCGTTCATCGATTTTGATAGCGCGTAGCTGACCCGGACAGACGACCAGTCCTTCGGACGCTGCAGGTAAGTCACGTGCAGGCCGTGATAGTTCGAGTCGCCGGCGCCTCGGTATTGGCTGTTGTTCGCGTAGGCCGACACCGGCCGGCATCCGTTGTTGGTGCCCGCCGCCACGCACGTCGGCACGTTCTGGTTGATAGACATAAGCAGATTCCTACCGCGGAAATACTGATACCCGACGCTGAGGGTGCGGCTACCGCCGAGCGTTCGCTCGATCTCGATGTTCGCCTGCTTCGAGTACGCATTCTGCAGATCCTTGTCCATCGTCGTGATCGACACGAGAGCCGTGGAGGGCAGACGGTCGGGCAGGATATTGGGAAAGACGGGAGCGCCGGCCTGCGTCGGCAGGATGCCAGACACCTGCGGCTGGCGCAGTTGCGTGACGTCGGTCGTGTTCCCCGCGGACAAGAGCGCATTCGCCACGGCGCGCAGCGGCACCCGGTCGAAGAAGACACCCGCCCCGCCGCGGACCAGGAAGTCCTGCGACGCCGTCGGCGCCCACACGAAGCCCGCCCGTGGGGACAGGTTGTTGGTGTCGGTATTGACCGTGTCGAGGAATTGCAGATCGTAGCGAACGCCGACGTTGAGCGTCAGCCGCGAATTGGCGCGCCACTCGTCTTGCGCGTAGACGCCGACGTTCGGGTTCTTCTGGTTCACGACAGGATCACCGAAGGTCTGCGCGAATCCGTTGTAGTTGCCGCTCAGGAAGTTCGCCATCGACGAGAACGTATAGCTGCCCCGGAAGGTGCGCAGGAACGTGATCGTGTCGTCGTTGAGAAGGAAATCGACGCCCGCCCGCAGCGCATGTGCTCCAGCGCGGTGTGACACGTTACTCACTGCCTGGTACAGCGTGTTCTCGCGTCGCGTGGGACTGCTCGAAAACGTACCGAAGGTCGCCACACCCGAAATCGTGACTTGTGGTCCGATCTGATCGGTCGAGTACGCCTGCAGGTCGCCGTGGGCGATCTGCACGCGACTTTCACTCACCGTATTCGAGGAGATCATCCAGACATTGCTGATCGCGAGCGAGTGGTCGCGGTTGTCCAGTCCGGTCGATCCCGATGGCGCGTTGAGATTGCCGACGCCGCGTGCGTTGGCCGAGGTCACGTCGTAGAGCGCGTAGCGCATGCTCAGTTGATCGGCCCCGCTGAACTGATGATCGATCTTGCCGAGCACGTTCGAGCTGTGCACGGGGTTGGGGTAGATGCCAGTTTCCACAGGGAGTCCCTGGTAACCGATTTGTGTCAGCCTCGGGTTGATCGTTGCAACGCTCTCTGACGTGATGCTGACGACGCCGGTTTGATCGAGTATCTTGCGCTCGACGTTCATGAAGTAGAAGGTGCGGTCTCGGCGCAACGGTCCACCGAGACTGACGCCGGACTGCTGCTGGTCCATTGGTAGTCTCGTACCAGTCAGGGCGTTCTTGCCGTTGACAGCATCGTCGCGAAAGAAGCCATAGAGCGACCCGTGCCGCGCGTTCGAGCCGCTCTTCGTGACGACGTTGACATAGCCGCCGAGGGCGCGGCCGAGTTCAGCCTGGCCCCCGCCTGTCACCACTTGAAACTGCTCGATGGCGTCGACGCCGTACGTCATTCCGCTGAGCCCTGCGGCGTCGTCGTTTGCCGACACGCCGTCAACGATGAAGCTGTTGGAGAGGTTGCGCTGGCTGGCGATCGAGAGGCCTTGTCCGGGAGCGCCGGAGGTTTCGGCAAAGAGCTGTGTGCTGTTCGTGTTCGTGGGTGAGACCCCGGGCACCAGCAGCGCCAGGTCGAGAAAGTTGCGGCCGTTCATCGGCAGGGCCTGGATCTCCGCCTGTGGGACCGTGCCCGCGATCTGGCTGCGCGCCGTCTCGAGCACTCGGCTGTCAGCGACGACCGTGACTGCAGTGTCGATGCCGGCTACTTCCAGGGAGATCGAGATATCGAACGCCGAGCCGGCGCTCAAGACCAACGTGCGTGCGTTCTCTTTGAATCCCTGGAGCTTCGCCTCCAGCTCGTACGGGCCAATCTTCAGGTACGGAAAGCGGAATCGTCCGTCGGCCTCGGTGATGGCCTGAACCGTGACGTTCGTCTCGGTCTGGCGCCCGATGACTGTGGCGCCAGGAACCGCGGCGCCTTGCGGGTCGAGCACACGCCCGCTGATCGTGGCCTGATTGATGGTTTCCTGGGCATACGCGATCGTCCCGGGTGCCAATGCGTAGCACGCCAGGACGATCAGGCCCACGCACATCTTTCTCACGTTCGTCCCCCGTCGTGAATCTTCCGCAAATCCGTCTCTTCACATTCCTCTGTCTGGACCCAGGTGCGGTCGGGCCGTTGCGCGCCGGAAAGGGCAACGGCGATGCCAGCGTGCGATCCCTGGCAGACACACCAAAAGACGCGTCGTTTTTTCGGCCGCCATGCGTACCCCTGTGTGTTTTCGTGCGGTGCGTGCGGTCACACGCGGCGGGTGCGCACGAGGGCACCGTCGTCGGCGCCGCATGATGTGATCGGAAGCGAATGAATCGTTCGGGCGGATCGTTCCGATTGCTCGTCAGATACCGGGGCTGCTGAAGGGTGAGCGCACTGCGTGGTTCGGAGCGGGATCGAATCGGCGACGCCTTCAAGTCATGTGAGAAGTTGCGCAGGCTCGTCGCGGCGCCCCATCGCTGAGAAGGGGCACAGGAGAGATTCTCAAGAGGCTGGAACCGGGGACTTCATGGAGGACTCTCGCAATCAGATCTCATGCTGCGTCCGCGAGGAGTGCCTCCTCTCTTCCAACTTCATCAACAACCTTCAGCACATCGTTCATGATCGACATGTCACGCCTGCTGTCTGGATCCAGCTTCGATTGAAGCTCGGGTCCGAGGATACGCGCGACGCGGTCCAGTACCTCCAGGCATATCCGCCGTATCGTTCTCGAATCGTTGTTAAACCTGGCCGCAAGCACCTCGATCAGCGCCATCCTCTGTGCAATCGCCGCGCCGAAATGCTGGAGACCAACCGTATGAAGTTCGGCGTCGATCTTGGCATGGACTTCTTGTCGCTCTTGTTCCCTGGCCTCGAGCCGCTCGCGCAGGATCTGCTTCATTCGATTCGACCGACGCATGACGTCACCTCCTCACCACACCCCGCTGCTTCGCGATTACGCGCTCACGGCTTCCTCGAGTCGGTACTTTCGAACCCGCATGTGAAGCTGCGTGCGTGACAACCCCAGTCTCCGCGCGGCCTTCGTCTTGTTTCCGCGGCAATCGTTCAAGACCTTCGCAATCGTGGTGCGTTCGACGACGCTCAGATCGGTGGTGTCGTCGCGGAGCGACTTCGCGCCTGATTGCAGGCGCAAATGAATCACGTCGATCGGCCCGCCCTCACAGAGGATTGCTGCCCGTTCCAAGACATTGCGAAGCTCTCGCACGTTGCCGGGCCACTCGTACTGGAGAAGTGCGGCTCGGGCCTCGCGCGTCAGTTCAGCGGCTGGTCGTCCGAAGGAGCTGCCGATCTCCTGCAGAGAGGTGTCGCTCAGCGGAACGATGTCCGCGGCACGATCGCGCAGCGGCGGAATCTGGATGTCGAACACGCCGAGACGGTAGAACAGGTCTTCGCGAAAGCTGCCACGCTCCACTGCTTTCCGCAGGTCGCGGTTGGTTGCGGCGATCACCCGGATATTCGCCTTGACGAGCCGCGTGCCGCCGAGGCGCTGGAATTCGCGTTCCTGCAGCACGCGCAGGAACTTCGCTTGAGCGGACAGGCTCATCTCGGCGACCTCGTCGAGAAACAGCACACCGCCCGAGGCCAGCTCCACCTGACCCGGCTTCGCCTGATTGGCGCTGGTGAACGCGCCGCGTTCGTAGCCGAACAGCTCGGCCTCGAGCAACTGCTCTGGCAGGGCAGCGCAATTCAGGGCGACGAACGGCCCGCTCTTACGCGGGGAAGTGGCATGGATGAAGCGCGCCACGACTTCCTTGCCGGTGCCCGACT
>Ga0075425_100001480_pt1 | contig 23134 bp, 24 predicted proteins | sample SoiMethybrSBSTD4_FD_75300 | JGI IMG/M metagenome (GOLD analysis project Ga0075425, IMG submission 75300) | Bulk soil microbial communities from a Populus tree surrounding site in Tennessee, USA - Soil MetaG P. TD hybrid SBSTD4 | ecosystem: Environmental > Terrestrial > Soil > Tree plantation... | reverse complement strand
AGTGCGTGAGCTGCCACTCGCCTCACGGCAGCGCGAATTTCCGCAACCTGATTCCGTATGCAATGCGCGGCGCCATCGGCAGCGCGAACGTCAGCAAAGTCAGCCCGACGGTTGCCAAGGGCGCGGCCTTCGACGGCACGAAGGACGTCACGATCCTCAATGGAAACAGCTACGTGTTCGGTTCGGGCAACCTCCAGAACTACTACGGCCGCGATGCGGTTGTGTTCAGCCGCCTGGCTGATGGATCCGAGGTTGTATTCAATGGGGCCAAGAGCAGCAATCACATCGACCAGTTCTGCGGCGTCTGCCACGGCGCATTCCACGGCGGTGATCCCGCGACCGACAATACCGGCGACGGCACCGGCTTCGTGCGTCACCCGACCGGCGTCGTGAAGATCGCTTCGTTCTCCAGCGCCACCGCAGCGGCGAACCTGAAGATTTATCAGGCCGGCGCGACGCAGAATGCGGCCACGGACAGCCCGGGCTGCCTCACCTGCCATAAGGCTCACGGCAACAACAATCCGTTCGCGCTCATTTATCCGAGCCCGACGGGTGCCGACACCACTGAAGAGGGCAACGGCGCGTACAAGACGCTTTGCAAGTCCTGCCACGGTATGGGCGGCAGCATCACCGCGTTCTAGGGTTTCGTTCACCATTGTCTTCGGAGGCCGGCCTTGTGCCGGCCTCTCTTTTGTTGCGCACAACGACCGGGTGATACGGGACACGCGCACCCGTGACCGTGCACCCATTCATCACAGGACTAAATGCATACGCTGCACACCGGCGAGACGGACATGTTCCGGTGGCAGACACTCCTCATTCTGATTGCCGTAAGTACGACGGCATTCGCCGGCGATTGGCATTACGGTGTGAATCTCGTCTGCTCCGATTGCCACACACAACACAATTCCGAAAACGGACAGCCGATGCGGACGGACAACAATCCGACGCCGGCGCCGCAACTGCTTCGCCGAGGAAGTGCGTTGGAGCTTTGTCTGTCGTGTCATGACGGATCGAAAGCGGAAGCGCCGGACGTCGTCGCGCCGATCGGCTATGTGAGCGACTGTGCAGGCGGCGCGTTCGCCAATACAGGCAGCGTCGCTACGGCGAAATCGCATCACCTCAATAACGCCACGCCGGAAGTGCCGCCCGGCGGCATGGTGCCGATGATTCTCATGTGCACGACGTGCCACGATCCACACGGCAACGACAATTACCGCAACCTCCGTCCGGATCCGTCGAAGAGCGGCTTGACGCCCGTTACCGTGCTCGCCGTCCAGACGAATCGCGCCAACGGCTCCAATCCCGCGCAGGTCTACGTTCCATCCAACATCATCTACAAGTCCGGCGTATCGAAGTGGTGCGGTCAATGCCACGGCGCACCGACACACCACTCGATCGATAAGCCATTGTGGGGATCGTCGGCCGCCGACTACAGCGCCTGGGCGGCCACGACACTGTCACGCGTCCCGGTACAGAGCGCGACGGACAACGCGATCCCATCCAATGACGACCAGGTCATCTGCATCTCGTGCCATAAAGCGCACGGTTCGGACAACGATCATCTGCTGATCTATGCAGACGGAACGACGCAAAACTCGACTTGTGGGGAGTGCCATAACCCATGAGTAACGAAATGCAAAATGCAAAATGCAGAATGCAAAATGGCGCTTGGCGAGTAGCGTTTGTTTTTTGCATTTTGCATTTTGCATTTTGCATTTACGCCAAGAACGGCGCCTACAAGTCGACGCTCCACGGCGATCCCGAACGCGGCCCGCAGCGGCGTTTCGACGTTCCTCGGGGATCGTGCCTGCAATGTCACGATCAGCAGGCCGGTGACGATCGTTTTGCGGTCAACGACAACACGCTCTGCTTCACGTGTCACTCGATGCCGATCTGGCCGCAGTCGGCGCATGCGCAGGACCAATGCGTCGATTGTCACGATCCGCACGGCGTGCGCGATCGCGACGGCGTCATCGCCCATATGTTGGCCGAGCGCGAGCCGCAAGTCTGTCTGCGCTGTCACGACGGATCGCGTGCGGCGGACATCCGCTCGCAACTGACGAAAAGCTACGTTCACGGGGCGCGCAATCGTCAGGCGGCGTGCTCCGATTGTCACAACGTTCATGAAGTCATCAAAGATCCGGCGCCTTCGTCCACCGCTCCCTCGACCCGTCTCGCCGGCGTTTCTCGAGTGCAGGTCGTGAACGGAGGCGCCAATGTAATTCCCGGCTACCGGCTCGCCGCCGCAGGCGATCCGGGCGATCCGAAGGAATTCGAAGTCTGCTTCAAGTGCCACTCCTCTTATGCGAAGCAGCCGCTGGGACAATCCGATCTCGCGCGGCTGACGAATCCCGTCAATGCGTCGTTCCACCCGATTCAGGCCGCAGGGCGCAATGCGCGAATCAGTCCGCAGGCATTCGTCGATGGGTTCGGGCCCGAGAGCGTCATTACGTGCAGCGACTGTCATGAGCAGCACGGCTCGTGGTTCCGCTATCTGCTCAAGAAGTCGCAGGACGACATTTGCTTCGACTGTCACGCGCGCGATGTGTACGTCGATGGCAGTGCAGGAAGTCGCTTCAATGGTCACGCTCTGCACGTCATTCAGAAAGTGGAGTGCTTCGCCTGTCACGAGACGCACGGCAGCCCGCGCAACGCGGCGCTGATCGCCACCGGCCGCTTCCCTGGCATGAACAGCTATTCACAGAGCGCGTCGGGCGGCAACTGCACGTCGAGCTGCCACGGCCTGCAGAGCTACACAGTGAGCTATCCGCGATGAGAAACATTCTGATCGCCGCTCTGCTCATTACAGCGTTTGCGGCTCGCGGCGATGACTTCTACGGACGCGCGCTGGCGTCTTATGAGAATCGCGATAGTAATACGCTGTCGACGTCGGGTCTGCGCCAGCAATACGATCTCCATCTCGATCGCGCCTTCACCACGACGTCGCTCGTGCGCCTCTTCTGCCGCATCGACGACTTCCGCGGCACGCAAGACTACGCGTCGATCGCGCAACGCAACCGCTCGCGCCAGATTCAGCCGGTCGCCGAATTCATCCTCAACACCGGAACGCTGCAGGCGATGGCGCGCGGCGAGCGGATCGACTTGCAGTCGACGTTCGCCGACATCCGCTCCGATCGCAGGATTCAGCGCATGCTCGGCCAGCTCACCTGGCAGCCCGACAAGCTCCCGATTTTCCACCTCCTCGGATCGCGCGATTCCACGCGCGACGACAACGCCAGGATCGATCTCACGAACGACAATGCCTATGGCTCCGTGCAATACCACTGGCGCGGGCTCGAGGCGAGCGCGGAGGAGCGCTATTACAACTCCGCCGATCCGGCTGCCGGATACGAGCGCAAGAGCACGGGCCAGATGGCGAATCTCAACTGGTCGTCGACGCATTTCGGTGGCAAGCTCGCCGTCGCCGCTGGCGGCCAGGCCCAACTCATCAAGCTCAATGAGCGCTCCGTCGGCGGAACGACGACCTCGGTGCCGACGCCACAGCCGATCAGTCGCGCACTCTGGACGATCGACGATACGCCGCTCGACGACCGCGATCATCCGCCCGTCGTTTATCCGTCATTGATCGACAACAACCTCACGACGAGCACCGGCATCTCCATCGGACCGGATGGCGCATCGTTTCAAAACATCATCATCGACATCGGCCGCGTCGATCGCGCCGACGAGATCCGCGTCATTGTGCGCGACGCAGCCGGCAATCCATTGCAGCACGGTGGTGGCGCAGTTACGTGGGACGTCTATGTCAGCGACGACGGTCAGCTATGGCGCAGCGTCCCGTCGGCGCGGACGAGCTTCAACGCGCCGCTGTCGCTCTATTCCATCGCGTTCGATCTGACGACGGCGCGCTGGCTCAAAGTGGTGAGCTTCGGCGTCAATGCCGATCCGACGCTCGTCACGGAAGTGCAGGCGTACTACCACACGACATTGGCGGCCGGCAAAACACGAAACGGCACACAAGACACGTACAACGGAACGACCACGCTGACGTTCCAGCCCTATAAGAAGCTGATACTCGGCTACACGGGCGTCTACACGGCGCTGCGCGAGAAATTCACGACCGCGTCGCGCAACAACACGTCCGACGTCGAGCACCTCGGCACGCTTCAATACGATCTCCTGCACCATTTCGCCTTGCGCGGACAGGTCTTGCGGCGCACTGCCGAGACGTTCACTGGTCGCACCGACAGCCTCAATGACGCCACGGCCTTCATCGACTACATCCCGACCGCGCAGCTTCACGTCACGTTGGAGCTCGGTAAGCGCGACGAGACGCAGCAGGGAAGCACGTTCAATCTCGACACGAAAGCGATCCACGTCAGCGCATTCGTGATCCGTTCGGTGATCCTCACCGCCGATGCCGGCGTTCAAACGCAGACGATCGCCCTCGACGGCGGCACCGCCGATCACACGTTTTTCAACTTCACCGGGAATCTGCAGCTCGCGCCTTCATTGCGGATGCTGCTCAACGGATCGATGCAGCGCACGAAGACGAATTCGAGCGATCCGGCGGTGCAGCTCCTCGGTGCGGAGCGCGACAATCGCGTCTCCTCGGAATTCATCTGGCGCAGCGGGCGCGAGCTGCGGCTCAGTGCGCGGTTCGGCTGGGCGTCCGGCGCGGCGATCTCCGGATTCACGCAGCGGTATCACGTCGATTGGTATCCATTCGGCGACGGCACCGTGTCGCTGGGCGGTTCTTATGACCAGGACATCGATCCAACCGTCAACCGCCGCGCGAAACGGGTGATCGTCAGCCCGCGCTGGATGATGAATCGCTGGGTCATTCTCGATCTCAATTACACGTCGCTTCTTACGACGTTCGAAACGAGCTCCTTCCACGACCGGACATTCTTTGCGACGGTCACACTGACGAAATGAGGCCCGTCATGAGAAAAGTACTCCCCATCCTACTGATCGCCGCATTGTGCGCCGGCTGCGGCACGACGACGCATCAAACGCGATTCATGCACGCGAACGCGGACCTCGGCGCGATCAAGAGCGTCGCGGTCCTGCCGTTCGACAGCCTCGCCCAAGACCGGACGTCCGGCGACAAAGTGCAGAAGGTCTTCTATCTCGAGCTGCTGTCGCTCGACGTCTTCGATGTGACGGAGCCGGGTCAGGTGACAAAAGTGATGCGCAGCGCGGGCGCGAGCGTCGACGTATTGGGCCCGGCCGATTATCAGAAGATCGGCAAAGACCTCGGTGTCGACGGCCTGTTCGTTGGCAGCGTCGTCGATTTCGCCGAGGGACATAGCGGCGCGACGCCGACGCCGGAGATCAACATTCAATTGCGGCTCATCGAGACGCATTCCGGCACCACGATCTGGTCGGTCGGACAGAGCCGCAGCGGCGCGGGCGTCTCGACGCGCCTGTTCGGCGTCGGAGGCGAGTCATTGACGGAAGCATCGCGACGCGTCGTGCGCCGCGCACTCGGCACATTACTCAAATGAAACGCGCACTTTTTCTGCTGCTGTTCGCCGGCAACGTGTTCGCCGGCACTACGGTTGTGCTCATGCCGCTCGATAACGTGAGCGGCGAGCAGGCCGTTCCGGTGCAGTTGCAGCCACTGATCGTCAAAGCGGTCGAGGCGAAAGGATGGCGCGTCACCGCCGGCGAAGAGATCGAGACGCTTCTGGAACAGCGGCGCGTCCGCTATCTCGATTCGCTCGAGAAAAACGTTCGCGACTCGATTCTCGAAAAGAGCGGCGCTTCCGCGATTCTGATGGTGACGGTCTACAAATACGCGCAGAGTCGCAATTCTACTGTGGCGTTGTCGGCGCACTTGATCGACGGCGACGGCACGATTGTTTGGGCGAATATTGCCGGCGTCGCGTCGAGTGATACGGAGCGGGCGCTTGGATTTGGGAAGAAGGAATCCGTTAGTGACGTGGCGGGGGACGCGGTCGATGAGCTGTTTCGTACGTTGCCGAGTGGAGGACAGAGGCCTCGGCTGTCCCGCGGAAAGGTGGACAGGCGAGGGCGCCTATCCTCCACTGGAAGTATTCCGGTTCATTCGCCGATTGCGATTCTGCCGTTTGAGAACGATACGAGAGTCTCCGACGCGCCGCGCGTGCTCGCCGACTCGTTCGCATTGCGCCTTGCAGCCGCCGGATTCCAGGTCGTCGATCCCGCCGTCTTACGCGCCGCGGCATTACAGGCCGGAGTGTCTTTTCAGGATCTTCCCGCACTGGCGAAGATCATCGGCACGCCGCTGTTCTTGCGCGGGACCATCTACTCGTTTGTAGAGAGCGGCAATACACCGTCGATCGACATCGAAGCGACGCTCGTCGACGCAGAGGCGGGCAAAGTCTTATGGGCGGCACAGAACAACCGCAAAGGCACCGACTACATCGGCTTTCTGATGCTCGGCGCCGTCTCCAACGGCATTTCACTGACGGATCGTGTCGCGGCCGAGATGGCCGCCACAGCGAGGAACACCAATGAACGTTCGAATCGTCCTGCCGATCGCGCTGCTCTTGCTGCCAATCGCGGCAAGAGCCGGCAACACCTCGCCGGCGCTGGCGAGAGTGAACGGTGAGGCGGTCACGGCGCGAGACGTCGTCGACCTTTTCTCCGATCGCCACAGCGGCCATGCGAAATTCCTTGGCGGCAACGCCGAGGCGCGCGAGTTTCTGAAGATCATCATCGACGACAAGCTGCTCGTGCAGGAGGCGTACGAGATCGGACTCGATCACGATCCGGCCATCGAGCAGTTGGTGAGTGATCTGGAGCGAACGCGATCGGAGAAACTGCTCATCAAGACCGAGATCGACGACAAGGCGAGACCGGCGCCGGAAGCCGTGAAAAAGATTTACGACACGCTCGATTTCGTGATGCTCGTGCGGCAGATCGCCGTCGACACGAAAGAAGAAGCGGAAGAGATCCGCGCGTCGATTCTGCGCGGCGGCGACATCGACGCGTTCACGCGTGACTGCTCGCGCGCTCCTTCGCGTAAACACGCCGGACGGCTCATTGTGAGCTGGGGCCAGATGGAGCCGGAGTGGGAGAACGTCGTCTTCGCGTTGCTGCCTGGTGAGATGTCGCCGGTGATCGCGACGCGCGATGGATTTGAAGTGGTCATTGTGGAGAATCGCGTCGACGCCGAGCGTCCGCCGTTCGACAAAGTGGCCGGACAAATCGAGAGCGTGCTTCTGCAGCGCGGCATCGAGCGTCGCAAAGAAGAATTGTCGAAAGAATTGTGGGCGAAGTATCACGTCGTCTTGCAGCCGTTTGGCAATGCACCTGATGACGTCGTCGCAACTTGGGACCGCGGCGGCAAGCTCCTCTTGAAAGACGTCGTCGGTCAAGGTGAATCGCTGCCGCCTCGCGAGCTCCAGTCGCGCATTCGCTCCACGATCAACGCGCCGCTCCTCGGATTCGAGGCCGTCGAGCGCCATACGGCGGACGATCCGTCGATCGCCGAGGAGGTGCGCAAGTATCGCGAGTACGTAATGGAGGGGATGCTCTTTCGCGATCACATCTTCAAAGACGTCGCCGTGACCGAGGATGAGAGCCGCAAGTACTACGACGCTCACAAGAGCGAATTCGTCGCGCCTGAAGAGCGGCACGTCGCGCAGATTCTCGTGTCCAATGAGAAGGACGCGGTGAACGTGCGGCAGCTCCTCGCCAGCGGAACGGAATTCCAGGCGGCAGTGAAGAAGTACTCGCGCGATCCGGTGTCGGCGATGCAGGACGGCGACCTCGGCTGGATCACGCCGGACAAGGTCCCGGCCTCGTTCAAGCCCGTGCTCGCGCTCGCGACGAACGAGGTCTCGAAGCCGATTCAGTCATCGGGCGGATGGCATTTGATCAAAGTCATCGAGATCAAACCGCAGCGCCAGCTCGCGTTCGACGAAGTGAGGGACCGCGTGACCAAGGCCTGTTTGCGCGTGAAGCAGGATGCGGCGCGGAAGTACTGGGTCGAGAAGCTGCGGTCCGCGGCGAAGATCGAGATCGATGACGCCGCGATCAGGGAGTTCGTGAAAGCGAACGAATTCACCGGCCCGCCGCCGCAGCACGCGCTGCAATAGACTCCTCGCGTGACGAATGACACATCGCGCGGTGACGGCATCCCCTGAAGGCGGTTTCCTCCGCGTGCGAAAGTGTGTTCAACGAAAGTAAGAGGACGCTCATCGTGAAACGAACCATCATCCTTCTCATCGCTGTTCTCGCGTTGTTCGCTTGCAAGCAGAAGAGCGAAGTCGCTGCGCCGGCCGCGCAGACGCAGGCAACCGTCGCGGCGCCGGCCGCCACGACCGCATCGCTTCCGCCGGGACATCCGGCAATCGGCTCCGCAGCGCCGGCCGCGAAGTCGATGCCGCCTGTGCCTTCGCCGTCGAACATCTTCACGGGGACCGCCATCGAAACGCTCGACGCCCCCGGCTACACGTACATTCACGTGAAGACCGACACCGGCAGCGAATGGGCGGCGGTGCCGGCGACCCAAATCAAGAAAGGCTCGACCGTCACCATCGCCGTGCAGATGCCGATGGAGAATTTCGAGTCGAAGACGCTGAAGCGGAAATTCGACCGCGTGCTGTTCGGCACCATTGCGACGGACGGCGGGAGCGCGCCGCATGCGATGCCGATGACGAGCGCCGCTGCTCCTGTGGACGCCGGCAATGTGAACGTCACGAAAGCAGACGGCGGAAAGACAATTGCCGAGGTTTGGGCACAGAAGGCGGCGTTGAAGGACTCGCCGGTCATTGTGCGTGGCAAAGTCGTGAAGTTCCTTCCGCAGATCATGGGAAAGAACTGGCTGCATCTGCGCGACGGATCAGGCTCCCCGAAAGCGGGCGACAATGACCTCACTGTGACGACGAGCGACACCGTGAAGGTGGGCGACGTCGTCACAGTGAAGGGCACATTGCATACCGAGAAAGACTTCGGCGCGGGCTATAGCTATGCGGTGATCATCGAGGACGGCTCGGTGATGAAGTGAGATAGCCGCCCAACCGATCGAAGTGCTCGGCCCACGTCTTCTTGATCTCGTCGACGTGGGCCTTGTCGCGTAATTTCTCGTGTTGCACGGCGACGTAGCTCTTCTTCTCTCCTCTTGCGAAAAATCCGAGCTGCACCGGCGTTCCGTCGTCCCACGCGATGCGCATGCGCTTCTGTGGCGTCGATGACTTCACGCTGATTTTCACCGGCAGCCATCTGCGGCGCTTCGCGGCGCTCGCAAAGGCATCGAACAATTTCTCGAGCGGCACATTGAACGTGCGGCTCTTGGTGGCCTCGTACGATCCGCCGCGGCGCTGCGTGCGATCGCGCAGGCCGCGAATGCGCTCATAGCCGACGGTCACCATTTGACTCCACCAGCTCGGGGTGCCGAGGGAGGAGACGTATTGGGCGATCTCGCGATGCGGTTTCTCTTTGGCGCCGGCGGCATCGAGCTCGCGGAGCCACTGGGCCCAATCGCGTCCTGTTTGTTTCTTGACCGACGCGTCGCTCATACCGGCGATCGCGGCGTAGTCGGGAGCGGGCTGTGATTTTTTCTTGAGGACCTGGACGCGCGCGGCCGTATAGGCCTCGCCGGTTTTCTTCATGCGGGAGCGGACGAGCCGCTTGAGATCCTTCTGACTCGGCATAACGTTCTCCTCATCGCTAATCGCGAACGAAGCTCCCCAGCAGCGCCGATCGCGCGACGAAGTAGCGTCATACCGATCCGGGAGTATGCCCCCCTTTGCCTCAGCGAGAACCTCTGCTGGGGAGAGGTCGTCGAGGTTGGGCGCGGATCAGCGCCGCGGAAAATGTATATCATCTCGACCATGAAGAAAAGCCTGATTCCGTTCGCGCTCGTCCTCGTTGCGTTGGCCGCGTGTAAGAAGCAGGAGCCTGCTGCGCCGACGGCGCAGGAGACGGCGCCGAAGGCTGAAACGGCGACCACGGCCGCGCCGGCTCCGGCCGCGCCGCAGACGCCGGCGACGCTCGCCGCAGGGGCGCCGATTCCGGCGAACGGAGTGCTGTTGTGGCTCGCGGGCGATGACGCGCTGGCGTCGGCGACAGGCGGCAAAGTGCAGTCGTGGAAGAACGCACAGGTGCCGAATGGAACCGCGACCGCGGTGTTGCCGAACGCGATGCCGGCCGCGGTCGCGAACGCGATCAATGGACATGCGGCCGTCCGCTTCGACGGCACGAATCAGCAGCTCGTCACGACGATCGACATCGGCCCGAAACGAATGCCGGAAGGAACGATCATCACCGTCTTCAACAGCAAGACCGCCGATCCGATGCCGCTGCGCAAGGTGTACGGCGACGACAATGGCGGCTACGACCGCGCTGCGGGCCTGGACAATCGCGGAGAGCCGAAGAACTACACCGTCTTCACCGGCAACGGCGTGGCCGGATACTTCCAATTGGAAGCGAACAAGAATTACCTGACCGTCGATGAATTCTCGTCGAATGATTTCTCCGGATGGGTCAACGGAAAATCGGCGCTGTCGAAGGAAGCGGCCGCGTGGAGCGAGGAAGCGCTGCCGAATCTGTACATCGGCGGCACCGGCACGCAGTACGAGGAGTATTGGAACGGCGACGTCGCCGAGGTCATCGTTTACGCGCGCATTCTGACCGACGCGGAGCGGACGCAAGTCGAGGATTATCTGGCGAAGAAGTACGGCATCACGCTCGATCGCACATCGGCCGCGCCGGCGACGACGCAGTAGCCTGGCCGCGTTTCTGCAAGCGCCCTCGGCCATGAAGATGAATCCGGTGGTGCACTTCGAGATGCCGGCTGACGACCGGAAGCGAATGGCCGATTTCTACAGCCGCGTCTTCGGATGGCAGGCGGAGATGCTCGGCCCGGACATGAACGACTACGTCGTCGTCACGACGACGGACAGCGACGAGCAAGGACCGAAACAGCGCGGCGCAATCAACGGCGGGTTCTATCCGAAGAAACCCGATTGGCCGGCGCAGTATCCGTCGATCGTCATTGCCGTCGACGACCTGTACGGCGCGATGAAGGCGGTCAACGACGCCGGTGGCAAAGTGCTGGGTGAGCCGATGGACATTCCCGGCATCGGCGCCTATGTGTCGTTCTATGACACGGAAGGGAATCGCGTGTCGATGCTGCAGCCGCTGCCGCGCGTCAATTCCTCAGCCAGCTCGTCATAGCGGGAAACGTCTCGTACGTCGTCATCTCCGCCCATTGAAGGAGCGGCACGCCGATATAGCGTCTTTGCGCGAAATTCTCGATAAGTGCGCGCGAAGAGCCTTTGTAGCCGCCGTCGTGAAAGACGATGGCCGGATCGAGATTCAGGTGGATGGCGGCGGCATAAGACCAGGCAATTGCAGCCATCTCCTCGCCCGGGCCGGTGCCGACTTCGTCCGACATCGACTCGCGTTCCGACGCGGGCGCGAACGCGATGTGCGCGGCCTCGTGCAGCAGGTCGCCCGGATATGTCATGCGCGACGAGTCGTACAGAATCGATCCGCGCTCGACGCGAATGCCGGGCAGGAACGTTTCGCCGGTGATCGTCGCCTCGCGGGCGGCGATTCCTATGTGCGCGAGAAAATCAAGAATTTGCTGCACTACGCTTGTATTGCGACAGGATCATGATGACGAGCGGCAGCGTAATTCCGAGGACTACCCATGGGATGAGAAAAAGAAATCCGAACCAGGGCGACGCAATTCCGATCAGCGCCCAAAGAAACAGCGTAATGCCGCGCCATGTCATCTTTCCGGGCAGATTGAACGCGCTGACAAGGAGGATGAGCGAGCCGGCCAGCACGCCGCACGTCAGGACTGGGAGATACCACGTGCCGACGAGGAATCCGAAGTGCGTCCGGTCGACGCTCACCAAGAGGACCGTCAGAAGCGCGATGGCGACGAGCGCACAACCGATCGTTGCCAGAGTGACCCAAAGACGTCGAGGCGTTTCTTGCATGAATTGCATGATAGCAGCGGGACAGGCGAGGGCGCCTATCCTCCATTGGATGCCGGCTGATACATGCAAAGTGGATCTTCGGCAAACACATCGCCGGTCATCGCCCACGCGCGCGCGCGGGAGCCGCCGCAGAGATCGCGGAACTCGCAGCGTCCGCATTTCCCTTTGAGATTCCTGGGATTACGCAGTGAGGTGAACAGCGTGCTGCTGCGATAGATGTCGCTCAGCCGCTCATTCTTGACGTTGCCCGCCTTGAGAGGAAGGAATCCGCTCGGAAAAACGTCGCCAATGTGCGAGATGAAGACGAAACCCTTCGCTTCATTGACGCCGCGGGGGGCGCGCGACACTTCACCGGCCTGCAGTTGGATGCCGAGCGGGCGAACGCCGTGTTGGAGGAAGAGGGTGGAGGCGTCGATGAGGCCTGTCTCTTTGTCGCGGAGCGCCTCGAGCGACTGTCCTTTTTCCGCGGCCATGCGCTGGAGCATGTAGCGGCGATAGTGCATGGCCTCCGTCGTGCGGATCGCGAAACGTACGCGCTTGCTCGTCTCGTATAAGAAGGCGAACAGCGACTCGACGGTTTGCGGCGTAATGAGATCGCCCTTTTTCCCGCGGCCGGTGGGGACGAGGAAAAAGACGCTCCACATGACGATGCCGAGGTCGGAGAGAAGCTCGACCATGTGCGGCAGATCGTCGATCGTGCGGCGCGTGACGGTCGTATTGACCTGCACCGGAATGCCTTCAATGACGGCCTGGCGAATGGCGCGAATGGTGATGTCGAACGATCCGGGAACGCGGCGGAAATCGTCGTGCAGGTCGGCGCGCGATGCGTCGAGGCTCACGGCGAGACGGGCCAGTCCGCGCTTTTTCATCCGCGAGACCGCGGCTTCGGTGAGCAGCGGCGTCGCGCTCGGCGTCAATGACGGCTCGAGGCCTTTCGACTTGGCGTACTCGATCAGGTCGTATGTATCCTCGCGCTTCAATGGATCGCCGCCTGTAATGACGAACACGCGCGGTCCGAGCTTCGCCACTTCGTCGATCAGCGCATAGCCGTCTTCGGTCGACAGTTCGAATTGACTGCGGCGCGGCTGTGCGGCGGCGCGGCAATGGACGCATGCGAGATCGCACGCGCGCGTGTTTTCCCAAATGACGACAAACGGACGTTCATTGAAGTCGACGTTCATGACGGTCATAGCAGTCCTGCCTGGCGCGCCCAGTCCCGATACGCAAGCGGCGAAACCTCGGACGGTTTGATCTCGGCGCGGCCGCCCCAATAGACATTCGTGAAGGTGAAGCCGATGCCGAGGTCGACGAGGTGCTGGTCGATGGCCGCCTTGTGCGCCATCACCTGATCCTTCGTCTCGCCGTGTGCAACGGCCATGATGTTGACGTTGTTGAGCTCCGGTCCGGCATCGCGCCAGTACGCGTGCGTGAGGATGGCGAAGCGGCCGATCTCGCGTCCTGCTTCGATCTCGCGGCCCGGCGGAACGGCCCAATGGAAGAGTCCATTGAAGCTCGACAGGCGCTCTTCGCCGGCGACCGGCTTCGTGTGCTCGAGGAATGTGGAGAAGCGTCCGATGACGCCGCGCTGATCGAGGTCTTCGGCGACTTCGAAGAACGACTCGACGTCGATTCCCGCGGCGCGCGCGCGGCGCTCCCACATCGCGTCGCCGATCTCGTCCGGCGTGAAATCGCGCTTCAATGCGACGAGGACGGTCCAATCGCGCTCGGACAAATCGACGATCGCAGGAATCATCGGCTCCGCGAGATGCTCCGACTTCGCGCCGACTGCCATTCCTTTGCGGCGCATGTGGCCGACGCCGAGGACGAAGGCGCGGAGGGCGGGCATGATGCGATAGCGCTCGGCGCCGATCTGGCGGCGGAGATAGTCGCAATGCCTTTCGACCGAGAATCCGGTCGGCACTTTGAGCGTCGTCCAGAGGCGCCAAGCGGACGGACCGTTCTCGATCGTACTTTCACTGGTGCGAATGACGACGTGGCCGGAGAACGGATCGCGCTTGGCGATGAAGTCGAATGCGTCGTTGATCAGGCGATCGTCGATCTTCCACGCCACGAGCGCGCCTTGTGCGAGGTTCGTGGCCAGCAGCGTTTGACGCACGCGTCGCACCGTGCCTGCTTCGAGCATGGCGCGAACGCGCTCGATCACGATCTCTTTTTCGACGCCCGAGAGCTTTGCGATCGTCGCGATCGGATCGCGCACGAATCCCTTGATGCGATCTTCGGAGACTTCGAGGATCTGTCGATTAATCGGATCGTGCGGAGAAACGGAGACGGGCGTTTCGAGGACCGCCGTCATGCGCTCACCGCCGCAATCTCGGAGTCGAGGAGATAGCAACCGGGATCCGATTCCCAGTAGTCGCCGGTGGCCGCTTCGGCGCGCGCGCGGAAGTTGCCGTTGCACATCGACAACCAGCGGCACGACGAGCAGCGCCCTTTGAGGAGCTCTTTGCGACGGCGCAGTCCGTCGAGCAGTTCGACGCGCGAGTCGCGCCAGATCTCGGAGAACGGGCGCTCGCGAATCGAGCCGATGGAGTGATTCGTCGTGAACTGATCGGGATGCACAAGGCCGAAGCTGTCGATGCAGCCGATGGCGATGCCGGAGCGATTGCCGCCGTTGTTCTTAATGAGATTGAACGCGTTCTCGGCGCGCTCTTTGTCGCGCTCGAGGAGCCAGAGGTAGATGTACGGAGCGTCGGCGTGATTGTCGACGGTCATCACTTCGACTTCGCGCCCCTCGGCGTTCCAGCGCTCGACGCGATCGATCATCTTGTTCATCAGCGCGCGCTTCTGATCGCGCTCGAGATCGATGCCGGAGAGATACGAGCCGCGGCCGGAGTAGACGAGGTGATAGAGGCAGAGACGTCCGATGCCTTCGTCCTCGACGAGCTGGAAGACGCTGTCGATCTCGTCGACGTTGTCCTGCGTCACGGTGAAGCGTGCGCCGACGCGGATGCCGGCGTTGCGGCAGTTGCGAATGCCGCGGACGGCTTCCTGGTACGCGCCCTGTTTCACGCGCATGCGATCGTGGCGCTCTTCGTTGCCGTCGATGCTGATGCCGACGTAGGCGACGCCGATGTCGGCGATGCGTTGGGCGCGCTTCTCGTCGATGAGGATGCCGTTCGTCGAGAACGTCACACGAACACCGAGCGATGTGGCGTACTCGGCGAGATCGAGGACGTCGGGGCGCGCGAATGGCTCACCGCCGGAGATCAGCAGGGCGGGAACTCTGAACGCGGCGAGGTCTTCGATCATCGTGCGCGCCTCGAACGTGGTGAGCTCGCCGGGGAAGCGGCGCGTGCGCGCGTCCGCGTAGCAGTGGACGCATTCGAGGTTGCACGTCTTCGTCGAGTTCCAGACGACGACGGGGCCGGAGTCGGGCCGCGCGCCGGTGGTGACTTTCGCGGATTTGTCGTGATAGCGAAGGCGGTCGCCCGCGTACATCGCTTCGCCTTTGAGAAGTTTCGTCACGCTGATCATTCGCTTTTTTCTCCGTCGTACGCATGATCGGGCGCGCGTGAACGTCGGGCCGTGACGCGATGTACGAGCCGGTGTGATCGATGACACACGGGCTGTTTGATGCTGCTCCTATGCGCGTTTGCCGCTTTCGGCGAAGGTGGCCGGCGAAAGGAGTGACGACATGTTCGAGAAGAAAACTTCGTTCGCGAAATTCGCGTGGACATTCGGATTCGGCCTCGTCGCCGGAACCGCGATCGGACTTCTGTATGCCCCGATGACCGGCAAGAAACTGCAGAAGAAGGTGGCGGATGTGACGGAGAAGGTGTTCGACAGGGTGGAGGATTTTCAGAAGAAGGTGGCGAACGGCTAGATTCCCAAGTACCCCACGAACGCCCCAATAACACGATGACCGCTCCGGCGACGGCGTCGCCGAAGCGGTCGATCCATGGCATCTCCAACTTCCTCGCGCCGGCGTGCGCGCTCGACACGAGCACGACCATCGTCGCGATCGTTGCCGTTTCGTAGACGACGATCACGGCGGTGACGGCCGCGACGCCTTCGATTGCCGCGGCGAAGACCAGCGGCACGACGGCGACACATGGATCGGCGCAGAAGAGAACGAACAGCGACCACGCCGTCAGCTTCGAGTGGAGGTGATGGTGCGAGTGTCCGTGCCACGCGCGGCGCAGGCCCCACATCAGATACATAAAGCCGAACGCCATCAGAAGGTACGTCGCCTGCTTCTCGAGCTGCGCGCCGAGTTTCTCGAGCACGCGCAAGCCGGCGAACGACGCCAGGATGGCGACGAGCGCGGAGACGGTCACATGGCCGAAACCACACAGCATCGTGATGCGCGCGGTTTGTCGCGACGTCCACCTGCTCGCGCGCGCGAGCGCGGCGAATGGCACCCAGTGATCGGGCGCGAGCGTGTGCAGCGATCCGACCGTCGCCGCCGCCAACATCAACGCCAGCGTCGTCTGATTCACACCAATACCTCGGCCACCGGCCGATTCGCCTGCAGCCAGTCGAGCCACAGCTCGACGCCCGTTCCGTCATTCGCCGAGAACTGAATGATGCGCGGCCGCGGCATCACGCGCGAGATCGCGTCATGCACCGCTTCGAGGCGCACGTTCGGAAGATGCGGCAGGAGATCGGTCTTCGTCAGCAGCACGAGGTCGGCTTTCGCGAACATCGTCGGGTATTTAAGCGGCTTGTCTTCGCCCTCGGTCACCGCGAGCGCGACGACGTTCAGCGCCTGGCCGAGATCGTAAACGGCCGGGCAGACGAGATTGCCGACGTTCTCGATGACGAGCAGATCGAGGTCTTTCAGATCGAAGTGATGCAGCGCGCGATGGACGAGATCCGCATCGAGATGACACATCGATCCGGTGTTGACCGGCATCGCCTCAATGCCGGCCGCTTTCAAGCGCCTGGCGTCGTTGTCGGTTGCGAGGTCGCCGGCGATCGCGCCGATGGCGAGCGCTGACGACGCCGCGCGCGCCGTCGCTTCGAGCACCGCGGTCTTGCCCGCGCCCGGCGATCCCATCAAGTTCACGCAGAGCACGCCCGCGCCGCGAAGGTGACTGCGGTTGTGCGCCGCGACGGAGTCATTCTTCGCGAGGATTTTCTCGTGCACGTCGACCGGCACGATGTTCACGTCGCCGCAGCCACAGTCCTGACACATCACTGCACCTCCAGTTCAACCTGATCGAGGATGATCTCGTCGCCGCCGGCGAGCTTCGCTTCCGCGTCGCATGGCTGGCAGCGCAACACTTCACCTTTGGGGATCTCGCGTCCGCAGTTCTTGCACGTCCAGCGCGCGCGCACCGGCACGATCTCGAGCAACGCGCCCTCGCAGATCGTTCCGCCGCGGAAGACTTCGTATGCGGATGCGAGGAGCGTCGTGTCGACGCCGGAGAGCTCGCCGATGGAGACGCGCAACCGCTTCACCGCCGCGCCGGGATGCTGCGCCACCTGCGCTTCAACGGAGTCGACGAGCGACTGGATGACCGAGTACTCGTGCATCATTTCTCCGCGAAGGCGGGCGGCCGTTTCTCGAAGAAGGCGTCGATGCCTTCGGCGAAGTTGCTGCCGTTCGCGATCGTGGCGAGGTTCTGGAGCTCGCGATCGAGATGGAAGTCGAGTCGATCGACTCCGGCAGCCTGATTGATCAACTGCTTGGCGATGCCGAGCGCTTCGGTCGGACCTTGCGCGATCTGCTCGGCGATCTGGCGCAGGCGAATGTCGAAATCGGCGTCGGGAATGACGTCGGTGACGAGTCCCCAGTCGAGCGCCGCGCGCGCGGTGAGTCGCGGATTCAGCAGGACGAGCTGCATGGCGCGACGGAATCCGACCAGTCGCGGAAGAAAGAACGTCGAGCTTTCGGCGCCGGTGAGCCCCGTTTTTCCGTAGGCCCACTCGAACGTTGCGCTCTCGGATGCGAGGACGACGTCGCACGACATGGCCAGGCCGAATCCGCCGGCGGCGGCGACGCCGTCGACTGCGGCGATCCATGGTTTCGCGCTGCGGCGGATCTCGGAGATCGTCGAGTGGATGTATTCGAGGATCTCTTTGAAGGACTCGCCGTACGCGGCGTTCTCGGCGCGAATGAATTTCAAGTCCGCGCCGCTGCAGAAGACGTTGCCTTCGCCGCGCAACACCGCGCAGCGAACGTTGCGATCGCGCGCGAGCTGCAGTCCTGCTTTGCGGAGGTCACGCGCCGTCTCGACGTCGAGCGAGTTGAATCGCTCTCTTCTGGCGATAGTGAGCGTGCCGACGCTGTTCTCGATCTCGACGCGAATGTTCGTCATGCCGCCACCTCCGCGAACGTGGCCACGGCCTGGCGCATGAGCGGTCCCCAGGCGCTGCGGATCACCCATTCGCGATGGGCGTATGCGTAGGCTTTGACGATGTCGATCGCGCCCCAGCTGATCGCGTCGCGCACGAGCGGCGCGACCGGGAACGGATCGCTGCGCACGAGCAGTTCGCCCTGATCGACGTGCTCATCGACGAGATGCGCGATCGCGAACGTCTCGCGCTCGCCGGCGAAGATTGCATCGCGCGTTGCGTGCAGTCCGGGATAGCGCGAGCTGCCGTCGTGCAGGTTGATCATCCGTCCGCGGAATGCATCGAGCAGCGGACGCGTGACGATGTTGAGATAGCAGCAGAGGATGACGACGTCGGCGCCGCTGAGCATCGACGCAGTCTCGGCATCGTACGCTTCGCGCAGGGCGAGCTTCGGCGGATCGGGACGATGGACCAGGCGCGCGTTCGCGAGCGCCTCGACGCCCGGCGCGCGATGCGTGTACAGCACGGCCACGTTCAACATATGCGCGGCAGCGGCTCGCCGTCGGATTCGACGAGGAGCCTCCTTCCGTATCCGGTGTCGAGAATCACGGAGCCGGTGTATTCGCTGATGCAGCGTCCGATGATCGCGGCGTTGCGTCCGAGCGGATGCGCTCGCAGTGCTGTGAGAACTGCTTGCGCGCTGTGGGGGTGGACGCCGAGGAGGGCTTTGCCTTCGTTCGCGACCTGGAGCGGATCGATGCCGATGATCTCCGAGGCCGCGCGAACGGAGTCGAGAATCGGGACGAAGGGCTCGTCGACGATGATGCCGACGTTGCTCTTCGTCGCCATCTCGTTGAGCGCGCTGGCGACGCCGCCGCGCGTCGGATCTTTCATCGCCACGACGTCGTCGTTGAGTGCGGCAGCGATCAACGAGTTGATCGGAGCCACGTCGGAGTGGAGATCGCCGTCGAGGCCGAGGTTGTGGCGGGCGGCCATGATGGCCATGCCGTGATCGCCGATCGTGCCGGTGACGATGATGACGTCGCCGGCGCGCAGTCCGTTGTCGCGCACCACGCGCTTCGTCACGGCGACGCCGCTGGTGTTGATCACGATGCCGTCGATCTCGCCGCGGCCCATCACTTTCGTGTCGCCGGTGACGATCGTCGTTCCCGCTTCGATGCACGTGGCGACCATCGACTCGTGAATGCGTTCCAGCATCTCGATGGAAAAGCCGTCTTCGATGATCACGCTGCAGGTGAGTCCCGCTGCTTCGGTTGCGCCCATCATGGCCAGATCGTTCACGGTGCCGGAGACGGAGAGGCGTCCGATGTCGCCGCCGGGGAAGAAGAGCGGCTGGATGACGTGCGAGTCGGTCGTGACGACGAGCCACTGTCTGTCGTTGATCTTGATCGTGGCGCCGTCGTCCATCGCAGCGAGTCCGGTGCCGTTCTTCGGCTCGGCGAATCCGCGCGCGAAGACGTCGCCGATGAGCGAGCGCATGGCGCGTCCGCCGCCGCCGTGCTTCATGGAGACGCGGCGTTCGAGTGTCGACGTGATGCTCATGCGACGCCTCCCCGCGCCGCCGGGGGCGGCGGCGCCACATTGCCGAGGTTCGGACGTCCGCCGTACTGTTGCCAGATGCGGCATGTGCCTTCGGTCGACACCATGCAGGCGCCGACCGGCGTGTCGGGCACGCAGGCGTTGCCGAACAGCTTGCAGTCATTCGGCGAAGCGATGCCGGACATGATGTCGCCGCAGATGCAGTCGGCGGCGAGGCGCGGCGGCGCGTAGTCCCACAGCGTCGTCAGATCGATCGGAAAGCGCTCGCGCGCGTCGACGTGCGCCCATTCGTCGCGAAGGCGCAGATTGCCGTTCGGAATGTGCGCGATGCCGCGCCACTGGCCGCCGATCGTTCGGAACACGCGCCACAGCTCGCGTTGCGCCGGGAGGTTGCCTTCCTTCGTGACGCAGCGCGGAAACGTGTTGACGACGCGCGGCGTGCGATCGCGAACGAGCGTCACCAACTCGACGAGTCCGGCGAGAATGTCGGCCGGCTCGAATCCCGCGACGACCACCGGAAGCTTGTGGCGCTCGACGAATTTCTCGAAGATGCCCCACCCCGTGATCGTCGCCGCGTGACCGGCGGCGAGAAATCCTTCCACGCGCGTCTGCGGCATCTCCGCGACGATCTCCATCACCGGCGGGATGTATTTGTGCGCGGAGAGGACGGAGAAGTTGTCCGGCAGATCGGGATCGACGATCACTGCGGCCGTCGCTACGGCAGTGGTCTCGAATCCGGATGCGAAGAAAACGACTTGCTCATCCGGCATCTCGCGCGCGAGGTCGACGGCTTGTCGCGGGCTGTAGACGACGTGAATCTTCGCGCCGTCGCTCTGCGCATCGGTGAGCGATTGCACGGTGCCGGGGACGCGCAGCATGTCGCCGTACGACGCGATGTGCACGCCTTGCCGCGCCAGCACGACCGCTTCGTCGACCTCGGGCAGATCGGTGACGCAGACGGGGCAGCCTGGTCCCATGATGACGTCGAGGTCTTTCGGAAAGACGGCGCGCAATCCGAAGCGCGCAATGGCCTGCTCGTGGCTGCCGCAAACGTGCATCACCGCCATCGGACGATCGGTGAGATCCTCGAGTCGCTGCGCGAGCTCGCGCACGGTGGCGACGTTGCGGAACTCCAGTCGTTCGGCGGACGTGCTCACTTCAGCGTTCCTGCGATCTCCGCCGAGATGTCGGCGGTCATCGGATCGCTTTCGTCGGCGGCCATGAGCTCTTCGTACATGGCCAGCGTTTCGGCGATCGACTCCGGCGGAATGCGGCGGATGGCGTGGCCGACGTGATTGAGGATGTAGTCGCCGACGGCGACCGGCTCATCGACGATGTCGAGACGCACGCTGCGGCGCACGCCCCAGAAGTCGACGACGGCGAGGCTGCCGTCGATGCTGATGACACAACCGGGAACGCCGAGACACATCAGTGGCCTCCTAACATCGCGTTGGCGACGACGGCTTGTCCGAGTGCGATGCCGCCGTCACCCGGCGGGATCTGTCGATTGAAGAAGACTCTCCTCGGCGCGAGCCGCTCGATGATCCGTTCGGTGAGCAGTGCGTTTTGAAAACAGCCGCCGCCGAGCGCGATCGGGAGATCGGTTTCCTCGGCGATGGCGGCGACGATGTGTGCGAGCGTGTTGTGAAAGCGGGCGGAGATGATCGCCGGCGTTGCCCCATCGCGAAAATCGCGCAGCGCGCAGGCGAGCACGACGCGCATGTCGACTTCCCACGGCGTGAGCCGGCGATTGATGACGAGCGGATACGAGCCGCGCTCGTTGCGGTCGGCGATGCTGTTCCAGGCCATGGCGATCTCGCCTTCGTAGCGCGACTCGGTGCGGCCAAGGAAGATGGCGCCGAATGCGTCGAACCAGCGGCCGGCGCCGTGCGCTTTCGGCGCATTCAATCCGCTGGCGATGAGCTGTCGCGCCAGGTCGATCTTTTGCGCGGCGACTTCGAGATCGATCGACTCGTGAATGTCGTCGAGCGCGGCGAGCGCGATCCGCCACACTTCGCGAACGGCGCGATCGCCGCCGGCGAGCGCGATCGGACGAAGCGTGGCAATCCGCTCGAACTTCGCGCGCGTGGCGATGAAGAACTCGCCGCCCCACGACGTGCCGTCGGTGCCGGCGCCGGTGCCGTCCCAGGCGACGCCGATGACCGGCGATTCGATGCGATGCTCGGCGATGACGGCGGCGATGTGCGCGTGATGATGTTGGACGCCGATGCGCGATACGCCTTGCTGCGCGAGCGCGTAGCGCGTCGAGTGATAGTCGGGATGAAGGTCGTGCGCGATCGCCGCCGGCTCGATGCCGAGGAGTTTTTTGGCGTGATCGATGGCCGCTTCGTATTCGCGCGCGGTTTCGAGTCCGTCGAGATCGCCGATGTGCGGTCCGAGAAATGCCGTGTCGCCGGCGGCGAGGCAGAACGTGTTTTTCAGATGTGCGCCGCACGCCAGGATCGGCTGCACGAATTTGCGCCCGACGTTGAATCCGCGCGGCACGAAGCCGCGCGCGCGGCGCATGATCACCGGTTTGCCATCGATGACGCGCGCGACGGAGTCGTCGACGCGATGCTCGATGTCGCGATTGTGCGTGAGGAGGAGGTCGGCGATGTCGCCGAGCGCTCGCAGCGCGGCGGCCGTGTCGCGCACCATCGGCTCGTCGGAGAGGTTCCCCGATGTCATGACCAGCGGCCCGGCGACGTCGCGGAGAAGGATGTGGTGAAGGGGTGAATACGGCAGGAGCACGCCGACGAGATCGTTGTCGGGGGCAACCGACTTGGCGAGAGTGCCTCTCGATCGTGCGAGCACGATCGGTCGTTCGATCGAAGTGAGAAGCGCGCGCTCGGCATCGTCGAGGATGGCGACGCCGTCGGGATCCATCGTCATCACCGCGAAGGGTTTCGCGTCGCGATGCTTGCGGCTGCGCAGCCGCTTGACCGCGGATTCCGACGTCGCGTCGCAGGCAAGGTGAAATCCGCCGATCCCTTTGACGGCCACGATGAGTCCCGCTTTGAGCGCGCGCGCGGCGAACGCAATCGGATCATCGGGGTGAAGCGGGTGTCCGCTGTTGTCGAGCGTGAGGAGTTGCGGTCCGCATTTCGGACACGCATTCGGCTCGGCGTGGAAGCGGCGATCGAGCGGCGACTCGTACTCGCGCCTGCACTCGCTGCACATCGTGAAGCGCTGCATCGTCGTCGACGCGCGGTCGTACGGAATGCCCTGCACGATCGAGTAGCGCGGTCCGCAGTTCGTGCAGTTCGTGAACGCATAGCGGTAGCGGCGATCGTTCGGATCGTCGACTTCGGCGAGACACTCGTCGCACGTCGCGAGCTCCGGCGGAACGGAGATGCGGCGCTCGTCGGTCTGCGCGCTGGCGACGATCGTGAACGACTCGACCG
>Ga0075425_100001479_pt1 | contig 23136 bp, 19 predicted proteins | sample SoiMethybrSBSTD4_FD_75300 | JGI IMG/M metagenome (GOLD analysis project Ga0075425, IMG submission 75300) | Bulk soil microbial communities from a Populus tree surrounding site in Tennessee, USA - Soil MetaG P. TD hybrid SBSTD4 | ecosystem: Environmental > Terrestrial > Soil > Tree plantation... | reverse complement strand
GCAATTTCCTCGCTTACAGTTGCGCGGCAGCGCGGGATTTGCACCCGCTTCCCAATCTCCGTCCAGCATGAACGGAAATGCGCGAACCTGATTTTTGAAAGAGCAAGAAACTCGTGCTTGGAATTTACTTGGGACGGTTGGGGAAGTCAACGGGCGAAACATTCGCGCATTGACGATTTACATCGCGGTGACCGCAATCAAGCGTGATCTGAAGCAGTCGACGGGATGGGGAGCGGAAACGTGCCACCTCCCTTGTGGCGCACGAAAAAGGGGAACTTTTCGGTCCCTGCCTGCGCGACGTTTTCTTCCGCGAAGGCTTTCACGCGGTCGAGGGCAGATTGCAGAAGCGCGTTGTAGCATTCGATGTCCTCGGAACCAATGTCTTCGGGCACTGGAATCAAACTGCCTACTCGCATCAGTGCCTTAGTGAATGGCTTGGGAATCATCAGTCGGTCCCACGTGTTCAGTACCCAGGCGTTCTCGATCGCAATGTGGAAGACCGCCATCGGCACTCGTGAGAAGCGGGCCAGCAGTACAGGTCCGGGCTTCGTAACGAAGCGGGGACCGCGCGGGCCATCGATCGTGAACGCAACCGTCCACCCAGCTTCGATCTCTTTGCGCATACCGAGCAAGCCGCGCACGGCGCCACGACTGCTCGAGCCACGCACAGGGAGAAAACCGAACCGCCGGATCATGCGGGCAGTGAATTCACCATCAAAGCTCGTGCTGCTCATCACCCGGATGTTCAGGTCACGCCAAAGATACGTAGCCGCGAACGTGCATTGGTGCCAGAAGGAATAGACGAAAGGGCGCTGCTCGAGACTCACTGGGGAGTTTTCTTCGCAGGAAACGGCGAAGCGCATTGTGGGCCCAATCAGGCGGACAGCGATCGTCGTCGCCCAAGAAATGAGAGTCAGTAGAATATCCTGCCACCACGTAAAGGGAGGACGATCGGTCTCTACTGAGGCTCGCCTGGGACTGGCGGTCACGAGCGCTATTCTAAAGGCAATGGCGAGGCGAGTCCCCTTAGTCGCTTGTTTATTCACCTGACCAAAGAAACTTATGCGAGCGCAATTACGTCAATCTCCACCAGCACATCTTTCGGAAGCCGGGCGACCTCCACAGTCGACCGGGCAGGCGGGGTGGTGGGAAAGTACTTCGCATAGACCTCATTCATGGCGGCGAAGTCGCTCATGTTCTTGAGGAACACGGTGGCACGCACAACTTTTTCAAGACTGCTGCCGGCAGCCGCGAGAATTCCAGACAAATTTTTCAACACCCGGTCAGTTTGAATTCCTGCGTCGCCGCCGACCAGGGTATTTGTTGCGGGATCAAGAGCGACCTGGCCTGACACGAATACGAAGCCATTTGCCTTGATAGCTTGGGAGTAGGGCCCGATCGCGGCAGGGCCGTCCTTGGTAGAGATTACGTCGCGCATACGAAATTTAGTCCTGGGTCGTTAGTCGTTGGTCGTTGGCCGAATTCTTTGCCGCTGATTAGTGCAGATGAACGCCGATAAAGTCAATTCGTTCCCCGAATCCTGATGTGGCGGGCGCGTAACAAGGCTAGAGATTGTTACGGAACAAGTGCTAACGACGAGCGACGAACGACCAGCGACTGCCTCTAAATCTTCTGCAATCTCTGCACGTCCCGGACGCCTGGGATCTTGCGCAGTCCAGTCACGATCGTCTCCAGGTGCTTGAGATCCGTGATGTCAAGAACGATGTCGACGACTGCCTGGCTGTTGGCAGTCCGAGCTTCGATATTGCGGATGTTTGACTTGGCGTCGCCGATCACCCCGGTGATCAGCTTCAGCATTCCGTAGCGGTCATCGCAAAAGACGGTCAGTTTGACAGGGTAGGCACTCGGGGTAGATTCGTCGCGGGCCCAGGCGACGTCGATTCGGCGCTCGGGTTCGTACATCAGATTTACCACGTTCGGACAGCTGATGGCGTGTACCGCGACGCCTTTGCCTCGTGTCACGTAGCCAACTATCGATTCGCCTCGAATCGGGTTGCAACATCGTGCGCGGTAGACGAGCAAATCACCGGAGCCTTTTACGATAAGAGCATTGTTGTCACCGCCAAACACTCGCCTCACGACGCTGCCGATGCTGGCGGATTTGTCCTTGTCTTCGGTGTCCGCTATGGGCTCGCTTCCCGCAGGGGCCAGCTTGCCCAGCACCTGACGCGCGGAGAATTTGCCAAAACCGATGCCGGCCATCAGGTCGTCGGGACGCCCCAGACCATAGTCAGAGGCGATGCGCTGCAGCTCTTCCTCCTTGAGTTCTTTCAGCGCTATGCGATATTTGCGTGCTTCTTTTTCAATCAGCTTCCGGCCAATTTCAATGGCTCGTTCGCGCTGATGAATGTTCAGCCAGTGCTTGATTTTGTTGCGCGCGCGCGACGACTTCACGATCGCCAACCAATCGCGGCTGGGCTTGTGCCCAGGTTGCGTCAGTATCTCGACGATGTCGCCGCTGTGCAGCTTGTGTCGCAAGGGAACCATGCGGCCGTTTACCTTGGCTCCGACGCAGGTGTGGCCAACCTCGGTGTGCACCGAGTAGGCAAAATCGATCGGCGTGGAATCACGGGGTAAGACCACGACTTTCCCTTTTGGCGTGAAGGTATAGACCTCTTCCGGGTACAGATCAACTTTTAGAGTTGAGAGAAACTCGTTGGGATCGGAGACGTCGCGTTGCCACTCGACCACCTGCCGCAGCCATGCGAGGCGCTGCTCATCTTGCGCGGAAACGGTGCCGTCTTTGTATTTCCAATGGGCGGCGATGCCCTCTTCCGCCATTTTGTGCATTTCCTCGGTGCGAATCTGCACTTCAAACGGCGTGCCGTCTTCTGTGATGACCGAGGTGTGTAGCGACTGATAGAAATTCGGCCGTGGCATGGCGATGAAGTCTTTGATGCGGCCGGGCACTGGCCGCCAGACGTTGTGAATGATGCCAAGGACCGCATAGCAATCCTGCACCGAGCGCGTGATCACCCGCATGGCGTAAAGGTCGTAGACCTGGTCCACGTTAATGCGCTGGCGGACCAGCTTCTTGTGAATGCTGTAGTAGCGTTTGGTGCGACTCTCGACCTTGGCGGTGATGCCGGCCTCTTTGAGTTTGTCGCGAACCACGCCTTCCACCCGCGACAGGAACGCTTCACCAACCTTGCGGTGAGATTCGACGGCTTCCTTTACCTGCTCGTATGCGATGGGGTCGATGTAGCGGAAGCCCAGGTCTTCCAGTTCGCCGCGGATTTTTCCCATCCCCAGACGGTGGGCGATCGGAGCGTAGATTTCCAGGGTCTCCGTGGCAATCTTCTGCTGGCGGTCATGATCGAGATGTTCGAGGGTGCGCATGTTATGCAGGCGATCCGCCAGCTTGATCAGGATGACGCGGATGTCGTCGACCATCGCGAGCATCATCTTGCGAAGGTTTTCAGCCTGCTGCTCCTCGCGAGTGGCAAAGTCGATTTTGCTGATCTTGGTAACGCCTTCGACAATATGGGCGACCTGCTCTCCGAACTCCTTGCGGATGTCGACGATGGTGACCGAGGTGTCTTCGACCGAATCGTGCAAAAGGCCGGCTGCGACGGCGACCGGGTCCATCTTCATTTCGGTAAGAACCAGTGCGACTTCGAGTGGATGCACAAGATAGGGCTCACCCGAGGCGCGGGCTTGGCCGGAGTGTACCTTTAGCGAGTAGTCGTAGGCTTTCTTGATGATTTCGAGGTCGTCGGTCGGGCGATTAGCCTGCATCCTCTTGATCAGGTCGCGGAATTTCGTGACCGTGAGGACGTTGGTTGCGATCTGTTCGCGCAGGGTCGCCATGTCGGATTATAGCCTGTGAGAAACTGCGGCGGAGGAAGGTTACGGATGCATGATCCCGGGCTCGAATCCCTTAACTGAATTATAACGTGTGGCCCGGAGGCCGGCGGTTTCGTCGTCTGATACATTTAGGTCGCCATGTCGCCGTTTGGCTCGTCGCACATTCTGGTTTCCGGGGTTTCTGGTCCAATCGGCACTGCTTTGCTGCCGTCGCTGAGGTCTTGCGGCTTTCAGGTCGTGCGCCTCGTGCGGCATGCGGCTGGAGGGGCAGACGAGATCCAATGGGATCCAGCAAGACCGTTGGCGCCAGCCCAAGTTTCCGGTTTCGACTCGGTGATTCATCTGGCTGGGGAGACCGTGGTTGGCCGGTGGACGGACGGCAAGAAGGCCAAGATTCGCGATAGCCGTCGGCAAGGAACACACAACCTCGCCTCGGCGTTGGCTGCCGCGAAGGAACGCCCGCGAGTGCTTATTACGGCCTCAGCCGTCGGATACTACGGCAATCGCGGAGATGAAACCCTGCGCGAAGGCAGCCTGCCAGGGGCGGGATTTCTTGCCGATGTTTGCCGCGAGTGGGAGGCTTCGAGCCGGCCGGCCTCCCAGGCCGGCGTACGGACTGTCCAGATTCGCACCGGCGTTGTCCTTAGCCCCGATGGGGGCGCGTTGCAGAAGATGTTACCCGCGTTCCGCCTGGGTGTAGGGGGGAACATGGGATCGGGACGCCAGTGGATGAGCTGGATTCACGTCCAGGATCTGGTGGGGGCCATGCACCACATCCTGAAAAGCGATCTTCTGCACGGTCCGGTGAACATGGTAGCCCCGCACCCGGTCACGAATGCGGAGTTTACGAAAACGCTGGCGGCGGCGCTCTCCCGGCCGGCCATGTTTCCAGTACCCGCGTTTGTCGCCAAGCTTGCGTTTGGTCAAATGGCAGAGGAAGTTCTGCTGTACAGCCAACGTGTGGAGCCGACAAAACTCATTTCCAGCGGCTATCCATTCCAATATTCCGGCTTGCGCAAAGCCTTGGACGCAGTGTTACGAGGCTGAGGTCTACGGCCCGGCTAGGTGTGACGCTGATCACAGACCTTCCGGCCGATCCCTGCCAGTCTAGACTCACCAAATATGGGTCGCTATTTCACTGCGGGGCTTCTGATTCTGGTTTTCGTAAGCCGAGTCAGCATGATTGCGCCGCGCGGCTGGCCCGAGAGCCATACTCGGGCAGCAACCGGCGTAAACGCTGCAGCACACAAGCGTAAGAACAATCATTCATGCTGCCAGCGTCCCGTAGTCCTTGTGCGAACGCTGGTGCCTCCGCCTCCTGCTGGCATGCCCTGTGGCGGCCAGCACTCCTGCTGCGTTCGTTCCGGGCAATCGCAGTTTCCGAATCTGGTTACGCAACGCGAAACAGAGCGACCGGCGTGGCGTCAGTTTGCGAGAGTTGCCGAAAATGAAAACGCCATAACCGCCCAATTCGCTTCCATAGCGGCAGCACATCGCATTCAGTCCTGCTCCGACCTAAGCACAGTGCTGCGCATCTGATCCCTCTGTGCCGAAATCCATCTCCGTGAGTACCTCAGCAACCGAGGCCAGACTTTGGCATGAAACACGATTTCTATGGAGACGAAATCATGAAATACAAGGTGATCGCACTACTTCTCGCCCTGACAATGGTGTCCTGGGCCCAATCGGCAAGTACAAGCCAGGCACCCGCCGATAACCAAAAATCTCAAAATGCTGCCGACCAAAAAGCCAATCCATGTTGCTGCGACAAGATGTCGGCCGAACACAAAGACGGTCAGGCGTGAATGCGGGACCACTCGAAGGCTTGCTGTTCCGAAAAGGAAGCAGCCTCCTGTTGCAAAGATAAGGAAGCCAAGGCCTGCATGAAAGGGGACAAAACCGCCGATTGCTGTGCAAACGGAACGTGCGCAGGTGATAAGGAAATGAGTTGCTGCTCAAAGAAGGAGCAGAAAGCCAAAAGCTGTTGCCAAGAAATGCAGTGCGGTAAGACGGACCACGCTCATCAGGCCAGCTAGCTCTCGGGCGGGGCGGGACACGTCTTGCCCCTGCATCTCTTTGATAGTTTCAACTTCTGCAGTTTTTCATGATGGCTTTGAGGGTGGCGAAGTACTACCCGGGGGCTGGATTTCTTTTTCGAGTCGACGAAGCAGTTCCTCGCGATGTCCGCTTTGCAACTCTCGCCGGAGTTCTTCCAATGCAAGGGAGACGATGTGGTAGTGATGAGCTGCCGCGAACCTGGGGTCCTTCGTCACATCCAGCCACACCTGGTGCATCAATCCGATATCTTCGGGGCGCATTCGCGGTGTGTGCGGACCTAGCAAGTATTCGTGAACCCCGCCATCCGGATCGTAGACTGCGAGGGTCAATCGTGGTTTCGGCTCGGGCAGGCGTTCCCAGGCATCTCCAGTGAGCTTCCCTTGTTGATCGGCGGTCAGCTTGTTGGAGCGCCCACACACAATCCGGCTCGAATCGAGTCTCTGAGCGGTGACAACGATTGCCTCGAAAACATCCGTGCCTGGCACGACCAGAAGGGAAACCGATCTGCCCTCTTTCTCGGCGACGGCCACCACTGCCGTAAACAACCCCTGTTCGTAGTGGTCGAAGATCTGGCTGGCTTCGAACACGTTGCTCCCGCTGAAACTGTGTTCCCGATGGTAGAGCCTCGCGCTCATGACAACCACGTCCTGCTTGCTGGTGTCCGTGTTTCTTAACGTCGTACGTAAGTAATGTAAGTTGCGCGGATCCCGAACGGCCACCAGAACATTCCCGGATCGCACGCCCATGGCTCCGCTACCCAGTTCCTGATTGCCGTAGACGCGAAACTGATCGAGTTGCTCTGGTTTTCCATGCCTTTCTTTGGCCGCGTGACGCTCGGAAATTGTGAAGATGCCGAAAAATACTGCGCTAAAAATGACGCCCGCGATGGTTGCTTCCGACTTCGTGAGAAGGTTCGCAACAGCAGTAATGAACAACACAACGAAAATTAGGACCAGCCCGATCGGAAACTCGCGCTTGCCGATCTGCAGGTTGCCGGGTACCTTCCACTCGCGAAATCCAGGTTCTTTAAACCGCAGGACCAGGACCGCCAGCGACTTCATGGTAAAACTCCAAATCACACCGAATGCGTAGAGAGCCGCCAGGCTGTAAACATTGCCACCGCTGAGGATGATGGTCAGCACTTGCATGCCGACAATTAAATTGATGATTCGGTAGGTCGTACCGTATTTGTGCTGTGGCTTGAGGAACCACTCCGTAAGAACGCCATCCTCGGCTACGCGATTGAGAACCCCGTTGGCTCCGACGATCGCCGTATTCTGGGCACCCGCCAGGATCAGCACCCCAACCAGCACCACAAATGCATGGAAAATCAGCTTCAGCCAGATGGGACCAGTCAGGTACATGGCGATGCCGCCGATGAGATTTGCGAAGAAGTCCGGACGCACCTGGTCCGGAATAATCATGAAGGCGAAGAACGAAACCAATGAAGTGAAGAGCAGGCTGTAGATGAAGATGACCAGCCCGGTTTTCTCCAAGTTCTTTAGTTTGGGATGTTCGATTTCCCGATTGACCTGCGCCAGCGTCTCCTCACCGCTCATCGCCAACACAGAATGGCCGAATCCGACGAATACGATCACCAAAGTCAGATGACTTAGCCAGTTGCCGTGCAGCCATCCCAAAGACTCTTTCGTAAGCAGCACCACGCCCGGGTGGAGCGGGTTCGGAGGCCATTGCACGCCGATCTTGAATACCGTAATGGTGCACCAGATGATGAGGATGACGACCATGACGGTGGTTACGATCATGATCTGCAAGGCTTTTTCGCTGGATTCGTGAATGCCCTGCACGTTCTTCCACCAGAAATACATCACCACTATCACGGCGAAGACCGCAGAGAAATGGTTCTCGTTGAAGACGATAGGGTGGTGAAGATAGGTCGCGATGTCTTCGAGAAAGCCAGCCAGATACTGACCGGCCGAGACCGCGCTGATGGGGCCCGTCAGCACATAATCAAACAGTAGGGCCGAGACGGAGAACTTGGCCAACGTGCTGCCCATGGCCTCCTTCACGACCCGATAGACGCCACCCCGCACGAACATGCTGCTCGATTCAATGTAAAGCGCCCGCACGCAGTAGCTGAACAACATGACGGCAAGGATGAACCAGGGGGCGCTTTTGCCGATGACCTTCTCGGCGTCGCCACCCGCGTAGTACGCCGAGGAAGCGAGGTCGGAGAGCACGATCGCAGATGCCCGCCAGAAGGAGATAAAGGTCAACATCACCGTCGTGGCGACGAAAACCTTTACGGCAGGCCGTTTAGAGCTTTCCAGGGACGCGGACATGCCAAAAAGTCAGGCCCTCAAGGGGACCCGAGAAGGAAGATTAGACGATAGCACAGCGGCAGCGCTCACGGCCCAGCGGTGCGCGTTCAATCCTTTGCACGCTTTTTTATGTCTGCTTTTCGGGAGCCAGATAGGTTTTGGTCACTCGTTCGTGCCAGCAGAGGGCATCTTCGTCGAGAAATTGCCAGGCATAGCCCATCCCCAGTGAAACCGCCGAGAGCACGCTGCCCAGCACCCGCCAGCGACGCAAGCGGCGGTGGGTTGTGCTCCCGTCAAAACATTGCAGCTGTAATTTCATCGCGCGAAGCCCAAGTGTTGTCCCGGAATAGACAATGAGCAGGTACTGATAGGCAAACCAGAAGAAAGGCAGGGCGCCCATCGTCAGAACCATCACTTGCCGGACGGTTGGTTGCGCGCCAGCAATCTGGTAGTAGAACGTCCCGAAGATTCCGCCGGCCAGCAGCACGACGGCTGCATCGAGGACCACGGCGAGCCACCGATACCCAAGGCGCGCACACTGTAATGGCATGTCGATTCCCGGGCGTCGCTCTGGCTCCCGCTCTTGTTTCTCCTCGATTGTTATGCCTCCCAGCGCGGGAGGTGGCGGCTCGATTTCAGGAGCCTCCAGGATGCGCGGCCGGTCAATCACGGACTCCGCCAGATCGCTGTAACGAACGTTCGGGGTGTAGGTCCACTTGGGAAACTCAATGATCTTGCCAGCGGGCTCGTGTGGCGGCGTCCCGGGCCGTTGCACAGGTTCGGCCTTGATCGCCGGGAGGAGAGGCTCCGGCGCAAGAGCGCTGGTTGAGGGTGCTTGCATCTCCGGCTCGCGAGCGAGCAGGGAAGGAGCCTCACTCGCACGCGACGATGGTGCCCAGTGGCTCTCGGGCGCCGCAAACTTCAGTCGCAATGAAGGATAACGTGGCGCTCGCGGACTCCTGCGCGCCCGATACCGGTTCAACCGAGCCGAGACCTCTTCCCGCCAGTCATTGGAGTCCGCAACAAGATCGGCCTGCATGCCTCGGCTCGGGATTGGATTGGAGCCAGAGGATTCGGGAACGGGGGTCAAGTGCGCACTTGTACTTCTTGCGTCATGGCGCGGTGCACACGGCTCTACGCTTTCATCCTTGTCACCCACAACGAATATTGGTCGCGGAGATCCCTCATCGAAATCCACCGTCGGTCGACTGACACCGACGCGATCGATTGAAGACGGAGCCCTGCACAGAACCGCGCGGTCCCTGTCCTCAACCCCAGTGTCCATCCCGTTAAAAGCAGAGGGGCGGACGTCCGAAACACAAATGCAGACGTCGCCACATTGGGGACAAGTCATCGATGAATCTTGCGAATGTAAGGAGCCAGAGCGAGCGGCCAAATGCGGAGTAGCGACCGGAACCGCCTTCAGATCAGCGCTTTGCCTCACGGGCAACGGCGTGCTAAGGTCACGGTGTCCCCAAAATTGTTCAGCAACGAATGGGGTCTCCGTGCGTTTCCGATGATCTTCCGCACACGATTCCTTATCACGGCGGCCTTCGTTTGTCATCTTCTTCTCGCTCCACCCTTAGTGACAAGTCAGTTGCTTGCTGTTCCAACGCAGGAATCGGCGGGCAATCAGGCGATTTCAGTTGCACCGGAATCTTCCATGCCCGGCGAGGAGGTCCGCATCGAGGCTACGACCCAGGAGAAAGATGGTCCGATCTACAAATTGCGTGGCCACGTAGAGATCCGTTACGGTTCCTACTCACTGTATGCCGATGAGGTCACCTATAACCATGACACCGGCGAAGCCACTGGAGAGGGTCATATGGTCCTCGATGGCGGGTCGGCGGATGAACACATCGAGGCGAGCCACGGCACGTATAACTTTCGCACGGACAGCGGCAAGTTTCATGACGTCATAGGGACGATCGGTGTCCGTACAAAGGGCGGTCGCACGATGCTGACCTCCTCGAATCCCTTCGCCTTCGCCGGCAAAACGGTCGAGAAGAAGGGCCCCGACCACTTCGAGGTGGTCGACGGATCGGTGACCACCTGCGAGCTTCCCCGTCCGAAGTGGACCTTCAACGCGCACAAGGTGGTAGTGGATGTTGGAGGCAATGCCCAGATATACCGGAGTAGCTTCCGAGTGCGCGAAATTCCGATTTTCTATTTTCCCTACGCGGCATTCCCCGCGCAACGGGTGGCGCGCAAATCGGGCTTCCTGATCCCCAGCTTCGGGCGCTCTTCCACGAAAGGCACGATTATCGGGGACTCGGTCTACTGGGCCATCAACCGCAGTATGGACGCGACAGCGGGAGCGGAATATTTCTCGCAGCGCGGATGGGCAGAGCGCGGGGAGTTTCGCGCGCGCCCAAGCGATACCTCTTTCATTGACTTTACCTACTTTGGCGTTACGGATCGCAAGAACCAGGGCGGTGAGGATATTCATCTGAACGGAGAAGGCCGATTCCTCCATAATTTCCGCTCCGTGGCCAACATTGACTACCTGAGTTCGTTTGTCTTCCGGCTGGCCTTCAGCGAGACCTTTACGCAGGCCGTGAACTCGGAAGTGAAGTCTCAGGCTTTCCTGTCGAATAGCACGCGGGGGTTTTCATTCAACGGCATGGTTGAGCGGTACCAGAACTTCGAAAGCTCGCAGAATGGCGATGTGATCACGATCCTGCACGCGCCCAGTTTCGAGGTGTCGAGCGTAGACCAGAGACTGGCGCATACGCCCCTCTACTGGTCACTGGATGCAGCGGCTGAGGGGTTGTCGCGCAGCGAGCCCGGATTTCGAACGGCCAACTTGTTGGGACGTTTCGATCTGACTCCTACGATCGCGCTTCCCGTTTCCCTACACGGCTGGTCATTCCGGCCGGAGCTCTCGCTCCGCAACACACTTTATACCCAGCAACTGCTGCCAGGAGCCACGGTGGGGTCCGCCACCAACGACCCCGTAAACCGCAAAGCGCTACAAGGCTCGGTGGAGATGCGACTGCCTACATTGGAGCGCATATTCGAGCGTGAGATTCGAGGTCGCAAATGGAAGCACGTGATCGAACCGTACGCGACATATCGTTACGTAACGGGAGTTAACAATTTCGCTAGCATTTTGCGCTTCGATGCGCGCGACATTCTCAGCAATACCAACGAAGTCGAGTACGGCATAACGCACCGGCTTTATGCGAAAAGGACTTCCGAGAAGCCAGAGGATTGCACGAACGAGGGCATGACATCGCTTCGAATCGGTGCCCCCGTGGAGCAGACTTTGCCATGGGAACGAACGTATGAGCCAGAACGTATTGACTGTCAGCCTGGGCCACAAAGCCGTGAAATCGCGACGTGGGAAATTTCCCAGAAATACTTTCTCGACCCGGATTTTGGGGGCGCCATAGTCAACGGTCGGAGGAACGTGCTCACGACGACGGCTGATTTTTCGGGGATTGCATTTCTAACCGAACCCAGGCACCTTTCGCCACTGATCTCGCGACTGAGGGTCTTCACGAGTGCACGAACCGACGCCGAATGGGCCATCGACTACGATTTCAAAGAGCATCGCGTGAACGCTAGCACCGCATTGCTGAACTACCATTTCGGGGAATTCACGGTCGGCGGCGGGGATGCATTTGCACAAGCCCTGCCCGGCGTTGTGACTTCGTCCACCATGCAGCAGGACTTCAATCAGTTCAGAGTTCTGCTGGGATATGGACATCCGAACAAGCGGGGATTCAGCGGGGCAACAGCCTTTGGCTTCGACGCGAATCTCGGGTTCCTGCAATACGCGACTGTGCAGACGACCTACGCATGGGACTGTTGCGGCGTGAGTGTTGAATACCGACGGTTTGCGCTGGGCTCGGTGCGTAACGAGAACCAGTTCCGATTCAGTTTCACTCTCGCGAATGTGGGGTCATTCGGGAATCTGAGGAAGCAGGAACGTCTTTACTAGATGCGTGATTAGCCTTGATGGCGAGGGCGACGCCCCTGCGGCAAGCTCGGGGCAGGCACTCGCGACAGCGGGCGGGATACCGCCGCTACTTCTTTTTGCGCACTCCCCGTATTAGGATGAAGAGATGGAGGCGGCTTCTCAACTCGAGGCCAAACATGCGGTCCTGCTTGAGCGATTGCGCACCCTCGGCCGCACGTTAGTAGCTTATTCGGGCGGTGTCGATTCCGCATACTTGGCATGGGAAGCGCACGAGGCACTCGGCGAAAACATGCTCGCCGTGATTGCGGATTCTGCAAGCCTTGCGCGTACCCAATTCAACGACGCCATTTCTTTTGCAGAGGAGCAGCACATTCCACTGCAGGTCATCGCGACTGAAGAAGCAGATCGGCCGGAGTATGTCCGCAACGACGCACTTCGCTGTTTCCACTGCAAGGACGAGCTTTTCACCGTAATGGAGAAGTTTCGCCAAGAGCGTGGGTTTGAATCGATCGCGTACGGCGTGAATCTCGACGACCAGGGTGATTTCCGACCCGGGCAACAGGCGGCGCGGCAACATCACGTCGCGGCCCCGCTGCTCGATGCTGGATTGAGCAAACAGGAAATTCGGCAACTGGCTGAGATTGCCGGGTTAAGGGTCTGGGATAAACCCGCTTCGGCTTGCCTGTCGTCTCGCATCGAATATGGCCGACCGGTTACGCGTGAAGCTCTTGCGGTGGTGGAGCAGGGAGAAGACGCGTTGCGCGGCCTTGGTTTTCGTCAGTTTCGCGTACGTCATCATGGCGACATCGTCCGCATCGAGATCGCTTCCGATGAACTCGGCCGTGCCCTCGACTCGGCCATGGCGGCCGAGTTCACGCGCGTGTTCAAGGCTCTCGGATTCAAGTTCGTTACCCTCGATCTGGAAGGCTTCCGGTCGGGGTCCATGAACGCGCTCTTGCCTGTCCAGCACCTTCTCCGCACGGGCTGATCCGGGCTTTTTCCCGGCAGTTCCGCCCCATCGCCCGAAACCGCCTGTGAGATAATCTGCTGTTAGCCCCAATGTTAAGGCGGTTCTTAGTGACGCTGCTCCATCGGTCATTTCTGGTTCTTCTGCTCATTTGCCCCGGCTGTTCCGCACAATCGACGCCCTCTGAAACAGCCAAGGCCATCGAACGCCAGGTGCGTTCCTTTTACCATCTGCCTCCCGAGGTGCAGGTCGTGATCGGCCCTTTGCATCCGAGCGAGTTTCCGAATTACGACTCAGTCAAACTCTCTTTCATCAAGGGAACCCGAAAGGATGAATACGACTTCCTGCTTTCGAAGGACAGCAAAACGCTGGTTCGAATGACAAAGCTGGATTTGACCAAAGATCCTAACGCCGAATTGATGAAAAAAATGGATCTCAAGGGGCGGCCCACCCGCGGTAACAAAGATGCCAAGGTAGTGATCGTCAATTACGACGACTTCCAATGTCCATTCTGTTCGCGCATGCATACCACACTTTTTCCGGGGATTCTTAAGGAGTACGGCGATCGGGTATTGATTATTTACAAGGACTATCCCTTGGCCGAGATTCACCCGTGGGCAACTCATGCGGCGGTAAACGCCAATTGTCTGGCCGAGCAGAACAACGATGCCTATTGGGCTCTAGCCGACTACCTGCACGCCAATCAGCATGTTGTGAACGCTGCCAAGGGTTCTGACGCGCAGTTTGACGTCGTCGATCGTGCCACACTGCTCACAGGACAGCAACACAACGTAGACGTGGTTAAGCTGCACGCGTGTATCAAGACGCAAAATGACGATGCGGTAAAAGCTTCGCTGAAGGAAGGGGATTCCGTTGGGGTCACTGCCACTCCCACTCTTTTCATCAATGGCGAAGAGCTCGACGGCGCCCTTCCGATTAATGAGCTGCGCGCCGCACTGGATCGTGCGCTTACCCAAGCGGGCGTGCAACCCCCAGTTCATGCGGACCCCGCTCCTACCAATGCAAATCCGCCCACCAAATGATCCTATCCCTTCGCGCAGATCAACGATTGAGGGGGATTTTCGCTTGAAATTCAATTCGATGCGATTCCGCTGGATGCTGGCAGTGCTCGCCGCTACGCTGATGTTTCTTGCCGCCTGTTCCTCCAGGCAGGGGGGCGCCGACGTGGTCGCTACAGTTGACGGGAAGAAGATCTTCCGCGCAGACGTCGAGAAGTACTATCAAAACCAGACGGCGGGCACAGACCAGCAACCTGTAGGAGAACAGGCGACCAGCCTTCGACTAAGCATATTGCGGCAATTGATCGATGACGAGATTCTGATGCGGCGCGCCGAGAAGCTCGGCTTGTTGGCGACCGATGACGAAGTTGACCGGAAATTGAGCGAAATCAAGTCGCCTTACACGCAGGAACAATTTGAAGAGAAGTTGAAGGAAAAGAGGATTACAGCGGACGACTTCAAGCGTGATCTTCGCCGCTCGCTCACGGTCGAGAAGGTCATGAACAAGGAGGTCACTTCCAAAATTACCGTGACCGACCAGGATGTGAATGACTACTACAACGGGCACAAGGGAGAATTCAACCTCATCGAAGCCCAATATCACCTGGCGCAGATCTTTGTGACTGTGCAGCCAAACCCACAGGTCCACAACTTGAAAAACGACAAGGCGCAGAACGCAGCTGAGGCACTTAAGAAAATTCAGATGCTATCCAACCGATTGGATAGCGGAGACGATTTCGCCACGCTCGCTATGAACTACTCAGAGGACACAGAGACCGCCGGCAATGGCGGGGACCTGGGCTTCAGTCCCGAGTCGGCGTTGCAGCGTACTGACCCAGTAACCCGGGAAACCGTGATGAAGCTCAAACCGGGTCAGTACAGTACCATCATCACGATCCTTGATCCCGCTACCAAGCGCCCCGCGGCTTTTCGTATCGTAAAATTGATTTCCAAGGAATCGGCCGGACAGCGGGAATTCGGTGATCCGCGCGTGAAGCAGGCGATTCGGACTCAGCTGATGGATCGGCGCGAGCAGCTTCTCAAAGCGGCCTACTACGAAGTTTTGCGCGATTCGGCCAAAGTGCAGAATTATTATGCCGACGAGATTCTGAAGAACGTAGGAACTCCGAAGTAAGACCTTCCGCTGATTGAGAGTGGGTTACTCCACTACTGCGAGAACATCTCCCGCACTCACGCTTGCTCCTGCCGCGGGAATTATTTTGCGAACCACGCCTTTCTTCGGCGATTTGATCTCGTTCTGCATCTTCATCGCCTCTACGACGAGCAGACCCTGCCCGGCATCAACCTCTGAGTTTTCTTTCACGAGCACTCGCACAATCTTCCCCGGCATCGGTGCGATCAACTTTCGGGGCCCATGTGCGCCGTCCGCACCGGTGCGACTCCGCAGGGAGCGCGGATCCCGCACCTGGGCAGAGTAGCGAACACTCCCCACCCAGAGATGCATGTCCGTCGGCGTTCGCTCACGCTTAACCTCATACGCCTTGCCGTCGAGGATGACCGAAAGCACGTCACGCCGCGCTAGCACGGCATCGATGTCGACAGCACGACCGTTCAGTCGGCAAAGCCAGCCCTCACCAGTGCGGTTCAGTTCGAGCCGGTAAGCCTTGCCTTCGATGGTGATGTCATATGTCATGCGATCGGTCTTGGTAGTCGGCCGTTGGTTTTTAGCAATCTTCGCGAGTAACAGCTTTCCTTTCTAGTGCAGGGCTTCGGACCTCCCAGCTTTCTTCCAACTGGAAGCGACCGCTGCCGAAGGGGAGGTGCTACCTGCGCTACCGTTGGTCTGCGCAACACTCGTGGGATCGAGTACGGCAAAGAGTCCAGCCGCAATGGCCGCAACTTCTGCTGATTTCTCATCCGTGACCTGATCGGGCGTGCGCGCCAACAGACGGTCCAGATAACCGGTATCGACTCTGCCTTGCTGAAACTCTTCGTCGTTCAGGATTCGGCGGAATAGCGAGATATTCGTTTTGATACCGCCCACGAAATATTCATGCAATGCCCGCACAAGCCGCGCGGCGGCTTGTTTCCGATCGCTGCCGTACCCAATCAACTTGGCCAGAAGCGGGTCATACTCAATCGGAACCGTCCAGCCTTCGTACATGCCGCTATCGCGGCGGATGCCGGGCCCGGAGGGCGCTAGCAACAGCGTGATTGTTCCGGGGCTGGGGAGGAAATTGTTGTCGGGATCCTCGGCATAGATGCGGCACTCGATCGCGTGGCCGCGCAGGCGAACATCATCTTGCGTGAACGGCAGCTTCTCTCCCGCTGCAATCCGGATCTGCAAGTGAACGAGGTCGAGGCCAGTGGTGAGCTCGGTTATGGGATGCTCCACCTGCAAACGGGTATTCATTTCGAGGAAATAAAAGTTCTTGTGCTGATCGACGAGGAATTCGATCGTACCGGCATTGGTGTAGCCAGCCGCCTGCGCTACCCGCACGGCGACCTCTCCCATCCGGCACTGCATATCGGAGTCGACAAACGGAGAAGGCGACTCTTCCAGGACCTTCTGATGGCGCCGCTGGATTGAGCATTCGCGCTCGCCCAGGTACACGGTAGCTCCGTGCTCGTCGGCGAGGATTTGCATTTCGATGTGGCGGGGATTGATGAGGGCTTTCTCAAGGTAGACTTCGCCATCGCCGAAAGCACGCTCTGCCTCACTCTGGGCGCTTTCCAGCGCAGACGCAAGTTGGTCGGAGCCGTGAACTAACCGCATACCTTTTCCGCCCCCGCCGGCTGCTGCCTTCAGCATCACGGGGTAGCCAATCTTTTCGGCCACACTCACGGCTTCTTCGAGAGACGTAAGCCCCCTCGAAGTGCCCGGCACAAACGGTATGTTCGCCTTTTCCAGGTGCTGCCGTGCTCGGGTCTTGGATCCCATCAACTCCATGGCGGCTGCAGTCGGACCGATGAATTTGATGCCAGCAGCCGCGCAAGCATGTGCGAACCGCGAATTCTCCGACAGAAAACCATACCCGGGATGGATGGCGTCTGCGCCGCTACGTCGGGCGGCATCGAGAATCCTGTCGATGTTGAGGTACGACTCGGCCGCGGCGGGCGGTCCGATGTGATAGGCCTCATCGGCCTTACGCACGTGCAGCGATGCCCGATCGACATCGGAATACACGGCCACCGATTGAATGCCAAGTTCGCGGCAAGCGCGGATCACCCGTACGGCGATCTCTCCGCGATTGGCAATGAGAATCTTTTTGAACATGCTGGGCGCTGGCTTGGTCATTCTAATCGATTGCACTCCTGGCTCCCGTAACACGGCCGAGGAATGGGGTGCCACTTCCGGAGTGCCCCCCACTCGCAGCAGTACGCGCCAGGCACACGCCGATTTCCCGCTCTGCAGGAACTATTGAGAAATTGACCCGTCTCGAGGAGCGAAGCTAGACTCCTTCCTACAAGGCAACATATGAAAAGCTTCCTTTTGAGCTTTGCACTCCTACTTTCGTTCGCACTCCCGATCCTTGCCCACGACGAAGGCCATCATCATGAAGAACTGACCGAGCAGCAATTGGGGACAGTGCAATTCCCCATTTCGTGCGCGGCAGCCGTGCAGAAACCCTTCGAACGAGGCGTGGCACTCTTGCATTCGTTCTGGTACGAAGAGGCGGAGAAGGAATTCGAGCAAATCGCCAAGGAAGATCCGAAGTGCGCGATGGCACAATGGGGTCTGGCCATGAGCCAGTGGCACCAGTTGTGGAACCATCCCGACACCGCGACCACGAAGAAGGCGCTCGCAGAAATCAAGAAGGCTCGCTCCCTGCACGCCAGCACACCTCGCGAGCGCGACTACATCGATGCGATGAAGGCGTTCTACGGGACCAGAGCAAAGTTTGATCGGCGCGCGAAGGCCTACGAGAAAGCGATGGAGAAAGTTTTTCAGCGCAATCCCGACGATCACGAAGCGGCGGCATTCTATGCGCTTTCTCTGCTCGCCTCGGGTGACTACGATGATCCCAATTTCACGAACGAAAAAAAAGCTGCAGCAATACTTGAAAAATTGTTCGCCACGGAGCCGAACCATCCTGGCGTAGCTCACTACCTGATCCATGCCTACGACAAGCCGCAACTGGCGCATTTAGGATTGCCCGCAGCCCGCCGCTACGCGCAGATTGCCCCTATGGCTCCCCATGCCTTGCACATGCCTGCGCACATTTTTGCGCGTGTCGGGTTGTGGCAGGACGACATCAGTTCGAATCTCGCCTCAATCGCGGCTACGCGAAAGACGGCAGAAATGCACATGGGCGGCGAGGGGCATCAGTTTCACGCGATGGACTTCCTGTTCTACGCGTACTTACAAAGCGGGCGCGACTCCGACGCCAAGGCACTTATCGACGAAGTAAAGAACATGCCGAGTATGGTCCACGACATGTACGGCATGGGTTTCGATCCACGCATCTCGGCCCTGGTGCACTTCTCCGCCCTATATCCATTAGAGATGCGCCATTGGCAGGATGCAGCCGCGCTCACCCCGATCCCTGGCGCCACGGATTCCGAGCAGTCAGAAATCTATTGGGCTCGGGCGATTGGCGCCGCACATCTCGGAAACGCCGATCAAGTACGCAAGGAGGCCGAGCAGATTGACGCGATCCACAACAAGCTGGTATCCGAAAAAAAAGATTTCGCTAATGCGGTCGACGAAGATCATCAACAGGCGGTGGCGTGGCTAAAGGTCGCGGAAGGCAAGTACGATGAAGCTCTCGCGATCCTGCGTCCCAAGGCAGACAAAGAGGATTCATTGGGAGATGAGCCGCAGGGAATTCCTGCGCGTGAGATGGTCGCCGAGATTCTGCTCATGGCCAAGCGTCCAGAACAGTCACTGGCTGAGTACGAGACCGATCTGAAGTTCAACCCGAACCGGTTCAATGGGCTGTACGGGGCAGCTCAGGCCGCGGAGATGTCAGGCAAACAAGAAAAGGCGTCGCAATATTACGCTGAGCTAGTCAAAGTATGTGACGGGTCGACTTCGGATCGTCCGGAGTTGAGCCGGGCCAAGGGACTTGTTGCGCAGAAGTGAGAGACGGCGCGGGCGGGACGCCCCTTCGGCAGGCCCAGGGCAGGCACTCGCAACAGCCGGCAAGATGCCGACGCTACCAATGCCACCACAGCTTCGTCGCCAGAATCGCCATCACACCCAGGGTCCCGAGAACAGCGTTGTATTCGCGATGTTGCCAGTAGAGCTGGCGTGAAAATGTTGTTGGCTCACTCTTAAAGGCGCTCAGACGTGGCCACAAACGAGGCACGTCTCGCGCATACCCATCAAATGCTGGAAAAGTCGTACGCAGAAAAGCTTCCTCTGAGCGTATGACGGGCACGTAAATCACAAGAAACATCAGCGCCATCGCCAGCAAAACCCATCCGCTGCGGGCAGCAACAGCGAATCCAATCGCCAGGATCAGAGAGCCCAGATACAGGGGGTTGCGCGTGTAGGCGTAAGGACCGGAGGTCGTTAATTCCTCGTTCTTTCTCACGTGTCCCGACGCCAGTGCGCGCAGCGCGATTCCGGGGATAGCAATGAGGATTCCTAACCCGATGGACATCCAACTCGGCCGTGCGATCCACAGGTAAAACACCGCCAGCGCGAATCCCATCGGAACGCGGATTCTGCGTGCAACGTCGGCCCAGTCAGCCACGCGTACTCTCCAACAACCTGCGGGCGGCTGCGACGACTTGATCGGCTGTAATCTCGAGCAGACCTGGATCGGGTCGATCGCGGTGGGTCAGCGTGGTCGGACTTTTCGCGTCGCGCAGAACGATGCTTGGTGTTCTAAACGGACCGTTACGCACGGGGTCGGTAGGACCGAAGATCGCCACCACGGGAATATGCAAAGCCGCAGCCAGATGCATCGGCCCGCTATCTCCACCCACAAACAAGCGCGCGCGCCGGGTGAGCGCCACCAGTTCGCTGATCGAAAATGACATTGCAACCGCGGATCCCGCGCTCGCGGCTTCAACCGTCTTGGCTAATGATTCCTCACGTGGGCCATAGTTCACGATCGATTTCAATCCTTGCTGTCGGAGGGCCCGAGCTACATCGCCGTAACGCTCAGCCGGCCACTGCTTCGCCCCCCAGCCTGCTCCCGGACTGAATATTGCGAATGCGACGATATCTCGTTCCGCCAGGCGCTTCTCGACCAGCTCTTCGGCAACCGGATCGCACGGTAAGATGGCGCTCGGAATTAGAAGTGAAGAGCCCGACAGTGCCGCTGCCACTTCGCAATACCGCTCGACCACGTGGCGGCCCTGAGTTATCACCTTGCGCGTGTAATACACGGATGCAATGTTTTCTCGCGGGTTGGTTGACCCAAAAATTGAGCTGGCACCCGACCAGCGTGCCAGAACGCTGGAGCGCACCGCACCCTGCAGATCGACCGCGGCCTGATACTGCATTCCTCGAAGATCACTCAATCCGGCGGCAATGCGTTCCCAGGTTTGTGTGGAAAGAAGCGACCTGCGCCATCGTTTCAAGTTCACAGCGTGAACAACATCCACAAGCGGCCTTTGGGGGGAGCGCGCTCCGGACCGTGGCGTCGCGAGTGTGCACAGCAACTCTGCCCAACGCTCTTCAATCAGCCATCCCAAGGTTGCATGCGGAAAAGCGTTGCGTAGCAGGGCTGTGGACGGCAAAGTATGGATCACGTCCCCCATGGAACTGAGACGCACGATCAGGATCCGCTCAAAATTTGTGTTGAGAGAAGACTCAGAACTCATCCAGTCACGCTTTCCGCGGCGTGAGCCCGCGGCGGATGATCTCACTGGCAGAATGGTTCTTAGGATCGCCGACAATCTCGACGCGGCCACCATTCTCGCGAACCACATCCGCCTCAGGCACGCTATCGGTCGTGTAGTCGGTGCCCTTGGCCTGCACATCAGGACGGATCTCGCGGATCAGGGCTCGCACATCGCATTCAGGAAAAATCACGACCGCGTCCACATCGGCCAAAGCAGCCAGAATCTCAGCGCGCTCTTCCGCCGGCATCAGTGGACGCCCTTCACCCTTCAAGGAACGCACAGAATCGTCGGAGTTGATCGCGACGATCAGCCGGCCGCCGAGTTCTTTGGCGGCGTGCAGATAGCGGACGTGGCCTACATGCAGCAGATCGAAGCAACCGTTCGCCAGGATAATGCGGTCGCGCGAACCGCGCCATTCGTCCACACGCTGGCGAAGCGCGGCTCGGTCAACAATCTTGGATGAGAATGATGCGTTCAATGAGATCTTGTAGCAGGCGGCGTGCTTTCCAACGCATGGAGCAGTTCCTGCCGCGTCACCGTCGCTGTACCGCGCTTCATGACTACGATTCCTCCGGCATAGTTCGCCAGCTGTGCCGCTTCCTCAGTAGTGGCTCCGGCGGCTAGCCCTGCGGTGAAGGTTGCAATCACCGTATCCCCGGCCCCGGTCACATCCGCCACCTCATCGGAGCCGTAAATGGGTATGTCCACTGGCTTGTGGCGTTCAGCAAAGGCGACCATTCCGTCGCGACCGCGCGTAATCACCAGCGACTCGAGTTTCATGCGCGTCATCAACTGCTCGCCAGCGGTGACTACTTTTGACCAGTTTTGACCGATTTTCATGCGTAAACACTCTTCGATTTCGGGTTCATTGGGCGTAGCCGCAGTCACGCCAGCATACTCGAGCATCCGAAAGCGCGAATCGAGCGTAACGGGAATTCCGCCCAGTCGTCCCTTTGCGCGGACGGCGTTCAGAATGGCGGGAGTCGCTGATCCATAGCCGTAGTCCGAAACCAACAGAGCATCCGAGGCCCGCGCGTATTCCCGCGCTGCCAATACTAATTCCCTTGTGAGATGCGAATTGGGGGGTGTCTCTGGTTCGCGATCAACACGCACGACTTGCTGGCGTGGCGAATGCGTCATGCCTGCAAGTATGCGGGTCTTGGTCACTGTGGTATGGCCCTTGTCCTTCAGCACACCACTTACTGCAATATGCCTGTGACGAAACGCCTTGATCAGAAGCCGGCCCGCCTCGTCATCTCCGATCACGCCGACGGGCAGAACATTCACATCAAGGTCGGCGAGATTGCACACCGCATTCGCTCCGCCGCCCGGAACAACCGTTCGCTCGCGATGCTTCAGGATGAGAACTGGCGCTTCCCGCGAGACCCTTGAGATTTCGCCATACACGAATTCGTCGGCAACCAGGTCCCCGAGGACTGTGACCGTGGTCTTGGGGAACGCCTCCACGATTTTCTTCAGGCGGTCGGTTTCTTTAGGGTGCTTGGTCATCCGAACGATGTCAGTAGAACCAGCAAGATTCTCTCATGCCCGGTTCCTGCGCCCCTCGACGATTCGCAACATGGTATCCAGCGCGTTAGCCGCATCGCGCAATTCCATTTTGACCTGCACGACCGCGAGCGGTTCCAAGGCCGAGAAATAGCCGCTCAGGTTAATGGCGTCTTTTTCGGTTGTCACGAAACCGTCGGCCGCGCTGTTTGCTTTCAAGGCCAGCAGGTCTCGGATATCCCTCTCTGTGTACGCGTGATGATCGCGATAGATCGCTTCCGCGGCAGGGTCAATCCCGGCTTTGCGGAGTTGCAGCATGAAATTCTGCGGACGCGCGATCCCGCAAAACGCCACAGGGCGAGCCGATACGTTCGTCGGTAAGATGCCGCGTCGGACCCGCCACAGGAGCTTCCCGTCGACGGGAAAACTCGACGGTTCGGCTCCGCTGGTGAGCACGACAGCATCGGCCCGCTGCAGCGCGGCAAGCGGCTCACGCAAGCGCCCGGCGGGCAGCAGACGATCGCGCGGGTCGTCGGGTGTGACCAGCACAATGTCGAAGTCGCGCCCGAGCGCACGATGCTGAAAACCGTCGTCGAGCAGATGAAGTTGCGGGCCGAATTTTGCCTCTGCTAACTTGCCGGCCGTGTGACGGTCTTCTCCGAGGACAACCGGGACCTCAAGGCGACGGGCGATCAAGAGCGGTTCGTCGCCAAACTGCGCAGGTGAGCCTCCGGGATCCACAAGGAGCACTCCGCGCGTCCTTCGGCCGTAGCCGCGCGAGAGCACGTC
>Ga0075425_100001478_pt1 | contig 23136 bp, 22 predicted proteins | sample SoiMethybrSBSTD4_FD_75300 | JGI IMG/M metagenome (GOLD analysis project Ga0075425, IMG submission 75300) | Bulk soil microbial communities from a Populus tree surrounding site in Tennessee, USA - Soil MetaG P. TD hybrid SBSTD4 | ecosystem: Environmental > Terrestrial > Soil > Tree plantation... | reverse complement strand
GGGCACGAGCGCGATGATATCAAGGCCGCGCTTGGCTCGCGCGCGCGGCCGGTGCTAAGGGTGCTAGGGGTGCAACGGTGCTAAGGGTGCGGTGCCAGGGTGCCAGGGTGCCAGGGGTGCTAAAGGTGCAAGGGTGCTCAGGTGCCGGGGGTGCTTAGCGTGTCGGACTGGCGCCAGCACCGTTGCACCTTAGCTCCTCAGCACCCTTAGCACCTCAGCACCCTTGCACCTTTAGCACCGTAGCACCAGCACCTTTAGCACCCTTGCACCTTTAGCACCCTTAGCACCGGCCACCTGCCACCAGCCAGCCGCCCCCTCAGGGATTGTCGTTCAGGTACTGGATGGCTTTCGGCGTGGCCAGCATCCGCAGCTGCTGGCGCGCGCGCGCGCGCAGGATCGGGTCCCGCTCGGTGCGGGCGATGTGAATCAGCTCGTCGTCGTCCCTGGCGGCGAAGAGCGCACCGAGGACGGCCCCGCGCGAGTCGCGCGGCGTCTGCACGTACAAGGTGCGCAGCTGGTCGTGCGCGCCGGTGCGCCCGAGCGTGACGATCGCCAGGTTGCGGACGTTCGGGTCCGACTCCCCCTTCGCAATCCGGAAGAGCGAGATGTTGTCGGCGCGCTCGCCGAGCGAGCTGACCACCTGCCGCTTGATGCGAGGCGTCCCCGCGGTCGAATAGGCCTGCATCAGCTCGGCGCTGACGGTCGGGCCGTCGAAGCGGCCGATCTCGCGGATGGCCACGAGCCGGACCGGCTCGGCGCCGCGGCGCGCGACCTCGTAGACGGTGTTGCGCGCCTCGGGACGGCGCGACTGCGCGAGCAGCCACACCGCGCGCCGCGCTTCGTCGGGGCTCTTGTCGTCGAACGCGATGTCCTTGAGCAGGGGAATCGCGCGGTCGCCGTGCGACTCGATCAGGCTGCCGAGCGCCTCGATGCGGACCGTCGCGTCGCTCGCGAACGCGTCGCCCGGCACCCAGAACTCGGTCGGCACCGGCGGCTGGCCGGCGATCGCCGGCGGCGGCGGCGGCGGTACCGCGCCGCGGTAGCGCGCGGGCGGCGCAGGCGCCAGGCCCGCCGGGGCCGGCTGGGCCGGCGGCGTCGCGGGCGGACGCGGCGTTCGCGTCGAGGGGAATGCCGGCGGCGCCGGTTGAGGCGGCGGCACGCCGTTCACGATGGCCGTCGGCGGCGGCGTCACGGCCCGCGGCGTCGGCGGGGTCACCATCATCCACAGCAGGTCGTCGCGCTTGAGACGCTGCGCGATCTCGACGCGAATCGAGCCGGCGATCTTCACCCAGGGACTCTTCGGGTACTGCTTCTCGAGCCGCGCGATCGTCTGGATCGCGGCGCCGTCGTCACCGCTCTGGTGCTCGCTGTGGGCCAGCCAGAAGAGCGCCTCGTCGTGGTTGGTTTCCTTCGGATCGTCGGCCACCGCCTGGAGCTCGACGATCGCGCGAGCCCACTGTTCGTCGGCGATGAAGTCCTTGGCGTGGCCGAGGCGCTTCGATTCGGGCGCCGGAGCCGCCAGGGCCACGCCCGCGGCAACGAGCATCGTCGTAATTGTCAGCATCGCCAGCACGGCCGCCGCACGGAATCGCTTCGTCATGTCTGCCTCAGAGTCCAGCCGAACTTGCGACGACCTGCATCTTCACCACCAGGTCGCGCTTGGTAATCAACCGCTGCACCCGCTCGAGGGTGTCGCGGTCCGGCTTGTCGGCCATCGACGCCTCGATCAGCACCGTTTCGAGATCGCGCATCACGCGCGCGACGTCGGTCATGCCGCGATCCTGCGCCTGCAGCCGATAGAGCCGCGTGTCGGTGAGAAGATTCCCCGCGAGCTGCCGCTCGTACTGCCAGTCGGCCGCGGTCGTGTGCTGCGGATCGCGCGTCGCGAGCCCGAGCACGACGAGCTTGGAGCGCTCGAGGTGTTCGGCGGTCCCCACCTTCAGCGAGCGATCGGGATCCGCCTTCAACTCCGACGCGGGTGTCTGTGCCGGCGCCTGGCTGGCGCTTTCGATGACCGACGCCGGCGCCGGTGTCGTCCGGTAGCGGGCGGCAATCGCCACGCCGATCGTGACCAGCGCGAGCATCGCGGCCAACGCCAGCGCGGGCCGCAGTGACCAGCCGCGCCGCGGCGTCGCGACGCGTGGCGACACGGACGCGGCACCGGGCGCCGTCGTGTCCGCCGCGATCGCCGCGTCGAGGCGGCGCATGAACCCGGACCAGTCTCCAGCCGGCGGCGCGTCGACGACGGGACGGGACGCGAGCGCACGCCGGATGGCGCGCAGATCGTCGAGGCGCTGCCGGCACGCGGCGCAGCCGCGCAGGTGCGCGTCGACGCGCGCGCGCGCGCCGGCGTCGAGCTCGTTGTAGAAGTACAGCTCGATGTCGGGGGAGTCGAACAGATCGCACACGGTCATGCGCGCCCTCCAGTCGTGACACGGGCGCTGGTCAGCGCGCCGCGGAGGCGGTGCACGGCGGCGTGCAGCTGCCGCTTCACCGTGCCTTCCGCCAGGTCGAGCGCGCTGGCAATCTCCGAGAGTTTCAAGCCTTCATGATGCCGCATCGTGAACACGAGCCGCTGGCCCGGCGGGAGCCGCGCGATTTCCGACTGCAGCACCTCGCCGAGCTGCCCGCCGTAGGTCTGCTCTTCCGGCCCGGGCCGTTCCTCGGGCGTATTGACCATCCGTAACTCCGCTTCCTCCGTGAACGGCGCCCATCCCGCCGGCGACTGCCGCCGCTTGTGGTCGATGCACGCGTTCATGACGATCCGGTAGAGCCACGACGTCAACTGGGCGTCGTAGCGAAACCGCTCGAGGGACCGGTACACCTTGATGAAGACGTCCTGCGTGATGTCTTCGGCATCGTGGTGGTTGCCGGCGAACTGGTAGGCCAGGCGATACACCATCGCGCGATGCCGCTCGACCAGCGCATGGAACGCCGCGCCGTCGCCGGCCGCCGCGAGGGCGACCAGGTCCGAATCTGCCGTCTCACGGTGACCGACGTTCACTGTCAGGAATATGACGTGGCGAGGCCGCGCATGGTTGATCTGGGCGCGGCCGTGCCGAGGCGCGGGGCGAGGGGTGCGAGGCGCGTTTTGGGGCTTTTTGGGGCATTCCGGCGCCGCAGGCCGCACTTCGCACCCCCCATCGCGCACCTCCGACGGTATACTGATTAGATGCTCTTATCCCGTCCCAGCTCGTCTGAGGTGGCGAATGCCCTTCGCCGGAACGTTGCCATCATCGCCCACGTCGACCACGGCAAGACCACCCTCGTGGACGGCCTGCTCCGCCAGAGCGGCACGTTCCGGAGCAACGAGCGCGTGGCGGAACGGGCGATGGACAACACCGACCTCGAGCGCGAGCGCGGGATTACGATTCTGGCCAAGAACACCGCCGTCCATTACGGCGACGTCCTGATCAACATCGTCGACACCCCCGGGCACGCGGATTTCGGCGGCGAAGTCGAGCGGACGCTGGCCATGGTCGACAGCGTGATGCTGCTCGTGGACGCCTCGGAAGGGCCGCTGCCGCAGACGCGGTTCGTGCTGCGCAAGGCCCTGGAGCGGCGACTCACGCCGATCGTCGTGATCAACAAGATCGATCGGCCCGACGCGCGCATCCAGGAGGTCCTGAACGAGATCTACGACCTGTTCATCGATCTCGACGCGACCGAGGATCAACTCGACTTCCCGGTCATCTACGCGAGCGGCAAGGCGGGCACCGCCAGTACCAGCGTCGCCGAGCCCGGGCAGGACTTTCGCCCGCTGTTCGAGGCGATCCTCCAGCACGTGCCGCCGCCGAAAGGGCAGCCGGACGGACCGCTGCAGATCCTCGTGGCCAACCTCGACTCGAGCGACTACCTGGGCCGCATCGCCATCGGCCGGATCTTCAACGGGCGCGTGAAGATCGGCGACCCGGTGACGGTGTGCAAGCTCGATGGCTCGTTCAAGGACACGAAGATCACCAAGCTGTTCGCGTTCGACGGGCTGAAGCGCATCGACATCGACGCGGCCTCGGCCGGCGACATCGTCTGCCTGGCGGGGCTCGAGGACATCACCATCGGCGAGACCATCGCCGACATCGAGCACCGCAAGGCGATGCCGGCGATCGCCGTCGACGAGCCGACCGTGTCGATGATCTTCGGCGTCAACACGTCGCCGATGTCGGGGCGCGACGGGCAGTTCGTGACCTCGCGGCAGATCAAGGACCGTCTCGACAAGGAACTGCTCGGCAACGTCTCGATCCGGGTCGAGCCGACCGACACGCCGGAACAGATGAAAGTGCTCGGGCGCGGCGAGCTGCAGCTGTCGATCCTCATCGAGATGATGCGGCGCGAAGGCTTCGAGATGCAGGTCTCGCGCCCCGACATCGTCACGAAGGAGTTGAACGGCAAGGTCATGGAGCCGGTCGAGGATCTCGTGATCGACGTCGCCGAGGACTTCCAGGGGGTGGTCATCGCGCAGGTCGGCACGCGGCGCGGCACGATGACCAAGATGGTGAACCACGGCAGCGGGCGGGTGCGGCTGGAGTTCCGCATTCCGGCGCGCGGGCTGATCGGCTTCCGTTCGCAGTTCCTCACCGAGACCAAGGGCACCGGCATCATGAACCACCTGTTCGCCGGCTGGGAGCCCTGGCACGGCGCCATCCCGGCCCGCAGCACCGGCGCGCTCGTCGCCGATCGCGCGGGGGTGGCCACCGCCTACGCGATCTGGAACCTCCAGGAGCGCGGCGAGATCTTCGTGGAGCCGGCCGAGAAGGTCTACGAGGGGATGATCATCGGCGAGAACGCGCGCGCGTCCGACATGGACGTCAACATCACCAAGGAAAAGAAGCAGACCAACATGCGCGCCTCGTCCGCGGACGAAGCGGTGCGCCTGATTCCCGCGCGCAAGCTCGGGCTCGAGCAGGCGATCGAGTTCATCAACGACGACGAGCTCGTCGAGGTGACGCCGAAGAGCATCCGGCTGCGCAAGCGCGTGCTCGCGTCGAACCAGCGCCCGAAGCGCAGCCTCGAAGACTGACGGCGCTGCCGACGACCGTGCGCGAGCGGCTATTTCGGGGCTTCGCCGACTTCGCCAGCCGCAAGCCGCTGCGCGATCTGGTGAGTGCCCTCTCGCTGCGCGAGCTGCTGCCGCTCGCGATCGCCATCTTCAGCCTGTTCGCGGTGCTCGGCACGATGACCGACGTCATCGGCGGCGCGCGGATGCCGCGCGCGCAGGTCGTCGCCACCTGCGTGTTTTCCGGAACGATCGCGCTCTTCTACGCCTTCGGCTCGCTCCGCCGGCGGTGGCTGTGGTTGGCCGCCGCCATCGCGCTGCAACTCGCATGGGGCCCGTTCAGCGCACGCGTGTTCACCGGCATGCCGCCGGTGTCCCCGGCAGAGGTGACCGCGCGGCTCCGGTCCGACGCCCTCAGCACGCTGCTGCTGATGGCCGTGAGCTACGCCTGCTTCCTGTGGTTCATGAACGGCACCGCGGCCCGCTACCTGCGGGCGCGCGCCGAGATCGAGCTGGCGCGCCAGATTCACCAGGTGCTCGTGCCGGCCGTCTCGATGACCATCGGCGAGTTCGAGTTCGCCGGCTTCTCGGTGCCGAGCGGCGAGGTCGGCGGCGATCTCGTCGACGTCGTGCCGCTCCCGCGGCTTCCGCCTTCAGGCGGGCCGGACGCGTGGTTCGGGTACGTCGCCGACGTCTCGGGTCACGGCGTGTCGTCCGGCGTCGTGATGGGGATGTTCAAGAGCGCGCTGCGCATGCGCCTGCTCCACCGGGGACCGCTGGCGGTGCTGCTCGCGGACCTCAATCGCGTCCTGTTTCCGCTCAAGAGCGGCAGCATGTTCGTCACGCTGTCGTGCGTGCGCTGGGAAGAGCCCAGCCTGGAATACGCCGTCGCCGGACACCTGCCGATCCTGCGCGTGCGCCACGGCGCGCGCGAGGCGGAGGAGATGACCACGCCGCAGATCCCGATCGCGATGTTCGAGGAGTACCCGTTCACCTCGGCGGCGCTCACCTGCGAGCGCGGCGATCTGCTGGCGCTCATCACCGACGGGCTGACCGAAGTGTTCGATGTGCGCGACGTCGAGCTGGGCATCGAGCGCGTGAAACAGATCCTGGTGGCGTCGGCGGCGCGGCCGCTCCGGGAGATCGCCGACGAGATCGTCGCTGCCGCACGCGCGCACGGCCGCCAGATCGACGATCAGACGCTGTTATTGATCCGCCGCCGGTAGGCTGATCACGTTGACGCGATTGGCGCGCGTGCGGAGAAACCGCTCGAGATCGCCCCACGACACCACCACGCTCGCGGTGTTGATGTTCGGGTGGAAGATCAGCCGATCCGCTCCCTTCAGATCCTGGTCGATCAGCACCCGCACCGAGCCGTCGGCGTCGTTGATCAAGCCGAACGGCGACACCGACCCGGGCGTCAGTCCCAGCTCCGCCATCAGCCGCTCGGCCGAGCCGAAGCTGAGACGGTCGTCGGCCACCGTACGCACGAGGTCCTTCAGATCGACGCGCTTGCCGATCTCCACGACGACCAGGTAGTGCCGATCCCCCTTCTTGTTGCGCAGGAAGAGGTTCTTGCACTGCACGCCGGGAATCGGATCCCAGAACTGCGATGCGTCGGCGGCGGTGAAGACGGCCGGATGCTCGTGCCGCTCGTAGGAAATGCCGAGCGCGTCGAGGGCGGCGTAGACGGCGGGGGCCGGATCCATTCCGCTATTCTGAGGCACAATACGACGCGGAGGCGCCGCGCGCATGCCGTCATCGTCACTGACCCGCCGCTTCGACGAGGCGTTCGCCTACGCCCACGAGGCGCATGGCACGCACACCCGCAAGGGCACCGGCGTCCCCTACCTCGGCCACCTGATGGGGGTGGCCTCGATCGTCATCGACGACGGCGGCGGTGAAGACGAGGCGATCGCGGCGCTCCTGCACGACGCGCCGGAAGACCAGGGAGGGCGCGAGCGACTCGAAGACATCCGCAGGCACTTCGGCGACGCGGTCGCGAAGATCGTCGAGGACTGCACCGACTCGTGGTCGACGCCGAAGGCGCCGTGGCTGGAACGGAAGCAGAAGTACGCGGAACACGCGCGGACGCTCTCGCCCGCGAGCCTGCGCGTGTCGGCGGCCGACAAGGTGCACAACGCCTACGCCATCCTGCGCGACCTGCGCAACATCGGCGAAGAGGCGTGGAAGCGTTTCAACGCGGGGCCCGACGACATCCTCGCGTATTACCAGTCGATGGTGCGGTCGTACCGCGAGGCCGGCGGCGGACGGCTGGTGGACGAGCTCGACCGCATCGTCCGCGGCATCGAGCGGGAGATGGGCTACTAGCCGGCTTTCAGGGTGCGCGCAAGGTGCCGCAGCATGCGCTCGCGGTGCTCGATTTCGCGGCGGCTCAGGCGGCCAGCCCCGGTGCGGTTCAGGCCGGAGGGATGGCTTTCGAGGCGAATCTCTTTCTTGGCGCGGCGCCGGAAGCGGATCACCATGCTGAAGATAGTATCGTCCCGACGTGACAGCCTAGGTCACTACTGGCTCGCGCTCCTGTTGGTGACCGCGATCGCGACACCGGCGGCGGCTGCGGACTACACGGCGAACCGGTTCGACGTCGTGGCGGCGGTGGCCGAGTCCGGCGACCTGCACGTCCGCGAGCGAATCGTCTTCACCTTCGAGTCGGGCACGTTCAAGCGCGTCTGGCGCGAGATCTCGGCGTCCCGCACCGACGGCATCGAGATCGTCGAGGCCTTGATGGACGGCGCACGGATGACGCCCGGCGACGGCCCCGGCCACATCAGCGTCAGCGGCAGCAACCGCGTCCGCGTGGAATGGCAGTTCGCGCCGATCGGGCCGTCGCGGCACACCTTCGATTTGCACTACATCGCGCGCGGCGTCGTCTATCGTGACGGCGATCGCGACGTCCTGCGCTGGCGGCTGCTGCCGTCGGAGCACCGCTACGTCATCGCGGACAGCGCGACCACACTGGTGCTGCCGGTCGGCCCGATCGACCCGATCAAGCTGGAGTCGCGACACGTGGGAGCGGCGTCGAGCGGGCCGGACATCAACGGGATCCGCATCACCGCGTCGGACATCGGCGCGAACGGCTGGGTGATCGCGGACCTGCGGTTCGAGCCCGGGCGCATCGCGACGGCGATGCCGAAGTGGCAGCAGCGGCAGCAATACCTCACCTCCCTCGCGCCGCGCTGGGCGGCTGCGGCGGCGGCGATCTTCCTCGTCGGCCTCACGATCGTCTTTGCGCTGCGGCAGGGATATTCGCGGTCATCGGTGGATGTGGGCGACATGCTGGAGCCCGCTCCGCCGGAGCCGCTGCCGGCGGCGATTGCCGCGATGCTGGCGGCGAAGGGACGCGCGACGGGTTACCAGTCCGCAGCGACGCTGATCGACCTTGCGGATCGCGGGGTGCTGCGCGTGACCGAGCTCCCACGCCGGTTCGGCGTGCGCAGCTACGAGCTGTCGCAGGTCACGGGACGCCACGACCTGGAGGCGCACGAGCTCCAGGCGCTGCAGATCGCGTTCGGCGACGGCGGAGAGCCGGTCACGCTGTCACGTGCGCGCGGACGCCTGGCGCGCAATTCGCGGCGCTTCAGCGCCGCCGTGAACACCGACCTGGCCGCACGCGGCCTCCTCGATCCCGATCGCAAGCGCGCCCGCGATCGCATGACGGTGGGATCGATCGTGCTGCTGTTTGCCGGGATCCTCGGGTTTGCCGCGTCAGCGCCGCTCATCCCGCGCTACGACGGCTGGCCGTTCCTGCTGCCGCTCGGCCTCGTCGTTTCCGGCCTCGTCGGCATCGTCATGGCGGCGGCGATGACGCCGCTGTCGGATGAAGGGCTGATCAAAGCGGCCCGATGGCGCGGCTTCCGGCGCCAGCTGAAGACGACCGCGGAGACGAAGGACGACCCGCCGGCGTCGGTCGAGTCGCGCTGGATCGTCTACGGCCTCGCGATGGGCCTCGCCTACCAGTGGGGGCGCTTCCTGAAGCGGCATCCCGGCGCGGCGCCGGAGTGGTTCGTCGCCTCGCCGCAGGACGGCGGGGCGGCGTTCGCCGCCTTCATCGGCAGCCACGCGGCCAGCGGCGGTGGGCACGGCGGCGGCGGCGGCGCCGGCGCGGCAGGAGGCGGCAGCTCCGGCGCGGGCTGAGCCGTCATCGGTCCGAGCCGCCGGACGAAAACCGCTTGTTGCCTTTCCACCAGTCGTCGTCCGCGGCGCTGGCAGGTCCCATCCGGCCTTTCACCGACTCGAGCAGCGCGCGCGCGTCGTGAATCTGCCCGCGCACCATGACGCGGCGAACGTCGTGCGTGTGCCTGATGTCCTGCAGCGGATTGCCTTCGACGACGCACAGGTCCGCGAGCTTGCCCGGCTCGATCGTCCCGAGCGCGTCGCCCATGTGCATCGCGTGCGCGGCGTTGACGGTCGCCATCTTGATCGCCGCCGCGGGCGGAATCCCGGCGAGCACGAAGGCCTGCAGCTCGCGATGGGTGCCGAAGCCGGAGAGGTATTCGCCCCAGCTCGGGTGATCGGTCCCCGACGTGATGAGCGCCCCGCCGCCCGCGTCGTAGAAGCGTTTGACTTCCTTCAGCTTCACCTCGTAGATCCGCTTGAACTGCTCGTTGTTCCGCCGGCGCGGCAGCCGCTCTTCGACGACCGACCGGGCGTGCGGGGTCAGGAAGCTCATCTCGTCGATCCACGGCGTGAAGATGCGCGTGTCCTTCGGGTTGTACCAGTAGCCGTAGGTCGACACGGTGGCGTCGTAGTAGACGCGGCGCTTCAGGTAAAGCTGGATGATCGCGTCCACTTCCGGGCGCGTCACGTCGAGGTTCTCGAGCGACGCGTAGGCGCCGCGCTCGGGCACCAGCGCATCGCCCCCCATGAAGTGCTCGACGCGATCGATCCCCATGTAGATCGCGTCGCGCGGGTTGACCGAACGGCCGCCGGCGCCCGAGTCGAGATGGCCGGTCACGGTCAACCCGTGGCGGTGCGCCGCTTCAACGAGCGCCTGGAGCTGTTCCGGCCGGATCCCCTTCGCCTTGAACCCGAGGACCCCGCGCGCGGCCCACTCGTCCACTTCCTTCGCGATCTGCGCCGGCGTCTCGGCGGCGGCGTTCCAGCCCGGGCGGGCCGTGCCGAAGTACGGGCCCGAGCTGAGCACCCGCGGCCCGATCTGTTCGCCCCGCTCGATTCGGCGGCGCGCACCCATCATCCCTTCGGGATCGACTTCGCCCGCCGGAAACGTCGAGGTCACGCCGTTGGCGAGGAAGACGATCGGATTGACGGTGTACTCGTCGACCCGCCCTTCGCCGAAGAGATCCATCGCGTAGTGCGCGTGCAGGTCGAACAGGCCCGGCAGCACGTACTCGGTATCGGCGAGCCGGACGACGGTCGCGCCGGTCAGGTCGATGCCGGCGAGGCTGGCGCCGACGCTCTGGAAAATGCCGCCGCGCACGACGATCCCGGTGTTCGGCACGACCGTGTCGCGCACGCTGTCGAACAGGAATCCGCCGGTGATGACGGTGTCCCCCGCGCGCACGACGACCGGGTTGGTGAGCTGACGGGCCGCGTCGGCCGACGAGATCGCGCCGGCGCCGGCGAGCACGGCGAGCAGCGGGATGACAGGTTTCATGATGACGATCCTCCACCGGATCGGGCCGCATCCTATACCATCGAAGAGACGATGGACGACGAGCGGCTCCGCCTGCAGCAGGCCGTCGACTGGAAGCGCTGGGGCCCGTACCTCGCCGAGCGCGCGTGGGGCACGGTGCGCGAAGACTACAGCGCGGACGGCGATCCCTGGCACTACTTTCCCTACGAACAGTCGCGCTCGCGCGCCTATCGCTGGAACGAAGACGGCATCGCCGGGATCTGCGATCGGCACCAGCACATCTGCTTCGCGCTGGCACTGTGGAACGGACGCGACGAGACGATCAAGGAGCGCCTTTTCGGCCTGTCAGGGCCGCAGGGGAATCACGGCGAGGACGTCAAGGAGTACTACTTCTATCTCGACAGCACGCCGACGCACGCCTACATGAAGGCGCTCTACAAATATCCGCAGGCGGCGTTTCCCTATACCGAGCTGAGAGCGGAAACGGCGCGGCGCGGGCGGACCGATCCGGAGTTCGAGCTGCTCGACACCGGCGTCTTCGACGACGACCGCTACTTCGACGTCTTCGTCGAGTACGCGAAGGCGTCGCCCGACGACATCCTGGTCAGGATCACCGCGATCAACCGCGGGCCGGACCCGGCGCCGCTGGAGCTGCTGCCGACGATCTGGTTCCGCAACCGCTGGTCGTGGGTGCCCGGCTCGCCGCGGCCGTCGCTCGCCCGCGGGCCGAGCCTCGCCTCGGCGGCGAGCGTCGCGCTGGACGACGACATGTACGGGCGGCGCTACTTGTACTGTCGAGGAACACCGGAGCTGCTGTTCACGGAAAACGAGACCAATGCCAGGCGGCTCTTTCCCAAAGGCGTCAATGACACGCCGTTTGTGAAAGACGGGATCAACGACTGCGTGGTCAACGGCGCGCGCGCGGCGGTCAACCCTGCGGAGACCGGCACGAAGTGCGCCGCGCGGTACGCGACGACGATTCCGGCCGGCGACCGGCTCGTGGTGCAGCTGCGGCTGACCGATACGCCGCTCGCCGATCCGTTCGATGCTGGCTTCGACGAGACGTTCCGCGAACGCATCGAAGAGGCGGACGCGTTCTATGCCGGCGTGATCCCGAAGCGGCTGAGCGACGACGCGACCAACGTGATGCGGCAGGCCTTCGCCGGGCTGCTGTGGAGCAAGCAGTTCTACCACTACGACGTGCGGCAGTGGCTGCTCGGGGACCCGGGGCAGCCGGCGCCGCCCGAAGAACGCAGGAACGGGCGCAACCACGACTGGCGGCAGCTGAACAACGCCGACGTCATCTCGATGCCCGACAAGTGGGAGTACCCGTGGTACGCCGCGTGGGATCTCGCCTTCCACTGCATCCCGCTGGCGCTGGTCGACGCGCAGTTCGCCAAGACGCAGCTGGTGCTGCTGCTGCGCGAGTGGTACATGCACCCGAACGGGCAGCTGCCGGCGTACGAGTGGAACTTCGGCGACGTCAACCCGCCGGTACATGCCTGGGCGGCGCTGCGCGTGTTCCGCATCGACCGGCGCATCAACGGGCGCGCCGACCGCCGGTTCCTCGAGCGCGTGTTCCACAAGCTGCTGCTCAATTTCACCTGGTGGGTGAACCGCAAGGACGCTGAAGGGAACAACATCTTCGAAGGCGGCTTCCTCGGCCTCGACAACATCGGCGTCTTCGATCGCAGCAATCCGCCGCCGGGCGCGTCGCACCTCGAGCAGTCCGACGCGACGAGCTGGATGGCGATGTACACGCTCAACATGCTGGCCATTGCCATGGAGCTGGCCACCGAGGACACGATCTACGAGGACATCGCCACCAAGTTCTTCGAGCACTTCCTCTACATCGCGCACGCGATGACCGATCGCGGCGACAAGTCGCTGTGCCTGTGGGACGAGCAGGACGGGTTCTTCTACGACGTGCTCTTCCGCGGCGGCGACCGCACGCCGATGCGCGTCCGCTCGATGGTCGGCCTGATCCCGCTCTTCGCGGTGGAGACGATCGAGCCGTCGGTCATCGAGAAGCTTCCCGGGTTCCGCCGCCGCATGGAGTGGTTCCTGGAGAACCGGCCGGACCTGACCAACAACGTCGCGTCGATGCACGCGCCGGGCCGCGGCGATCGCCGGCTGCTGTCGATTGCCGACGCCGACCAGCTGCGCCGCATCCTGTCGGTCGCCCTCGACGAGCGCGAGTTCCTGTCGCCCTACGGCGTGCGCGCGCTCTCGCGCATCCATGCCGAGCGCCCCTACGTGCTGCGCCTCGACGGCGGCGACCACGTCGTCGACTACGAGCCGGCGGAGTCGACCACCGGCCTCTTCGGCGGCAACTCCAACTGGCGCGGGCCGATCTGGTTTCCCGTCAACTACCTGCTGATCGAGTCGATCCAGAAGTTTCACTACTACTTCGGCGACGACTACCTGGTGGAGTGCCCGGCCGGCTCGGGGCGCATGCTGACGCTCTGGGAAGTCGCCACGGAGCTGTCGCAGCGGCTGTCGTCGATCTTCCTGCGCCAGGATGGCCGCCGTGCCGTCTACGGCACCAGCGAGCGCTTCCAGCGCGACCCGCACTGGCGCGACCTGATCCTGTTCCACGAGTACTTTCACGGCGACAACGGCAGCGGCCTTGGCGCGAGCCACCAGACCGGGTGGACGGCGATTGTCGCCAAGCTGCTGGAACAGAGCGGCGAGCCGTCGCGCGACTGAGGACGATCGTGCGACGATCACGATTGGGAGGTTGCATGGTGAGGCGAATCAACGCACTCGTGGCAGGTCTTCTTCTCATCGCCGGCGCGGCATCGGCGCAGGCACAGCCGCCGCAGCCGCAGGCGCCGGCGCAGCCGCCGGCGCTGCGCCCGCCCGACGTCTTCTATCTCCCCACGCCGCAGCCGGTCGTCGACGGCATGCTGCAGCTGGCGAAGGTCACCGACAAGGACGTGGTCTACGACCTGGGCTGCGGCGACGGACGCATCCCGATCACGGCGGCGCAGAAGTACGGCGCGCGCGGCGTCGGCATCGACATCGATCCGCAACGCATCAAGGAAGCGAACGAAAACGCCAAGGCGGCAGGGGTGACCGGGAAGGTGCAGTTCCTGAACCAGGATCTGTTCGAGAGCGACTTCAGCGACGCGACCGTGGTGACGCTGTATCTGCTGCCCGGGCTCAACGAGAAGCTCGCGCCGCAGCTCAAGAAGCAGCTGAAGCCTGGCGCCCGCATCGTGTCGCACGCGTTCCTGATGGGCGACACGTGGCCGCCCGACGATCACGGCGAGATCGACGGAAAGAGGTACTACCTCTGGATCATCAAGTGATCGAGCCGCCTTCGCGGCTGCGCCGCTTCGGCGGGCCAAGCGCGATGGCCTGCTGCGCCGAAGCCCCGGCGAAGGCGGGCTCGCCGTCCCAATTCGTGTGCGGCGCCTGGTTGAGCACCAGCCAGCCGTAGACGAGCTCGCTGTAGGTGCGCCAGCGCATGTTCTTCTTCTCGTAGAACGGCGCCAGCGCGCGCTGCACTTCCGCCAGGCGGTAGAACGGCACCCCCGGGAAGTAGTGGTGCTCGAGGTGATAGTTCGAGTTCAGGAACACGAAGTCCCAGAACCGGCTGCCGCGCATCAGCGTGCCCCACTTCGCCGGGTCGGCTGGATCGATGTCGTAGTGCTGCCCGAGCCGGTTCAGCGTGAACGCGATCGGGAAGACGAAGAACACCGGGATGATGCTGGCCCGCAGCGCCGCGTAGAACCCGAACGCGTACCAGATCAGGCCCATCGCCGAGAGGTGGAACAGCATCGACAGGCGCCGCTCGCGCCCGATGGCGCGCTGCAGCGGCGCGGGATAGGTCGACGATTCGCGGCGCGCGGCGCGGAAGTAGATCGGGAACAGCGCCGGCGTGCAGTAGAGCAGCTTGTACCAGCGCGCGTTGATCTTCGGCGAGAGATGGTGGCGCTTCGGATCGTCCTCGTCCGAGCCGAGCTCGGCGTGATGATCCAGGTGCCAGCGGGTGAACTGGCTGGCCGAGATGCCGCTCGGGATCGCGTAGAGGAAGCCGAGCATCCGCTCGAGCGCAGGTCGGCGCCGCTCGAAAATCGTGTGGTGCACGACCTCGTGCAGCAGCACGGTGAAATTGAACACGGTGAACCCCTGGACCACGGCCAGCGGGATCCAGATCAGCGGGTGCTCGAAACGGATGAGCCCCCACGTGGCCGCCGCCAGGATGGCGAACTGCCGCGCCGCGACGATCAGGTGCCGCGCCGGCTGTTTCCGGTGCAGATCCCGCATCTGATCGCGGGAAATGGCCTGTCCCAGCTCAGCCCGCAACGCCCCCGCGTGCTGCGAGTAATAGTGGCTTTTCACCGAGCTTCCATTGTCTCACGGGTGGCTACTGCGGTATCTGGAGCCGCGCCTGGCCCAGCCGTGTCAGCGCCACGCCTGCCAGCACGGCCGCACCCCCGGCGATTTTCGTCCCGCCGAGCGGCTCCTGCAGCCAGAAGTGCGCCGTCAGCATCGCGATGATCGGCAGCAGGTTCGAGTAGACCGCCGTGCGCGCGGCGCCGACGGCGCGCACCGCGGCGTACCAGATCGTGTAGGCGACGCAGATCGCGAACGCCGACGAGTAGACCAGCTTCGCCCAGGTCACCAGGCTCACCGCGTGCCACTCGACGCGCGCGAGCGCGGATGCGGCCAGCGGCGCGTAGAGCGCCGTCCCGATCACCATCGACAGCGCGGTCACGCCGACCGGCGAATGCCGCGCCATCAAGGGGCGCGCGCCGATGGTGTAGAGCGCCCAGCACAGCACCGACGCGAGCATCATGAGGTCGCCGCCGATGGTCGCGCTCGTCGCGTGCGCGCCGCGGCCGACGACGAGGTAGACGCCGAACAGCGAGAGCAGCATCCCGGCCCAGTGCAGCGCGCCGATGCGCTCCTTGCCGCCGATCGTCGAGAGCAGCGTGATCGCGACCGGCGACGTGGCGAGCAGCAGCGAGCTGTTGGAGACGCTCGTCCGGGCGAGGCCGCCGACGAACAGGAACTGATACAGGCAGTGGCCGACGAGCCCGAGCCACGTGAGCCGGATCCAGTCCTGGCGCGTCACGGGGGCCGGCGTATGGAAGATGCTGGCGACGTCGGCGCGGCCCGGCGCGTCCGCGTCGGGAGGACGGCGGCGGCGGACCAGCATGTTGGCCGCGACCATCAGGCACGAGGCCTCGACGAGGCGCAGCGCGTTGAACGCCTGGGGATCGATTTCGCGGAAGGCGGACTTGACGAGAGCGTAGTTCGTGCCCCAGATGAGCGCCATCAGGAGCAGGAGCGCGTCGAGTCGTGTCACTGCGATCCTGTCGGGCCCCGGGCAGAGGGCCTAGGGATAGGGCCCAGGAAAGGGCCAAGGAAAAAGGGCCGGGGAAAGGGCCAGGGCAAAGCGCCAGGGCAAAGGGCAAGGGCCCGGGGACAGGCCACCGCCGGCCCTATCCCCAGGCCCTGATTCCTCAGCCCGGCGCGATTGCTGCTAAGCGCCCCACTTGCCGCTGCCGAACGGCGGCAGGAAGAACAGGATCAGCGAGATCAGCAGCACGTAGATGACGAGGGACTCGATGAGGACGAGGCCCAGGATCAGCGCGCCGCGGATGTCGCCGGTCGCGGAGGGATTGCGCGCGATCGCCTCGGCGGCGGCGGCAATCGCCTTGCCCTGGCCCAGCGCGCCGAACGCCGCGGCAATCCCCAGCGGGAACCCCGCGCCGATGATCGTCCACTTGATGATCTCGAGGCGCGCGGCGCCGGCGCCCGGCTCCTGTGCGTAGAGCGGGAACGCCACGCCCGCCATCACCATGAGCGCCGTTGTCCAGAAAGTCCGTTTGCTCACAACCAAATCCTCCCTGATGCGAAAGAAGTCTACGCCGCCGCCGGCGCGTGATGGCCGGTCGGGGCATCGTGCCCGTGCTCGTCGTGCTCGTGTTCCACGGCCACTGCCGCCTGCAGGTAGATGATCGACAGCAGCACGAAGATGAATGCCTGCAACCCGCCGGTAATGAGGCCGAGGAACATCATCGGCAGCGGAACGATGAACGGAATGATGCTGCCGAGAATCACGATGACCAGCTCTTCGCCGAAGATGTTGCCGAACAGGCGCAGCGACAGCGAGAGGAGCCGCGAGGTATGGCTGATGACTTCGATGACCAGCATCAGGGGCGCCATCCACACCGGCGCTCCCGGCGGGACCGCGAAGTGCTTCAGGTAGTTCACGACGCCCTGCTTGCGCAGCCCCTGGAAATGGTAGAAGACCCAGGTGGTGATGGCGCAGCCGACGGTGACGTTGATGTTGCTCGTCGGCGCGACGAGCCCGGGCACCAGGCCCGAGTAATTGGCCAGCAGGATGAAGAGGCCGAACGTGGCGATGAGCGGAAGGTACTGGTCCCCTTCCGGGCCGATCCACTCGCGCAGCAGCCCGCGCACCGCGAGCACGCCGTCCTCGAGCAGGATCTGGAACTTGCCCGGGCGGTCGACGCTCAGGCGCGACTTCATGATCAGGCACACCACCGTAATCACCGCCACGATCAGCATCGTCATGACGATGTGCGGCGGGATCACGTCGGGTCCCTCGACGTGAAATCCGAGCGCACCGAGCAGTGCGGCTACGGGCTTGCCGAGGACCGCGTTGACGGCCTCGACGATCCAAAGCGGATGTTCCTGCATTCCCCTGTCTTTAAGTGTTCTTCTTCCGAGCGAGGCCGACGGCTTCGTGTTTTTTTCGAAGGAGGCCCGCGGCCTCCAGTGCGGCCGCCGCCATCACCGACGATGCACCTGCTATCAACCCCAACGGGGGCAGGCGCAAACGCGCAATCATAACGTACGCGAGAAAACCGAGTAAAGCGTAGCGGCCGGCGAGTTTCAGCACCGCAAACGCGACACGCCGCCGCGCCGCGATCTGGTCCACGCCGCTGCTGATCGACAGGAAACTGATCCCGATCAGCAGACCGCCGCCGACGACCGCCGCGCCCCACCACAGGCTGCGGGCGAGCGCGGTCGCCAGCACCGCCATGATCAGGCAGCACAGCGCCGCCCGGCGCTGCAGCCGCGCAATCAGGTCGTCGGCCAACGTCTACTTGATGGACTTGGACGCGCGCACGACGGTGACCACGCCGGCGGCGAGACCGAGAAAGAAGCCGAGGAAGAAGCCCCAGTGCCCCCAGCCGATCCAGCGATCGACGAGCAGCCCGAGGCCGGCGCCGAGCACGATCGAGATGACGAACGACATCCCGACGCTGCCGAGCGCCCCGAACGAGCGCATCGTCTCGGCGGTGGAGTTCTTGTCAGGCTGCGGCATCGTGTCTTGTCATTTCTTCTTGTCGGGGGACTTGGCGGTCTCCCCCGGGCCGCACGCGGCCTCGACCTGGAAATCCGGCAGCTTCGGCGGCGGCGTCGCCGGCTTCGGCGGCGGCGCCGGCGTGTCGCATTCGGCCGCTGCCCTCTCCGCCGCCTTCGCCTGCTGGCGCAAGTAGAGCCCGCCCGCGGTCAGGAGCGCCACGACCAGGGCGAAAACGACGAGGTACGCCTTCCGCGAGAGCGCCACCTGACCAGAATAACGCCACGGCTAGACACAGATAAACACTGATTATCGGTGGCCCATCCGTGTTTGTCCGTGTTTATCCGTGGCGTCCATCCGCGGCGTCCATCCGTGGCTGTCCATCCGCCCCGATCTGCGCGGCAAACCGGCTATACTCGCATCCGAAAGGCCTTATCCGGACCATGAGACACCCCCTCCCCGCTCTGGTGCTGGCGGTGGCCTGCGGCGTGGCCGCGCCGGCGGCAGCCCAGCCGAAGTCCACCGATGTCTACGTCAGCGTCGTCGATTCGAAAGGCGAGCCGGCGAGCGGCCTGACCGCGGAGGATTTCCGCGTGCGGGAGGACGGCGTGGCGCGGGAGATCCTGAAAGCCGGCCCGGCGACCGAGCCGCTGACGGTGGCGCTCCTCGTCGACGACAGCCAGGCGACCACGCGCGCGATCCAGATGATCCGCGAGGCGGTGGACACGTTCATCACGGCGTTGTCGGGCAAGGCCGAGATCTCGATCGTGACCTTCGGCGAGCGCCCGACCATCGCCCTCGACTACACCAGCGATCAGAAGCGGCTGCACGACGCCGCCAAGCGGATCTTCCCGCGCGCCGGCGCCGGCGCCTACCTCACCGAGGCCATCCGCGAGGTCAGCCGCGGGCTGCAGAAGCGCGAGGCGAAGCGGCCGGTGATCGCGGTGCTGGCGATGAACAACGAGGTCGAGTTCAGCAACCTGCACTACGAGCAGGTGCTCACCGAGCTGAACAAGAGCCGCGCGGCGCTGCACGTGATTTCGCTCGGCGAGATGAGCACGTCGATGAACGACGAGCGGCGCAACCGCGACCAGGTCATCGCGCTCGGCACCGAGCGCACCGGCGGACGGCGCGACGACGTGCTCGCGTTCACCGCGGCCGCGCCGAAGATGCAGCAGCTCGCGTCCGAGCTGCTGCAGCAGTACGTCGTCACCTACGTTCGTCCGGAGCAGCTGATCCCACCCGAGAAGATCGACATCACCGTCACGAAAACTGGGCTCACGGCGCGGGCAGGCACCCGCACCAGGGAGGCGGGAGCGCGATGACACTCATCAGGCGGTTCGCACTGGCGGTGACGCTGGCGGCGGCAGGGGCGACGGCGCTCACCGCGCAGGGACAGCGGATCCGCAGCGGCATCGAGCTGGTCTCGCTGAACGTCACGGTGACCGACGGCGCCAGCAAGTACGTCACCGACCTCAACGAGGACGAGTTCGAGGTCTACGAGGACGGCGCCAAGCAGAAGCTGACCTTCTTCTCGAAGACCCAGCAGCCGATCTCGCTGGCGCTGCTGCTCGACACCAGCGCCAGCATGGACGAGCGGATGGGGATCGCGCAGGAAGCGGCGATCGGCTTCGCCAGGCAGATGCACAAGGACGATCAGGCCGAGGTCATCGACTTCGACAGCCAGGTCCGCGTGCTCTCGCCGTTCACCAATGACGCGGTCGCCCTGGAAAAGGCCATCCGCCAGACGACGCCGAACGGATCGACGTCGCTCTACAACGCGATTTACATCTCGCTGAAAGAGCTCAAGAAGGTCAAGGCGGCGGCGACCAACGAGATCCGCCGCCAGGCCATCGTCGTGCTGTCGGACGGCGACGACACCTCGAGCCTGATCGAGTTCGACGAGGTCCTGGATCTGGCCAAGCGGTCCGAGACCGCGATCTATGCCATCGGCCTGCGCCAGGGAGAGATCGGCCGGCGCGAGTTCAAGGAAGCGGAGTTCGTGCTGAAGCAGCTGGCGCAGGAAACCGGCGGACGCGCCTACTTCCCCACCGACGCGCGCGAGCTGGCGAAGATCTACCAGACGATCTGGGACGAGCTGGCGAGCCAGTACTCGCTGGCGTATTCGTCGGGTAACCCGAAGCGGGACGGCGCCTGGCGCCGCATCCAGGTCCGGTTGACGCGGCCCAACGCCACGGCGCGGACCAAGCAGGGGTACTACGGCCCGACGGGATCGTGACGTTCACGTCGTTACTCCCGCTCGTCCTCTATGCCGCGGCGGCGGCCGCGTATTTCGCGCATTTCTCCAAGCCCGAGCCCCGCAGCGGCCGTCTGGCGACGGCGCTGCTCGGCGGCGCCGTCCTCGCCCACACCTTCCTCATCGGCATGCAGACGATGGAGGCGGGCTACGCCCCGCTGGTCGGGACGACGGCGGCGATCTCGGCGTTCGTCTGGCTGCTCGGTCTCGCCTACCTGTACGTCGAGCTGACGACCGACGAGCGGGCGATGGGCGTGTTCGTCACGGTGCTGCTCGCGGTCCTGATGATCCTGCCGGCGCTGAACCCGCAGACCGAAGAGCGGCCGGCGCTGCTGCGCAGCCCGCTGTTCACGGTGCACGTGCTCGCCATGCTCTTCGCCTACGCCAGCTTCGCGCTGGCGTTCGTGCTCGGCATCACCTACGTGCTGCTGTTCAAGGAGATCAAGGCCAAGCACCTCGGCTTCTTCTACACGCGGCTGCCGTCGCTGCAGACGCTCGACAAGATGAACGGCCGCGCCATCATCGTCGGCTGGGTGTTCCTGAGCGCCGGCCTCCTGATCGGCGGGATCTGGGCGTCGCAGATCGGCGGCTCGACCGATCCACGCGCGCAGGCGATGCACGTCGCCGATCCGAAGATCCTGTTCGCGCTGCTGTCGTGGGGCACCTACACGTTCGCGCTGTTCGCGAGGCGGACGATCGGCTGGAGCGGCCGCCGCGCCGCCTGGCTGTCGGCGATTGCCTTCGTCATCGTGCTGCTGAACCTGCTGCCGGTCGGATACTTCCTGACACGGAGCCACAACTTCTAACCATGCGGCTCTTTGCCGTAGGGATCACCCACCGCACGGCGCCGGTTGAGTTGCGGGAGTGCGTCGACTTCGCCCGGCAGGGCGTGGAGACGGCGCTGGCCGCGATCGCCGAGCGCAAGGTCGCCCACGAAGTGGTCGTGCTGTCGACCTGCAACCGGGCGGAGATCTACGCCGGCGCCGAGAGCGAGGCGGCGGCCGACACCCTCGGCCGCTTCATCGGCGAGTTCCACGGCATCCCCTGGGAGCGGCTGGCGCCGCACGTCGTCGTCTACCGCGGCCAGGAGGCCGCCGACCACCTGTTTCGCGTCGCCGCCGGCCTCGACTCGCTCGTCGTCGGCGAGCCGCAGATCCTCGGGCAGGTGAAGGACGCATACGCCAAGGCCAGCAGCGCCAAGGCGACCGGCGCGGTGACCAACCGCCTCTTCACGACCGCGTTCAGCGTCGGCAAGCGCGTGCGCACCGAGACCGGCCTGGGCGAGGGCGCGGTGTCGGTGAGCTACGCCGCGATCGCGCTGGCGAAGAAGATCTTCGGCGACTTCAAGCGGCTCAACGTCCTGATCCTCGGCGCCGGGGAGATGGCCGAGCTCACCGGCCAGCACCTGCAGTCGCAGGGCGTGAAGCAGCTGACCATCGCCAGCCGCACGTTCGAGAGCGCCGACACGCTGGCGCGCGATCTCGGCGGCCACGCGGTGCGCTGGACCGCGGTCGACGAGGCGCTGACCGGCGCCGACATCGTCGTCACCGCGACCGGGGCCACCGATCCGGTGCTGACCCGCGCCCGGGTCGAGGCGGCGATGCGCCACCGCCGGGATCGTCCGCTGTTCATCATCGACATCGCGCTGCCGCGCGACGTCGAAGCGGCGGTCGGCAGCCTCGACCAGGTGTTCCTCTACAACATGGACGACCTGCAGTCGATCGTGAACGAGAACCTGTCGCGCCGCGCCACCGAGGTGCAGCGCGCCGAAGGGATCGTGCGCGAAGAAGTGGCGCGCTTCTCCACCTGGATGCAGTCGCGCGAAGTGCTGCCGACGGTGATCGCGCTGCGCAGCCGTTTCGAGGCGATCCGCCAGTCGGAGCTGAAGCGCCTGGAGCCGAAGATGGCGACGCTGCCGCCCGACGCGCGCGCCCGCGTCGACGAGATCACGCACCTGATCGTGGAGAAGCTGCTGCTGACCCCGACCGAACAGCTGAAATCGACCGGCGACGAAGCGCTCGCCGTCGCCTACGCCGACGCGCTGAACCGCCTGTTCAGCCTCACCTCCGGGCGGCGCGAGCCGGAAGGGGAGGAATGAAACCTCTGCGCATCGGCACGCGCGGCAGCGCGCTCGCGCTGTGGCAGGCACGGACGGTGGCGGCCCTGATCGAACGGCAGGGACACGCGATCGAGCTCGCCACGATCAGGACGGCCGGCGATCGGCTGCAGGAACGGCCGCTCTCCGAGACGGGCGGCAAGGGGCTGTTCGTCAAGGAAATCGAGGACGCGCTGCTGCGCGGCGACATCGACGTCGCCGTCCACAGCGCGAAGGACATGTCGGTGGCGATTCCGCCCGGGCTGGTGGTCGCCGCAGTGCTGCCGCGCGAGGACCCGCGCGACGCGCTGGTGCTGCCGCGCGGCGTCACGGCGCTCGGCGGCACGCCGGGCATCGGCACCGGCAGCGTGCGGCGATCCTCGCAGCTCGCGTCGCGCTTCCGCGGCGCGCGCTTCCTGCCGATCCGCGGCAACGTCGACACACGGCTGCGCAAGCTCGACGCCGGCGAGTTCGACGCGCTGATCCTGGCCGTCGCCGGGCTCAAGCGCCTGGGCTACGGCGATCGCATCTCGGAGGCGATCCCGCACGCCGACTGCATTCCGGCGCCGGGCCAGGGCATCGTCGCGATGGAGACGCGCGCGGACGCGGCCGACATCCGCGCCGCTCTCGAAGCGCTCGGGGACGCCAGGGCGGCGGCGTCCTTCGACGCCGAACGCGCGGTCGTCGCCGCCCTCGGCGGCGGCTGCGAGCTGCCGCTCGGGGCGATCGCGGTCCACGCCAACGGCGCCCTGGACCTGCAGGCCATCGTCACCTCGCCCGACGGCTCGCGGGTCGTCCGCGCCGGCGGGACGGGCGATCCGGCGCAGCCCGCGGAACTGGGGCGCCGGGTGGCCGACGAGCTCGCCCGTGGAGGCGCCATGGAGAT